>OFFQ01001273.1_pt1 | contig 15279 bp, 16 predicted proteins | sample 1521411 | NCBI WGS metagenome assembly OFFQ01 (sample SAMEA3504110, study PRJEB24116) | mouse gut metagenome | biome: mouse gut; feature: mouse-associated habitat; material: faeces | place: Denmark | collected 2011 | reverse complement strand
CAGACACTCAGGGCAGGTGATTGATGATGTTTATGGGAGAATACAATCACACAATCGATGCAAAAGGCAGGCTGATCGTCCCCTCGAAGTTCAGGGAAACATTGGGAGACACCTTCGTGGTGACCAAAGGACTCGACGGCTGTCTGTTTGTCTATGACAACAAAGAGTGGAATGCATTTGAAGAGAAGCTGAAATCACTGCCCCTTACCAACAAAGAGGCCAGACAGTTTGCAAGATTTTTTCTGGCAGGAGCAGCGGAAGTGGAAGTTGATAAACAGGGAAGAATCCTTGTACCGAACATATTAAGAGAATTTGCACAGATCAGCAGGGATGTGGTACTGATTGGTGTGGCCAGCAGAATAGAGATCTGGAGTAAGGAACGATTCGAAGGCATTGCAACCTTCGAGGATATGGATGAGATAGCGGAACATATGGCAGAGCTGGGATTAGGAATTTGAGGAAAAGATGGAATTTGAACATACATCAGTTCTTTTGAAAGAAACAATGGAGAATCTGCGGATCAAGCCGGACGGCATCTATGTAGATGGTACGCTGGGCGGCGGCGGGCATTCTTATGAAGTGGCCTCTGTACTGGGGGACAGGGGGCAGCTGATCGGGATCGATCAGGACGAAGCAGCCATAGAAGCTGCCGGACGGCGGCTGTCGCCGTATCGGGATAAGGTAACGTTGATCCGCGATAATTATTGTAACATGCGTCAGGCGCTGAAGCAGACCGGTGTGGAGAAAGCAGATGGTATCATACTGGATCTGGGCGTATCTTCTTTTCAGTTGGATAATACAGAAAGAGGATTTTCATACAGGTATGATACAACGCTTGATATGCGGATGGATCAGAGACAGTCTCTCACGGCGAGGGATATTGTCAATCAATATACACAGGCGGAGTTGTATCGGATCATCAGGGATTATGGAGAAGAGCAATTTGCGCAGAACATTGCGAAGCATATTGTGAGGGCAAGAGAGGAAAAGCCAGTAGAGACGACAGGGGAGCTCAACGATATTATAAAGGCCGCGATCCCGGCGAAAATGAGAGTGACAGGAGGACATCCTTCCAAACGGACTTTTCAGGCGATCAGAATCGAATGTAACAGGGAATTGGAGGTGCTGCGGGATTCCCTGGACGATATGATCGATCTGCTGAAACCGGAAGGGAGGATTTGCATCATTACTTTCCACTCATTGGAAGATCGGATCGTGAAGACGGCCTTTCGCAAAAATGAGTCCCCCTGTACCTGCCCACCGGATTTCCCGGTGTGTGTTTGTGGACAGGTTTCGAAAGGCAGAGTGATCACCAGAAAGCCGATTCTTCCTTCCGGGGAGGAGATGGCTTTGAATAAGAGGTCTAAAAGTGCAAAATTGAGGGTGTTTTGCAGAACATAGTAAAACATGGAAACAGACTGCACGCGGACTACCGGGAATAATGCGGAAAAGATTCCACAAGCGGGATCGTGGAGTCAGGATGGAGGGAGACAGCCATGGCAGCAGTGCAGAGAACCAACAATCAACGGCGCACGACAGATAACAGAAGCAGATATTATGTGCAGGGAAATACGGCAAGACAATTAAATGTGGCCAGAGAGATGGAGATGAGGCCACAAAAGAAGATCAGCAACCGGACCCGTAAAAACAGGGACAAGGCCAGACATATGAACGCGGGCTATGTGCTTTTTCTGTGTGTGGCACTTCTGACGACCGGGTTTGTTCTGGTAAATTATGTTGGACTGCAGGCCGATATTACCAACAGTGTAAAGCATATAGCGAGTCTGGAAAAGGAGTTGAATGACCTGAAGCTGGCCAACGACGAGGAGTATACCAGGATAACAAGCAGTGTAGACCTGGAGGAGATCAGGAGAGTGGCGATCCAGGAACTGGGGATGCAGTATGCGGAAGAAGGACAGATCATATCTTTTGCCAGTGAGAGCAACGATTATGTGAAGCAGCTGGCGGATATTCCGCAGTAAACAGGACGGCTGGGTGCGGAAGCGTGCGAAGCAGATCCTGCAAAGTTAATTTGCGAAGCAAATTTACTTTTTTTTAAGAATATAAGCAGGTGATGATTTGAGAGATCGAGGAAGAGGAAGAAATTCCGGCAATAGATTTACGATAAAGATGCAGAAAAAGCTGGTGGTACTGTTTTTGATCGTGCTGCTTATCTTTGCAGGACTCAGTGCACAGCTGTATCTGATCACGAGAGACAGTGGAGAAGAGTATAAGCAGAAGGTATTGTCGCAGCAGGAATATGATTCGACGACAATACCTTTTAAGCGTGGCAATATAGTGGATTCCAACGGCACGATCCTTGCGGTCAGCAATAAGGTATATAATGTTATTCTTGATACGAAAGTATTGCTGGATAAGGAAGAAAATGTCGAGCCGGTTTTGGAGGCTTTGCATAAGTGCTTTGGGATTGATACGGCCGAGGTGAGGAATTACATAGCACAGAATCCGGAGTCTTCTTATTATGTAATGGCAAAACGTGTGGAATATGAGAAGATGAATGCCTATCAGGAAATGATCACGAATCCGGAAACGGGCGTGAGCCTGCGCGGCGTATGGTTTGAGTCCGAGTATAAGCGGGAGTACCCGAACGGAAGACTTGCCTGTGACGTGATTGGATTTACGACCAATGATAATGTGGGAACTTATGGGCTGGAGGAATTCTATAATGATATGCTCTGCGGTACTAATGGGAGGGAGTATGGATATCTGAATGAGGATTCCAATCTGGAAAGGACTACGATCCCGGCCAAAGACGGTAACAATCTGCATATATCGCTGGACGGTAACATTCAGAGTATTATCGTCAAATATCTGGAAGAGTTTCAGGAGGAGCTAAAGGATAACTACAGGCCCGGAAATGCGGCAGAGCATGTTGCCTGTATCATTATGGAAGTCAATACAGGCAGGATCCTGGGGATGGCGGATTATCCCAATTATGATCTGAATGATACGAGAAATAAGGACAATCTGATCGGAATGCCGCTGTTGAATGAAAACAGTGTCAGAACGGGCGAGAGTGTGACGCAGGAGATCCTGAACGGTCTGGATGATGCAGCCATGTATCGGCAGTTGAATGCACTGTGGAAAAATTACTGTATCACGGATGCCTATGAACCGGGATCGGTGGCGAAGCCTTTCACGGTAGCTGCAGCGATTGAATCCGGTGCGATCAAAGGGAATGAGTACTATGATTGTAAAGGAGAACTTCATGTAGGGGATCATGATATCAGCTGCCATCAGACCTATGGAGACGGATATATTAGCGTACAGCAGGGAATTGAACGTTCCTGTAACGTTGTATTGATGAACGTGGCTTTTGCGCTTGGAAAAGATGAATTCGTAGATTACCAGAGGCTGTTCGGCATGGGATTGAAAACCAACATTGATCTGGCGGGAGAGGCACGGACTGCATCCATGGTATTCAACAGGAATACCATGGGGCCGACAGACCTGGCGACAAATTCTTTCGGACAGAGCTTTAATGCCACGATGATCCAGATGATCACGGGATTTTGTTCTCTTATCAACGGCGGATATTATTATGAGCCGCATATTGTGGACAAGATTACCACAGCCGATGGTGCAACCATAGAAAATATTGCTCCCAGGGTGTTGAAGCGTACGATCTCCCAATCCACCAGCGATACGATCAAGGAATTCTGCAATACGGTGGTGACCGGCGAGAAGGGGACGGGAAAGACGGCGCGGCCGGCAGGTTATATGATTGGCGGCAAGACCGGAACGGCGGAGACACTGCCCCGTGGAAACAATGAATACGTTGTATCTTTTATGGGATATGCGCCGGCCGATGACCCGCAGATTGCGATCTATGTAGTGGTAGACAGGCCCAACGTACAGATTCAGGACAATGCGAGACATGCAACAGGGATTGTCAGAAAAGTGCTGACCGAAGTACTGCCGTATCTGAATATCTTTATGACGGAAGAACTCAGCGATAAAGAGAAAGAGGAACTGGAAGCGATGAAGATTCAGATCAGGATGGCGGACGGTGGGACAGAGGAGGAACCACAGACGGATGAAGAAGGCAATCCGATCGACCCGGAGGAGCAGGAAGGGCCTGCGGAGGGAGAGTCGGAGGAAGAGACACCGGAGGAGGCCGATGATTCGTGGAAGGATTTCCCGGAAGACCCGGAGACGGGATATCTTAAGGATCCGGCTACCGGTTTCCTGTACGATCCGGAGACGGGTGCGCAGGTGTACGGGGGAAGCCTGCTTGGTGGCGGGGAAGTACCCCAGGAAACCGATACACAGACGGACGATGAAGAGACTGAGGAAGAGGGAGAATAGGCCAGGCTCAGAAAGAACTGCGCAGAAATGGAGAAAACAATGTTGAAATGGTTAAGCAGTCTGCGAAGGCTGACAGGGCCGAAAATGGATGCGATGGATGGTGAAATGGCCAAAGGCAGGGGTACATACGACAGACAGACGCAGAAACCGGTTCTTCGATGCAGTATCTGTAACGGTGAACAGGTGGCGGGTTTTAAGGATATCCGTACAGGGAAATTTGAGGAGATCACACTGATCAGGAATCCCGGGGAACTGGAAGTATTTATGAAAACATATGGGATTGACGAGATTTCCAGGGAATATTGAAACAGGAAGTAAGAATAACCTCACAAAAGCAGTAATAAATTATACTAATACCTTTTGTGAGGTTTTTCTATGACGGAAGAGATACCTTATCAACATAAAACATATCACAGAAGTAAAACCGTGACGGCGTTGTTTCTGTGCATCATCGCATTTGCAGGGTTGATGGGCAGACTGGCGTATCTGATGATTTTTCAGTCAGAGTATTATACGATGAAGGCCAGGGAGCTTCATGAACGGGAACGCAGCATCAAGGCAGCCAGAGGCAGGATCATAGATGCCAATGGCAAGATTCTGGCAGACAATAAGACAGTCTGTACGATCTCCGTGATCCATAACCAGATCGCGGATCAGGAAGAAGTGATTGCTGTATTGTGTAAGGAGCTGGGCCTTTCGGAGGAGTATGTCAGAAAGAGAGTGGAGAAATATTCTGCGATAGAGAAGATCAAGAGCAATGTGGATAAGAGTATAGGGGATGCCATTCGGGCCTACGATCTGGCGGGGGTCAAGGTAGATGAAGATTATAAGCGGTATTATCCGTTTGATTCACTGGCATCAAAGGTACTGGGATTTACAGGCGGAGATAACCAGGGAATCATCGGTCTGGAAGTTATCTATGAGGAATATTTGCAGGGGGAAGCGGGAACAATTCTGACTGTGACGGATGCCAAGGGGGTTGAGGTGGCGGAGGCCGGAGAAGAACGGGTGGAACCCATAGATGGTCAGGATCTGTATGTCAGCCTGGATATGAATATCCAGAGTTACGCGACACAGCTGGCATTACAGACCATGGAGACGAAGGAGGCGCAGAGCGTATCCATTCTTGTCATGAATCCCCGGAATGGGGAAATACTGGCCATGGCCAATGTCCCGGAGTTTAATTTGAACGATCCATATGCATTGCCGGAGACGGTAGATGCCGATACGGTCAGTGAGGAGGAGAAGCAGAATCTTCTAAACGGTATATGGCGTAATGGCTGTATCAATGATACTTACGAACCGGGTTCTACTTTTAAGATCATTACGGCTGCCGCCGGACTGGAAGCGGCTGTGGTCAAACCGGAGGATACGTTCAGCTGTCCTGGGTATATAATGGTGGAAGACCGCAGGATACGATGCCATAAGGCAGGGGGACATGGCGCCGAGGATTTCGTGCAGGGGACGATGAATTCCTGTAATCCGGTGTTCATCACGGTGGGAATGCGCCTTGGCGTGGAACGGTACTATTCCTATTTTAAGCAGTTTGGATTGCTTGACAGGACAGGGATCGATCTGCCGGGAGAAGCGGGGACGATCATGCATAATGTGGAAAATATCGGGCCGGTGGAGCTGGCTACCATTTCCTTTGGACAGTCTTTTCAGATCACGCCGATTCAGTTGGCGGTGACGGCATCCTCCATCATTAACGGGGGAAAAAGAGTGACGCCGCATTTTGCGGTTAAGACGGCAGACAGTGATGGAAATAACAGTCATACGTTTACTTACCCGGTCAGGGAAAATGTGGTATCGACAGAAACTTCGGAGACTATGCGCTATATTTTGGAGCAGGTTGTGGCAGAGGGGAGCGGAAGAAATGGTGCGGTGGAAGGGTATCGCGTGGGAGGGAAGACGGCTACCAGCCAGACACTGCCCAGGGGGAGCGGCAGATATATCGCTTCCTTTCTTGGATTTGCGCCGGCGGATGATCCGCAGGTGCTGGCAGTCGCCATTATCAATGATCCACAGGGAACTTACTATGGAGGACAGATCGCGGCACCGGTAGTGCGGCAGCTTTTTGAAAACATTCTTCCATATTTGGAAAAGATAGACTATAATAGGACTTAATGTTATAAATCTGCCGTTTGTCAGAGCCTGGGGATGTGCACGATTATTCCTGTTAAATCCTTTCGGGAGAATGTACGGTGTATACATTTCCCGCAGGCGGTGAAGGAAAGACGGATGATCTACGGGTTGATTGGAGGAAGAGATGAAGAATACGATTTTAATGTCTGTTATGGCAGCATTTGCGATCAGTGTGGTCTTAGGACCGGTGGTGATCCCTTTTCTGCGCAGGTTGAAGGTGGGACAGACGGTCAGGGACGAAGGGCCGCAGAGTCATCTTAAGAAGAACGGTACGCCGACGATGGGCGGTATCCTTATACTGATCAGTGTTGTGTTGACTTCCGTGTTCTTTGTGAGGGACTATCCGAAGATTATGCCTGTGCTGTTTTCAACACTGGGATTCGGATTGATCGGTTTTCTGGATGATTACATTAAGGTGGTATTGAAGCGGTCTCTTGGATTACGGGTATGGCAGAAGTTTTTGCTGCAGATTCTGGTGGCAGGTGTTTTTGCATTTTATCTGCTGCATTATACGGATGTTTCGCTGGCTATGAAAGTGCCTTTTATGGAAGCACAGTATCTGGATTTTGGCTTGATGAATATTCCCATCCTGTTTTTTGTTGTGATCGGTACCGTCAACGGCACTAATTTTACAGACGGGCTGGATGGGCTGGCCAGTTCTGTGACCGTGCTGGTGGCCACCTTTTTCAGTGTGGTGGCGATCGGTACGGAAAGTGGGATTGAACCTGTCACCTGTGCGGTGGTGGGAGCTTTGTTGGGCTTTCTTTTGTTTAATGTTTATCCTGCCAGTGTGTTCATGGGAGATACAGGTTCCCTTGCACTGGGCGGCTTTGTGGCGGCGGCGGCTTATATGATGCAAATGCCCCTTTTTATTGTGATTGTGGGATTTATTTATATGGTAGAAGTGTTATCCGACATCATACAGGTTTCGTATTTTAAGAAGACGGGGGGAAAACGTTTCTTTAAAATGGCGCCGATCCATCATCATTTTGAATTATGCGGCTGGTCGGAGACCAGGGTGGTAGCTGTTTTTTCTATTGTGACGGCGCTTTTGTGTCTGGTGGCGCTGATGGGAGTCTGGTAAGAGACGAGAAGATTTTCCGGGGATATGTTTGACGATGGGAGAGGATTGACCGGTCATGGATACATTGAATTTAGCAGGGAAGATTGTGTTGGTAGTCGGTTCCGGGATCAGCGGGATCGGTGCGGTGAGAGCATTGGTGCATGCAGGAGCTGACCCGATCTTATATGATGCCAATGCGGAGCAGCGGCAGGAGGATGTGGCGGCAAAACTGCCACCGGGAATGCAGGTCAGGATCCTGCTCGGTGTGCTGCCGCGCGGGGTGGCCGAGATGGTGGAGCTTGTGATCCTGAGTCCGGGGGTGCCGACAGACACGGAATTTGTGGAAAGCTTTCGCACCAGAGGGATTAAGATATGGGGAGAGATTGAACTGGCGTATCGCATCGGTAAGGGCAGGGTGATCGGTATCACAGGAACCAACGGCAAGACCACCACCACCTCTCTGACAGGGGAGATCATGGCTGCGCACTGCAGGGATGTGGATGTAGTCGGGAATATTGGGAATCCTTACACGCTGACGGCTTTGGATGCAACGGAGGACACCGTGACGGTGGCGGAGATCAGCAGTTTTCAGCTGGAGACTGTGGAGGCATTCCGGCCGGATGTTTCCGCGATCCTGAATGTTACGCCGGATCATCTGAACAGGCACCATACGATGGAAAATTATGCGGCAGCCAAGGAAGCTGTTGCAGCAGGGCAGTCGAAAGATCAGGTCTGCGTACTGAACTATGAGAACAGCTATACACGTGAGTTTGGAGAAAGATGTCCGGCCCGCGTCGTATGGTTTTCTTCCGCACGTAAACTCAGAGATGGTTTTTATCAGGAGGGTGAAGAGATTTATCAGGCATCGGATGGCGAGAGCGTTCCGGTTATGAATATTCATGATATGAATCTGGTGGGAACCTGTAACGTGGAGAATGTAATGGCAGCGATGGGGATCACACAGGCCATGGGTGTGCCCATGGATACAATTCTGGAAGTGGTGAAACGGTTTAAGGCCGTAGAGCACAGGATAGAGTTTGTAGCCACCAGGAACGGGGTGGATTATTATAACGATTCTAAAGGAACCAATCCCGATGCTGCCATACAGGGAATCAGAGCCATGTGTAAGCCTACGGTGCTGATCGGTGGCGGTTATGATAAGCAGAGTGTTTACGATGAGTGGATCGAGGCTTTTGAGGATAAAGTAAAGTGTCTCGTACTGATCGGTCAGACGAGAGAGAAGATTGCGGCCTGTGCGAGAGCGCACGGCATCAGCAACATTGTTCTGGCAGACAGTTTTGAGGAAGCTTTTGCAGTCTGTGTGAGGGAAGCGGTAAGAGGAGATGCGGTGCTGTTGTCTCCGGCCTGTGCAAGCTGGGGTATGTTTCCCAATTATGAAGTCAGGGGAAGACTTTTTAAGGAACTTGTGGATCGATTGGAGGAATCGGAATAGGTGGCACGAAGAATTGCATTCCGCAAAGGAAGATCAAATAGTGAAAATTTCATGGATTACAGCCTGTTGTTTATTGTGCTGTTTCTATTGGCGTTTGGCCTGTTGATGGTTTACTCCACCAGTTCTTATGACGCGAATCTGAACTTTGGAGACTCGGCCTTCTATTTAAAAAAGCAGATATTTGCCACGATAGTAGGGCTTGTGGCTATGATCTTTGTGGCGAATGTTCCTTATCATTTTTGGGAAAGGTTTGCGGTGATTGGCTATCTGGTCTCGGTGGTACTGATCCTTTTGATCATTCCCTTTGGCCATAAGGCCAACGGAGCCAAGCGATGGCTGTACATAGGACCGATCTCGCTGCAGCCGGCGGAGGTTGCCAAACTGTGCATGATATTGTTTCTGTCCAGTATGATATGTACTATGGGGAAACAGATACGGTACCGTAAAGGATTCTGGATGGTGATCCTGGTGCCGATGCCGATCGCATTGATGATATGGAAGATCACGCAGAATATGAGTTCTGCGATCATTGTGGTAGGGATAGCGGTATTGATGCTGTTTGTCGCATGTCCGGATTATAAGCGGTTTATCCTGTTGGGGCTGGCCGCTGCGGCGGGCGCAGCGCTTATCGTCTTTGCCATTGTGCAGATGGGATCGACACAGACGGACAGTCTGGATTTCAGAGGAGCACGTATTCTGGCCTGGCTGGATCCGGAAGCGTATGCCAAAGGGAAAGGATTCCAGACAATTCAGGCATTGTATGCCATCGGATCCGGTGGTTTCATGGGTAAGGGACTGGGCGCCAGCATGCAGAAGCTGGGGTTTCTTCCGGAAGCGCAGAATGATATGATATTTTCCATTATCTGTGAGGAGCTGGGCCTGTGTGGCGGTTATGGTGTGATGATCATGTTCATTTTGTTGATCTGGCGTTTTATGGTGATCGCCAACAATGCGCCGGATCTGTTTGGGTCGCTGCTGGTTGTGGGAGTGCTGGGACATATTGCTATTCAGGTGATCCTGAATATCGCAGTTGTGACCAATACCATCCCCAATACAGGAATTTCACTGCCGTTTATCAGTTACGGAGGCTCCTCGGTCATGTTCCTTTTGATTGAGATTGGACTTGTCTTAAGTGTGGCACGGGGCATACGGCTGAAGGATTTATAAGGACAAGATAACTTTTGCGTGGAAAACCATATAGATAGAATAGGTCATATTTTAGATTAGAGGTAGAAGAATATGGACGCTGTTCGTATCTATGGTGGGAACTGTCTGAAAGGGCAGACTGGGATACAAGGGTCAAAGAATGCGTCGCTGCCGATTCTTGCGGCAACGCTGTTGATAAACGGTATCTGCGAGATCGAGAATTGTCCTGATATATCCGATGTATATCACATGCAGCGGTTATTGGAGAGTCTTGGGTGTAAGGTAGAAAGAGAAGGGACGCTTGTGCGGGTAGATACAAGATGTCTGAGGGAGTGTGATATGCCGGCTGATTCCGTGGGGGTGATGCGCTCTTCGATCATGCTCCTGGGCGCCCTGCTTGCCCGGACCGGCAGAGTCTGCATGGAATACCCGGGCGGTTGCGTGATCGGTGCCAGACCTATCGATCTGCATCTGCAGTCACTGCGAAGGATGGGGGTTGTGATCGAACAGCGGGAAAAGGGATTTTCTGCCGAGGCAGCAAGACTGACGGGGGCGGTATTGAATCTGCCTTTTGTCAGCGTAGGGGTGACGGAGAATCTGCTTCTGGCAGCGGTTTTGGCAAAAGGCGTGACCGTGATCAAGCCGGCGGCAAGAGAGCCGGAAATACAGGCGCTGTGTGATTTCCTGAGAATGGCAGGAGCCAGAATCGAGGGGCAAGGCAGTGGCTGTCTGGTTGTTCACGGGGTAGAGAGACTTGTTCCGGTCAGATATCATATTCCTGCCGACAGAATCGTTGCCGGCACTTATATGTGTGCCTGTATGTGTACGGGAGGCAGTGTTTTTCTGAAAGATGCGCCGGCAGGGGATATGAAACGTGTGTTGGACCATGCCTGCAGACTGGGGGCCATGGTGGAGTGTGCGCCGGATGGCGTTCTGGTAAAAGGCAGGGCGTGTGAAAGTATGCCGTGTGTGCTGCGGACCGGATGTTATCCGGATTTCCCTACGGATATGCAGTCGCCCTTTATGGTGGTGATGACAGTGTGTGGAAAAACGGGACGGATTGAAGAGAACGTATTCGAGAATCGCTTTCGGATCGTGCCGGAGCTTGAGAAAATGGGTGCGGAGATCAGTATCGCGGGCAATACGGCGTATGTGAACGGCAGCAGAAGGCTGCATGGTGCGGTCGTCCAGGCACAGGAACTGCGGGGCGGGGCGGCGCTCGTCGTCGCAGCGCTTGCGGCGCAGGGGACCAGCATTGTGACCAACCGTCACTACATCGACAGAGGATATGAAGATATTGTTTTACATCTGCGGGAACTGGGAGCGGATATAGAACTGGCATGAGGTTTATGGATGAGTAACAAGAAAGCGGTCAAAAAAGTAAAGAAAAGGAATCCGAATCTGCGTCTTGTGAAAAATGACGACATAAAACCGGAGAGCGGTAAAAGCGGACAGAAGGAAAAAGTAAGGTTTGACAAAACGAAAAGAAGGATGATTCTGTCCGCTGTTCTGCTTTCCATATTGACTTTTCTGATCGCGGCCTATATTTATATCATTAACAATTATACGGTTACGACAGTGCATGTAGAAGGAAATATTCATTATACCAATGAAGAGATTATGGAGATGGTGATGGGTGGCATCTATGGGGATAATTCTCTGATCCTTTCTCTCAGGTACAGGGATAAAGGCATAGAAAATATTCCTTTTATCGAGATGATGGATGTGAATATTGAGGCGAAGGATACGATCAGGATCACGGTTTACGAGAAAGCGCTTGCGGGGTATGTGGCCTATCTGGGGCGCTATGTGTACTTTGACAAGGATGGCATTGTAGTGGAGACTTCCATGGAAAAGACGGAAGGCGTTCCCCAGGTTACCGGGCTTAAGTTTGACTATGTGGTCCTGCATGAAACACTGCCGGTGGAAAAACCGGAGGTATTTGCGGAAATCCTTAATATTACGCAGCAGCTGGACAAGTATTCCATGTCGGCGGACAAGATCTATTTCGATTCGGATTATCAGATCACGCTGCTGTTCGGAGACGCGAGGGTAGCGCTTGGAAACGATATATATATTGAAGAAAAGATTATGAAACTGCAGTATATCCTGCCGGATCTTATGGGAAAAAGCGGCGTGCTGGATATGAGGGAATACAGTGAGGATACCAGATCTTACAGTTTTGAGCAGGATTAAAGCATAACATTAAAAATGTAATACAAAAATTGTGACAGTAAAATTAAGATAGAGAAAAACGATAAGTTTTAGAATGAAATTCGACAAGAGGTTTTAAGCCTCTGCCGAATTTCTTTTTTTATTGAAATAGCAGAGAAAAAGAGAGCGTGCAGAGTGTAGAAACTCTGACACGCTTATTTTTTTACCATTAAGCAGAAAGGAGCGGGGAAAGTGGCAAGGAAGTATAAAAGATTACGCTATGAGGACAGACGGACAATAGAAAAGATGCTTAAGGCTGGCGACAGCGTAGTAATGATTGCAGGAGCGCTGGGAGTGCATAGAGATACGATTTACAAGGAACTTAACCGCAGCGGCACAGACCAGCACACATATACAGCAGACGTAGCGCAGGCGACACTTTAAACCCAGAGGGGCAACGAGGTTCAATTCCAGCAGGGCGGTTTTGGTAGCAGGCATGGCGAGCCTGCACCAGAGGGCAGCAGGCTAATAGCTGCATCTGGATACCGTGGAAAAATAGCAGCGGTCATACCAGCTAGAGAGTATGTGGACGGTCAACAAGTTTTCTGCGGCTTTTTAATGTGAAAAGCAGCCCACACGGTAAATAAATACGCCAGAGCAGGAGTATAGCGGCATGGAAAGACAGAGAGCGCCGCCGCAAGGAAAGGTTTAAGGGATTTGGCAAGGCAAGGAAAATATATCACGGTGGGCGGTAGCGGTTGTAATGTTGACTACCGCCCAAACAGAAGAGAGGTAGGCAGGAAATGGTACAGATATTGGAGCTTTTCGGAGGAATAGGTAGCCCACGCTGCGCACTGCGAAATATAGGTATACCCGTAAAAGCCATTGATTATGTGGAGATAGACGAAAAGGCGGTACGCTCTTACAATGCTATGTTTTCTGATGAATTGGAGTATAAGACACAGAGCGTAGTAGGCTGGAACTTAAAGCCAGACATTTTGATACATGGTAGCCCGTGCCAAGATTTCAGCATAGCAGGGCATCAAGGGAAAGCGACGGCAGAGGCAGGACGCATAAACCGTGGAAAAGGAGCGGACAAGGGGAGCGGGACACGTTCAAGCCTTATGTGGGAAACCATTCACATCATAGAGCAAATGGGGGAATGGAAACCAAAGTACGTTATCTGGGAAAACGTGAAAAATGTATTGAGCCGTTATATGCGGGTAAATTTCAATCGGTATTTATCGGAAATGGAGCGGCTAGGATATAGCAATAATTTTGAGATACTGGACGCTAGGGAGTTTGGGCTGCCGCAGGCAAGGGAAAGAGTTTTTACAGTATCGGTACTGGGGAATGAAAAATTTTCTTTTGATGATTTAATTAAAACGCCTATGAGGAATATAAGCGATTTTCTGTTATCAGATGCGCCGCCAGTATATGACGTGACGCAGCCAAGCGTTTTAGAGGCAATAGGCAAAAAGGGAATACGGCGGGCAACAGTAATAGAGGATTACGCTTTTACAATTACTGCAAGGCAGGACAGAACGCCAGCACAAGTAATAGATATGGGTAACGGGCGCTATAGGTATCTGACAGAGCTAGAGTGCTGGCGATTGCAGGGCTATACAGATGCAGATTTTAAAGCAGCGGCAGCAGTGCATAAGAGGGTAGGGCGCTATACAATGCCTCTTTATAAGCAGGCTGGCAATAGCATACCCGTACCGATATTTGAAAGTCTGTTTAGAAAAATGATACTGCATGAAACGACAGAAAGTGAGGCGGGCAATGGCAATATATAGGGAAGTACGAACAGAGGTATACTGCGATATATGCGGCGAGCAGATAGTAGCCTTTAAAAATGCAGGCAGGACGGGTGGAGTAAGTAGGGGCTGGGCGGCGTACTTTGCACGTCAAGAGGGTTGCACGACGGGTAAAAAGGTTATCTGTAAAAGTTGCCGCATAAGCAGGCGTATAGAAAAATGCAGCCTGCAAAAGAAGTGCGGGGTAGCAGGCGTGGACGGTAGCGGCGCTTGTCTGGGATTTGGCAAAGAATTTGACGACGAGCCTATAGAGCAGTGCAAGCGCTGTATTGCGTGTACTTATTTTGACTGGGAAGAGGAAAAACAGCGGTTAAGCATAGAGGGTAGACACAGAAAGCGAGGTAGGCAATGAGGCGACACAAACGGGAAAACCAGATACTTAAAGGACTGATACGGGCGGCAGCAGGCGTGGCAGCTTGCGTAGCAGGGCTGATACTGTTTTTTGTATTTATCTGGTGGAGAGGGCAGCATACATACCCGCAGACTGATAAAGAGGCAGCAGTACAGAGGCAGCAGGCAGAGCCGCTGGTTATTGAAACGCCAGAGCCAGCCACAGAGGGCAGCATAACCATATACACGCCAGACGGCGCAGTATACGGCTATTTTGGAAATATAGACATTATAAGCGACGGCAGGGACGGTAGCCAGATAAATATAGTGCTTACGGGCTGGCTAGTAGGAGAAACACACGAAGAGGCAGAAAGCGAGGCAGGAAATGAGTGAGGTATATTTACGAAGTCAAAACAAAAAAGGGCTATTCTGCCTTAACAATACAATGGGGATAGTGTGCAGCAGGAAAGAGGAAAGATTTATAAAATTTGGCGATAATAACGAGCCAGAAAACACTAAGAAAGAGAAGTATTGTCTTTTCCTGCAAGGAAACGGCACACAAAATGAGCTGGGAGAGTATGAGAGTATAGAACGCTGCATAGAGGTACTGGACGAAATAGAGCAGAAATGCGGGCAGTATTTGTATGCAGCGGGAAGTCTGGGGCTTTTGGTAGGCAGCGAGGCTATGCCGCCTATGGCAGCGGTAATACCAAGAGTATACCAGATGCCAGAGAAATAGTATGGCAGAAATCATATTACACCCATGCCACCAAGACTATTGTAAGGAGTGCATTTTTTACGGCGGCAGTAATGGTGGCTGCCAGAGTGAGGACTACATA
>OFFQ01001264.1_pt1 | contig 15344 bp, 15 predicted proteins | sample 1521411 | NCBI WGS metagenome assembly OFFQ01 (sample SAMEA3504110, study PRJEB24116) | mouse gut metagenome | biome: mouse gut; feature: mouse-associated habitat; material: faeces | place: Denmark | collected 2011 | reverse complement strand
CCGGGCGATGCACGACCGGCTGCAGAAGGAAAACATCCCGGGGAAGTACAGCTTTTCCGCCGGGCAGAACCAGTGCAACTGCATCACCTACACGGCGCTGCATCTGGCCGCCGCCAAATATCCGGCCCTGACCGCGGGGTTCATCCACGTCCCTATGATCGCCGACGGCAGCCAGGAGGGGATGATGACCTCGGAGGAGACGGCCCGGGCGCTGAAGTTCTGCTTGGAGGAGTACGCCAAAGAGGTGGACAAGCCGGTGCGGGAGCTGGATGAGTACAGGCGGTCGCTGTAAAAACATAAAAAGGAAGAGAGAATCGAATGGAAACAACAAACACTGCAAACACTGCGCCAGATAAAAAGATATCCTGGCTGACCAAAATCACCTACGGCACCACCGGGGTCTCGACTATGCTGTCCAGCGTGCTGGTGACGACCTATGTCTTTTATTTTTACACAGATGTCCTGCACATCCCCGCGGTGCAGCCACGACCATCGCGCTGATCGGCCGCATCTGGGGCTGGCTGGTGGACCCGGCAATGGGCGTGTTCGTACAGAACGCAAAGCCCGGAAAGTACGGGGCAACCAGAAAGATCCTTCTGCAGTTTGCGATTCCCGGCGGCCTGGCACTGGCCCTGTCATTTGCAGTCCCAGGCGTCTCCACCGGGCTGCAGGTCGTGTGGGTGGCGGTCACCTACATCCTGCAGGCCACGCTGAACTCGCTGCTCACCCTGACGAAAAGTACGCTGATGAGCCGGATTACCACCGACCGGGTACAGCGTGCAAATATGCAGCAGGTGTATTCGATCCTCGGCACCATCGTCAGCCTGACGATGACCTCTGAGACGCTGAACCTTGTCAACACCCTGGGCGGTGGGGATATGCGCCGGGGCTTTATGATCACTGCGGCGATCTTCGGCGTCGCCTATGCGCTGTTCTATCTGTTCTTCTTCATTGCCACCAAGGGGATGGAGCCGATCGAGGAAACTGCGGCAGCGGGCACAGTCTCCAAGGGGCCTGGACTTAAGGAGATCCTTCCGGCCCTTGCGACCAACAAGATGTGGCTTGCGGCGCTGTTTATCTCAATCTTCTATACGACTTTCTCCATGATGCAGGCCCAGACCATGGTGACCTACTTCACGCACTGCCTGGGCGACGCGCAGACCCCACTGCGTATCTACTCCTCCGCCTCCATGGTGGTGACGATGATCGGATACGCATCACTTGCCTCCTTTACAAAGCGTATGGGCAATGCCGGAGCCTGTTTGCTTGGCTGTGTCCTTGGGGCTGTCGGCCATCTGTTCCGCTTCTTTGCCCATGACGGGACAATGGTGCTCTACGGTACTGGACTTGTGATCAGCATGTTTGGCACCAGCCTGCTGGCCGGGACCACGCTGCTGATTGTCCTCGACACCGGCGTCTACAGTGAGTGGAAGACCGGAAGCAAGAGCGATCCTCTGCTGATTGCGGGCAGCAATATCGCAACTAAGCTCGGCATGACGCTGGGCGGTGCTATCGCCGGTTATCTGCTGACCGCGTTCCACTACGATCCCTCCCAGGGCGCACCCGGCGAGGCGGTTAAGAACCTCCTCTTCTATGAAAATACGCTGCTTGTGGCCGTGGGCTATATTCTGGCCGCTCTGTGCTCCTTCTTCGTCTGGAGATACGAGAAGCGTATTCCCCAGATGCAGGCGGAGATTGAGGCCAGAAAGGCGCAGACGGCCTGATGTCCTCCCTGACATTCTGATATGATGTTTTTCCTCCAATCTGACACAGAGGCTCCGTGGTCTGCCCGGAGCCTCTGTGTCGAACGCAAAACATTGGGGGTCCAACCAGAACGGAAAAGGAGCGAGGCTTATGGAACAAAAACAGCGGCATGTATCCGGGCGCCGGGAGGGAAAGCTCCCGCTGTCCGTTAAGCTGTGCTACGGCGCGGGCTCCTTCGCCAAGGCGGTGCAGGGGCTGGCGATCTCGGTCTACCTCCTCTATTTCTACACCAACGCCCTGGGAATTCGCCCGGGGCTGGCGGCCAACATCGTATTCTGGGGCCGCATCTGGGACATCGTCAACGACCCGCTGGTGGGCTTTGCCGTGGACCGCACCCACTCCGCCGGGGGGCGGTGCCGGTCCTACCTGGTGCGCTACGCGGTCCCGGCCGGCGTGGTCCTGGCCGCGTGCTTTATGGCGCCGGAGCTGTCCGGCACCGCCACGGTGGTCTGGGTCACGGTGGTGTACCTACTGCAGTCGCTGACCAGCACGCTGACGCAGATCCCACTGAACACCCTGATGGGCCGGCTGACGGTGGACCGGGAGGAGCGGGCGCAGCTGAACCAGATCGGCCTTTTCATCAGTCTGGCCGGAAATTATATCGTGACCGCCTACACCCTGCCTCTGGTGTCGCTGGCCGGCGGGGGAGACGTGAGGCGGGGATTCCTGTGGGTGGGGGCCGCCTTCGGTCTGGCGTATGCCCTGTCTTACCTGATCGTGGCCTGGGGGACCCGGGGCTATGAGCAGGGGTCCGAACAGCCGGCGCAGGGGGCCAGGGAGAGGCATCCGATGCACCTGGGCGCGCTGCTGCGCAACAGGGTGTGGCTGTGCGTCAACGGGCTGTATCTGTTTTTCATGGTGGCCATCACGATGGAGTCCAGCGCTATGGTCTACTACTACCAGTATGTGTTTCAGGACATCGGACTTCTTGCCAGCTACTCCAAGGTGTCCACGGTCTCCAGCCTGCTGGTGTTCCTCGCCCTGCCGGTGCTTGTGAAATTCCTGGGGAACTCCGGTGTTCTGGCGGTGGGCGCGGCGTCGTATGTTGCGGGACACCTGCTCCGGTTTGCGCTCCAGGACGGCTCGATGCCGGTGCTGGCTGCGGGGTGGGTATTTGGCAGCCTGGGGCTCAGCCTGATTTCCAGCACGATCATTCTCAACATATTTGACGCCAAGGTATATGGGGAGTGGAAGACCGGCGTGCGCCACGACGCGCTGCTGATGTCCGGCTTCACCCTGTCCACCAAGGTGGGGATGGCGTTCGGAAGCGCCGTTGTAGGTTGGCTACTGGACTTGAAGCCCTTTACGGAGCAAATCGCCGTGCAGCTACCCGAGGTCAACCAGTTATTTTTCCTGCTCAATACCCTGGCCCCTGCAGTGATGGTGGGGGTGTCTCTGGTACTGGCTTTTCCGGTGATGTGCAATGAAAAGCAGTTGCCGCAGATGAAGCAGGAGATCAGTCTGCGCGGTGGACAGGGAGTGGATCACACATGAAAAAAGTGGATATCAACAGCGATCTGGGGGAGAGCTTCGGTTCCTACACCTTAGGGATGGACGCCGAGGTGCTCCAGTATGTATCCTCCGCCAACATCGCCTGCGGCTTTCACGCTGGGGATCCCCTGGTGATGCGGCGGACGGTGGAAAAGGCAGCGCAACTGGGTGTAGTTGTGGGGGCACCCAAATTTTCCGGACCTGATGGGATTTGGCCGACGGTACATGGCGTGCTCTTACGAGGAGATCAGGGCATATGTCCAGTACCAGTTGGGAGCATTGCAGGCGGTGGCAGTAGCGTGCGGAACGAGAGTACGGCATGTCAAGAGCCATGGATCGCTGTACAATCTGGCTGCACGTGACCCTGATACGGCGCTAGCGGTAGCCCCGCAACAGCACTCTGACCCATGCGTCCCGTTCCAGCAGACGGTCCAACCCCTCCGCACGGAGGGGATAGACATCTTTTGGGAAGCCGGGGGAAACCGATAGAGACTCTAATTCCTCCTCGCCGATGCATCCCATCTGTTGAAGCAGCGATTTAATCCTCTCTTTCCGGTGTCGTCTCCGCCGAATAGGGCGCCGGGCGCTGCGAGCCTCCCGGCGGGGCAGAGCCAGACTTGCCCCTTTAGGATGTTCTGCTTTTTCAAAAGTCCATACGCCCAAATCTTCGATCCTATATGTGGATTCCAGCGAAGGACAGGCGGTAATCCGGCTGTTTGATGAAAAATATCCCCATACTGGATTTACAGACGCTAAAAAAGTGGACTTCATCATGTGGGTGGATGTATGATAGGGGCAGGGAGTTTTCCAGAAGATAAATGCTCCAACGATTGATTTTTTTCATAACACACCCCTACTTGCTGTTCCATAGCTGTTTCCAGGGGAGATACGTATTGTATCTTACTTTTCTGCGATGTTTCTATGTTCTCCCCGCATCTCAAAATGGATCAGCAAGGACAGCAGTGCGCGCAGCAAAATGACAGCACCCAGCACCATCAACTCGTTCAGATCCCGGACCAGCACGGTTTTCAGTATCTCTGCCGCCATCTTAAACTCCAGGCTTGTGGCCAATCCGTCAGCAAGTTCAAATTTGATATTCCCACGCATATGGGTAAACCACCCCGCGCAATACAGTACAAACGCCCGCAGAGTGGAGACGGCCACAACAAAGATACCCATAAGTTCACAGACAGAGATAACGACAGGCAGGACGATCTCAATTAGATGTTCCAGCATAAGGATATACCCCTTTCTTTATTAAAGCATTTCGTAATTTCGGCCAGCGTGTATCAGACAAAAACTCCGCCCGCAAAGTAGAAAACGGCTTGCCAAACGAAGCAATATATGGGATAATTGAAAAGGAAATACTGTATTTTACAGATCATTCCATTCGCTTTCGTTAGGAGAAACGCAATGAAGAATATCCATTTTTTGATTAAGCCTGCGTCCAGCCTTTGCAACCTGCGCTGCCGGTACTGCTTTTACGCGGATGAGGCCCAAAATCGAGAGCAGCAAAGCATGGGGTTCATGACAGAAACGACGGCCCGTACCCTGATTGAGGAAGGATTCCGCTGGATTGAACCTGGCGGCGCTGTAAGTTTTGCCTTCCAGGGCGGTGAGCCGACGGTAGCCGGCCTCCCATTTTTTGAGACCTTTACAGCGACGGCAAGGAGGTTATGCCCCGACGGCGTCAGGCTCAGCTTCTCTATCCAGACAAACGGGACTCTGCTGGACGAGGCATGGGCGGAGTTTTTCCGACGGGAGGGATTCCTGGTGGGGATTTCCCTGGACGGCTTTAAAGATCAGCACAACCTGTACCGCCTGGACGCCCAGGGCGGCGAGACCTGGAACCGAGTGGTCAAAGCAGCGGCTATGCTGCAAAAGCACCATGTCGAGGTCAATGCCCTGTGTGTGGTGACAGGCCAGTGTGCCAAACGTCCAGAGCGCGCATACCGGGAACTGAAAAAACTGGGATTTGACTATTTGCAGTTCATCGCATGTCTGGACCCTATAGGGGAACAGAGAGGCGGCCAGCCCTTCTCCCTCACGCCCTCCGCCTATGGGAAATTCCTGTGCCAGCTGTTTGATTTATGGTATCAGGACTGGGAGCGTGGACAGTACCACAGCGTCCGCCTGTTTGACGACTACATCCACATCCTTCTGGGGGATAACGCCAGCACCTGCGCCACCTGCGGCAACTGCGGCTCTTATTTTGTGGTAGAGGGGGACGGCTCGGTCTACCCCTGTGACTTCTTCGTGCTGGATCAGTGGTGTCTGGGAAAGCTGGGGGAACGCACACTGCCAGAGATGACCGCAGACGAACGCGCCGCCGCCTTCCTTCAGTGGGGCAAGGAAAAGCCGGCAGAATGTGCCTCATGCCGTTGGCGGGACATCTGCAACGGCGGCTGCAAAAACGACTGGATTCAGACGGAAGATGGCAGCCATAATTACTACTGTGAGGCATTCAAAGTGTTGTTAGACTATGCCATGCCCCGTATGAGTCGGATTGCACAGGCAGAGCGCATGGCCGCCGCGCAGCGGCTGAATGGATACAAATAATTAAATACAGCAAAAATGACCGTCAAAAGGCGGTCATTTTTTGCATAGAAGATACGCGAACAAATCAGGAGGGTGAGGAGACCTCCGCTTTGCGCTGCTTCTGCTTTTTCTCCCCCCGGCTCAGCATGACCAGCAGCAGAACCAGCAGCGCCATGAAAGCGATACAGATGGGACGCTGGAAGAAAATCATCCAGTTTCCATTTCCGATGCTGAGAGCGTTTCGCAGGTAGAACTCTGCCGTGGGACCCAGGATCAGCCCTAACACCATGGGGACCGTAGGCAGGTCAAGAAGATTCAGGAAATAGGCGACGATTCCCATTACCACCATCACCTTCACATCGAAGGAGCGGTTAGCAATGGCATATCCGCCAGAGAAGCAGACAACCAGCAGGCAGGCCGTCAGCAGACGGAAGGGAATTCGTGTAATTTTGACAAACAGGGGCATCAGATACTTCCCCTGGAGGAACATAATAAGCTGAGCTAAAACACATCCTACCAGGATGGTATATACCGCGATGGTGTGCTCCTCAAACAGCTTGGGGCCGGAGGCCAGGCCGTGCATCTGGAACGCGCCCATCAAGGTGGCGGCCACGGCAGAGCCTGGGATACCCAGAGTCAGCATGGGAATCAGCGATGCGGCCGTAGCGCCGTTATTGGCGGACTCCGGCGCGGTGATTCCTCTGACCGCGCCTTTTCCAAACTCCTCACCTGGCTTGGGATTGTTTTTCGCCATATTGTAGGTCAGATAGCTGGCGATGGCCCCGCCAGTGCCGGGGATGGCTCCGATGACTGCGCCCAGGGTCGAGCCGGTGGCCATAGTTCCAAAGCAGTTTTTAAAGTCGGTCAGGGTAAATTTATCGCCCTCGGCCGCTTTTTTCAAGTCCTCAGCCGTCTTGCCCGTCTTGCCGGCAGCCCCCCGCTTCACACGCTGGATCATCCGGAAGGTGGCGAAGAAGCCCAGCATACAGGCCATCATTTTCAGGCCGTTATAGAGCATCATGTTGCCGAAGGTAAACCGGGGAACACCGCTGACGCTGTCGATGCCCACTGTTCCCAGCAGGACGCCAATGCCCGCGGCAATCAGGCCCTTCAGCTTGCTCTTGCCGCTGACTGACGCAATGACGGACAGGCCAAACAGAGCGAGGATAAAATATTCAGGAGAGCCAAAGCGCATAGCCAGCGCGCCCAGCTGAGGGGCAAACAGCAGCAGCGCAAAGGCGCTGACCAGTCCGCCAAAGGTGGACGCCACCAGCGCCGCGTCCAGCGCCCGGTGGGGCTGCCCCTTTTCGGCCAAGGGAGCGCCGTCCAGAAGGGTGGCGGTGGCGGCGCCGGTGCCCGGAGTTTTGATCAGGATCGCAGTGATAGAGCCGCCAAACATGGAGCCAAAGTATATGGAGGTCAGCATCAAAAGGGCGGACACGCTGTTGATCTGGAAGGTAAACGGAAGGAATACTGTGATGGCCAGGTTTCCGTTCATGCCGGGAACCGCGCCAAAGATAATTCCGATGAACATGCCGATGTTGATAAAAATAAGATTTTGGATCGTAAACAGGCCGGAAAAAATTTCAGCCCAGTCCATTTTTCTCCCCCCCTTATAGTCCCAGCAATCCGAAGACCAGGGAATTCAGCCGGATATGCAGCACGTTGACAAATATAAAGTACATGGCAATGGTCAGCGCGATTACGATGACATAGTAGAGCCATTTTTTTGACTTTGACAGGGCCAGGGCGGCACAGCCTACGGCCGCGGTACTCAGGGGCCACTCTTTCTCAAAGACAAAAAGATAGGCGATCAATACAAGGAACATCAACAGAGCTGGAACCTCTGCTTTTAAGTTCAATTCCTTTGTCTCGTCCTTTTTTAGGACCAGGCTTTGAATCATCAACCCGACCCCGCATATGGCAAACACGGCCGCAATTCCGTAGGGGATGGTGCGGGAGGTAACTCCAAATCTGGCGGTGGTTTCAAGTCCGACCTGCTGCGGAATGATGGCGCACATCACGGCCGCGGCCAAAATTGCCGTGATTCCGCATGTCAGATTAGAACGATATTTAATAATCATATGGAACCTCCATTCCTATGCGCGGAATGTATATTTTTGAAGGCGCTGGATGACCTCCGGATGTTCCACGATGCAGTTGCGCAGCTCATTGGGATCCTCCTGCAAATCATACAGCTCGCTGCTGTCGTTGAAGGAGCGGATCCACTTGTACCGGCCGTCAAAGAGCATAATGGTATTCATTAGCTCGCTCTGCTGAACCTCGTGAGGAGACTGCTCCGCCCCCCCCAGGGCACTCAGAAAGCTCTTTGCGTCCAAATCGTTAGGATCATAACTGGCTCCGGCCAGGTCCATCAGGGTGGGGGCCAAATCCATCAGGGTCACCAGGGCCTTGCTCTCTCGGGCCTGCCCCATTCCAGGCAGGTGCACCAGCATGGGAATACGCAAAGCGCCCTCATACATCACAGTTTTTTCAAACAGGTTGTGATCTCCCATCATTTCACCATGGTCGGCGGTAAAAATGATTACCGTGTTGTCCATCAGATTCCTGCGCTCCAGAATGTCCAACATTTCGCCAACCCAGCGGTCAATCACTGCGACGGAGGCGGCGTAGTGGCGCTTGGTATCCAGCAGATCCTCCCGCGTCAGGCCGCGGCTCTGAACCGCCGCCCGCCTCTTGACCCACTCCGGCTTGCCGGCCAGGTCGTCCTGGGGGGGCAGAGGATAATCGGCATCTTTGGTTTTTTCAAACTCGGAGGCAGGGGGGTCCCAGGGGTTGTGGGGGCCGGCGAAGCTGGCCAGCAGATGCCAAGGAGCTTCATCATCCACTTTTTGCAGGAAAGCACAGGACTCGCTGCCAATAAAATTATCCAGAAAATCCTCATCAGGCAGTTCTGACTCCCAGGATCTATATACCTGTTTCTCTTTTCCGCCCTTCATGTAGCTCATATAGGCTGCATTCAACTGCTTGAGTAAGTCAGGGTTCTTATCCAGCAGGCGGGCCTGATAGGGGCCAAGAGGACTGGGTTCACCGTCAGCAGTGGTGCGCAGAATCCGGGCGCAGTTCATCTTCCCTTCGGTTTCATGGGGATCAGTAAAGCCGATTTGGTAAATGACAGGAAGATCGCCCTTTCTTCCGATAAAACGGGTCTCCTTGTGCAAATCAGTCTTGCCCACTACGGAGACACGATATCCGGCCTTGCGCAGTGCCTGATAATAGGTCTTCTGGTCCAGGGGAAGATTGGCGTCGTGGGCAATCACGCCGCAGTGGTGAGGCAGTTTGCCTGTTGCCAGTGAGGCCCGGCTGGGGGTACAGAGGGGGGAGTTGCAGGCCGCCATGGGGAAAAATACACTCATACGGCGGATGCGGTCAATATTTGGAGTTTCAATCCCGTCGCCTAAGCCCGTCATAGTGGCGGTACGAAATTGGTCCGCCATAATAAACAAAATGTTAGGTTGCTTTTGAGGCATATGGATACCTTCCTCCCATTGAAAATATAAATCTTTTTGTTGACCCCGCTACCCGGTTTGCCGGATAGCGGGGTCAATTTGAGCCGAGAAAAAATGGGCAAATTAATAGAACTTATCCTTAATCATCTTAAAGGTGTCAATTTCTGCCATCAAACGCTGATACGCCTCTTCCCCGGAAATTTCATTGGAAGTCAGACCAATCTCTGCCATCTCGGCAATGCCCTGCTCGCTGGACAGATAGTCCAAAATAATGCGGCGCATAGCCTCCACGCCTACCGGGTCGGCGCCCTTGCGGCAGCAGAGAATGCTGCAGGGCTCAACCGCAATGTCGGGATAGCCCACCTCGGCCACGCTGGGAATCGGGTCCAAGCCCCAGGTGGGATCGTCAAAGGTGGTTTTGTTGAACTGAACCAGTGGGATCATCTGCCCGGACTCCACATAGTCGTGCAGTGCGCTGGTATTGGCAAGTACACAGTTGGCGTCCCCGTTCAGGCAGGCCAGGATATTCTTGTTGGCGCCGCTGTCAGTGACAGAGTCAAAGCTAATGCCTGCGCTGCCCATCAGGGCGGTACCCTGGATATGTGTCATACCGCCAGGGGCGCTGGACGACATGATAATCCGGTTATTGGCGGCGTAAGATACAAATTCCTCCCAGGTTTTCACGCCCAAGGTAGAGGGAACAGCCAGAACCGAGGGACTGGAACTGGGGGAGCCGAAGAGTATCTCGTAGTCGTCCAGAGAAACGTTGATGTCGGCATTAAACAAGGGGGCTACAGCAAAGAGTGCCTCGGTGCCCACCATCAATTCACTGGGCGAAGGGTCGTAACTCAACAGGTCGGTGGCCATCAGAAAACCGTTGGAGCCAGTGATATTCTGAACCACAGCGGTGGTGCCGGTGGTATCCTGAATATTTTTGGCCACCAGACGGTATTTCAGGTCTGCGGTACCGCCGGCAGCGTTTGAGACGCGGATGGTGATGGTCTTCAGGTCGGGTTTCCAGGCGTCGACCTTGGCCTCAAAATCGTCTCCGGACACCTGGCCCGAGGAGTTTGAGCCCGCTGAACCGGGATTGGGATTCGAGGGGGCCTTGGAGCATCCGGACAGGATGCCGGTGGTCAGCGCCAGACCGAGCGCCAGTGCGATAGCCGCCCGCAGCGGCCGATTGGGGACACTTTTTTTCATCATACATACTCCTCGCTATTTTTAATTCAAACGACAGATCCCGCCGTAAGATTACAGTGATGTGATGACTCCCCCTACCGGCCATGTTCTCCTGCCAGAAAAGTCCTATCTTAAAATAAGCTTAGGGTCCAGCAGAATGGATTTTACCGGGGAGCCGCTTGCCGCTGTCCGCTCGTCCAACAGGATGTCCAATGCCTGATCGGCAATTTCTGCAAGAGGAACACGGACACTGCTGATAGGTGGATTCAGAAAGGGGGCCAAATTGTCGTTATATCCGATTAACTCGACTTGAGAGGGAACGGCCTTACCAAGTTTGCTCAACAGCTGAAGCATATGCGCCGCGAACTCGTCTGCACAGCACAGGATTCCGTCCAACTCCGGGTCTTCCTCCAGTGCGGCCTCCAGGACCTGGGCGGAGCTTTGGTAGCTGTCATCTTTGGCCGCACGAATTTGATAATGTATGTCTGAAGCGCCAAACTGTTGAATTGCCTGCTCAAAGCCCAGCACTTTGCCGTCATGGTGAGGAAGTGAAATCACCATCAGATGACGGCGGCCATTTTCCAGCAGGTGATGGGTCGCCTGAAATCCTCCCCGGTCGCTGCCGGTCAGAATATGACTGAAATTGTAGTTGGAACTGAACAGGGAGCGGCTGATACTGACAACAGGAATCTCGCAAGAAGCCAGAGCCTGAACAGCAGAAGGTTCCATCCTTTTGTCAACATATCCGGAGATAATAATCCCTTTTGCCCCCATAAGCCGGGCCTGGCGAAGATGAAACTGCAAAACGCTTTCGGTCAGAAGTACTGGGGCTTCCAAATCGGCGGATACAATGTTCACACCTCTTTTTTCAGCGGCAAGAATAAGCTGCCGGTTGAGCAGTTGAGAGTACACATTGATGGAAACGCACTTCATCATGAAATACACAATCCCAGACGCCGATGAAATTTCGCTTGCGGCGGACAGGGGCAGCTTGCTGCTGTAGCCGCTTTCCTGAATCGCTTCCGCAATTCTCCTTCTTGTTTCTTCTGTTACAAGCCCGGTATTGTTGATGGCGCGAGATACAGTAGCGGGAGATACGCCCGCTAAGCGGGCAACTTCGCGGATGGTTGGTTTTTTCATGATCATGACCACTTTCTTTGATAGTAATGTAACAAACAAAAAAATAATTGTCAACAAAAATGAAACAAAATACTAGCCAAAAACAGACGGTGAAATTTTGTCATTCCTACAAAATACGGATTTTTGTGCTATTTTAGGGAATTCATGCTTGAATTTGGTGGACTTAATGTGTATTATTTGAGCTGCGATGTAAATTGTTTCTTAGTAATGAAACATAATAGTCTGAAATGAAGAGGAGGTCATATAAAATAATGTGCAACAAAATGAAACAAATGGATGTTTTGTTTTTCATGTCAGACCAGCATACCCCTTATTACTCAGGCTTTGAGGGACATAACGTTGACACGCCAGTCATGGACCAGCTCTGCGCTGAGGGAACCCGCTTTGCTCAGGCCTACTCAACCTGTCCGCTCTGTGTTCCTGCGCGTTTAGCCATGCTCAGTGGGCTTCGCCCCGCAAAAACCGGTATCTTTACCTTGGATGATGCGCTGCCCGATTTGACGCCCACCTTTCTCCACTGCCTTGTGGCGCAAGGGTACGAGACTGTTCTTGTCGGACGGATGCATTTTCTGGGCAGAGACCAGCGGCATGGTTTTACAAAACGGATTGCCGGAGATATGACGCCCACAGACTGGAACGCCCCGCGTAAAAAAATTGCGGCGGAACGGGGGGTATCAGCCCGCAGCTTTGGTGAACCCTTCTGCACCGCGTTGGCCGGCGGCGGTGAATCTCCGGTGGAATATTATGACCGCTATGTGGTCGACGCTGCATTGGAATATTTGTCTCAGGACCACGAAAAGCCGCAGTTTATTGTTGTGGGTCTTTATGGACCTCACTTCCCGTATGTGGGCGACAAAGAACTGTATGAAAAATACCGGGCAAGGGCTGTTCTGCCTGCCTCTTTCTATGATCCCTGCCCTACGGAAGTTTTGCGGAGGCATCACCAGCCGGTCTCGGAGGAATTGGCGCTGGCCATCCAAGCCGCCTACTGTGCAATGATTGAACAAGTGGATATAAAAATGGGGCAGGTGCGCCGCGCCTTTGACGATTATTGTAGCCGCAGCGGACATGAAAGGATGTTTGTATATACCTCCGACCACGGAGATCAGTGCGGCGACCGCAGTATGTTCGCGAAATCCACTTTCTTTGAAAAGTCGGTCAAGATCCCGCTGATCTTCGCGGGCGACGGGATCGCTCCGGGCACTGTCTGTCAGACGCCGGTGAGCATCATGGATATCGGTCCCACGCTGTTGGACTGCGTCGGCGCCCAGCCCATGATGGACGTGGACGGTGTGAGCCTTGTCCCCGCGCTGGGGGGCGGCGATGTCCCAGAGCACGTGGTCTACGGTGAGTTTCTGGAGCGCAGCAGTATGCAGACGCCGGCGGACAGCTACTGCTTTATGGTGCGGGAGGACAGGTACAAATATATGTGCTTCCGTGAGGACCCCAGCTGTGAACTGCTGTTCGACGTCGGGGCCGATCCCGAAGAGCGGCACAATCTAGTCTTGGAGCGGCCCGAACTGCTGGAGCGTATGCGGCAGCTGACAAAGCAATATGCCATGCCGGAGCAGGCGGTATCGCTGCAAAAAAGACACACCTGGTCCAGCGATCTGTGGCGCGCCTACGAGAGCGCACTGGAAGCAGACTGCGATGTGGAGCGATGGGCGGATACGCCTCCTACGGCCCGGGATTATCCCGAAATTTGCCTTAAAAATGAAAGACTCCGCCAGCCATGACAGGGGAAAATAGACCGCTTCCTCTAGGGCTTGTTTGAAACATGTCAATACGCCCAAGAGGCAGGTTTTTTTCTGCCATACTGCCCCAATTTTTCTTGCAATACATCCAGTATTCCTGGGAAAAATTGTGCTTGTCTGGCGGAAAAATCCCTCGCCGCTGTGCATAGTTCCATGTTTCAAACAGCGCCTAGTCAGAAAAAGCGTACTTTAAAAGTATATCATAGCGCGTCTCAACTTTCCATAGCTTTGCAAAATTTTGTTTCATTGTTGTTTCATTCATAGGATACGGAGGTGTTTGTGTGCTTCTATTCTTTATTGTCAGCTTTTTGGCAAGCATTGCCGGTGCGATATGCGGCATCGGCGGCGGGGTGATTATCAAACCGGTACTTGACCTGCTCAAACTGGAGACAGTTTCCACCATTAGCTTCCTCTCCGGCTGCACGGTGCTGTCCATGAGCTGCTACTCCGTGGGAAAAACGATGCTGGCCGGGGAGCGGCGGGTAGCCCTGAACACGGGAACCCCTTTGGCAATCGGGGCAGCGATCGGCGGGTTACTTGGAAAGCAGATGTTCACCGCAATAAAAGGGCTATTTGAAAACCAGAACAGGGTAGGAGCTGTACAGGCGGGCTGTCTGGCAGTGATTACAGTCGGAACCCTGATTTATACCCTCCACAAGGATAAAATCAAAACTCATTCCATATCCAGCCCCTTGCTGTGTGTGCTGATTGGGCTTGTGCTGGGGGTGGCTTCCAGCTTCTTAGGCATCGGCGGCGGCCCTATCAACCTGGTGGTCCTGTTTTATTTTTTCAGTATGGACACCAAGACCGCAGCGGCAAACAGCTTATATATTATCCTGTTCAGCCAGGCCGCCAGCCTGGTCGTGACGCTGCTGACCCGCAGCGTGCCGGAGTTTGAGTGGGCCGCTCTAATTCTCATGGTGTGCGGCGGGATTGGCGGCGGGATCGTGGGGCGGCTGGTGAATAAGCGGATCAGCGTGGCGGCGGTGGATAAGCTGTTTATGGGGTTGATGGGGGTTATTATTTTGATCAGTGTGTATAATACGGTTCGTTATTCTGTGGGGTAGCTTGAAGTCATCCGCATAATAACCAATACAGGATCGACCTCATTCGCTTCTCCCCCCAATCAAAACCACCCGTTGAACGGGTGGTTTGAACAGGCCCTGTAAGGGCCTAACTCTTGTGGTCGCCCCCTAAAGGGGGCACCGAAAAGGTCTGGCAATCACACTTTTATCACGGGCAGCCCCCTACTCGGGGGCTGTTCTTATTTGCCCTGTTTCACTGGCGCACCCGTAAACGGGTCTACATACTCTTTCAGACTGATCTGGTCATTCATGATATCTTCCTGCAACTGATTTTGAATGTACTCCCTAATTGCCCCTTCGTACTTCCCTACCGTATCCACGTAATACCCTCTGCACCAGAAATGCCGGTTCCCATACTTGTATTTCAGGTTCGCGTGCCGATCAAATATCATCAAGCTGCTCTTGCTTTTCAAATATCCCATGTACTGTGCCACACTCATGTGCGGCGGGATCGCCACAAGCATATGGATATGATTTGGGCAGCATTCCGCCTCTATTATTTCTACACCCTTCCGCTCACTTAATTCTCTCAGAATTCTCCCGATATCTGCCCTCAATTTCCCATAACAAAAGCTGTCCCGGCTGCGGGAAAATCATCACGGCAGAACTGGAAGCGGTTGTGTATCAGCAGATGGTGAAAAAGCTGGACAGCTACAAGACGCTGACGGGCAGGAAAAAGGCGGCAAAGGCCAATCCCAAAATCACTGCCCTGCAAGTGGAACTTGCCCATGTGGACAGCGAGATTGAAAAGCTGGTGGACAGCCTGATGGGCGCAAACAATGTGCTGCTCTCCTATGTGAACGTGAAGATAGCTGAACTGGACGGACACAAGCAGGAGCTTCTGGCGAAGATAGCGGAGTTGACGGTGGAAGCCATCAGCCCGGAACAGGTCAGCCAGATTTCCGGCTACCTCGACACTT
>OFFQ01001260.1_pt1 | contig 15396 bp, 18 predicted proteins | sample 1521411 | NCBI WGS metagenome assembly OFFQ01 (sample SAMEA3504110, study PRJEB24116) | mouse gut metagenome | biome: mouse gut; feature: mouse-associated habitat; material: faeces | place: Denmark | collected 2011 | reverse complement strand
CGCCGGACTGGCGGTGGGTGCGCTGGCCCAGCGCACCCGGATGTGCATGGTGGGCGGCATCCGGGACCTAATCCTGTTCCGGGAACCCAAGCTGATTCTGGGCTTTGGAGCTATTTTTGCCGCCGCCCTCCTTGGAAATCTGTTTCTCGGTGTTTTTCACCCCGGTTTCTCCGAGCAGCCTGTGGCCCACACCGACGGCCTGTGGAACGCCCTGGGCATGTTTTTGGCGGGGTACGGCTGTGTCCTGCTGGGGGGCTGTCCTCTGCGGCAGTTGGTCCTGTCCGGTGAGGGCAACACCGACAGCGCCACCACCGTACTTGGCCTGATGGTGGGGGCGGCCTTCGCCCACAACTTCGGCCTGGTCTCCAGCAGCGCGGGCCCCACCGGCACAGGCAAGCTCGCCGTCCTGACCGGCGTGGCGGTGGTGTCCGTTATCGCCTGTGCCAACACTTTTGGGAAAAAACAGTAAGGAGGAATCTCTCTCATGGAAAAATTAGACGCTAGGGGACTCTCCTGCCCGGAGCCGGTTATCATGATCCGTAAGGCCATGCAGTCCGGGGGAGCAGCCTATGAGATGGTGGTGGACAACCCCGTCTCCCGGGAGAATGTCACCCGCTACGCCCAGCATGAGGGGTATACTGTGTCCGTCACCGAGGGGGACGGGGAGTACACCCTCACCATGACCAAATGACCTGCATTGCCACCTTCTACTCCCACTTCGGAGCTGTCCGGTTCAAGCGGACCTGTCAGGCCCTGGGCTGGCCCGCCCGGTTGATGCCCGTTCCCCGGGACCTGAGCAGCAGCTGCGGCACCTGCGTGCGTTACGAGGGTGAGGTCCCGGAGTCCGTCCCGGAGGAGACGGAGCAGATTGTCGCGGTGGAGACGGCAGGGTACCGCCCCCTCTACCGGGCAGAGAACAGCTGAGGTGAAATATGGAAACGGAAGTAAAACTGACCAAGCTGGCCAGCTGCGCCGGCTGCGGAGCCAAGGTGGGGGCCGGGACGCTGGTCCAAATGCTGGAGGGCTTCCGGACCCACTCCGACCCCCGGCTGATTGTGGGCTACGACAAGAGCGACGACGCATGCGTCTACGTGCTGGACAGGGAGACCGCCCTGGTACAGACCACCGACTTCTTCCCCCCTATTGTGGACGACCCCTATCTGTTCGGCCAGATAGCCGCTGCCAACGCCCTCAGCGACGTATACGCCATGGGAGGCGAACCCAGGCTGGCCTTGAATCTCCTGTGTCTCGCAGACAGGATGGAGCCGCATACCGTCCAGGAAATTTTGCGGGGCGGCTATGACAAGGTCTATGAGGCGGGGGCCATCATCGCCGGGGGACACACCATCCAGGGGGCAGAGCCTATCTACGGTCTGGCGGTCACCGGCTTCGTCCATCCGGACAGGGTGCTCACCAACGCCGCCGCCCGGCCGGGGGACGTGCTCCTCCTGACCAAGCCCCTGGGGGTTGGCATTCTCACCACCGCCGCCAAGGCCGGCCTGGTAGAACAGGCGGTGTTGGACCGGCTCTACCGCCCGATGTCGGCGCTGAACAAAGCGGCCCGGGACATCATGGTAAAGTACCCCGTCCACAGCTGCACTGACGTCACCGGCTTCGCCCTGTTGGGCCACAGCTATGAGATGGCCCAGGGAAGCGGTTGCTCCATCCGCCTGAACACAGCGGACATCCCCTTCCACCCCGAGACGTATGAGATGGCAGAGATGGGCTTCATCCCCGCCGGGGCCTACCGCAACCGGGACTACGCCGGCGCAGGGGTAAAAAAGGGCCCGGGAGTCACCCGGGCCATGGAGGATATCTGCTACGACCCCCAGACCAGTGGCGGGCTGCTCATCGCCCTGCCGGAGGGGGCCTCGGAGGAATGCCTGTCAAAGCTGCGAGAACGCATCCCCCAGGCGGCTGTTGTGGGCCGCGTGGAAGAGCGAGGGGAGTATGCGGTCTATTTGGACTGACCGCCTAAGGCCAACAGGGCCTCCAGCACACCGCCCCCCACGGCCAGCGCCTTGTCGCTGGCACAGCAGCAGTGCTCCAGCTTACACCGGGGATCAATATCCCCGGCCTTCATTCCCTTATACACTGGTGTGCCCTCGGTCAGAATGCCCCGGAGGATGCCGGTGAGAGTGCACACCATAGGCTGGCCGTCCACCGTGGCGGCGATCTCCCCCTCCTTGACTTGGTCACCGATCCTCCGCAGTGGGTGAAACACCCCGTCCGCCGGGGCTCGGAGGACCCGCTCTCCGGCAAAGCCGCCAATCAAGCCGGGAATACCCGTGTTAGGCTGGGCGGAGCCCTCATAGAGGGCCCGGCCCAGGGTGTGGCCCCGCATGGTCTCCACCACGGCGTGACAGTCCTCTCCCACCGTAAAGCCGGGACCAACCCCAATCACCACCCGGGCGTCTGTGATACGGGTACCCAAGTTCTCTTTTGCCAAAATGGCGTCCACAACCCCGTCGGGCTTTAAAGTCGAGATACAGTGCCCCTCCGGGTCGGCCAGCACAGGGACAATCCTCTGCTCCAGCAGCGCCAGCACCTGAGCGGGTGTCTCCACCCGCTTTGCCGTCACGCCCTCTACCGCCGTCTCCCCGTCGGGGATTGCCTGGGAGAAGCACACCGTCCGCCGGATAGCGGTGGGACACTCCAAATCGGTCATTACCACCTGAATTCGGGCCCGAAACAAACGCAGTGCAATCCCGGTTGCAATGTCACCAGCTCCGCGAATGACTACCAGCATAACACATGACCTCCCTCCTGCTCTAATGCCCCAACTGTCACAGGGCAGGAGAGCAGGCCCTTCAATGTTTGAGCCCCAGACAGGCGCCAGGCCGTATCCGCCTGATTGATGTAAACTCTGTCGTGCAGGCCCTCCGCCAGCAGTACCGCCGCCGCCATCTCCGGGGTAGCGGGGGCGGTGACAGAGACTCCAGCTAGATCTGCATACAGCTCCGGGCGGTGTGCCGCCTGGAGAATGGGCTGCCCGAACCCGCTGGCCCCCACGACCAAAATAGTCTGATTTGCCCGGGCGGGAATTACCGGCTCATGAGGAGCATGAGCCTTAAGGGGACGGCCGGCAGAGCCATCCCCTTCTACCAACACATAATCTGCTAAATCAACAAGCCGGTTTATGGGCAAATTTAAAGCAGTCAGCTTCCCCGTTCCGGAAAGCTGAGTCCCCGCCACGACCAGACCGTGGGCAGTTAAGGCGTTTTTCAGTTCTTCCTCTGAGGGGGTCTCTAAATTCACAAGACCAGGAAAGGGATAAATCTTTGTGGTGGTACACAACAGCACGGTATGTCCCTGGTCAGCCAACCTCTTCCCCAGGACCCGCAGGAGAGACGTCTTCCCTCCTCCGCCGATCACAGCGGTAATCCCTCGGCAGATTTCCAACGCCTGTTCCAGCTCCATAGCGGCCCTCCTTTTTTACTATTATAGTTCAGGAGAGACAAAAAAACAAGTTGAAGATCACAAGACCGCGAAACCATGTTGATAGAATAACATTTTGTAATATATGTATATTTTCATAACAATAAATTGACCGAACGGGGAAATGAGAGTGGAATCTTGGGCCAAGCTGATTTATATTTGCCTGCTTTTCACCAGTTTACGCTGATTCCGTATAAAAATAACTGCAAAAGAGGACGAACAGAATGGACGTTTTTCAAGCTTTAAATCAGTTCTTGTCTGCTGGAGAGAATACAGTTCTTGTGACTATCGAGACCAGCAGCGGCTCTGTCCCCCGTAGCGCAGGGGCCATGATGCTGGTAACAGCCCAGGGCAGGGCGGCGGGCACCATTGGCGGCGGTACGGTGGAGCACCTCAGCGAACAGATCGCCCTGAAAGTCCTGCAAACAGGCCAGAACCGTGTGGAGAACTTCCAACTTCGGCCCAACGAGGTGCAGGATCTGGGCATGGTCTGCGGCGGCGAGGTACAGGTCAGCTTTCGGTATCTCCCGGGCGGCGACAAAGCGGCCATCGCCTGGGTCAGACAGGAGACGGAACGGCTTCTGCCGCCGGGAAGGGTGTACATCTTTGGGGGCGGTCATGTCTCACAGGCCCTTGTCCCCGTTCTGAAGGCGGTGGATTTCCGGTGTGTGGTGCTGGAGGACCGGGAGGACTTCTGCCGGTCCGAGCTGTTTCCCGGCGCAGAGGAAATTCGGCTAATCCACAACGATGACCCCACTGCCTACAGGGAAATCACCGCCGAGGACTATGTGGTGGTCATGACCCGGGGACACAAGGACGACCTCGCCGTCCAGGCCCAGGCGCTGAAAACCCCGGCCAGATATATCGGTGTCATCGGCAGTCGGAGAAAAACAGTGGTGGTGTTCGCCAAGCTGCGGGAGATGGGCTATACCGACAATGACCTGGCCCGGATCACCACCCCCATCGGCCTGGATATCAAGGCCGAGACCCCGGCGGAAATCGCGGTGAGCGTTGCCGCTCAGCTCATTTTGATACGGGCAGAGAATGGGAGGGGTCGAACATGATCGACACATACGGCCGTACAGTGGACTATCTGCGTCTGTCGGTAACCGACCTGTGCAGCTACCGATGTCAGTACTGTATGCCTGCGGAAGGGGTGCGCAAGCTTCGCCACGAGGATATCCTCTCCGTGGAGGAGTGTGTAGAGATCGCCCATGCTGCTTCCCGCTGCGGTGTGACCAAGGTGCGCATCACTGGCGGGGAACCCCTGGTGCGCCGGGGGATTCTGGACATCTGCCGGGGCATTGCCGCCATCCCGGAGGTCCGGGAGCTGTGTCTGACCACCAACGGCGCCCTGCTGCCAGAGCTGGCCGCCCCCCTCCGGGAGACTGGAGTCCAGCGGCTGAACATCAGCCTGGATACCCTGCGCCCCGAGCGGTTTCGTGCCATGACCCGGGGTGGGGAGCTGAACCAGGCGCTGGCCAGCATCGCAGCCGCGGAACGCGCTGGGTTTTCCGATTTGAAGCTGAACACTGTCCTGATCGGCGGCTTCAACGACGATGAGCTGGAGGACTTTCTGGCTTTGACGATGGAGCACCCCTGGGAGCTGCGATTCATTGAGCTGATGCCCATGGGCCCCTGTGCCCATTGGGACAGGGGATGCTTCCTCCCCTGCCGCACGGTTCTGGAGCGTTTTCCTGCCCTGGAGCCCATAGAGACCCGGGGCGTGGCCCTGCGGTACCGCCTGCCGGCGGCCAAGGGAACGGTGGGCCTTATCTCCCCCCTCAGCCACACCTTCTGTTCTCAGTGCCGCCGCATTCGGGTGACCTCAGACGGCAAATTGAAGAGCTGTCTCCACAGCCAGGAGGAGATTCCCCTGCGGGGTCTCCACGGACAGGCGATGGAGGAGACCATCCGCCGGGGTATCCTGAGCAAGCCCCAGGAGCACCACCTGACAGAGCGGTCCAGCGACACCCCCCGGAACATGAATCAGATCGGAGGTTAGCACATGGAAGAACTGACCCACTTTAACGAACAGGGCCGGGCCAAAATGGTGGACGTAACCGGTAAAACTGTCACCTGCCGCACCGCCGTGGCCAAGGGCGAGATACATATGTCCCGGGAGACCCTTGGGCGAATCAGGGCCGGGACCGTCAAAAAGGGGGAAGTACTGGCCGTGGCCCAGGTGGCGGGCATCCAGGCGGCCAAGCACACCTGGGAGCTCATCCCCATGTGCCACCCCCTGCCCCTCACGGGGATTGACATTTCCTTTGCCCTGCTGGAGGAGCCCTTCCGGGTGGAGATCACCGCTGCCGTCACCTGCACCGGGGTCACCGGGGTGGAGATGGAGACCCTTACCGCTGTCTCCGCCGCCGCCCTGACCATATACGACATGTGCAAGGCAATTCAGAAGGATATGCGGATTGAACACATCCGCCTGCTGTCCAAGTCCGGCGGCAAGAGCGGAGACTACAACATTGAGGAGTGAGCGCCGTGGCAGAGGTCATTTCTGTCAACATCAGCGAGAAAAAGGGGGAGCAGAAGCACCCTGTGCGGGAAATTCAGCTCAAGCTCCGCCATGGCATTGTGGGGGACGCCCACGCCGGGGACTGGCACCGGCAGATCAGCCTGCTGGCCGAGGAGAGCATCGACTCTATGCGCGCCGCCTGCCCCGTCCCGCTGGGCAGCGGAATGTTTGCCGAGAACATCAACACCCGGGGCATCGACCTGAAGAACCTCCCGGTGGGAACCCGCCTGCGGATGGGAGAGACGGAGCTGGAGGTCACCCAGATCGGCAAGGAGTGTCACAGCGACTGCGCCATCAAACGGGCAGCAGGGAAATGTGTCATGCCCACCGAGGGAATCTTTGCCGTGGTGGTCAAAGAGGGCATTGTCCGGGCCGGAGATGAAATCGAGGTGTTGACATGAAGCTCATCAAAACCGAGGACGCTGTGGGCCACGTCCTGTGCCACGACATGACTCAGATTATCAAGGACCAGTATAAGGACGCCCGGTTCCGCAAGGGCCATGTGGTCACCCAGGCAGACATCCCTGTGCTGCTGTCCATGGGCAAGGAACACCTGTATGTCTGGGAGATGGTTCCCGGAATCCTCCACGAGGATGAGGGGGCCGCACGGCTGGCAGCGCTGTGCCGCAATGCAAACATGACCCTCTCCGACCCCAAGGAGGGGAAAATTGAGGTTTTCGCAGACTGTGACGGTCTGTTTCAGGTAGACAGCCGGCGGCTCACCGCCGTCAATTCGGTGGGGGATGTGATGATCGCCACCCGCCACGGGAACACGGCAGTCCACAAAGGGGACAAGCTGGCGGGCACCCGGGTGATTCCCCTGACGGTCCCGGAGGAAGTTCTGCAAAAAGCGGAGGAGGCCGCCGGAGCAAGGCCCTTGCTCTCCCTCCGGGCCTGGAAGCTGAAAACCGCCGCCGTCGTCGTCACCGGGAACGAGGTGAAGGCGGGGCGCATTCAGGACACCTTCTCCCCCGTGGTGGTGAAAAAACTGGCCGGCTATGGAGTGGAGACCCGCTCCATAGTGCAGTCAGGAGACGCAGTGGAGACGGTGGCCGGCGCTGTCAACGCAGCCCGGGCCAGCGGAGTGGACATGATCCTCTGCACCGGGGGCATGAGCGTGGACCCGGACGACAGCACCCCCGGCGGCATCCGGGCAACAGGAGCCAATATTGTCTCCTACGGCGCGCCTGTCCTGCCCGGGGCCATGTTCCTGCTGGGCTATTATGAGGACGGCACTCCCGTCATGGGGCTGCCCGGCTGTGTCATGTACGCTGGGGCCACCGTTTTTGACCTGGTACTGCCCCGAATCGTGGCGGGTGTGCCCGTCACCCGGGCCGATGTGGCCGGGATGGGTGAGGGCGGCCTGTGCCTGGGCTGCAAGCCCTGCCGGTATCCCCTCTGCCCATTCGGGAGGTGAGGGCCCTGTGAAAAAAATATGGCCTGTCATCCTGCTTTTGCTCCTGACTGCCTGTGCCTCGAAGCCCGAGGAGACGGAGCTCCACATATTTGCCGCCTCCTCCATGACGGAGACCCTGGACGAATTCATTGAGGCCTACAACGCGGTGGACCCCAACGTGACTATCATTCCCACCTACGACTCCTCCGGCACCCTGCTCACCCAGATTCAGGAGGGGGCGGACTGCGACCTGTTCATCTCCGCCTCCCCCAAACAGATGGATGCCCTGGACGAGACCGGCTCCCTACTGGAGGGCACCCGGGTGGACCTGCTGGAGAACAAGGTGACCTTGGCCGTCCCCCAGGGCAACCCCAAGGGGGTCGAGGGCTTTGACCATCTGGCCCAGCTGCTGGAGTCCGGGGATGTACTGCTGGCTGTGGGCAACAGCGACGTGCCGGTGGGCCAGTACACCCAAAAAATCTTCGCTTACTACAGCCTGGACGAGACGTCTTTAGCCGGAGCGCTCACCTACGGTTCCAACGTGAAGGAGGTCACCACCCAGGTGTCCGAAGGGACGGTGGACTGCGGCATCATCTACGCCACTGACGCCCTCTCCGCCGGGCTGACGGTTGTGGACACCGCCACCGTTGAAATGTGCGGCCGGGTGATCTACCCCGCTGCCGTCCTGGCCAACAGCAAGCACCCCGAGGAGACCAGGGTTTTCCTGGACTGGCTCCGGGGCAATTCCCCCCGGGACAACGCTGTCAGGAAAATGTTTGAGACAGCTGGTTTTTCTCCCATAAGATGATAAAATGCTCTGGAAAGAAGGACAATTATGGACTGGTATCCGCTGTTCAACTCTCTGCGCATCGCGGCCATCTCCACGGTGATCGTGTTCTTTCTGGGAATTGCCTGCGCCCACTGGCTGTCCCGCCTGCCTGGACTGGTCAAAGCGGCGCTGGACGTAATCCTTACGCTTCCCCTGGTGCTGCCCCCCACGGTGGTGGGCTGGCTGCTCCTCCTGCTGCTGAGCCCCAAGCGTCCCTTGGGAATCTGGGTCCAGGGGGCCTTTGGCGTCCGTCTGGTGATGACCTGGCAGTCCGCCATCTTCGCCACGGTGGTGGTGGCCTTCCCCCTGATGTACCGCACCGCCCGGGGGGCCTTTGAGAGCTTTGACCAGGATTTGGCCAGCGCGGGCCGCACCCTGGGCCGGTCTGACACCTGGGTGTTCTGGCGGGTACAAATGCCCTGCTGCAAACGGGGGATTATCGCCGGGGCGGTGCTGGCCTTTGCCCGGGCGCTGGGGGAATACGGCACCACCTCTATGGTGGCCGGCTATACACCGGAGCGCACCGCCACCATCTCCACCACCGTCTACCAGCTGTGGCGCACCGGGGACGACGCAGGTGCCCTCCGGTGGGTACTGGTCAACATGGCCATTTCCGCCGTCTTTCTGTTTGCCATCGGCCTGTTGGAGAGGAGACGAGAGCCGTGCCGCTGTCGGTAGACATCAAAAAAAAGCTGGGGAACTTTCAGCTTCAGGTTCAATTTGAGACGGAGAGGGAACGGCTTGCCCTGCTGGGGGTCTCCGGGTGCGGCAAGTCAGTGACCCTGCGGTGTATCGCCGGAATCATCAAACCGGATGAGGGGAAAATCGTTCTTGACGGTACAATTCTTTTTGACAGCGCGGCGAAGGTCAATCTGCCGCCCCAGCGCCGCCGGGTGGGCTATCTGTTTCAGCAGTACGCCCTCTTTCCCCACATGACGGCGGCGCAAAATATTGCCGCCGCCGTCCGGGAGCGCACCAAGCGGGAGGAAATAGTAAACCGTCTGCTCCACCGCTTCCAATTGGAACGGGCAGCCGGGCTGCGACCGGGCCAGCTCTCCGGGGGCCAGCAGCAGCGGACTGCTCTGGCCCGCATCCTGGCCTCGGAGCCCAAGGCTCTGCTGCTGGACGAGCCCTTTTCCGCCCTGGACAGCTTTCTCAAATACCAGCTGGAGACAGAGCTGCTGGACACGCTGGACCGCTTTTCCGGGACGGTTCTGTGGGTCTCTCACGACCAAGGCGAGGTGTTCCGAAACTGCCGCCGGGTCTGCGTCATAGAGGGCGGACGCTCCGGCCCAGTACAGAGCCTGAGAGAGCTGTTCCACGCACCGGATACCGAGACAGCCGCCCGGCTGTCCGGGTGCAAAAACTATGCCGACGCTGTACCCAAAGGGGACAAGGTCTATCTCCCGGAGTGGAATCTGACGCTGAACTGCGGCCGCCCGGTACCCGACGGGGTGCGGCGCATGGGGGTGCGGGCCCACTTTGTCACCCCGGCGGAGGGGCAGGAGGAAAACACCTTCTCCTGCTCAGTTCTCAGAGCGGTGGAGGATGTATTCAATACCATTGTCCTGCTCCGCCCCGAAGGAGCGGAACCGGACGCCCCCTTGCTGAGGATGGAGCTGGAGAAAATGGCCTGGCGGGCCATCCAGCCCAAGGAGCGGCTCCTCGTCTCCATCTGCCCCCGGGATATCTTGCTTTTTGAGCAATAGGAAGGAGAAATTTTTATGTTTCACGCCGCTGTTTTAACAGTCAGCGACCGCAGCTTTCAGGGAGAACGCCCCGACGAAGGAGGGCCGCTGGTAGCGGGGCTGCTGAAAGAGGCGGGCTATGCCGTGGTCAAGACCGCTGTCGTCCCGGATGAGCAGTCTCTGATTGAGACCGCCCTGCGGGAGATTGCCGACACAGGGGAAGTTCAGCTGCTGGTCACCACCGGCGGAACCGGCTTTGCCCCCAGGGACGTCACCCCGGAAGCCACCTTGGCCGTCTGCCAGCGCATGGTTCCCGGCATTCCTGAGGCCATGCGGTACGCTTCTTTGCGCCTCACGCCCCGGGCCATGCTCTCCCGGGCTCAGGCGGGCATCCGGGGTAGTACTCTCATTATCAATCTTCCCGGTTCCCCAAAAGCCGCAAAGGAAAATATAGAGGCAGTTTTGCCCGCTTTGGGTCATGGGCTGGAGATGCTCTCTGGCCGTCCCACCGATTGCGCAAAAACCGAATGAAACAGATAGCAGGTCTTCTGTAAAAACTCTCTAAATAGAATCTTATCAGTTGGCATCACATTCTGTTTTTGGCCCGTACGTCCAACAATTCTCTGAACTGTTGATAAAGCATTCGTTTCATTGCCGGTGGAATACATGCCTCACGGATGGGCAAAGCCAATCGGTTCAGTTCTTCCTCACAGGCAGCAGTCACAGTATTGGTATCTGAACCGGCATCCAGCAGCTTCCCGGTCTCCTCTAGGAGTACTGGTTCCGGAGCCACAGCCCCGGCCACCGCACGGGCCGGGCGGTCTCCGCCTACACGCAAGGCAAAGTTAATTAACGGGAAGTCTATCGTAGAGCGCATGGCGTACTTGTTAAAGACGCTCTGTTCTCCTTCTGCAGGGAGCGGTACACGGAAACGTACTACCAGCAGCGGCAAATGACAATCACAGGCCAATCCGTTGACTTGACTGTGACGGTGGACCAATTTCTGGACCGGAATCCAACTTCTTATTTTGTTTTCCACGCACTCCGCTTCTGCCTCATACGCCAACAGCGCCGTGGCCACATCGGAGTAGTAGATGGCCCGGCAGACTGGAGAATTGGGAATTTGATGACAGATATTTCCACCAGTCTTGAAACATCGTTCCAGCCCTTTACGCCAAAATTGACTTTGATTGAAATAGATACACCGGCGGTCCTGCATGATATTACCGCCAAGGGTGGCGATATTCCTAATTTGAGGTGAGGCCGTCACCCCCGCAGCTTGGGCAATAGCAGGGGCCAGCTTCTGCACCAGCGGGTGAACAGACAAATCATAAAGCGTTTCGCCCGCACCCAGATACAGATAATCAGTCTCCTTCCGAATCCCCTTCAGCTCCTCCATCCGGTTCAAAAAAACCAGATTTTTGTCATTTCTGGCATTGTTTTTCAGCAGGGGCATCAGGTCGGTGCCGCCCCCCACAAAGGTCCCTGCCTGAACTTTCAAGGTCTCTTCTATCGTTCTGGCCACCATACTAACCCTCCTTTCGCCTACTGGGCAGAATCACAAATCTGTCACACAGCGGCAGCGCGTTTATCTCTTGTCCACTGGTGCGACGAACAGCATTCACGATGGCGGGCGCCACCGGTACGGTTGCCAGCTCCCCCACACTCTTGGCTCCCAGCGGGCCGTAGGGGTCGTGACTGTCCACCATATCCACATAAGTCTGGGGCATATCATCCATCTGCGGAATACGGTAGTGGAGCAGATCTGAGGACAGAGTACGGCGGCTTCTCGGGTTAATCTCCATCCGCTCGTACAGGGCGTAGCCCACACCCTGGGCAATGCCACCCTCTAACTGACCTGCCACTGTCAGCCGGTTGATAGGCGTGCCCACATCCACCACCTCAATGATATCCAATAATCGGATAGCATTGAGTTTTTTGTAATACTCCGCTTTAACAAAACAGACAGAAAACGGGTTAGGACAGGCTGCCGCCTTATAAGTACCTGCACCGATCATCACTCCACCCTTAGGATCGTACATGATTTTCCGGGCAGCCTGTGCCAGATCCAGTTCCGTAGTCTGTCCGTTTTCCTGAACCACATACCGATTGGCACGCTCCTCCACTTTTCCCTCTGGAAAGATGACCCGCAGCTGAGCCAGAATTTTCGCTTTCAGATCATCACAAGCACAGGTTATCGCATTGCCGCAAATAAAGGTCTGACTGCTTCCAAACGTCCCTGTATCATAGGGAGTCAACAGGGTATCTGCCGCCGTAATCCGCACACTGGACAGAGGGATGCCAAGGCACTCCGCCGCAATTTGGCTCTCCATAGTCTCACTGCCCTGGCCGATGTCGGAAGAGCCCACCAACAGTTGTACCGTTGCATCGTCATTTAGCATTACTATAGCAGAACTTAATCCTTCCTTGGAGGAGGGACCGGAACCATGACAACTGAAAGAAATCCCCCAAGCCTGGCGTACCTCTTCATTGTCCACCAGAGGGAATTGGGCATCAATCTCCGCCTGGATGGCCTGGCATCTCCGGACACAGTCCTCAACTCCGTTACTGCTTACCGGAATACTGGCACAGGGGAAGCACTCGCCTACCTGTACATGATTTATCAGACGAAGCTCTACCGGGTCCATTCCCAGCTTATCCGCCAACCGGTCCATAAGTATTTCACGGGCAAAGCTGATCTGAGTATTGCCATAGCCCCGGAAAGCCCCGCCGGTAATATGATTAGTGTAGACGCTATAGCCTTGGAAGAAGTAGTTTGGCACGTTATATTGCAGCTTCCGGGCCGCCGCCGCTACTACAGTGGGCGTGTGAGTGGTGTAGGGACCGGCGTTCAGGTAGTACTCTACGTCAAACAACTGCAGTCTGCCATCTCGGCTGGCGCCGATACGAAGCTTCACATCTGAAGCATGGCGCACTACAGAGTACAGATCCTCCTCTCGGGTATAAGACAGATTTACTGGCCGGTGCAGTTTTTTGGACATAAGTGACGTGATATGCTGGGCATGGAGTTGCTGTCTGGCGCCAAAGCCGCCGCCTACTACCGGCTTGCTGAAACGAACATTGGCTTCACGCAATCCCAATATCTCTGAAATCAGTCTCCGCTCCTGAAAAACAGTTTGGGAAGTGCTGTAAACAGTCAGGTGTTCCCCATCGCTGAAATCACACAGGCAGCTAGTTGGCTCAATGGTCACATGCTGCATGGGGGGCGTAGAAAAACAGTCTTCCACAATAAAGTCGCTGGCCGATTCGCCTGTCTCTCGGTCCCCTTGGCTTACATCCCGGTATTGGATAACATTATCTTCAGAGATGTGGGGCTGAATGGCTTTAGCCCCCTCTCTCAAGGCACTGCGAACATCCAGATAAGGGGTCAGCACCTCATACTCTATCTGTACCGCATCCGCCGCCGCCCGGGCCATTTCCTCGGTCTCTGCCGCCACGCATGCAATGCGGTCGCCCAGCACTTTCGGTTCCCGTGTTAAAACCAGCTCATCATGCATCAGCAGAGGGGAAGGCGGATTGCCGGAGCAGTTAAAATATTGCTGGGGTACATCCTCCGGAAGCAGACAGCCCAAATATCCAGGTATTTTCTCCGTCTCGGTCAAATCAATCGACAGCACCCGTGCGCAGGAATAAGGACTGCGCACCAAGGCCGCATAAGCCATATTGGGCAGGCGAAGGTCATCGGTATACTTCGCCTGCCCCAGCGCTTTACTCAGAGATTCCAACCGGGGCATCCCAATATTTACATTTTCAAATTGGTGTTCATTCACAGGCTGTTCCTCCCTATTTCTCTGCATACCCGCTAATAATCTCCACCGCCATCATGACCGCCTGCTCAATCCGCTCATAACCGGTACACCGGCACAGGTTGCCCGACAACGCCTGCCGTATCTCCTCCCGGCTGGGCCGGGGATTGCGGTCCAGCAACGCCTTGGCCGCCATAATCATCCCCGGGGTGCAGAATCCGCACTGGATAGCTCCTGCGTCAACAAAGGCCTGCTGAAGCGGATGGGGGTGCTCCGCCGTTCCGATCCCCTCTATGGTCTCTACATGCTTCCCATCCGCCTGCACCGCAAATACACAGCAGGAATTTACCGCACGCCCGTCCAAAATCACAGTGCACGCTCCACATTCTCCAAGGTCACATCCTTTTTTTGCCCCTGTCAGCCCCGCTCGCTTCCGAAGAACATGAAGCAGCGTCTCGTCTGTTTCCACGCAAAACCGCTGCTCACTCCCATTTAAAAACAAAGTAATTTCATTGTTTTTTTCATTTTTCATATACTTTCTCCTAAAAAAGGGCAGCCGGAAAATATATACCGGTCGCCCTTTGCTAAAATAATGTGATGATGCTTACAGCTCGCCCACTGCGGTCTCCACAGCCTTGAGCAGCTCACCGGATTCCACCAGTTCAACCGCGGCCTGCGACTGTACTCGCATGTAGGTATCTGCCTCTGCATTAAACTGGATTCGTTTAGTTACCAAATCGTACGCCACCGAAGTGCCCTTACCCAGCTTGAACTGTCCCAGCTTCTCGCCAGTGATATAGATACCCCGGGCAGCCAGCAACAGCTCGATTCCCAGCAGTTTCTCCAAATTTTTGATAACAAGCTGGGCCTTACGGGTGGACCACGGCGCCATAGACACATGATCTTCCTGATTGGCCTTGGTGGGGATGTTGTCGCAGACGGAGGGGAAAGCCAGTGTCTTGTTCTCCGAAGCCAGAGCGGAGGTAGAACAGCAGATGATATTGTAGCCGTAGTTCAGGCCAATGGGCTCGCTGGCCAGCGCCAGAGGGCTGCGAAGGCTGACGGCACCGTCCGGGTGTATGCCGGTCTCCATCGGAAGTGATATGGCTTCGTGGGCCAGCGGGGTGCAGGCTTGGGAGGTGGGCAACGGATCCGTGCCGCTGCATTGTTTTGAGAAAAAGTCAAAAATAATAAAATACGTAAAAGAACGCTCCGTCCGCAAAATCACTCTTGAATTTTTGGAAAAAGCGAGTATAATAAGTTTATATCATGCCGGTGTGATGGAATTGGTAGACGTAGCGGATTCAAAATCCGCCGATGGCGACATCGTGGGGGTTCGAGTCCCCCCACCGGCACCACTTGGAATGACTGGATTCCTCAACTTTGAGGGACCCGGTTTTTCTTTGCGTTCGGCCAGTTCTCCCCCCTCATAGAGCGGCCCCGGCATTGATTTTTTTGCATTAGCTAGCGGGACCCGCGTAGTGTTTGCGGCCCCAGCAGGTTTAGCAGGTCTGGAATTAAAATTTCTCTGCCAGAGCAGCTGCTTGGGCGCAGCCGTCTGTCTTTTCGATATCGCCGGTGTTGAGGACCCCGGGTACCAGCACTTCGCCCACCATCTTCCACTTCATCAGCGCGGCGGAGCGTTCCAGGGGAATCCGGACTCCGTCCATCACATCCATCGCCTCCTCCTCACAACAGACGATCATGGCGCACTCCTTGCCCGCAATGTCCTTGCCGCCCACTACAAAGGC
>OFFQ01001258.1_pt1 | contig 15409 bp, 12 predicted proteins | sample 1521411 | NCBI WGS metagenome assembly OFFQ01 (sample SAMEA3504110, study PRJEB24116) | mouse gut metagenome | biome: mouse gut; feature: mouse-associated habitat; material: faeces | place: Denmark | collected 2011 | reverse complement strand
GATTTGGGAATGGCTGTACGATTCCCTCAAAACGATATGCTTCAAGGTGTAAATCGTCATCATAACAGACTGTCCGTATTTCCTTTTGCATGGCAGCACCTCCTAGCACCCTATATTATACTCAAAATGTTTGTTGATTTCTTGTAAGATATCTTCATTTTCCAAAAACACAGCTATAAACGAAACAGGCAGAGGAATAAGCCCTTTGCCTGTTATTTTCATCACAATATTTTGCAGACATCAATCCATTTTATAAAGCCGGAGTATTCTTCTAACTCTTCCAGAGAAAGCTCTATTGCACTATTCGGACTGCCGCACGCAGGAAATACTGTATGGAAGCGTTTAAGATTAGTACGCTTTTCAGTATATCACACATTTTTCTATGGGGATAGCTAAAATCTCGTGAGCTCTGCAGAAAAAAGGCAAAACAATCTGCCTTACAGAATTGCCGCATAATTAGAATATTGACAAGTAGGAAAGAAATATCTTAAGATATATTATAAAAATGAATTGTAAGCGGACGAGGGAGACTTTATGGCGACGATTAAGGAGATTGCCAGGGCTTGTAATGTTTCGGTGGCGACGGTGTCGAATATATTGAACCATAAGCCGGGGGCGAGCGACGAAACACGCAGGATGGTGATGGAGAAGATTAAGGAAATGAACTACACGCCGAATACGGTGGCGAGGAATCTGAAGACGAAGAATACACGGAGCATAGGGGTTATCGTGGAGGATATGACCATATTCAGTATTCCGGATATCGTAGATGGGATCACGGAGCATTGTGAAGAGAAGAATTATCAGATTCTTCTGATCAATCTTCGTTTATTTAAGAAATACAACGATACTTACTACCACAGGGATGATTTTTATGGTATGGTGCGTGATGAGATCTGGAAATTGATCGCCAAGCAGGTGGAGGGGATCATCTATGTGGCGGCTCATGAGAGGACGATCCGGTGTATTCCGGAGGATCTGCCGATTCCGGCAGTGATGGCGTACGGATATACGGAGAGCGGCAGGATTCCGTCTGTTGTGGTGAATGATGAGGACGGCGCATATCAGATCGTGAAGCATATCATCGGACAGGGACATAAGAGGATCGGGGTCATAACCGGCAAGAATGACAGTCCTCATGCCCAGGAGAGGCTTGTGGGGTACCAAAAGGCTCTGTATGAGAGCGGGATCCTGTATGATCCTTCACTTGTATGTATCGGAGACTGGACCAGGGACAGCGGCTATCAGTTTACTGACAGGCTTCTTGACCAGGGAGTGACGGCTATATTCTGTATGAACGATCTGATGGCAGGCGGGGTTTATGACCGGCTGGAAGAACGGGAGCTTAAGGTGGGGGCGGATATATCGGTTGCAGGTTACGATAACAGGGAGCTGTCGAGTTATTATAAGCCTCCGCTGTCGACGATCATGCTGCCGCTTCATGATATAGGATATGAGGCAAGCGAAGTGATCATGGAGATGTTGGGCGGCTGCAGGGATATTCATCCGATCCACCGTGTAAATTGTTATCCGCTGATCCGAAAGTCTGTGAGAATGATCGGCTGATAAAACGGTACATCAATTTGCCGGAAAATATGCTGTGATCGGTGGAAAAATAAAAAAAATAAGCGTTTTAAAACCTGGTAAGGGTTTTGAAACGCTTATTTTTCGTTGGTTTTGTGCAATATGTACAATATTAAACGTTTAATTTGTACTTGCAATTGTGCAGGTAAAGTGATATAACAAAAGTAACAAGAAAATAAAGCTATAAAATTTGGAAATATCAGAAGTAATGCTGTCTGATATCGATCTGAATAGAAAGGGAAAGCATTTATTTTAGGAAAAAGAGCGCAGCAAAGATTAAACGATTAATTTCAATATTTCAATTAGGATTTCAGGTAGTAAGATTATGACAGAGAGAAAATTAGAGATAAACCCCTTAAATACAATTCCGATAGGACAGATTCATATCCGTGACCGGTTCTGGGACCGTTATATCCATCTGGTGAAGGATGTGCTGATACCGTACCAGTGGGATATCCTGAACGACCGTATTGAAGGGGTTGAGACGAGTCATTGTATTCAGAATTTTAAGATTGCGGCAGGGGAAGCTGAGGGAGAATTTGAAGGGGCAGTCTTCCAGGACACGGATGTTGCGAAGTGGCTGGAGGCTGTAGCGTATACGTTGGAGATAAGTCCGGATAAGGAGTTGGAACGTCTTGCAGATGAAACGATTCATTTAATCGGGAAAGCACAGTGTGAAGACGGTTATCTGAATACATATTTCACGATCAAGGCGCCGTCGCTGCGGTGGACGAATCTGAAGGAAGGCCATGAGTTGTATACGGCGGGCCATATGATAGAAGCGGCGGTTGCTTATTATGAGGCGACGGGCAAGAAAGAGTTCCTTCAGATCATGGAACGTTTTGCGGATCTGCTCTGCCGGGTATTCGGTCCTGGGGAAGGTAAGTGCCACGGGTATCCCGGACATCAGGAGATAGAATTGGCGCTGATCCGCCTGTACGGTGCGACGGGCAGGAAGGATTATCTGGAGCTTGCGAAGTATTTTATCGATCAGCGGGGAACGGGAGAGAATTACTTCCTGACGGAAGAGAAGAACACCCTGTACAGACAGATCTTCCCGGAATTTGCCGGATATGATACGAAGTACTCACAGTCTCATCTTCCGGTGAGGGAGCAGAAGACGGCGGAAGGGCATGCTGTGCGGGCGGTATATATGTACTGTGCGATGGCGGATCTTGCCGGCATGTATCAGGATGAAGAGTTGCTTGGAGCATGTGAGACGATCTGGAAGGATATGACAGAGAGGCGGATGTACATCACGGGAAGTATCGGATCATCCGGTATCCTTGAGAGGTTTACGACGGATTACGACCTTCCCAACAGTAGTAATTATTCTGAGACTTGCGCGTCGATAGGCCTGGCTCTCTTCGGGAAGAGGATGGCGAAGCTTACCAGGGATGCTTCTTATATGGATGTGGCGGAGCGTGCTCTTTATAATACGGTATTGTCCGGGATCGCGCAGGACGGGAAGAGCTTCTTCTATGTGAATCCATTGGAGGTATGGCCGGATAACTGTATGGAACGGACGTCGAAGGAGCATGTGAAGCCTGTAAGACAGACCTGGTTCGGCGTGGCGTGCTGTCCGCCGAATATTGCGAGGACATTGGCGTCCATGGGACAGTATATGTATTTCACAGACGGAAAGGCTCTGTACATGAACCTGTATATCTCTAACCGGACTGTGCTTGAGCTTGCGGGAGAGAAGGTAAGCGTTGAGATGAACAGCGATCTTACTAATTCCGGACGTATTGAGATCAGGCTTGGCAGGAATGAAGGGGCAGAACCATATAGTCTGGCTCTTCGGATTCCGGATTACGTGAGGGAGTATAAGATTCTGAGAGACGGCAAAACCGTTGCGGCTGCCGGAAGCCAAAGCGGACAGGGAGGGGAATCCCGAGAGGACAGAGTAGAAAAAGGATATTTGTATATAGAAGGAATCCGTGAGAAAGAAACGGAGCTGACAATAGAGTTTCATGTACCGGCACAGTTTGTGAGAGCGAATCCGCGAGTGAGAGAGGATTCCGGCAAAGTGGCTCTGGTGAAGGGACCGCTTGTGTACTGCCTGGAGGAGACGGATAACGGCAGTAACCTGCCGGCTGTATTTATCGATACGGACCAGGAACCGCAAGAAAGATACGAGGAAGGGTTGCTTGGAGGAGTCACGGTCATTTCCTTCAAAGGTAAGCGGCTGACGGAGGATGCGTGGAAAGACGGGGCGCTGTATGCCGGGCGTAAGAACCGCTTCGAGGATGCGGAATTAAGAGCGGTGCCCTATCATTGCTGGAATAACCGGGGAGCCGGAGAGATGCTGGTGTGGATGAAGGAACTGTTATAAGAATCTTGCAGGGATATATCCCTGAAAGAAATAAAAAGAAATAAAAAAAGGAGGACACAACATGAAAAAGAAGTTAGTTGCTGCACTATTGTGTGCTGCCATGACAGCGTCTATGCTGCTTGGCTGTAGTGCCGGAAGCGAGGGAGGCGGTTCTGACGACTCATCAGGCTCAGGTTCAGCGGGAAAGAACGAGATGGAGGTAGAAGGCGACGCGACAGAGATCGAGGTGTGGACGTTCATCGAGCTTCATCAGCAGTTCTACACTGACATGGCTGAGAAGTGGAACGAAGAGAATCCGGACAAGAAGGTAAAGCTGGTCTTAAGCAATATGCAATATGATGATATGCACAACAAGCTGTCGCTTGCGCTCGAGTCAGGAGAAGGCGCACCGGACGTTGTAGATATCGAGCTTGGTAAGTTCCCTGCATTTATGACAGGAGAGATCGGGCTTAGGGATCTGACGCCAGAGATTGAACCATACATCGACAATATCATCGAATCCAGATTAGAGATCTATGGAAAAGACGGCGCATATTACGGATTCCCGACACACGTAGGCGCGATGGTTGCATTCTACAACACAGCGGCTCTGGAAGAAGGAGACGTAGATTATACGACGATCAAGACCTGGGACGACTTCAAGGAAGCAGGCGTGAAGTATCATGAGAAGACCGGCAAATACTTCGCATGTGTAGAGACGACCGCACAGTGGATGATCAACCTGATGTTAAGACAGAAGGGCGGAGATTACCTGGATGCCGACGGCAATATCGATATCACCAACGACAAGATGGTAGAAGTTCTTGAGTACATCAAGGGAATGCAGGAGACAGGCGCGTTCGAGACTGTACCTGGAGGACAGCCGGATAACGAGGAAGCATATCCTTCTTATAACAACGGAGACTACGCGGTACAGATCATGCCATTCTGGCAGACATCCAGATGCGTGAACTATATGTCAGACCTGTCCGGTAATGTTGCGATCGCTCCTACACCGGTTTGGAACGAAGGCGACGAAGTGAAGTCTATCGGCGGCGGCGGTACAGGTACGGCTGTGATCGCAAGCAGCGAGAACGCAGACCTTGCAGCGGAAGTATTCGCATACATCAAGCTGTCTGAGGGAGCTAATGAGGAAGTATGGAACGTATTGGGATTTGACCCGGTTAATACGGCAGTATGGACAGACACAGAGCTGACCCAGAATCCGGAGAATCAGTTCGTGAAATATTTCAATACATATCCGTTCGATGCGTTATTAGAGATCCAGGATGGAATTATGGCGCTTGAATCACTGACAAGCGAGAAATTCCCGTCTATCAACAATGAGTTCTGTAACGTTACACTGAACAACATCTATGAGAATGGCATGGATGTAAAGGAAGCGTTGGAAGAGTCACAGGAGACATTGAAGAACGAGTTCGGCGAGTAGTCCGGCAGATCAGATTGTCTGCGGTCCAGGGAATCGAATATCCAAAAGACATGGGCCGTGATATATGTCCTGGGGCTGCGTGCATAAGCCGCAGCCCCGTTTTGCGCAAAGAGTGAGTCATCTTGCCGGCGGTTTTTTTGGCAGATGGCGATGTGTTTTAGGAAAGAGATGTGAGAGTATGAAGAAACTATTCTATTCACAGAAATTAGCCCCCTATGTATTCGTTCTTCCGTTTGCCCTGACAGTAGTGATATTCTGGATGTTTCCGATCGGAAACGGTATCCTGCTGAGTTTTCAGGATGTTTTGAAGGATGAGTGGGTTGGGCTAGGAAATTATCAAAGACTATTATCAGACAAGATATTCCTTAAGGCGGTATACAACAGCGCGAAGTATATGGTAGGTACTTTGGTTCTGCTGATACCGTTTCCGATGCTGTTTGCGACCCTTTTGAACAGCAAGCTCATGAAGAAGCCCGGATTGTTCAAATCCATCTATTTCATTCCGGCGTTGACGTCAGTCGTTGTTGCGGGTACGATCTTCCGCCTGATGTTCGGGGAGATGAATACTTCTTTAGCGAACCAGATCATCGCAGCATTCGGAATGTCGCCGATCAAATGGCTTAAGGGTGAGTGGACCAGCTATTTCGCGCTGCTGCTTCTGGCGTGCTGGCGTTGGACCGGCGTTAATATCCTGTACTTCTTAGCGGGGCTTCAGAGCATTTCCACGGATATCTATGAAGCGGCATCCATCGACGGTGCGAGCAAATGGCAGCAGTTTGTCAAGATATCCTTCCCTCTGGTCAAACCAACGACAGTATACGTGCTGACCATCAGTATCTATGCCGGTCTGTCCATGTTTACTGAGAGCTATATGTTATGGAAAGGAAACAACTCTCCGCAGAATATCGGACTTACCATCGTAGGATATCTGTACCGGCAGGGAATCGAGAAGCGTGCAATGGGTTACGCGTGCGCCGTAGGGCTGATCCTTCTCATTATCGTCATGATCGTCAACCTGGTACAGCTTAAGGCAACGGGAACATTCGACAAGGAGGAGAGATAGTATGAAGAGTCAGAAGAATAAAAATACACTTGCCACGATTATGCTGATCGTGTTCTTTACAATCCTGGCGATTTTGATTATCATACCTATATACACCATCTTCCTTGCGAGCTTTAAGCCGGGCGGAGATCTTCTGCAGTATGGACTGAACCTGGGGATCGACTGGAGCCGCATGAGTCTTGACAATTATTCGCTGTTGTTCACCGGGCAGCACGAATACTGGAGATGGTTTACGAACAGTATCATACTGACGGTGGTTACGGTTGTGGCGACGCTGCTTGTCAGCGCATTTGTCGGATACGGATTCGCGGCGTATGACTTCAAGGGGAAGAATGTATTATTCATTGTTGTGCTGCTGATCCTGTCGATCCCGCTGGAGGTCGTAATGCTTCCGTTGTATAAGCAGATGACAACATGGGGGATGATGGACAGCTACCTTGCAATCGTGCTCCCGTTCGTTGCACATGCGTCGACGATCTTCTTCTTCCGTCAGTATTTGCTGGGACTGCCTAAGTCGCTTCTTGAGGCGGGGCGTATCGACGGCGCCACAGAGTACGGTATCTTCTTCCGTCTGATCATCCCGATCATGAAGCCGGCGTTTGCGGCAATGGCGATTCTGAACGGTATGAATGCATGGAACAACTATCTGTGGCCGTTGCTGGTGATCCGTTCTTCGAGTAAATATACGCTGACGCTTGGACTGAACACGCTGATCAATCCTTATGGGGACAATTACAGCCTGCTGATCGTGGGATCGTTCTTCTCGATCATACCGATCTTCATCCTGTTCGTATGCTTCCAGCAGTATTTTATCGAGGGTATGACGGCCGGAGCGGTCAAGGAGTAGTTGGCTTACGCAGATGTGCGGATCTGCCGGCAGTAATGATTAAAAATAGTTTTAGCAGTATGGAATTAGGAGGTAATGAATGAGTAAGACAGCAAAAATGGTGATCGACAAAGATTTTCAGATTTCACGGGTGGATGAGAGGATCTATGGTTCTTTTATCGAACATCTGGGGAGGGCCGTGTATGACGGGCTGTACCAGCCTGGGAACCCGCTCTCGGATGAGGACGGTTTCCGCAAGGATGTGATAGAACTGGTGAAGGAGCTTAATGTACCGATCGTCCGCTACCCGGGCGGGAACTTTGTATCGAATTTCTTCTGGGAGGACAGCGTGGGCCCGGTATCTGAGCGCCCGAAGCGACTGGAACTGGCATGGCGGAGTCTCGAGAAGAACGAAGTCGGTCTGAATGAATTTTCAAAATGGACGGACAAGGTTAATTCGGAGATGATGATGGCGGTCAATCTGGGAACAAGGGGGATCGCTGATGCATGTAACCTCCTGGAATACTGCAACCATCCGGGCGGGACGAAGTACAGCGATATGCGTATCGCCCACGGGGTGAAGGATCCTCATAAGGTGAAGGTCTGGTGCCTGGGCAATGAGATGGACGGTCCGTGGCAGCTTGGCCATAAGACCATGGAGGAGTACGGGCGTCTGGCGGAAGAGACGGCGAAGGCTATGAAGCTTATAGATCCGTCCATAGAGCTGGTATCCTGCGGAAGCTCAGCCCTTGATATGCCGACCTTCCCGAAATGGGAGTCCAAGACGCTGGAGTGTACCTATGACCATGTAGACTTTGTCTCTATGCACCAGTATTACGGCAACAGGGACAATGACAGCCTGGACTTCCTGGCGCAGTCCGACGATATGGATGAATTCATCCGCACGGTGATCGCGACCTGTGATTATGTGAAGGCGAAGAAACGCGGGCGCAAGAATATCAATATCAGCTTTGACGAGTGGAATGTATGGTTCCATTCCAATGCGGCGGATGACGATATCACGGAGAATCATCCGTGGCAGGTGGCACCTCCGATGCTGGAGGATATCTATACATTCGAGGATGCGCTGTTGGTGGGACTGATGCTGATCACGCTTCTTAAGCATGCGGACAGAGTGAAGATCGCATGTCTGGCGCAGCTTGTGAATGTGATCGCTCCGATCATGACGGATGCGGGCGGCGGCGCTGCGTGGAAGCAGACCATCTTCTATCCGTTCATGCATGCGTCAATATACGGCAGAGGCGTAGCGCTGCAGCCGATGATGTCAACGCCGAAGCATGATACTGCAAAGCATGAGAATGTAACGGATGTGGAAAGCGTTGCAGTATATAACGAGGAGAAGGAAGAACTGACCATTTTCGCGGTAAACCGTACACTGGATGAGGATATCCAGTTGACGACGGATATGCGCGGAATGGAAGGATATAAGGTGTTGGAGCACATCGTGATGGAAGAGTCAGATCTTAAGCTTGTGAACTGTGCCGGTGAACAGAGGGTAGTTCCGAAGACCGTGAAGCGTTCTTCCATGGACGGCGGTATCATGACAAGCATGCTTAATAAGGCGTCCTGGAATGTGATCCGGCTTGGGAAGTAATAGAGAAAGAAGTGTGATGGAATGAATTTCTTTGTAATTGACAGCCCTGTGATGAGATTCCTTGGAAGGATCGGGGATATCATTATCCTGAATCTGGTCTTTGTGGTGACAGCGCTTCCGGTCGTCACTATAGGAGCGGCGTTCTCGGCGCTGTATGCAGTGGCGATGAAGCTGGCAAGAGGCGAGGATCCGTCCGTATTGAAGGAATATATGAGAGCATTTCGGCGCAGCGCTAAGACTGCGACGGTCTGCTGGCTGATCATGGCGGCGGGGGGGGGACTTTTGTTCGTGGGTTTTCGTCTTGCCGGCGTATTTGGAGGCATGGCTTATACTGCGGTACGTCTCCTTCTTGCTATGATCTTCGGAGTTTGGATATTGATATTCCTGTATCTCTTCCCTTATATCGCAAGGTTTGAGAATACGGTATTTCATTCCGTCAAGAATGCGCTGTTTTTAGGCGCTGCACATCTGCCTTCCACGGTGGTGATGCTGGTGATCAGCATCGGGCTTGCAGTGATAACGCTGTTTACTTCCCGGACATTTGTGATCGGGACGATCTGGTGGTTCTTCGCAGGCTTCGCGGCGGTGGCGTATACGCAGAGTTTCCTGCTTTGCAGGATATTTTCCAAATATGAGTAGATAATAATAAGATCCCCTGACTGTACTGAGGCATGGTCAGGGGATTTCTTTGTCATTATTAGCAGTCGTTTTAAAACCTGTTTTATTACTCCTTTACGCCGCCAAGTGTAACACCTGCAATGATAAACTTGGAAAGACACAGGTATACGATAATAATCGGCACAATTGCCACCAGAATCATTGTATAGATCTTACCCATATCAAAGTTCATATAATCGGCGCCTCGAAGTGTCGCGATCAGAATCGGAACGGTCATCTTGTCTTTCGATTGAATAACCAGAGCCGGAACGAAGTAATTATTCCAAGATCCTACAAAACTGAAAATCGCTTGCACCGCAATCGCCGGTTTCATAATCGGAAGTACAATCTGGTTAAAAGTCCTGAATTCTCCGCAGCCGTCAATTCTTGACGCTTCCACAAGTGACAGCGGAAGTGACGACTGTAGATAACTGTACATAAAATAGAACACAGCCGGAGACGCAATCGAAGGCAGGATCAATGGGAGCAGAGAGTCATACATTCCCATATTCGTGATCAACCGCAGGAATCCCATTGCAGTTACCTGTGTAGGCATTACAAGAATCGCCATAATAAATGTAAATGCAACCTTCTTTAGTTTAAAGTTATATGCATACAGACCATACGCCGTTAATGCTGAAAAATATGTACAAATTGCCGCAGAGCAGCCAGAAACGATCAGACTGTTTAAGATCCCCCTCAACATCGGAAAGGTTCCGTCATTGGCGACATTAGATAGATTTTTTAACAAATAGTTTCCCGGCAATGCGGAAAAACCTTTCTGCAGGTCTGCATGCGACCGTGTCGCATTGATGAACAGGATATAGAAGAAAAACAAACACATGAATGACAGGATGATCAGTACAATATGCGCAACTATACTCCGTAAATGACTTGGCTGTTTTGATTTCATAAATCTATCCCCTCCTTTGCTGTTTTTTCGCTTTTTTCGCCGCTGCCTTCGAACCGTCCGGGTCATCATTATTCGTCATCCGATATACAAAGAAGCACAGAATACCACTGACAATAAACAGATAGACAGACAACGCACCTGCCATACCATAATTTCTGCTCTTCAAATGGCTGTTCAGGAACATGATCAAAGTCATGGAGGTACGGTCCGGAGTACCCTGTCCATTCGTCAGAATCTGCGGCACATCAAACATCTGCAGGCCGCCAATGATAGCTGTGATCAGCGTATATGCAAGAATCGGCCGTATCTGCGGCAGCGTAATGTAGAAAAACCGCTGGAAACTGTTGCATCCGTCCAACTCAGACGCCTCAAATACGTCAGGACTGATTCCCATAATTGCAGCCATCAACATAATCGTTGAATTTCCAAACCACATCAGGAAATTCATAAACCCAACCAATGATCTTGTTCCCAGTGCGGAACCCAGGAAATCAATGGGCTGACTGGTAAGCCCTATGGACATAAGAATAGAATTAACCGGTCCGTTAGTAGAGAACATCGTAAAAAATAGCATCGCAAATGCAGACGCCATGATGAGGTTCGGCAGATAGATAACAACCTTAAAAAACTGTGTTCCGTGAATCTTTAACCTTGCATCTACGAACCACTCCGCAAGTACCAACGCGATCACAATCTGCGGAATAAATCCTATGATCCATAAAATCAGAGTATTCGCTGCATATTTCAGCATATCCGAACCCAGAAGGCTGATATAATTTTCCATTCCGACAAAATTCGGTCCGATCTCTTTAATTCCTGAACGGTAATATTCAAAAAAACTATACCGGATGGTATCCACCAAAGGAATAAAGGAAAAAATGAAGAAACTTACAAAAAATGGAAGAATAAAAATATATCCCCATTTTGAATAGTCAACTTTTTTATGTTTTGATTTCATAAACTATCATTCCTTTCTGCTCCATATGACGCAGGGCAATCAATGCCCCGCAGTCATTTTATCTATTCCGGCCATTGAATCTCGGTAATATCAGGATAACGCTCTATGATCGCCGTCTCAAAATTCTTTTTCGCCTTATCATAGTCAACCTTCCCCTGCAGGTAATCGCTGAACGAATTCTGGATTAATTCCACACATCCCTGATCATATGCGGAAAGCGGAGCAATCTCAATATTTTCTGCAACCGGTACAAAGTATTCAAATGCATTCTGCCCTCCAAGGAATTCTGAAGCGAAAGAATCGTCTTCTGCCGCTTCTTTCATACCACTTGTTGTATTCGTGAAATCCGAATAGTCTTTTGAAATTTTCAGCAGATTATCTTTGTCTACCGTTACCGCAAGAATAATGTCTTTTACGTGCTCCGGATTATCTGTACCCGTACATGCATGTACATAAGAACCGCCCCAGTTATATTCCTGCGGAGGATTGGTAACAGCCCATACGCCGTCTTCACCGTCCCAGTTTGGATTCAAAGTAAAATCAATTCCCCATGCCGGGAACAGGAATGCGAATACTTTGGAAGCAGAACTCATCGCTTTATTCCAGTCATCGTTCCACTGGCCTTTTACATTCTTATCCAGATAACCTGCATCCAGCCACTCTTTCGAACTATTTACCCAATCCATGATTTTCTGGTCAACTTTAATCGTCGTTTCACCAGGATTTACCCATGATTCTTCAATGCTGTTACCATACAGGCGGAATGTATCTGCATAGGAAGCAAATGTATAATATCCTTTTGCTTTTAGCTCTTCTGCCGTTGCTTTTATAGTATCCCAGTCTTTTACTTTCTGACCGATTTCTTCCGGATCATCTGTTCCAAATACTTCTTTGGCGATATCACGGCGATATACTAACAGTCCCGGACAGCACTGCCATGTAGAGCCCCTCTGAACGCCATCTACATCAGAAGCTGTAACTTTCGTAAAATCATACTGATCTGCCAGATCCCTATCAGGGTCAATTCCAAGATCCTTAAGCGGTATAGCCGCATCCGCATCTGCATCCGTATATTTATTGACATAATCCGTCTCTGACAAGAAGATATCGACCTTGTCATCGGCTGAGGCGTCTGCCTGCTGCATCAGCGCCTCGTCAAGCTTTTGCTGATAGACGCCATCCTGATTGGGATTGATAATCCAGTGAATCTCCGTACCGTCGTTTAAAACAGTTACCGTGCCGTCCTTAGAAGTTTCCTTTACTTCCGGATAAACTGCCTCCACACGTTCACGAAATTCGTCATTCCAGCTATAAATATTAATAACCTTTCCTTCCTCGCCACCGCTTCCAGAATCAGAACCCGACGACTTCCCGCAGCCTGCTGCCAGACTTGCTGCCATCGCCGCAATTAACATGATACTGACTACTCTCTTTTTCATTGATAAAACCCTCCTTTTATATTTGTGAAGCATTTGCTTCACGTTTATTGATGGATGGATTATAATATATAATTTTTTTCAGTTATATTAGAGTTCTTACCAAAATATCAGATTCATGACACATTTTAAATTTTCAGCGAGACAATGGAGACTGCCTCGTTTATTTTAGGTCATGAATCTGATATTTTTCACATGTTTTTTATTTTTTTCATACGCGTTTTCCTCTATGATGTTCTCTATCTAAATATATAAATGAAAGGAGTATAAAGATTGGAGCATTTAAAATTTATCGATGAGCACGGCAGCTTTTCAATAAGGCAACCGGAAAATACAAGTTATTTATACTTTCCCCTGGCATCGGAAATGGGGCTGAAGAGCGCCGTAACGCCAAATCTTGGGGGCGATGCCAAGATTGATCAGGAAACCTTCCTTTTAGAACCAGTAAGTTCTGAAAACTTACATAATAATCGTTCCACCCGTAACTTCTGGCTGTTAAAAGACGGCGCAGATGCATATTCAGCTTCTGGAGCGTCCGCCAAGCAGGAAAGCGAAAAATTTACTGCAATGCAGGATGAAAGTGAACTGAAAGCAGGATTTATGTGGCAAACACTGACAAGATTGTCCAAAGTCCACCAATTAAAGTCTACGATTACCTCTTTTATTCCAAAAGATTACAATGTAGAAATCATGTATGTAACCGTGCAGAATCATTCGGAAGTTACGCAGGAATTAACTCCTTATGCCGCGATTCCGATCTATGGGCGCAGTGCAGACAACATCCGCGACCACAGGAATGTCACATCCATGCTGCACAGGATTGATACGAATAAAAACGGAGTCCTTGTCTGCCCCACCATGTCCTTTGATGAAAAAGGGCACCGTCCCAATAAACATATTTATTATGTTATGGGGTGTATGGGTAATGGCAATGCACCGAAGAGTTTCTATCCCACTGTCGAAGATTTCGTCGGCGAAGGGGGAACCTTTACGCATCCCCGCGCCATATATGAAAAACACCCTGGGGTTACAGCGCCCGGGCATGCGGCCGGAAAGGAAGCAATGGGCGCCTTCCGCTTTGAAACCGTCTCTCTTGCTCCCGGGGAAAAAGCAGATTATATTCTTCTTATTGGCGTGGAAGACAATGAAAAAAAGATTCTTGACCTGTTTGAGAAATATAATACCGACGGCAAAGTACAAAAGGCTTTTTCGGATACAAAATCTTACTGGCAAAATAAAGTAAACGTGAAGTTCCATACGAAGGAAGCGGATTTTGACCATCTAATGAAATGGATCTGCTTTCAGCCGTTCCTCCGCCGATTATTCGGCTGTTCTTTCCTTCCGCATCATGACTACGGACGAGGCGGCCGTGGATGGAGAGATCTGTGGCAGGATTGTCTTTCTTTGCTGCTGATAGAACCTGAAAGCGTCAGTCATATGATTGCCATGAATTATGGGGGCGTCCGCATTGATGGAACCAACGCAACAATTATCGGAAATGGAGATGGTAATTTCCTTGCAGATCGAAATGGAATCTCCAGGGTATGGATGGATCATGCACTTTGGCCGTTAATGACGACAAAACTTTATATAGACCAAACAGGAGACGCCCAAATACTAAATAAATCTATTTCCTATTTTAAAGATGCTCAGACTATGCGCGGAACTGAGGTTGATGTTCTGTGGAATTCAGAACAGGGAGACAAACAACGTACTGCCCAAAATGACATCTATACCGGAAGTATTTTAGAGCATCTTCTCATCCAGCAGCTGACTGCATTTTATGAAGTAGGAGACCATAACATCTACAGACTCCGCGGAGCCGATTGGAACGATGCACTGGATATGGCGTCAGAACACGGCGAAAGCGTTGCTTTTACCTGTGCCTATGCCGGTAACCTGTTGAATCTTGCGGCAATGATCCGTCTATTGGACAGCCATTCCTCCACACATACGGTTGAATTGTTGGAAGAAATAAAGATTTTATTGGAAAACGATGTAAATGTCTTTGACGATATCGGAAAAAAGCACAAAATAATAGCCGACTACATGGGTTGCTGCAGACATACCGTCAGCGGTAAACGTATCAGCATCTCACTCTCGGCTCTTGCTGTAAATCTGATTCAAAAAGCAAACTGGCTCATGGAGCGTCTAAGATCCCAGGAATGGATCGACGGTCCGGGTGAAGAAGGATGGTTTAACAGCTATTATGATAATCATGGCCGCGCCGTTGAAGGTTTGTTCAAAAATCATGTGCGTATGATGCTGACCGGACAAGTTTTTGCTATTATGAGCGGAACCGCGGAAGACAGCCAGATTGAAAAGATTACAAGAAGCGCCGATCGCTATCTTTATCAAAAAGAAATCGGCGGTTACCGCCTGAATACCGATTTCCATGAACTGAAATTTGATATGGGGCGTATGTTTGGATTTGCATATGGTGAAAAAGAAAACGGAGCGGTATTCTCCCATATGGCGGTTATGTATGCCAACGCCCTGTATCACAGAGGATTTGTAAAAGAAGGATGGAAAGCGCTTAAGACACTTGCCGATACAGCCCTGGATTTTAATACCAGCCATATCTATCCGGGGA
>OFFQ01001257.1_pt1 | contig 15414 bp, 9 predicted proteins | sample 1521411 | NCBI WGS metagenome assembly OFFQ01 (sample SAMEA3504110, study PRJEB24116) | mouse gut metagenome | biome: mouse gut; feature: mouse-associated habitat; material: faeces | place: Denmark | collected 2011 | reverse complement strand
CGCTTACCACAGTGCTGGTGTTCTCGCTCTCACTTACCACAGTGCTGGTGCTCTCACTTGCGGAGGCACTCTTGCTTGCACTCATAGACTCGCTCATGCTTTTATATGTAGACACGGATGTGCTTACACTATCTGACAAGGACTGGCTGGTACTCTCAGATGCTTTCGCGCTCTGGGACATCTCAGTGCTCTTCTGCTCTGAGAGACTCAAACTAGTAGAAGCGCTTGTACTGGCTTCCGTACTAGCCTTCTCTGATTCTGACAGTAAGGACTGGCTCTGGCTGGCACTCTCGCTTTCCTTCAGGCTAAGACTTTCCGATTTTTCTACATATTCGCTGCGGTACTCGTTCTGATATGCATCTTTACCATCAATAAAGTCTTTCTGTGCAAAATATTCATCGCCACCTTTATATCCATCGTTCTTGTCGACAACGAATTTGCCATTTGAGCCCTTTGTCATTTCAACGATGTAAATGTACCCTATCTTAGAAGCATCTGCACGACTCGCTACATCTTCAGAAACAAACCCCCAGCTCCCTGGCTTATAATACTTTGTTGTCTCCTCCCTGCCTGTCAGCGCATTTCCGTCCTTATCGGCTGTGGCATAATCGAAATATCTCGTATGTTCTATTCCATTCTCATCTTTGTAGGTTACTTTTATGTAACGTCCGTCAATATCCGTTCCCTTATCGTATTCAATCCAATTACCATCGTTCGAGAACTTTACATCCGTATAATCATTTACCTGCGCATCTGACAACATTTTGTATTGGATCAGCATGTTTGCAAGTTTATCTGCCGCATCCCAGTAATTCTGTCCATCAATTATAGTTGTGCCTAATGCATGAGACCAATGTTTCTCATCCTCTGCACGGAAATGCTCTACAAGTTCACTCTGCTTATCAATCAGCTTCTTCAAAGCTTCCAACCGCTCAAGCCGCTGTTCGCCGTCATTATAATGTTCCAGCAAGCTGTCATACTCACCCTGCGCCGTGGAAAGTGCTGCGGACATAGAATCATGCAGGCTCTCCGATGTAGCCAGGGATACAGACAGGCTCTCGCTCATTACAGTAGACAGACTGGCGGATGCAGATACAGCCTCAGCAGCTTCCAACGACAGAGATGTGCTGACACTGTCAGATTCCGCTACCATGGTGCTATGCTGCTCCGACTGGGCTGTGCTGGCTGAGGTAGACTGGCTGAGCAGTTCCTTCTCCTCCTGGGTCAGTTCCTCACCTGCTGCTGCCTTGGCCTGTGCTCTTCTAAGGATTCGCATCTCGTCAGGGGTAAACAGTCCGGTTTCGTCTTCCTCTACCAGGTAATCCTCTTCTTCCGATGTGCTCGTGGACTCAGAAGCACTTATGGATTCCGATACGCTGGCAGACTCGGATACACTCATGGCTTCTGATACACTTGTAGCCTCCGATACACTTATGGAATCTGATATGCTTGCCGATTCCTCGGATTCTGCTTCACTTTCTGAGGTGGATTCGCTTCCTGACTCCTCAGACCCTGCTTCGCTTTCTGAAGTGGAGTCGCTTCCTGACTCCTCAGACTCTGCTTCGCTTTCTGAGGTGGATTCGCTTCCTGGCTCCTCGGACCCTGCTTCGCTTTCTGAGGTGGATTCGCTTCCTGGCTCCTCGAATCCTGACTCGCTTTCTGAGGTGGATTCGCTTCCTGATTCCTCGGCCTCTGCTTCACTTGCAGATTCCGTAGACACAGAATCGCTTCCTGTCTCAATAGACTCGGAACTGCTTGTGGATTCTGCAGGTTCCGACCCGCTCTCACTCTCATACCCCTCATTTCCTATAGATCCAGATTCTTCCACAGATTCCGAACCCTCTGTAGACTCAACTATCTCTTCAGAGCCAGACACCTCTGCGGAGTCAGATTCTCCTGCTGAGCCGGCATCGCTGGTACTGTCCTGTACCGTCTGCTCCTCGGATATCTCTTCCTCGGCAGGAAGAACCAGTTCTTCCCCTTCCAGCCCTTGGTCTAATTCCGCAGCATATACCACATTTCCGTCTTGAAGCACGCTTGCTCCCCCAATGGCCACGCCTGCTGCCGCAATCGCTTTCATGACTTTTTTCTTCTTCATTTCTGCTTACCTTTCTCCTCTTCGAGATTACATGCTCTATTCCTAAAAGTTGCATTACATAAAGTATAGCAAAGCAGCTCTTTCGCAAACTCTTTCGTCTTCCATTTTTCATGCTTTTAATTCCCCACAAGCCCTAAAAATCATCGTTATCCCGAAACATGATAAGGAATCACGTTCCATAGAGATCCAGAAATCACAGAAAACCACGACAAAAAGGGCATTGCCCCCGCAATGCCCAAACCAAAAACATATGTTACCAGATATTCCCGTCATCCAGCAGGCTGCAGATGACCCCGCCCCGCCCGCCGCTGCGCTTCCTGAAATCCATGTCCAGGCGCGCGCCGATTTCAGCCACATTCTCCCTTCCCGCGCCTATGCACAGCAGCAGGTACTGGTCATCGCTGTACCTGGTATAGATGTCGCCCCTGCGCAGGCAGCTCCGAAAGGATCTGCGCAGTTTTTCGCCCTGCCGCTCGCAGTATTCCCTCTCCTTTGCAGGGCGGCCGCTTGCATCCAGTATGGTGCACAGGAACAGGGCAAAGCCCGCAGTACCCCCCCCTGGCAAGGGCACGTTTCAGCATACGGAAGCAATCCAGAAAACCCAGGAGCGTGCAGGCATAAGCCCCTTCCGGCACCCCGGACTCCATCAGGCATCTGCCGATGTCCTTCTCCGTTCCTTCCGGCTGGTGTATCCTGGAGCCGACCTCCCGCAACTGGGCCTGCTGTTTCTGGGACAGGAACCCTCCCATCTCCTGGGTGTGCTCCGCTATCTGCTGATAGACCTTGCCAGCCTCCTTATGGCTGTCCGTCTGCCATATCTCCCATCCCTCATTGGGGCTGAGCCTGGCGGCACGGGCCGCTGTCTTCTCTACATTTCTGTAGTCGCCCTCTTCCTTCAGATAGCGCAGCAGATATTCCAGCATCCTGTTATACTGCTTCTGATAGTTTTGGCTCCTTTCGATGACCCACTGCTCGTTGGCCAGTTGGGGCAGGAACTCCCCCTGGTAGAACTCGCAGGCCCTTTCGCAGATCTCCGCCTTCCTGCGCCTGTTCTGCTCTTCCGCGAAGGACCGGGCCTCTCTTTCGAAGTTCTGGACATCCGATTCCACCTGTACGTCCCCGGCAAAGCGCACTATCCCTCCGTCCAGAACGAGATAATCCCCGGAAGGGAGGGGCGATTCCTTCAGATATTTCCGTAGACGGAATATCGTATTGTTGAGGCTCGCGTTGAGGTCCTCCACCTCCTCTTCGCCATAGAGGCTCTCGGCAATCTCCTCTTTGCTGAATCCCTTTCCCGGCCTGGTCATGAGGATTTGGAACAGTTGTCCGAATTTGGAATTCCTCTGCCTGCCAAAGGTAAGCACCTCGTCTCCGTAGCTGGCCGTGAAGCCGCCAAACATCCTCACCGACAATTTCCTTTCCTTCACCTTCCGCCTCCCCCTTGACGCGCACCGATATCCCCAGATTCCAAGCCCTATGCCATCAGCTCCCCGACCCTGGCTGGCTGGAGCTCATAGCAATGGTGGATCAGTATGTTATTCCCCGGGCTGTCCGCAAGGAACTTCCCCCTTATCCGGCCCACGATGAGATCCGCCTCCCCCTCCGTGGTGTCGATGACCAGAATGAGGTACTGGCTGCTGGAATATCTGGTATACACATCCCCGATGCGGAGGGTACGCCCGATGTCCTCCCCCAGCCTCTCCATCAGCATGTCCTTCTCGTGGGGCAGGAGGCTCCCTCCCTGTCCGTCCACCACGGTAATCAGGATGACGCATGCCTTCTGGCCGCTGCGGATGATGCCGCGCTCCAGGAAACGGTATATCCCCTTGAAGGTATCGTAATCCTGGCAATACGCGCCCGGTTTCCGAATCTGCTCTATCAGTTCCTTCCGGATTCTGTTTGCATCCTTTATGTACTGATCCTTCCTGTTTCCCTTCCCCCCGTCCGGCTGGCACAGCGTGCTCCTGCGCCTCTCCAGGGCCTCCTCCGCCCGCCTGAACAGCCCCTTACAGGTATCGCCAGGCTGCCATACGGCGCATACCGCGGTCACCGTGAAGGGAATCCGGCCCTTTTCCTTCCTGCCTACGCGGAAGCGGTTCTCTATGCGCCCGCAGATTTCCTCCGCCTGTCCGGCGTCCCTGCATCCTGGCATGAATATGAGGAATTCGTCGCCGCCCCGTCTGCCGAAGATATCGCCCGTTCTTATCATATACATAAGGATCTGCGCCGCCTCTTTCAGGCACTCGTCTCCGGCCAAGTGTCCGTACTGGTCATTGATCCGCCTCAGATTGTCCATGTCGCACAGAAAAAGCGTGCCTCCCGGATCCTCGCTCAGCATGGAAGTAATCCGTATCTCCGCGATGTTCTTCTTCAGGATGCCTGTCAGGCCGTCCATCTCTTCTGCCGCCCTTTTCCCGCCTGTCTTTTGTCCCCCGCCCAATGTCTCACCCCATAATATTCCCGCAATGCCCCTTTGCTTCTCCAAAATGCCCTAAAAGAATCTGGGGCAGGATTCTTTTATCAAAGTCTATTATTGAAGTCCCATTATAGCACCCTCAAGACGAATATACAATAAAAACCGGAAAAGTTTTACCTTCCCTTCTTCCCCACCCCCAGCCTCTCCGCCATGTTCCGGTTGGCCCTCAGCTCCGCCTCGTCGGAGAGCTCCTTCAGCTCCACGTCCTCCCCGTACCTGCGCCTCAGCGCCCGCTCCAGGAGCCAGTCGCAGACCTCCGGGTTCTTGGGCAGCAGCGGCCCGTGGAGGTAGCTTCCGATGACATTCTTGTAGACAACGCCCTCATAGCCCCCGTCCCCGGTATTCCCCCGGCCGTACAGCACCTTCCCCAGGGGCGTGCAGTCCCCGATGACGGTGCGCCCCGCGTGGTTCTCGAAGCCCACCACCGGCATGCCGAACAGAGGGCTCTCCAGCACCACATTCCCCACCAGCCGCTCGTCGCAGCGCTCTGTGTGGATGTCCAGGATGTCCAGCCCCTCTATCCTGTCCTCCCCGGCCTGATAATATTTCCCCAGAAGCTGGAAGGCCCCGCATATGGCCAGGACTACTCCTCCCTCTTCCACATAGTCCTTGAAATCCTGCCGGATCTGCCTGAGGTAATCCACGGCCAGGGCCTGTCCCTTGTCGGAGCCGCCTCCCCAGACCAGGATGTCCAGCTTCCCGAAGTCGATTTCGTCCCCGGCGCACAGAGGGCAGACCTCCGCCTCCATGTCCCGCCAGACGAGGCGCTGCTTCAGGCACTGGACGTTCCCGCTGTCGCCATAGAGGTTGAACAGATCCGGATACAGATGTCCTATGGTCACTTTCATTGGCTGATGCCCTCCTTCCCCGCAGCCTGCATGTCGTCCAGCATCTTGATCGTAGGGTACAGGCCGGAGTAATTGGTGATGATGTAGAGGTTGCGGCTCCCCCGCTTCGTAAGCTCCTCCACGGCCTCCCGGATGCCCCTGCCCAGGCGGCTGGCGATGTCCTCATATTTCAGGCGCACCTCCATGTCCGCCCCCCTGGTCCCCACCGTGACGATAGAGGCCACCCCGGCCTCATGCAGATAGGAGAAATCCACGTCCCACAGCCATGACACGTCCTCCCCGTCCAGCACGGTGTCATTGATCTGGATGATGATGTCCTTAGGGGCAGGGTCCCTGCGGATGAGGAATATCTTCTGCTGGAAGCCCACAGGATTCTTGGTCAGGTAGAGCTGCACATGGGCCCCGCCTATCTGATAGGCGCATTCTCTGTTGTTTCCGTAGTCAAAGGCGCCGATCGCCTGGTCGAAGCCCTCCCTCGGCCCACCCGCCGCGTACAGGGCGGTATAGACGCTGAGGGTATTGTATACATTATAGGGGGCCTGGGCGCCGGACTCGATCCGTCTGCCGTCCAGGGTAAAGGAATAGGCCCCGTCCCCGAACACCACGTCCGTCACGGTCATGTCAGGCTCCGGGCGCGCCAGCCCGCAGTCCGGGCAATGGTAGACCCCCAACTGCCCATAGTGGACGAAATCATACTCCAGCCGACAGCCGCAGGAGGGGCAGAAGACGCTCTCCCCGGTCCCCACCGGCATGTCGTCCGCGATCCGTTCGCCGATGCCGAAGGTGAGCTTCGGGTTCCGGCATCCCGCAGCCAGCGTGTAGGAGCAGATGTCGTCGCAGTTGGTGATCAGCTTCGCCTCCGGCACGGTCTGCATGGCCTTCTGGATCTGGCCGCAGGTGATGTCCACCTCGCAGGTGCGGTCCAGTTGATCCCGGAAAATATTGGTCACCAATACGCAGTCCGGCTTCAGCAGCGGAAACACCCGCACGGAGGCCATCTCGTCCACCTCTATGCAGGCATAGTCCGCATCCAGCCGCCCGCTTTTCCCTGCGGCCTGCACGAAGGACGTGATGGCGCCGTCCATGAGATTGGCTCCCATCCTGTTCCAGACCACTCGTTTTCCGGATTGGGTCAGCACATGGGCCATGAGGCTGGTGGTGGTGGTCTTGCCGTTGGTCCCCGTCACCGCTATGATCTTCTCCCGCACCATGCCGCTCATCACCGACAGAATCTCCGGGTCGATCTTCCGCGCCACCCGCCCGGGAAGGGAGGACCCGCTCCCCTTTCCCAGCCTACGGCTCATGGTACAGGCAAGCTTCCCGCACCATATCGCCACTCTGCTCCGTAACCTCATCCTCCGCACCTCGCTTCCCACTGCCTGTCCATCCCGGCAGCTTCCCCTGTCATATATGAATCAGGGCCATACCCTGTGAAACGCTCCATAAGCCTCTCCTTCCAGCCGTCTATTTCTTTTCGCCATCCCGTCACCTCCCGGTGCCCTCCTCCAGCATCCTGTCGTATTCCTCCCAGGAGATGTACCGCCCGCCCATGCTCTCCAGATGCTCCGTGTAGAACTGGCAGTCCATGAACAGGAACCGGCTGCGCTGAAGCAGCCTGGCGAAGGCGATCAGGGCGGCCTTGGAGCCGTTCTCCCGCTCCGAGAACATGCTCTCTCCGAAAAAGCACCTGCCGATGGACACGCCGTAGAGGCCTCCCGCCAGCTCCCCGTCCTCGGACACCTCCACGCTGACGGCATAGCCCGCCTGGAACAGCCTGCAGTACGCCGCCTCCATCTCATCGGAGATCCATGTCCCCTCCTTGAATTCCCGCTTCATGCGGCAGCGATGCATGGTGTCCGCGAAGTCCCTGTTCAGCACCAGCCTCAGCTTATGCTTCTTCCAATATTTCCGCATGGAATGGGAAATATGTATCTCCTCCGGGAAAATAACGAAACGCTCCCTGGGGCACCACCACAGGATTTCCTCCCCCGGGTCGTACCAGGGAAAGATTCCGTGGGTGTAAGCCAGCAGAAGCCGCTCCACGCTTAGATCCCCGCCCACCGCCAGCAGTCCGTCCCGGCGGGCGTACATGGGATTCGGAAAAGTGATTTCCCCCTCATTCAGCCGATAGACCGGCATATATCATTCCCCCTTACGTAAAATCCTTTGCCTGACCGGCTTTTGCTCCGCAGCCCTCTCCTCCGGACAGCACTGCCTCCCCGAAAGGCTCCCTGGCAGGCTGACGGGCGCCGCCTGGGCTTCCCGCCATCCCGGCCCCGTCCTCCCCCGAAAGGCCGTGCAGCTCCAGCAGGAAACGCCCCTCCCGGGCCGTCAGGCTGCAGCTCCCGCCCTCTCTCAGCGCGCCGAACAAAATCTCGTCCACCAGCAGGGGTTTGACCTCCCCCTGGATCACGCGCTCTATCTCTCTCGCGCCGAACTCCGCGCTGATGCCCTTTTCCTCCACCAGCCGCTCCGCCTGGGCATCCACGGACAGACGCACGTTTTTCCGCAAAAGCATATCCGCCAGTTCGCCCAGCTTCTTCTTCACGATTCTGCCCGCCATCTGGCTGTCCATGCCCCGGAATACCACGATCCGGTTCAGGCGGTTGCGGAACTCCGGCTGGAAGATGCGCTTCACTTCCTCCAGGATGACATCGCTGCCCACGTCCTGCCCCTGGAAGCCGATGCCGTGCTTTCCGATCCGGCTGGCCCCGGCGTTGGAGGTCATGATGATGATCACATTCCTGAAATCCGCTTTCCGGCCCTGGTTGTCCGTCAGGGTGGCATAGTCCATGGCCTGGAGCAGAATATTGTAGATGTCCGGGTGGGCCTTCTCGATTTCGTCCAGCAGAAGCACTGCGTGAGGGTTCTTCCGGATCTCCTCCGTCAGCAGCCCTCCCTCCTCGTAGCCCACGTACCCCGCGGGCGCGCCGATCAGCTTGGCCACGGCGTGCTTCTCCCCGTACTCGCTCATGTCGAAGCGGATCAGGCGGACGCCCAGCTCCCTGGCCAGGCTCCTGGCGATCTCCGTCTTGCCCACGCCGGTGGGGCCCACGAACAGGAGGCTGGCCAGGGGCTTCCCCTCCTCCAGCAGCCCGGCCCTGGAGAACTTCACGGCGTTCACCACCTGGGAGATGGCCTCGTTCTGGCCGAAGACGCATTTTTTCAGGCGCTCCTCCAGGGTGGCGAGGGCGGCGGTCTCGTCCCGCTCCACGGCCTGTTTGGGGATGTGGCAGGTTTTTGACAATATTTCGTCTATAAGCTTTTTGTCTACCGTCTGTATGGATCCTGCCCCGGCCGGGGAGCCACTGTCGGACACCTCCCCCTCCAAGACGGCTCTGTCCGGCGACTCCCCCTGCCCCAGGGCTGCCCCTTCCTGTCTGCCATCGGGATGCCTCTCCTCCAGATCCTGCGGTCCGGGGGCCCCGTCAGCAGCGCTTCCCTCCGCCGCTTCCTGCCCGTCCCCCAAGGGATGCAGCCTGCGGTAAGCCCCCGCCTCGTCTATCAGGTCGATGGCCTTGTCCGGCAGGTTCCTGTCGTTGATATAGCGGTTGGAAAGCCGTACCGCCGCGTCCACGGCCTCCGGCGTGATCGTCACCCTGTGGTGCTCCTCGTATTTGGCCTTGATGCCCTCCAGGATGCGGATGGCCTCCTCCTCCGTGGGCTCCTCCACCGTCACCGGCTGGAAACGCCGCTCCAAAGCCGCGTCTTTTTCGATATATTTACGGTATTCCGCAATGGTCGTCGCACCGATAAGCTGAATCTCCCCGCGCGCCAGAGACGGCTTTAAAATATTTGAGGCATCAATGGCGCCTTCCGCGCCGCCCGCACCGATGATGGTATGGATCTCGTCGATAAATAACAGGATATTTCCCGCCTGCGTTACTTCACGAATCACCTTTTTAATCCGCTCTTCAAACTCGCCGCGGTACTTGGAACCTGCCACCATCCCGGAAAGATCAAGTGTAATGACCCGTTTGTCCGCTACCGTATCCGGCACCAAACCTGTCACAATACGCTGCGCTAAGCCCTCCACAACAGCGGTTTTGCCGACGCCCGGTTCTCCAATCAGGCAGGGATTGTTTTTTCCGCGCCTGCTTAAAATCTGGATAACGCGCTGAATCTCATCATCCCTTCCAATCACCGGATCGAGTTTTCTGTCCCTGGCAAGCGCCGTCAAATCCCTGGCATATTGATCCAACATGGGGGTGCTTCCGGCATTTTTGCGTTTGCTGGGTTTACCGTTTTGGAAATCCTCCCGGTAAAGATTGCCGTCTTCTCCCATTGCAACCAGTGTGTCCACATAAAGCTTCTGTATATTAACGCTCAGGGTATTCATCAGGCGGGACGCCGCGCACTCTGTTTCTTTGATCATCGCAATCAAAAGGTGCTCCGTACCAATCTCCCTGCTGGAAAAACGATCCGATTCCCGTTCTGCGTTTTCGAGTATCTGTTCCGCCCTTGGCGTCCATCCGTCCGCCTCCGCTACCGCCGTCTGCCCCGACGGCGCAATTAAACTTTCGATCAGTTCCAGAAGCGGTTCTGTAAATACTTTATTGTCCATCAGGACCCTGGCAGCGACGCCTGTTCCCTCTTTCAGCAGGCCAAGCAGCAAATGCTCCGTCCCAATATAATTATGATGCATCGCTTTCGATGCTTTTTCCGCCAGCTTTAACGCCTTTAGCGCCTTATTTGTAAATGATTTCTGCATATCTCCACCTTAATTGTTTATTCATTTAAATCCAGAAATTCGATATCGTCATCTTCTTCGTGCCCCACAGACAGCGGATTATAATTTCGTTCCGGTTCTGTTTTACGAATCCTGGCAGATTTGTCCCGTTTGGGCTTTCTGCTCAAAAGATTTGGTTCCTCTTCAAATTCATCTATTATTTCCCTGTCGTCGCCGTCATAAAATTCCGCGTCTTCTTCGTCGTAATCCGTAATACGGGATACTCTCTTTGGAACGCTTGGTTTGGCCGCGGTTTTTCTCTTTTTCCTGGCTTTCTTACGTTTTCTTTCCGGCGGCTCCTCCCGGTACGGGTCGTCGTCCATCCCAAGTTCCCTGATTTTCAGAAGTAGGTTGATTACCACAATCAAAAGCACAACCAGCCCAAAGATCATGCCTCCAATCAGCCTCCTGTCCTTCGTGCGTACTTTGTCGTAACGATCATCCAACTCATTGTAGGACTTTAAAAGCATATCATAATCTTTGCCGTTGTCTGCAGGGGCTATAGCCTCCGCATTAAACCTCTGGTACGTTTCCTGCCTGACGTCATACTGATACCACCCCGGTGTTCCGGTATCGTCCATCCCGTAAAAAATATAGAAATCCGATCCTGCGCTGTAGGCCGCTTCTTCTTCCGGATTGTCAAATTTGACGATTTCCTTATCGGACGGCCCGCTGTACTGGAATGCGGAAACCGCCGACCAGCCTCCGATTTCCAAGGTAGCCTCTTCGTAGCGCTCCGGCGGGACAACGCCGTTTGGCACAACCATCAGGATAATATAATGCTCCCCGCTTGTTAAGCGTACGTACGGATAAAATTTATCCCGATCCGCATCATATACGAAAAAGCTGCTTTCATTGGCATCGTTTACCAGATAATACATGCCCAGATGCCCATGGTCAAAAGAAATGCCTTTGTGCGGCGCGCCCTTATATTCAAAATCCGCCTTGGAAAATCCTTCCGGTATATCTTCGTCTTTAAATTCGTCCGATATTTTATAACTTACCCCATCTATTACGATAGCGTCTGCGCCCGCGCTTACCGGCGCAGTTTCTCCTGTTTCCTCCGTATCTTCGGGCTTATCCGCAGAGTCTTCTGACGGCGCCTTTTCGTTCGGGGACGTATCGGACGGGGCGCCCTCCCCTTTTGTAACGGTAATTTTATAGGCGGCTTTTGTCCCGTTTTCCGCCTTTACCATAATTGTTATAACATTTTTGCCTGTCTGCAGATCCTTGTTCCCGGTAATGGATTCCACAGCGGCTTTGCTGTTGGAAGTAACCGGGGTAACGGTAATTTCACTGACATCCCCGCCTACCTGCGCAGTATACTCCGTAACGCTGCCTTTAAATGCAGGGGACAGCGAGCCGGGGGATATGGAAAGGGACGACAGCGAGTTGTCTCCGGATTTTGCCGCGTCTACATCCGTATCCGTATCTAACGGCGTATCAGAGGATCCCCCGGTAACCGTAATATGCGTCCCGGCAGCCGTAAGGGTTGCCCCTTCCGCTTTTACATATGCGTCGCCGGACGATATGGCTTTGAATTTGACGGAAACGTCTTCCCCTTTGACTTTCACTGTTCCGTTACCGTAAGCCGCATCGGTGTCTGAACTGCTGATAAATTCAAGCAAAGACGTATCATACGTAATACTCATATCGGCAACTACGGCCTCGTTTGCCGCATTTGCTGCGTACACGGTAACCGTGACGGTTTCTCCGGCCTTTACCGTACCGCTCGATACGGCAAGTGAAATCGTTCCTGCGGCATATACCGGCAATGTTGTAAAAAACAAAAGCAGAAAGCTTGCGCAAAATGACAGCAGCAGTTTTATTTTATTGTTCATTATTTCCTCCATTCCGCACACAGGCTGTAAATCGTGTGCATGTCATGTAATAGGAATATTTTATCCCATCCGTCATTAAAAATCCCTTTAACAGCATTATTATAGGGAATGTATGAAAACACGTCAACTAATTTATGGAAAATTTGCCGCAGACAACCCTAAAACAGCGGAGCGGGTTCTTCTACAATCCCTCTTTTGGGTTTACCGCAGCCGAACAGTAATTTATAAACCTGCCCGCTTCCTTCCATGCCAGTACGGATTCCGGCATAAGCTGCATTGCCATCTGAAACACATGGAACATGCCCTCATACTCATGATACCGCACTTTTACCCCCTGTTTCCGGGCCTTTTTCGCTACGGATTTAGCATCGCTTAACAGCATTTCATAAGAGCCTGCCTGTATCAGCATCGGCGGAAAACCGCCGTATTCTCCAAAAAGCGGCGAAATATAAGGATTCTTAGGATCTTCAAGTCCCAGATATTCCCGGTTATAAATCAGGCTGTCCCTTGTGTTTCCAAACAGGGGATCTTTTTCATAGTTGGTTTCGTAAGACTCCCCGGAAGCCGTCATATCCGTCCAGGGCGACATTGCGATAATCCCTGCCGGAAGTTCTTCCCCATGATCCCGCAGATAAAGCGTAAGCGCCAACGCCAGCCCGCCGCCGGCAGAATCCCCGGCCACAATAATTTGTTTTCCGTCGTACCCGCGGCCTATCAGCCAGTGATAAGCGCTTATGGCGTCTTCCAAAGCGGCCGGATAGGGATGTTCCGGCGCCAGCCGGTAGTCGAAGCTCAGCACATCCATGGATGTGGACATGGCAAGTTTGGTTGTCAGCGTCCTCGCATAGACCCTGCTGCCCGTAGAATAACCGCCGCCGTGACAGTAGAGGATCACGTATTTCTTCATATGCGCCCGGTTTACATAGACCCATTCTCCCTGCAGGATCTCTCCCGCCGAAGGATGATCCCGGATGCTGACATCCTCGATCAGCACATCCTTACTGTTCCCCAGCAGCGCCCCGAAATGATTCTGTGACTGCCTGTGTTTCTCAATATCCGCATTTTCCACTACACCGTGCATCCGTTTGATCAGATTCATCAGGTTAGCGTTTCGTTTCTCCGAGATAGCCATAGGGCTGTCCTCCTTATCTTATCCTCAACGTTGCAGTCTACGGACCAACCGGCCGTAAACGGTAACTCATCCATACTGCATGATATAAATATAGTAACATAAAATGCCGGATTTATGATATGATACTTTAAAAGAAATATTGCGGCACCATACGAAACTTTTTACGAGACATTTTATCATCAAGAGAGCAGGAGGCCTTACCACCTATGGCAGAACGTCCAGGAATAAAAACCCAAACCAGAAAACAACCCGGTATACCCGCGCGCATCAGGAAGGATGTCTGGTACAAGCTGGATCTGTCTGCCATCGTCTATCCGACGCTGCAGCGGCGGGACTTCTCTTCCGTCTACCGTCTGTCCGTTATGTTAAAAGAGAAGATCGACCCCGTTCTTCTGCAGACGGCACTGGACAGGACGCTGCCCCGGTTCCCTACCTATAAGGTGGCGATCCGCAAGGGTCTGTTCTGGCGTTATCTGGAGCCCAATAACAGACCCGGCCCCTACGTCCTGGAGGATATCAAGAACCCCTGTATGCCGATGCCCTTTAAGGGTAACAATCGTTATCTTATCAGGGTCTACTACTACGACCGGCGCATCTCGCTGGAAGCCCACCACAGCCTCGGCGACGGCACCGGCGGCATGTGCCTTCTGCAGACACTGACCGCCGTCTATCTGGGACTGCTGGGCCATCCCGTAAAGCCGGAAGGGTTCGTGCTCGACATTGATTCCGCCCCGGATCCGGAAGAGCTGGAGGACGCCTACATGCGGTATGCCAACGCGCAGTTCTGTCCGCCCCGTCCTGCGGAAAAGACCTACCGGGTGCGCGGCACGAAGGAGCCTTTCTATACCCTGAATATCATAGACGGCATACTGTCCGTGCAGGAAGTCATGGCCGTGGCGAAGCGGTATCATGCCAGCATCACGGAATATCTGAATGCGGTATTACTCTACGCCCTGCTGCAGAAGCAGAACGCAGATTTCCATATACGGCTGCGCCCGGTGAGAATCGCCATGCCGGTTAATCTGCGCCGCTTCTTTCCCTCGAAGACGCTGCGCAATTTCATCACCATGGTATATCCCTCCATCGACCCCCGGCTCGGTGAGTATCAATTTGAAGAAATCGTGGAGCACATCCACCATTACATGCGTTATTATATCAACGATAAATTCCTGCGGGGCGATATCACCACCAACGCCGCCACCCAGCGCAACCCGCTGATCCGCGTGGTTCCCCTTTTCATCAAAGATCTGGTGGTGCGTACCTTCTATACCAGAGTGCAGGACAAAAATTCCTCCGCCGGCCTGACCAATATGGGTGCCCTGCATGTCCCGCCGGATATGAAACCCTTTATCGAGCGGTTCGATATCTACATGGGACAGCCCTTTTCGTCCCGCACCAACTGCGCCATCATCAGTTTCGAAGACGTGCTGACCATCAACTTCGCCAGCAGCATCGTGGAGGCCGACGTGGAACGTTACTTCTTCCGGAAGCTGGTGCAGGACGGCATCCACGTGAAGATCGAGAGCAACCGCAGTCTGGAAGACCGGACATAAAATTAGTACTTCGTACTTGAAATCATCCATATGAGAGGAGCTGAAACGATATGTCATATTGTGTAAACTGCGGTGTAGAGCTGGAGAAATCCTTACAGGAATGTCCTCTTTGCCATACACCTGTTATTAATCCCGTCGAACAGAACAAAGCACTTCCGCCCTCCCCCTATCCCACGAACAAAGGACAGGTGGAAGTGGTAAAAAGAAAAGATCTGGGCATTCTGCTGTCCGTAGTCCTGTCGGCTACCAGCATAACCTGCCTGCTGTTAAACCTGCTGGTGTTCGACTCCTCGCTCTGGTCTCTGGCCGTGATCGGGTGCTGCATCTGTCTCTTTGTGTTCACTTTTCCGGCCATCTTTTACAGCAGGACGCCGATCTACATCTCCCTGCTGGCCGACGGAGTGTCGGTAGCGGTCTATCTCTACCTGATCAGCTTCCTGTCCTCCTCCCACGTGTGGTTCTGGCAGCTGGGCCTGCCCCTCGTCGCGATCCTGACAGTCTGCGCGGAATGCTTCCCGTTACTCTCACGTTTCTTTCCGCTCACGATCCTGTCCGGCTCTCTGTGCCTGTTCGTGGAGATACCGTTCTTCTGCGTCTCTCTGGAACTGTTGATCAAGCGCCTGTTAGAGCGCCCATACCGTATCACCTGGTCGGCTGTGGTTCTGACCGTATGCGTGATCATCGACTTCGCCCTCATCACCATACTGGCAAAAAAACGCCTGCGCAACGAAGTGCGC
>OFFQ01001255.1_pt1 | contig 15430 bp, 13 predicted proteins | sample 1521411 | NCBI WGS metagenome assembly OFFQ01 (sample SAMEA3504110, study PRJEB24116) | mouse gut metagenome | biome: mouse gut; feature: mouse-associated habitat; material: faeces | place: Denmark | collected 2011 | reverse complement strand
CCAACGGGTTTTACAAAAATCCAAAAATTTTTCGTTATAAGACTGATTTGCTCCTTTTCTCTCCGTATTCAAAAACTGCAACTCAATGCACTTATATAAATGCCTGATTGCACTCTCTGTTTTTGAACTGCTTGGTTGATTTCCAATCTGCTCAAAGCCTTTATAATCTCCTATATAGGAGCAATATACTGATTCAGCTTTTGTTATTTCTTCTGCTAACAAAGCATCTGTTTCTGCGTTTGCTTCTGCCAGTTCACCAAAAGTAATGTAATCATACATTTCCTCTTCAGACGTCTGATTCAGCACTTCTAAAGTAATTGCATGGCTGAACATATGAGTTATACTTCCTTTTAATTTTTCCCACCCTTCTTCACAACACAATCTGTTTTTACTCACTCTCTCCCAATCTAAAGCATAGTAAAATGGAACCTCCCCATCTCTTCTTCCCGTACAAAAATGGTCTAAAATAATACAGGTCTGTGATGTATAGAAAAAATAATATACCGAAAACAAATTAGAAAAGTCTTCCAATGACGTCATTCCCATTTCGAGCATGAAATAAAAATCACTTTTAAATCTGTTTTGTATATCTCTTTTCACTGCGAAATATGGCATCTGCCGGTCTGCCTTAGAAACTTTTTTAGCTTCTATTGTTTTTATGACCATTTCTTCTAACACATTAAATTTGTATCTATTTTTTTCCCGTTCTATGTTCTCGCAATCCGACTGATCCATCCCAAAAATCGAAAACAAGAAGTGAGCCAGATTTTCTGCACTTTTATGTAAGACTGTCTGATACGGATAAAGACCAATATTATCAGCAAAAAAACTATCGCCTGTAAAAAACATATTTTGCAGCAAATCCCTAAAGTAATTTAAATCTGCTTCCTTTATTTCTATTTCTTCTAAAAGTTCTGTACACAATCCCTCAAACTCGATTGGCTCTATTTTTTTGTTTAATGTGTCCCGAAAAAATCCACTGACTACATCCTCAAGTTCTGTTATAACCGGATCTTTTGTTTTTTTAGTTGTTTTATAAGGAAATAATTTAAACTGATCATCATGTTTATGCGTAAGTCTCCTGGAATCGGCAGCTCTTAATTGCGTATCTTTAGCATTAAAGTTCTTTATAAATTTTTCTTCACTGAATCTGTAACCCATTACTCCACCACCTTAAACTTATATCCGAACATCCCCCGTGAAACAACCGCCTTCTTACCATGTTCGGAACGTACTACTATGTTCTTTGTTAAAGATCCTGTTTGTAACATACGATTCACAAAACTGATAAAATCCGCATAATTGTTTCTATCATTCGCTGTTTGAATATATCCCTGGTTCAGCTTATACAACAACTGGTAAAGAGAGTAATCAATATCCAACTTAATCACATCACCGGATGGATCTTCAAACGCTACCAAAACTGTTGGGATAAACCGTTGCAATTCATCCGCTTCTACCGGACTTGGTATATGATGAATACTGGGCTCAAACTTAACCTTCTCATATAAATAAAATCCCTTATGTTTCTTATCCAAACATAAGTTACCTTCTTCATCACTTTCACACCATTGTATAATAGCTCTTTTTACCATTTCATATAATGGGCCAAGTTTATTACCACTTCCAGAATTATACCAATACAAATCATTTAGATATTTACCGTATATTTCCTCTTGTATATTACCCTCCTCAATCGAATTAACTCTTACTATTAAACTATAAATATTTGATTTCAAAACTTTATCACTATTTACTTTTGCTATCATATCAGAACCACAAATAATATCTCCAAACGAATTTTTCGTAAATGCTTCTTTTATCTCTGAAGAAATATCTGAACTTACATAATATGAAACTGCGTCTTCATCAGCTTTTTCAAATCTAACCAAAAGTGGGTCGTACTTTTTTAAAATATTCATCAATACTGTAACATCTGCCGAGTCAAATAGTAATGCTGGCGTGATTTGTTTTAAAAACTCTTTTAGATATGCGGAATCATCTATGAGTAATTCTTGAAACTTTTTATAACTAAAGTTCTGTGAGACTAAAATGTCATATACAAAATTTAAAATTTCTCTTGTAGTAAGAATGACTTTGTCTTGAATAATTGCCTTAACTAAAAGTTCTGCAACAAATTGTTGTCTTTCTACTTTTATCATATATTCATAATTTTTCTTCACAGGACATTTTTTTGACAAAGGACATAATGGACATGACTCCAAATATGACCGATAAAACCAGTTTTCTTCTTTGGGGGCAAATACTTTCTCTAAAATAGCTTCAATGTATCTAGCCTGAACTCCATTTGCTGTAAGGCTATACATATGATAATCAGAAAAACTTACATGTTGGAAATGGCTATTTGCATTATATTCGTTATCATTAACTTGTGTAGTAAGTATGTTACGCTCCTCAACATATTTTCTTAAAAGACTAAATGCGCTACCATATTCAGACTCAATAAAATTATTTAATACACCAAGGTTGATTGCTAAAATAACATTCTGACCAGGTATCTCTAAATTATCATCCTTATAAGGTGCAAGAAATTCATTCAATGTCTGAATTGCAGTTTTTGAAGGTGCACTACTTTCTGTTGCATCATTGTATACAACATATTGATTAATCAAATCCTCTCCATCTGCATTTTTGAGGTATGAAAGAAGATGGGACTTTCCATCCCCTGCACTTCCACATAAAAGAACAAGGGTCTTTTTCCCTGATACATTAACTTTTCTAAGAAGATTTTTCAAATCTTCCTCTGCATTTCTAACAACATGCATATACCTTTTAAATGAATCAAACTCCTCTATGTTATCAATAGAATCACTTGAAGACTTACGAAGTCTATTTAGTTCATTTGAAAATCTGCAATCCGTCATAAAATATCCCTCATTTACTCTTTTGTTCAAAAATAGTAATACCGTGTCTACAAATTAAGGAATTGTCTACAAATAACTGATGCGAGTTTTTTGCCGTTTTCCTTGTATTTCCGGGATTTCTTCTAAACAAGTTGCATCAGTTATTTTCCGACAGTTCCTAAATCTCAAATTTTAATTTTGCTGCATCTCAAAAGTACAATATGCTAGTTTATTCTCATCTTTAAGGATTTTTTATTATTCAATTAATGCTTTCTACATAAATGCTATAATCAACAAACACCTTAATTCTCTTATAAAACGAAAATGTATTAATATTATATCCTCTATACATTTTTCTTTATTATATAGTCATATGGCCTTTTCTTCAACATAATTTTTGATACAATATTTCAATATAATGTTAAATAGTTTCCTGACCACATTTTTTCCGCATTGTCCATAACACTTTACCTTTTCCAATTATTCACAATACCCTTATACTATTTCTGTCTCATAAAGCTTAATCCAAATCCTCCCCACCCCGCAACCTTTCATACCACTCAATAAAACATTCCATACTACCACTTTCCTGAAACAACTCCTTCGTCACATAAACCTCCACATCCCCAAAAACAAAACTGTCCACCCAATACCTCATACGCCCATTGGCATCCCGGAGTTGTGTCTCCCCATCTGCCTGCTTTCTCTTCATAAACGGCCAGTTTGTATGAAATGTCTTCTTGCTCCAGGCCTTATCGCAGAGTTTTTCAAGCTGAGATTTGGAGAACATATATCCGCTGCTGCTCAATTGCTGCATAGCTGTGCGAATAAACTTCCCTACTTTCAGACTCCTATCCGGCAATTCCGGGATAACGATATCCTGATTACTACCAACGGCTGAATCCACAATCCCCCTGTCCGCCGAACCGTCAAAATCCGGAATCCCGCCATCCGCCTACGGAAATACCAGTTCAACCAGGTTGTCCAGCCACATGAAATCATGAGGCTTCAGCAATTCCATAATCTGCCCCTGAATCATCTGTGTCGGATTACAATCATAAATCTTTAACAAATCAAACAAAGCCCTGGTACTGATAATCCGGATATTCTGCGAATAATTCGAACCCCTTATCAGACTGGGAAATGTCCCTCTGTCTGCCCGTCCCAATACAATCAGGATAGAGCTGTTTCTCCTCTCGATTGCCCTGGTTTCAATCAACTCCTCCCGATATCCCACAATCGCTTCCAAATCCAGCGTATATGCATCCGAAGTCTTCGACTCCATAATAATGCATGATTCATCCGGACATCTCCATAATCCGTCAAACCCGTTTTCGTTATTCCGTTTGCCCCGGTACAGGCCATTCGTCACCCTGTAACCAAGTCTGCTGCCCATCTCGTTCACGATATCCTGAAGAACATATCCTCTTTCATCGAATTTGTCATCCTTGTTAGATGACAGCGCGTCCTCTATGTATTTCGACATAGTCGGTAAATCGATTTTAGCAAGAAATTGCCTTAACTCCTGTGAAGTCGTCTCTTGATAAAGATTCCCATTTCCTGCTAAAACAAGGATCTGCTTCAGTTTCATATTTGAGACATAGATTGGGTCAGTATCCCACAGATTGCTAATCAAGCCTGTCATCTCCTCGGTAAAACATTTTGATTTATAGGATTGTAGTATAGTAACAGATTAACACAAAACATATGCTTTGTCTAACGGTTTAGCAGTCAATTATCGAGTCTCTGGCTGGAAATAAAGGAACTTTATAAAAAGAGCCAGAGTATTATACCTCCGACTTCTACTCCTTTTGATTTTGGAAATTTATTAAAGCAATTCTTATAGAATAATTCCTCATCAAACTTCACAGTCGTCCGGTTATCCGGAAATTCAAACTGCATACCGCTTTCTTCAATTACCATAAATAACCCTCTGCTCCCTGTCATACATAGCATCGAATTCCTGCATGATAGCATTATTCTTCAAATCTGATGCCGTCCCCTCCATCTCCCATTTCAATTCCCATGATTCATCCCGATACAAAGCCAAAAAACGGATATTCAAATTGTCCAAACCCAATTCCGGATAGACCTTCAGCAAATTGAATTTCTACTGGACAAAATAATCATGTGTAGTCACGAAAATTTGGACACCCATCTTCGCCAGGGCAACCATAGCCTGGACAATGGGCCAACCGGAAAGACGCAATCTGCTACAATATATTATCAGCCATAATAACAGCCTTTAACCGTTCTTCCCTGTGAGCATATATAAAGCACCTGGAATTAATTCCCCCATTTACATCAATGAGAACATCCACATCATTTCGGTCTGCTATCTCACATATATCCATAAAAGGAACAGAAATGATTTGTACATAGCTTTGACTTTTCAATCTATATTGCTTTTCGTCTATGTACTGCGTACAATCGTCTATATTTGAAAAAGCAATCAGGTATCCCCATTCACAAGGCAGCTCTTCAACTAATTTTATCCCTTTCATTTTCTTAGACGGGATAAAAGTAATGAGATCTCTTTTGTAAAAAATATCCTTTATGACTTCCCAGTCAGATTCCTTCCTGTGGCTCTTTCCAAGTTTGATTTTTATCAGAGAAACCTCTTCCTTTGTGGCTATGTTCAACTCCGGCTTATCAGCAATAAACTTCTCAAATTCTTTTGTCATAATACTCTCCAGTTCTCGCACCAGTGGTGCAAGTTTTAATTCTTATACACTTCTCTTTTGCGGCATAGTCCTCCTGTGTCAGCTTCTGTCTGCACTCCTCGTACACCCCATCCAGTTCGGCAAAGATGCAGCAATGCCACAAATTTTATTTCTTTTTCCTGGTGTCCTGCATCCCGTATCCCCGCATTACCTGGCGAAAAGCGCTCCGGCGGTTGTATGCTTCCATGTACTTCGCCATGGTAGCCTGTTTTCCGTTTGGCTCTCCTCCGGCTTCCCTGGCTTCTCCCAGCGCGGCGATATAGGCGGCGCATTCTCCGTAATAATTCCTGTGGTTTCCTTCCATGATGCCTTGCACACGCTTTGTCACAAGGCCCTCTGCCCATTCCAAAAGCGCTTCCCTCTGTTCCCGGGAAAGCGGAACCGTCCGCTTCCAGCGATTCCAGCATGTGAGGAACCAGCCCTCATTGCTCTCTTCGATGAGCCTTAAAGTTCCCTTTTCATATTCCGATTTATCGAAGCCTACAGCTGCCACTATCCTACGGAGCATTTCCCTGGCGCCTGGCTTCATAGTCTTCAGCTCCCCACCCTGCCGTGCGGCGTCTTGCGGCAGGCTCCCGTCCTCTGTCAGCAGCAGCAGAAACGCCGCCAGGCCGCATTTCATAAAGGACGCGCTCCATCCCAGAGAATTCGTGGCATTCATGGCCCTTTCCCTGACATAGTCAAATTCGCCTCCCAGAAAAGCCAGCAAATACGCCTGCGTTGGGTTCAACTGATTTTCCCTTCCGCCCCCGGCTGTGGGAAGGAAATAACTATCCTTTCTCAACTGGGAACATGTTTCCCGGTAAATCTGCGCCGCCGCTTCCCGGACATTTGAGAAATCCCTGCACTCCATCAGGAGCCTTAGATAGTTTACCACCCTTGTATCCGAGCGGAACGCTTCCAGCCAGCAGGTTTCCGCAAGCTCCGGCCGATCCTGCTCCAGGGCGGTCCTGCTGGTCAAAAGGGCGATGCGGCTGCGAACCAGATATTTCTTCTCGATTGCCTCCAACGCTTCTGTGCCCACTGCCAGCAGCGAATCCGCATCTGTTTTTCCCTGGTTGGCTGTCAGATACTGCTCATATAGCTCCGGATGCTCCCCACAGTATTTCCTTGCGTTTGCCAGCAGCTGTTCCCCGTCGTCTGCCAGCTCCAGCGCTTCCTGCAGCAGCTTTCCGGCGCTGCTCCCGGTCATCCTGCCGAGATGTTCTATCCACAGCGGCAGAAAAGCATCTATCTCCGGGAGTTCCCTGCCGCCCTGCAGAATCATTTCCAGGGTGATGTCCCTTCTGCCGGAATTCATCAGTGTGATATATAATTCATCGGCCCTTTCCGACAGCGCGCTGGCACAGTAGGCCGCACGCGCCGCGTCTATCACAAGGGTTCTGTAGTCCACATTCCCCAGGTGGTAGCTTTTCAGGTCATTGATATTGATCGGCTCGTCCGTGTACTCCTGATACTCCCCGCCTACCATGATGTCCAGCCCTATCAGGATGCCGGTGAGTTCACAGGCGGCCTGATACTCTTCGCAGTCCACACATTGGTGCACGAACCTGCAGGCCTCCTCTATGATGTCCAGTATGCCCTCCGGGTCGCTGTATAGGAACTCTTCTTCAGCGCTGCTGTACCAGTCATCATATTCCGGATTGAGGGAGCCTTCCAGGCACAGCTCTCCGCTTTCCATGCGCTCCAGCCGGGTTCTCAGGAAGCTGCGCTTTTGTTCGAAGTCTGCTGCCGCTTCCTGGTCTGCTTTTGAAGGTTCCGGACAGATATGGGTCTCTTTGCCGCCTGCAAAGAGAAGCATTTCGGCGAGAAAGTCCTCCCGATGATTTTCCGGGAGCGTCCTGGCTGTGTCATGTATGAATTCTGCCAGCTGCTCTTTTGACATTGCTGCCGCGGCCTGGTCTACGGCTTTTAGAAATTGGGTGAAATTCATCATAGGTATTTTTCTTCCTTTCCGGGATGTCTTGGCACCATGTTACCAAATTCAAACGATTAACGCAATACGACAATGACGTAATATAGTATAGCTTTACGATATCATCTCCTGCTCCATCTTTACTCCCCTTCTGAGCATCTCCCGCAAAATCTCACAATATGCCGGTTTTGAAGCCAGCTTCTCCGCCCTTGTGATATCATTTTCCGTCATCTTCTGGAGGTTTTCGACTGTCCCTGCCGAACCTCCCTCGTATAATGCTTCTTCAACAGCCTCCCCAAAATCTCAGTGATGTACCGCTCCCTTTCGCTCATGGAATTCCACGCTTCCTATCTGCATATTATCGTTCCTGACCTTCAGCACGGGGATCACCGTATCGCAGGCGAACCCGATGGAATCCGTCTTGTTGGGCGGCGCGCAGAAAATCACCTGGAAGTCCTGATTCTGGAAGAATTCCAGCATCAGCTTGATATTGTGGTCGCTCATCTTCTCAAAAGGCTCGTCGATGAAGATAAGCCTGGTGGAATTGACCCTGGCATTGTAGAGCATGGACAGGGCAGCCGACAAGATCAGGGTGTAGGGAATCTGGGTTCCGGCGCCGGAGCTGTACCCCGCCTGTCTGGAAAGCTTCCCGTCCTTCACGTCCGCATTGTTGATCACGATCTCATAGCTCATATAATTCCGGTAATCCGCGAAGTCCTGGATCGCCCCCATATCGTTTTTGTCTATGATGCGGTTGATGATCTCCCGGATCTCCTTTTCCCGCTGCTCGATCTCGTCCTCCTCATAACCGTAGAGGCTGGCGAACACCATCTGTCCGTCGTCCACCTTGTTGACCTTTTTCAGATATTCCGCGTACCGCAATATTTTGGCATAATCGGATTTGTCATCCAGGAGATTCACGTCGAACTGGTATCTGGTGGAGAATTTCAGCTTCCGCAGCTCCTTGTTGATCCCGGCGATATCCTCTCTGGCCCCCAGGGCAGTCTGGTACACAGAGAGCACGAACTCATTCTTAAAGATGGATTCATACCGCCTGGTCTGCTCCGCCATTTTCGCGTGGATCTCCTGCAGGTCATCCACCCAGATTTTGTTCTTCCGGGCAAGGTATCTGCTTTCCTGCCCCAGGCCTTCCGGCAGCTGATCCTCCTGGTTCTTCTTCATGTTATAGGATTTCTGCCCGCCTAAAATGTTGGCCTCCAGGCTCTGCTTCTCTCCCTCCCGCTTCCTTCTGGATTCCGGCAGCATCACGTCCCCTGTCCGGGAAATCCCCGCCAGAAAGCCATCGTATTCCTCCATGGCCATCTTTGTCTCCGTGCCGTGGAGGAGCCTCAGCTCTTCCAGCCGCTCTTCCCTGTCCTTCAGCGCCAGCCGGTCCTGGGTCAGCTTCGTCTCATGGCTCTGATTCTCCAGCTCCAGGCTCCTTTTCCTGTCCTTTGCCTGATCCAGCCCCTTCCTCACCTTTTCAAGCTGTCGTTCCAGCTCCTGCACCTGCAGGAACAGGGTCTGGTATTCCAGGTTGTTCTTCTGGGCTTCCGTCAGTTCATGCAGCTTCTCCGCCGACCGGTTCAGCTCCCCCGCCGCCTGGTCATATTTGGCAAAAGCGTCAAAGTCATAGGCCTTGAAGCAATCCAGCTGTTCCGTGATCCGTTGGATCCCATCCTGCACCTGCTGCTGCTCCCGCCCCAGGGCCTGTTCCTGCTGTTCCAGTTCCTGGATCTGTCTTTCCGCATGCTTTCTGTTCAGTTCTATGGCCTCCTGCCCCAGGCAGAAGGTTTTGTTCTTCCTGGTATTGATATAGGTCACCGCCATATTTCTGGCAAGCTTTCCGCTCCTGGACATGGCGTTCTCATACCGGGGCACCTGCTCCTCGGGCACCGCGTGGATCCCACCCAGCCAGTAATCGAAATACTTCTGGGCAATTTCGTTCTTGATCAGGAGCTTATTCACCACGGCGTCCTCGTAATGCTTGACCTTCTTCCCCGCCAGCAGCCGGGTGTTCACCAGCTCCACGTATTTGTGGGAAGATCTGTCCAGCACCTGGTCAGCGATATCGAACCACTCCGGCTCCACCAGGATGCTGTATCTGTGGATTCCCAGGAAGGTCTCGATCACGGCCCTCCACTCCTCGTCCTCCACCTTCACCACATACTCACAGGAGAACATGGCCCGGGCAGGGATGTTCCGGTTCTGGAATTCCCGGTTGATCTCCCGGATCAGTTCCGCCTGTTCCGGCACATGGGAATAATCCAGCCTATTCTTCTCGCAGTCCTCCGCCACTTTTTTATAATGGATCAGCTCTTCCTGCACCGTCTTCAGCCTGCCCCGGATCTCCACCCTCTGCTCCGTCAGGCCGTCCCTCTGGGCGGACAGCGCCCTCTTCAGCCTGTCCGAAGCGTTCTTTTTCTCCCCGTAGGAAAAATCCGCCAGGGTAAGCCCCGTCAGGATCTCCTCATCCCCGGTCTCCGCCCCCAGGCTGCCCAATGTGCGGAGCATCTCCTTCACCTGTTCCTGAAAGGCGGACAGCTCTCCCCTGGCCTGCTCCAGCCCGTCCAGTTTCGCCTGCAGCCTTCTCCGGTTCTCTTCCTCTTCCTCGATGGCCTTTGAGCAGTCCAGCTCGTTGAGGTTGCTCTTGGCCTTCAAAAGCCCGGTCTCCGCCCGGTCTTTTTCCCTCTCTTTTTCCCCGATGGTCTCCTCCAGGTGCCCAATCTCCCCTTTCTTTCCGGCAATCTGATCCTGGGTCTCCCCGATGGATTTTTTGAGTCTCAAAATATTTTTATAGATCTGCTTTCCGTCGTCCACGATCAGCCTGGTCTTCACGGCTTCGTATCTCTCAAAATCCCTCAGGATACCCTCCAGGGCTTCCAGCTCTACTTTGATCAGTTCCAGGGTCTGGTTCATCTTCTCTATGTAATTCTTGGCGTCCCGGAGCTTGTCGAAATTGATGTCTTTGGCTTCCAGCACGGATTCCTTGATGAACTGCTGGATTTTGGCCGCGGGATTGTAGGTCATGATGCTCCGGAGCTTTCTCTGGAACTTCCTGATCTCCCCGGAGGACAGCTTCAGGCCTGTCATGTTCATGAATTTCACCATGGCCTCCCTCTGGGACATGACCGGTATCCTGTGGGCGCGCTGGAACCCCTGGTAATCATAGGGCTTCACCACGCCCTCTTCCCGGTACACATACTGCATCTGTTCCATGGAGGTATGTTCCGCCGCATACCAGTAGGAGGCCACATTATTGCTGGAGTTGGTCTCCAGCACCACTCCCAGCACAAAGAAATCCTCATTCACCTCGTCATGGTATTCCAGCGAGATATGGCTGTACACATTCGGCATCCGCTCCGCCGGCCTGGAATAGATCCCGGCGCTGGGGTCTATCAGACAGCGGGTGTAGGAGGACAGCGTCCTCCTGCTGCCGCCCACATTTTGGGAGCTGGAGGATTTATTGAACTCCACGTCCCCGGTAAAGGCATATTTCATTGCGTCCAGGATCGTGGACTTCCCGCACTCGTTCTCCCCCGTAATCAAAGTAAGATCCCGCCCAATGGGGATCTTCGTATTGATAAAGCCGTACCAGTTCACCAGATATATATTCGTCAGCGCTACCTTTGCCATTCTGCTACCCTCTTGCCGTATTTCTCCGTATTTTCCATCCTGGTATCCTCTCGGACTCTCCAGGCCGCATATCCCGCTGTTTTCAGGAACTCTTTTAGAGCGGTTCCATGCTCCTCCGCCCAATCCTTTTCAGTCGAAGGCTTCCTGAAAATCCTCCGCATCCCTTTCCGCGTCGTCCGCGTCCTCCGCGTCCTCTCCCTCTTCCCCGGCCTCCGTTTCCGCCGGGTCGAATCTGCCCTCCGGAAGATACTCCCGCATCACCTGCTTCAGCTGGGGGATATCCATGCAGAACTGCAGGGAGGGATAGAGCTTCACCTTGCTGTCCTCCTTTGTGTCGTTCTCATCCCAGGCCAGAAGGCTGAACCGCTTGAACAGCTTGAACGCCGCCCGGAACTCCGTGGGCGCCGGTTCTATCCCGTACACCTTACACTTATCGATCACGTCCCCCACTGTCACATAGATTTCCTCCGAAAAGCCCACCTTCTCCAGATAGAGCAGCCACAGCGCCAGAAGCATCTGCACCTGTTTTCCGTCGAAGACCACCAGATTGCTGCGCTTGATCCCCACCGTATCCAGATCCGCCTCGTTCTGCACCAGCATGGCCACCTTCAGCTTGTCCTCCACCACCACGTCATACCCTATCTTGCGCAGGAACGCAGAGACGTCATAGCAGTTGGACTCCACCGAAAGATACTGGTACAGCCTTTCGTCCCTGTCTTCTATGATAAAAGTGGCGTCCAGCAGCTTCCGGATGCATCTCTTAAACAGAAGCTCCTCCTCGTCCTTCATGTTCTCCAGAAAGTCAAATTCCCCCATATGATACCTCTATCGTCTCCTGATCTTCAGATTGGTCATCCTGGCGATGTCCGTTTCCACATAGCCGTCCATCAATTCCACCGTGTAAGGAAACTCCTCGATGCCGGAATACATCACAGCCGCGGCAAAGAGCATGGCTTCCTCCCTGTCCGCCACCCTTTGCTCCCGAAGCTCCAGCTCCTTCCTCCCGGCCATCCTCCCGTCCAGGAAACGCCTGGCGCCGTCTATGGAAAAACGGTTTTTCGTGCCGGACATCACCGCCTGCGTCAGCAGCTCCTTCTCCTCCCGGGAAATGTCCCAGAGCGGAAGGCCGATCTCCCCGCGATCCCGCTCCCTGGGCTTCCGCCTCTCATAAGACTTCCTGCTGATGTACTTTTGGGAAGAGACCCTCATGCAGCCTGCCGCCCGCTCCAGCGCCTGCTGCCTTTCCTCCTGTCCCATCCCTTTCAGGGCGCTGAGAAATCCGTCCAGAAGGGACTCCATCTCCACGCCGTTTCCCATCACCAGCATCATCCGGATGTTGGCCAGACGATAATAGGTATTGATCCTGGCGTCGATCAGCTCCATGTTCTCCTGGTATTCCACGCTGAGAAAATAGGAGAGCCTCGCCAGGACGGCCTGCACCTTCTCTCTGGCCTGTGCGCCCTCTATCTGGTGCACGGCGGCGCATTCCGCGGCCATTTTTTCAAATATCCGCCCCTCTTCTATGACGCGGAGCTTGTTCCGGATGAAGGAAAGCTGGCTTGGGATCAGGCCGTTATTTTTCAGGAAGAAATAGTCGTTGAAAAATTTGTCCAGCAGTTCGTCCTTCATCAAAAACTTTCCCACGCTGTTGGCGTCCTGGAGCTCCATCACCATCCGCATGATATTGGCGATGCTGTCTTTTAAGTCCAGCAGCTCGTTCTTCAATTCCTCCACATGGTCTGACAGGGGGTTCAGGATCGTGGAATAAGGCCGCTCCGCCCGGGCGGAATCCTCCTCAAAGCTTGCCTTCAGGATCTCGTACATGGAAAAAATGTGATTGGAAAGCGTCCCCTGATTCCCCTTCTCACACATTTTCCGGAAAAATTCCATGATCCTCCGGCAGCTCATAGACACATTGGCCACATTTTCCCCGTTCCGCCCGATCTCCCGGGGGGTGACCCAGCCGCATTCCCGCAGATAGGCCATGATGGCGGAGGCGCTTCTGTCCGGCGCCTGCTGCTCCTGTCCTTCCCCCTGCTCATCCTGGAACACATATTTGCTGTTCCTCAGGTAGAGCGCCACGCAGTTCCTGGCGTCGGAATCGTACAGCACAGGGACTTCCCTGGACTTCTCGATCAGGGAAAGGATGCATTCATAATAGATCCTCCGGTTCTGGCTGCTCAGAGGATGGAAGAATTTCTCGTTGTCTACCAGTTCAAATATATCCATGTGGGTTCTTTTCCTTAGTTAGTGGTTTCTAACTTCTATGCACCTTATGTCTCGGATCCAACCGGATGACCTTATAATACCCGGCCTCAATGACCACATGTATCCTAAATACTTCCGTCACCTCATAATGATACACCTGCATTCCCCTGTAAGTGTCATCCGTATCCGGTTTGCGCGCAAATGCCCTGTCCACCTGGGTTACCGTCATCTGCGATATCTTGTTTAAAAAAGCCTGAAATTGTCTTACATTTTCCGGGGTCAGCTCTTTAAACGTATACCCGTTCTCCAAAGGGTACTTGAAACATAATTCAAAAGGCACCTCCCGGTTTTGTTTTTGGGTTAATTTCGCCATATCAATCGCCGCAATGGATAGACTTATAATAGGATGCCATGGTGTGGGGAGAAATCACAACCGTACATCTTTCAGCCGGTTCATATCCCCTCCTTGCCTCCATCCAGGGCAATTCCCGATGTGACAGGGCTTCCAGGGCATTTCCCGTACTGTCGCCATAAGTTTCCCATACATCTTCCAATAACCGTATATCCTCAGGGTCAAAATGAGCCTTATTCCCACTTTTCATGCAGATGGTATCGTATCCAAATGCCTTGAACCGCTCCCACAGCGCAGGTGAAACCGGCCCATGTACCCATGCCTGGTAATCCGTATCCTCCAGGCGATACCCCTTCAATGCATATGCCCAGGCCTGGGCATAATAACAGAGTTTCTGAAGCTTTTTATGGGTCATATCGCTTTTGGATAAAAACCAGTTCGCAACATCAAAGATGGAATATTTCCCGGTTTCCTCCACTTCAATATTCTCTATTTCCTCGGGATCTATAAAAACATACCTGTCTGTATTCGTCGGAATCGCTGATGTCATGTAGGAACGATATGCATCATATGGCCATGGAGACATGGTGTTAAGTCTGATATCCTGAACCACGCTCATATATTACCTCCTCCTCTCCATTCCTCACCGAGACCTGGCCTCCCTCCGAGGCATGGTCATGCCTCCATCCCTCATAGCTTATGCTGTTCTGTATCGCCGTCTGGCCGTCCGGCATTTTTCCTCTCACCACGACCCCTTCTGTGGAAAAATAATCCGCGCCCCCGACCACGCTCTCCAGTATGCACCTGCGGACAGCATAAGCGCCATTTACTTCCGTAATCAAAAACGGCTTGCCGAACAGCAGCTCTTCATTTATGTCGTCATATATTCTCTTTATCAGTTCATATTGAAAAGCAGTGGGATTGACAATCTGAAGCCCTAACTCGTTCTTGGCTTCCCGCCTGTTGATGGTATAATCATGGCTCCCCGATTCACTGCATAAAAAGTCAATGATCTTCTTGATTTTTTCCGGCTCAGTGACCTGGTTCTGAAGCAGCTTTTCCGCCATCATCTGAATCTGGGCTTTTGAGCGATATACCTCGCCCAGCACAAGCGGATGCACAAAATCCGTCAGCTTTTCGAATATGCTTGCCAGCGATGCCTCATCCTGAATTTCCAACTCATTTTTAGCGAACTCCAGATAGCCCTTTACAGCCTCCACGCTTACCGGAAAAATCCCTCCCTCAGGCCTTCTGGGATTCAAAGCGGTATACAGGCTTGGATCGATCGGCCCCAGCGTAGCCTGCTTGGTCATCACAATTTCATTCGCTCCCAAACTGATAATCGTACCCGCGCTGTGCGCCTTGTGGGGTATTATGACTTGAAGAAAATCCCCATACATCCTGAGCAGATTTACGATATTCCTTGCGGTTGAAGTATCCCCGCCCCGGGTATATAATAAAAGCGAAATCCTCCCGCATGGCTTTATTTTATCTAAATGATCGATAAAATAATCAATTACATCGGGAGAGATCTGAGCGGCCATGTTCGGCCTGTCGCTTGTCACATAAACGAGAATCTTGCTGTGAAACTCTTTTTCAAGTTCTCTATAAAGTGCAACCCTGTCCCTATACATCCAATCCTATCCCCTCTTTTCCACACCTTCTCTGTCCCATGCCCTATTTATACTGCTTAACGATTTCACTTGCCGTGAAACCAGACTGCATAACGCTG
>OFFQ01001249.1_pt1 | contig 15472 bp, 16 predicted proteins | sample 1521411 | NCBI WGS metagenome assembly OFFQ01 (sample SAMEA3504110, study PRJEB24116) | mouse gut metagenome | biome: mouse gut; feature: mouse-associated habitat; material: faeces | place: Denmark | collected 2011 | reverse complement strand
TGGTAAAAATAACAAACCGTGGAGCCGTTAGCGGATACACACTCCACGCCGATGCCGCTAATGTCCGTGCGGTCAAGTTTGGCGTTTAACTGTTCTCTCGTCATGGGTGATACCTCCGTTTTGTGGTTTTGGGCTGGGACCCATGAGCGCCCGCCCGGATGTCGGGCGGCTGGACTTGCACCAGCGGCGGCGGATGCCGTCGGCCTTGCGGGTCACTCGAAGGGGAAAAGGGCTTGCCCGTCGGGGGCGGTTTCCTGGGCGGCTGCTGCCCGCTCAACGTCCTGCATAACCTGATTGACAAAGGCGGACGGTTCGCCGTTTTCCAGGGCGGTACGGACGGCGGCGGGGTTGATGTCGCTAAAGCCGTCCGGTTCATCCGCTGGGGGTTGCTCTTCTTCTGGTGCCTGGTGCGGATCAAATTTCTGCTCTTGCAGGTTTTGGAGCCATTGCCAAAGGAAATTGTCAAGGTCCGTGCGGAGGCGGGGCCGGTAGCGCTGGCCGTCCTCTAGGTAGACTTCCTGATACATCCCCATAAAATCGTTCTGGAATGTCATGGGGTCCACGATCCCGGCGTCGGCGTCCACAGAGAAAGTCATATCCGGGTCGCGCATGAGGTCGCCGTTTTGGGTGGTGTAGTGCATCATGCTGTAGACCTTGCCGCCGTTGTGGGAGTAGCCAAGGGATTCGATAGACAGGGGCATATAGCCGGGGGCGGTAAACTTGAAGTGTCCGCCGTTGGCGTTGACTGTCTCCAGGTATGGGGCAAGCATCCGGTAGTTGGTACGGGCGTGCTTTGTGGGGCGCATGGTGTTTACCTCCTGTTTTGGTTTTGGGTTTGCGGCCCATGAGCGCCCGCCCTGATCGGGCGGCTGGACTTGCACCAGCGGCGGCGGGATGCCGTCGGCCTTGCGGGCTTGCTTAGAACAGGGACAGGTTGCCGCCGTCCTGGGCCGCTTTCATCATGTCGGCGTAGGCTTGCAGGCGGGCGTCCGGCTTGGATGCCATGTCACGGATTTTGTCGGACAGCTCCAGGGCGCGGGCCTGGGCGGCTTGCCGCGTCTCCATCCAGACGATAGACAGACCATAAACCGGGTGAATGGCGTGCCAAGTTTTGGACCTTGTGCCGATGGCGTAATAGTTATAAATGCCGTCGGTGTAGCCGTCTACCTTGTGCGGCTTCTGTTTGTCGTCCTCTTTGTCGCGGCGGATGGTGTAGAAGCTGCATTTCTTCCAGGGACCGGGGACCGGCGCGGGGGCCGGTCCGGCGGGCTGGGTGCTGGCCTCCGGCGCGGGGGCCGGGGCGGGCTTGTGGAAGTAGTGGAGCGGGACAAGGGCGGTGCAGGGGGCCGGGACAAGAGCAGTGCAGGGCTTGACTGCCTGGGCGGCGGAGGCGTCCTCCATGATGGAGGAGACCGGCGCGGCGGGCTTGTCCTCCGCCGTGGCCGTGCTGGGCTTAATCCAATAGGCGGATTTTTTCTTGCTCCAGATGCCGCCCGCCGCCTTGATTTCGTCGGCGTACTTCTCCACGTCGCCGGTAAACCAGACGTTGGGCGCGCCGGTCTTTTCGCCCTTGACTTTCAGGACCAGGCCGGGCAGGTCGCCAAACCGGGCCTTGATGGTCGCCAGGTCCGGCGCGGGGGCGTTCTTCTCCACCTGGGCAAAGCTGTAGATGTTTGACAGTTTCTTGTAGAAGTGCGGGGAGTTCTCCGGGACATCCTCGCCCGCCTCCTGCGCGGCCTCAATGGCGGCGCGGCTGGGCTTGCTGGTGTGCTTCCAGAGGTAGCAGTCAAACAGGGGCTTTTCCTCTACCTTGACGTGGTAGCCACGCCGGGACCACTCCGGGATGGTGTGGAAGGGCAAATCCCCATTGTAGGCGGTCAAAAGCTGCTGGAGCTGGTCGTCCGTCATGCCGCGGACTTTCAGGGTGTTGGCGATAATTTCTGTGTTTGTCATGGTAAAAACCTCCTGTAAATTTTGGGGTTGGGTTGATGTGTTCCGGGTCTTGCGGCCCATGAGCGCCCGCCGGATTGCTCCGGCGGCTGGGCTTGCACCAGCGGCGGCGGGGTGCCGTCGGCCTTGCGGGCTGTTAGATGGTGGCGGGCGTGGGGTAAAGGGCTTCCGCCCGGCGGGATGCGGTGGACGGGTCCAGGCCGTCAACGATGCAGTTGTGATAGACCTGACACCAATTTTCGTTGCGCTTGCGCTCCGCCGCTAAAATGGCGTCGATGCGTTCACCGTCGGCGGCGTCCTGGAGGTATACGCGGCCCTCCCATACTCCGCCAGCGCCGCAGGTCCATTCTTTGGCGCGGATTCCCTTCAAACGGAGGGCTGCTGCCAGTGTGGCGGCGTGCTGTTCGCGGTCCAGGGATTCAACGACGGCGCGGCGTCCGTTGCATTTCAGGGCTTGCCATTCATAGGCAAGGCCGCGACGGGCGCAAAAGGCGCTGATTTTCTTTTCTGCTGCTGTCATGGTAAAAACCTCCTTGTGTCGCTGTGGTGGATGTTGCGGGGATTGTTCCCCATGAGCGCCCGCCGGATTGCTCCGGCGGCTGGGCTTGCACCAGCGGCGGCGGATGCCGTCGGCCTTGCGGGGGTTTGGGAGGTCCGCAAGTCTTTAGCCGCTTGCGGTCGCTGTTGTGCGTTCAACTGACGCCGCCCGTGTTCTTGCCGGGGCGGTGGCCGTTTAGGTTTTCAAGGTTCAATCCCTGGCGGCTTGCATTCAACCGTGCCGCTCGGGATGGTTGCATCATAGCACGGTTGAATGCGTCTGTCAAGCGATTTTCGCAAACTTTTTTCGGTTTGTGCAATTTGCACGGTTGAATGCGTCTTGCGTTGTGCAGATTGCACGGTTGAATGCGTTACGCCTGAACTATCACGCCTGGGGCGGTTCGCTGGGCCGGGGCCGTGTGGCCTGGGCTTGTCCCGGATGTTAGCCGATGGCCGCGCCGCCGTCAAGACCCCGAAAACCTTTCCCCCAGCCCCCCTAAAGGGGGCGTGGGGAACTATTTTTGCACAAATTTGACCGGCTGTTTTTGGCGAAAATGGCAAAAGCGGGAACATCTGCGCCGGGGACGCCGCCGGAATTTCCAGGGAAGTTTTTCCAGCCGTGGGGGGACTATAGGGGGGCGTTAATATACCAGGAATCAAGACTTAGACCGCGCGCATAAAATACCTCGCCGGAAAAATCGCTGGAAATTTTCGGCCCGGTGTAGGGGGCGGAAAAATCGCGGTTGCTTTCGGAAATGGCCGCGCCGGACTGGACCGGCAACGGGACCGGAGGACCACGCCGGACCGGAGGCCAGGACCACGCAAGAGCCGGACCGGGACCGGAGGCCGGGACCGAACCGCGCCGGACCGGCACGGCAGGAGGACCGGCACGGAAACAGGACCGCGCCGGACGGGGAGCGGAGCCAGCCGGAGGACCGGACCGGCAGCACGACGGGGACGGACCACGCCGACGGCCCGCAACGCTGGACCAAAGCCGGAGACGGCCAGCACCAGCACCAGGGCCAGGACCGGACCGGCGCAAGGGGTGACGCGGGGGAGCTGTTGCCGGGCGAATTGAAACGGCGATTGAAAACCGGCGCGCCAAACTCTGCCAGACAGGAGGCCGGGACCGCCCGCCAGCCGCGCCGGAGGGGTTTTATGCGCGCGGTATAGTCTCCTGATAGCTGGATATATACGCCCCCTTCCCCCCATCAGCCAGCCGGGCCAGGCCAGGACCGGACCGGCGGACGGGGACCGGGACAGACCGGCCACGCCGGACCACAAAACCGCGCCCGCGCAAGATTCAACACATACGCGCACAGGCGCGAATCAAAACCGCGCGCGAGGCCGTAGGTACTCCCTGGACACCCCTCGCCGCCTGCGGGTCCGTGAGCGCAGGATTTTTTTAGGTGTGAGGGGATTTTTTCAGCTTCCCCCGGTTGCCCAGAAAAAAAGTTGGGGGACCCAAAAATCGAGGGCGTCAAAAATCGGCGGCGGATGCAAAAAAATTTTCTGCGTTGCCACCTTCTGTCAGTTTTTTAAGATATAATGGTAGCGTGAATAATCAGCCTGCGGCGGAAACGCCGTGGGCTATTGTTTTGTCTGGAGGTGGAGGCCGTGCCGAAGGGGGGCGGGAAGATTGACGCCGCAAGGGCAGAATACATCGAACGCCGGGCCAAAGGTGAAAAGGTAAACCTCCGGGAGCTGGCCGAGCGGGCGGGCCTGTCCTATTCATATGTGCGCAACAGAAAGCGCGAGGAAAAATGGGACGAAGCTGTGCCGCCTCCGCCGAAGAAGAAGCGGGGCGGACAGCCCGGCAACAAGAACAGCAAGGGAAAGAAGAACGCCGCCGGGAGCCACAAGGGCGCACCGGCGGGGAACAAGAACGCGGAGAAGGACGGAGCTTACAGCACCGTCTTTTTTGATAGGCTGACCGACGAGGAAAAGGAACTGATAGCGAAAACGCCGCTGGAGGTTCGGGCAGCGCTGGAGCATGAAATGAAAATCCTGAAATTCCGCGAGAACAAAATCCTTTCCAAGATTGCGGAGTATGAGGATGCGGAAGAAGGGGCCGTGTATCTAAGCGCCATGACAGAGATACGCGGGAAGAACAACACAACCATGCGCTTCAGCGACAGCGCCTTTAAGCGGATACAGAGCTTGCAGGAGGCGCTTTATAAGGTACAGGGCCGTATCGCCAAGATCACGGACAGTCTGCGGGCACTGGATGAAAGCGCGGCGCGGCTTGAACTGGAACAGCAGCGGCTTGAAATCCTGCGTATGCGGGCCGCTAACAGCGTGGACGTGGACGGCGTGGAGCCGGACGACTTGACCGACGTGGAGCGGGAGGACGAGAAGTGAAACTGTATACAAGTAATGTAGTGGCCGACTGGCTGGCCGTTACTCCCCGACGGGTCCGGCAACTGCGGGACGAGGGAGTGATTGCCGAGAAAGCGCCGGGGCTTTACGAACTGCAATCGTGCGTGGTGCGGTATATCTCCTATCTGCGCAAGGGGAACGGGAGCACCAACCTGAATGACGAGCGGGCCATGCTCACAAAGGCAAAGCGCGAGGCGGCGGACATGGAGAACGAAGAGCGCCGGGGCAATCTGCACAGCACGGGAGACATCGAAAAGGGTCTGGCCGCGTTGTGCCTGAATATGCGCGGGCGCTTCTCTGGCCTGCCTGCGAAGTTGTCCGGGGAGCTGGCACAGATGGGCGGCAACCAGGCGGGCATACACGATAAGCTCAAAGCGGCCATAGACGAGACGCTGGAGGAACTATCTCACTTCAATGTGGCCTTTGCGATAAGGAGCGGCGAGGATGAAGAAGAGGACGACGAATCCATGTAAGGGGTGCGTATGGGCGGAGCGAATCGGCGAGAGGCTGATTTACTGCCCTTTCCCAGCGTGTGTAAAGGGGAAGCTGCCAACCAGGCAGAAGAGGAAGGAGCAGGGAAACCAGGATGGACGAGAAGAGGGCGTGGGTCGTTGAGATCGCGCCGCAGACAGAAGAAATGTTCATCCGGTGTATCGCCTACCTGCGCACGCCTCCGGCGCTGACGCTTTCACAATGGGCGGACAAATACCGGGTGCTGTCGGCGGAAACCAACAACGGCACGGCGCGCTGGCACACAGACAACGCGCCATATCAGCGGGAAATCATGGACGCCATCGGGGACCATCATGTACGCAAGGTGGTCATCAAGAGCGCCGCGCAGATCGGAAAGACCGCTATACTGATGAACGCGCTCGGCTACTATATGCACTACTACCCATGCCCCGTCATGGCAATGGAGCCTACGCTTGATATGGCGCAGACCCTATCCAAAGACAACCTTGCGCCCATGATACGGGACACGCCGGTTTTGCGCGGGCTGGTGGATACGAAGAGCCGGTACAGCGGAAATACCATCTTGAAGAAGAATTTTCCGGGTGGGCATATCACCATCGTGGGAGCCAACAGCCCCGTGGGCCTGCGTATGCGGCCTATCAAGGTACTGCTGGCTGACGAGGTAGACGGCTACCCGGAGAGCGCCGGGACAGAAGGTGATCCGCTTCTGCTGGCGCAGAAGCGGCAGACTACGTTTTGGGATAAGAAAACCGTGATCGTCTCCACGCCGACCATTAAGGGACACAGCAAAATCGAAAAGGAGTTTCTGGAAAGCACGCGGGAAGAGTGGACCGTACCCTGCCCTGGGTGCGGCCATTACCAACCGCTGGCGTGGAGCAGCCTGGATTTCGAGGACTACCGCACAGACCCGTCTAAGCCAATCCTCTACAAGTGCGAGCGGTGCGGGGAGCGGTTTGGAGAATACGCCTGGAAGGAACAAGGGAAGCTGGGACGCTTCCGGGCAGAGAATCCGGCGGCAGAGACGCGAGGCTTCCACCTGAATACACTGGCCTCCAATTTCTGCGGCTGGAAAGACGTGGTGGACAAATTCATTTCCGCAAGCGAGCAGTTGGCGCTTGGCAACATAGAGGAAATGAAAACGTGGACCAACACCGAGCTTGGCGAGACGTGGGAAGAGCCGGGGGAGTGCATCGACGGAAACAAGCTGATAAACCGCCGGGAGCTGTACGACGCGGAGGTGCCGGACGGCGTGCTGGTGCTGACCGCTGCCGTGGACGTGCAGAAGGACCGTTTCGAGGCGGAGGTTGTGGGCTGGGGCGTCGGCAAGGAGAGCTGGGGCATCCGGTATCAGAAAATATACGGAGACACGAAGGAAGAAAAGGTTTGGGCGGACCTGGACGCTTTTCTGCAAGTCTCCTTCCACAAAAAGGACGGGACAGCCCTGCAAATTGCCGCCTGCTGTATCGACAGCGGCTATCGTTCCGTGCAGGTCTACCGGTTCACGGTGGACAAGTTCGACCGGCGCATATTCGCCATTAAAGGAAAGGGCGGGCAGGGAATCCCCTACTTCAAAAACCCGACCACGGACAACCGGGTCAAAACGCCGCTGTTCACCATCGGCGTTGACGAGGGGAAGGACATCCTGTATCAGCGGCTACAGCACACTGTCCGGGACCCGTCCATAACGAGCGGGCCGAACTACTGTCACTTCCCGCTGAATCCAGAGGCCGGGTACGATGAAACCTACTTTAAGGGCCTGACGGCGGAAATGAAAATCACCAGGTTCCGCCGGGGGAAAATGATCGTAGCGTGGGACTTCCGGGACAAGAACTACAAGCGCAACGAGCCGCTGGACCTGCGCAACTACGCGACCGCTGCACTGGAAATCTACAATCCGCCGCTCCAGAAGCCGGAACCGGGGGCCGTGGTCCAGCGCCGGACGGGACGCCGGAAACTAAATGGAGGAATCTAAATGGCTATTTACTCGGTAGAGTTTTGCAAGAGAAAGCTCAATACCTGGCTTGCGGCGGAGGAAGCTATCGCCACCGGGCAGAGATACCAGATCGAAGGTCGGAGCCTGACGCGGGCGGACCTGTACGATGTGCGGAAAGAGATCGAATTTTGGGAGGGGAAACTTGCCGTAGCAGCGGCAGAGGAACAGTACGGCGGAAGGAACCGGGGATTCCGTGCGGTTATCCGTGATGTGTAGGGAGGTCAGGCATGGCAAAAATGAATTTGCTGGACCGGGCCATTGCAGCCGTCTCTCCGGTGCGGGCGGTGAGGCGAGCCGCCGCGAGAACGGCGCTGGAGTTTGTCAACAGCGGATACGGGAACTACGGCGCGAACCTGACCAAGAAGAGTATGCGCGGGTGGATGTACCACGGAGGAAGCCCGAAGGAGGACATCGAGGATAACCTTGACGTGCTGCGCCAGCGGTCCCGCGACGCCTATATGGGAATCCCGACGGCCTCTGCCGCGCTGAAAACCATGCGGACAAACGTAGTGGCGGGCGGGCTTATGCCGTCGCCGCAGATCGACGCTGATTATTTGCGGCTGACCAACGAACAGGCGGAAGCGCTGCAAGCTCAAATCCTGCGGGAGTTCGCTCTATGGGCAGATACGCCGGTATGCGACGCAGACCGTGTGGACAATTTCTACAAGCTGCAACAGCTTGCTTTCCTGTCCTACCTGATGAACGGGGACGCCTTTGCGCTGCTGCCTATGAAGGAGCAGCCGGGCCAGCCGTACAGCCTGCGGGTGCGCGTTATCGAAGCCGACCGGGTGTGTTCGCCGGACAGTTACGACCGGCTTGTACCCTGCGAGGTGAAGGGCCACAGGGTACACAGCATCGTGCAGGGCGTGGAGACGGACGCTGACGGTATGGTAATTGCCTACTGGATATGCAACCAGCACCCATTGTCCAGCCTCTCCAATCAGGCGGGCGCGCTGGAATGGACGCGGGTAGAAGCCTACGGGAGCAGCGGGAGGCCGAACGTCCTCCATGTGATGAACCGGGAACGGGCGGGCCAGCGCCGGGGCGTCCCTATTCTTGCCCCGGTCCTGGAGGCGCTGAAACAGTTGGGGCGGTATACCGAAGCGGAGATCACGGCGGCGGTTATATCCGCCATGTTCACGGTGTTTATCCAGTCCGCCACCGTGCAGAACGGGAAGCCAATAGGCGAGGCGCTGCCGCCGGAACAGCTCATTGACGCGCAGGACCAGGGGACTATCGAACTGGGCAACGGCGCAATCGTGGCGCTGAATCCGGGGGAAACGGTAGAGTTTGCGAAGCCGGAACACCCGAACAGCGGGTACGACGCTTTTTTCAACGCCATGGTAAAGGAGATCGGCGCAGCGCTGGAAATCCCGCCAGAGGTACTGGAAAAGCAGTTTACGCAGAATTTCAGCAGCGCGCGCGGGTCCCTCAACGAGTTTTGGCGAACCTGCGGGATGCAGAGGGATTGGTTTTCGGACGACTTCTGCCAACCGGTCTATGAGGCGTGGCTTGCCGAAGCGGTGGCGCGAGGACGAATCAAGGCACCGGGATTTTTTGGCGACCCGGCAATCCGCAAGGCATATGCCGACTGCAAGTGGAACGGGCCGAGCCGGACAGCGCTGAATCCGTCCCAGGAGGTAGAGGCCGCTATAAAGCGTGTGGACGCCGGTTTCTCCACGGCGGAGGAAGAGACGGCCCAGCTTACCGGCGGGGACTACAACCGGAACATTCGCAAGCGGGCGATAGAGGCCGCGCGAAAACGGGAGGTAGACAAGATCGCAAACCCGCCGCCCAGCGGAGCGGGACAGACACCGCCGGACCCAGGCGGGCAAGAAGGAGGAACGGGAAATGCCCAATAAGTTTTGGCAATTCCGCAATGCGGCGGACGGGAGCGGAGAACTGCTGCTGTATGGGAATATTGCGGGAGAAAAAAGCTGGTACAGCGACGACGTGACGCCAAAGCAGTTCGCCGAGGACCTGGCGGCGCTGGGGGCAGTCAGCAATATCACAGTCCGCATCAACAGCGGCGGCGGGGATGTGTTTGCAGCGGTGGAAATCGGGAACCTGCTGGAACAGCACCCGGCCAACGTGACCGCCCGCATCGGCGGCGTATGCGCGTCGGCGGCGACAATCATTGCCTGCCATTGCAATAAAGTCATTGCCGCCAACGACAGCACCTACATGGTGCATCCGATCAGTATGTACTGCGGGTACGCCAATGCGGCGGACCTGCAAAAATACCTGGAGGCGTTGGCGACCATCAAAGAAAACATCATCAGCCTTTACGCCAAAAAGACCGGACATACAAAGGAAGAGGTGACGGCCTGGATGGACGCGGAAAAATGGTGGACCGGGCCGCAGGCCAAGGAAAACGGATTTGCGGACGAGCTGGCAGACGAGGGGCAGCGCACAGTCTACGAGAACCGCAACGGCGTTCTCTTTGCTAACAGCATCAACATGGGCCTGCCTTTCAACAAGGCCCCCCGATTCGTGCAAGACAGCCTGGCGGGAAGCTCCGCCGGACAGCCTGCAAATACAAAACCGGCGGGACAGCCGGGACACATCAAGGAGGTACAGGACATGGAAATCAAGACTGTGGACGACCTGCGGAAAGCCTATCCCGCGCTGGTTGACCAAATCGAGCAAGCGGCGGTGGCGGCGGCGACGGAGGCTGCAACCAACGCCGAGCGGGCACGCATCCAGAGCATTGAGGATATGGCCCTGCCCGGAAGCGAGAAGCTGGCGGCGGAAGCCAAGTTCACCAAGACCATGAGCGCGGCGGAATTTGCCGAGGCAATGGTCAAGAACGCCAAGACCCAGGGCGCGACCTATCTGGCGCAGGTGCAGAAGGACGCACAGGACAGCGGCGTGAACGGCGTCACCAACACCCCGCCCACTGACAAGACCGAGGGGGACGCATTTATCGCGGCAATCAAGGGCGTTGCGCCCAAGAACTAAGGGGAGGGAAACGACATGAGCATGGACCTTGCAGTTAAGACCTACCGCTACGACCCGCATCACTTTGAAGCGGGCGTCGGCCCCGTCGCCAAGGCCGTGAAGGTGGCGGCGGCGGACATCCCAGCCCACGCCCCCGTGACGCTGGACAGCGACGGAAAGCTGGCGCTGCTGACGGCGGACAACAAGGCCAGCGTGTACGGCCTCGCCCCGGACAGCATCCGGGCGGGTGAAGAGGGGCCGGTGTGGCTCACCGGCGAATACTTTGCCGACAGCCTGGCGCTGGAAGAGGGCGTGACCGCCGCAGACATCGAGATTGCCCTGCGCAACATCGGAATTTTCCTGAAATAACAATTCCCGCTCTCCGCAGGAGGGCGGGGAAATTTTTGCACACGAACGGAGGAAACAATCATGCCGAATACGATTGACATTTACCAGCCCCGATACCTTGCCGAAGTGGTGCGCTCCGCGCCCCCGGTACATACGTTTCTGCGGGACACGTTCTTCACCAACGTCAAGACCTTTACCACGGAAGAGGTTGACATCGACATCGTGAAGGGCGACCGCGAGATGGCGGCGTTTGTCCACCCGAAGATTGGCGCGGAGACGCTGGCAGAAGAGGGCTACGAAACCAAGAGCTATAAGCCGCCCATGGTCAACCCGGACATTGTGACCACGGCGGAAAGCTATATGCACCGTGCGCCGGGTGAAACCATTTACAGCGAGCGGACCCCTGCCCAGCGGGCGGCGGAGCAGCTTGTACGGGAGTACCAGCGGCTTGACGATTCCATCAGCCGCCGGGAGGAATGGATGTGCGCCCAGGCGCTCACCACCGGAGCAATCCAAATCGTGGGCAAGGGCGTCAACGAGGAAATCGACTTTGGCTTCACCAACAAGGTCGTGCTGACCGGCGCGGAACAGTGGGGGCAGAGCAGCGCGGACATCCTGGGGATGCTGGAGGACTGGGTGGATAGGGTCTACACCAACGGCTTTGCCAATGTGGACCGTATCATCTGCGGGCGGCAGGCGTTGAAGCTGCTGAAAAACGACAAAGGAATCCTGGAGAAGATGGACAACCGGCGCTATCAGGCTGGGGAGTTCAACGCCCGCGACCTCCCCAACGGCGTCCGCTATCACGGGTATCTGACGGATTCCGGCCTGGAAATCTACTCCTACAAGGAAGTCTATGTGGACCGTTTGACCGACCCGGCGCACCCGACAATTTGCAGGATGATTCCCGACAACGCGATTATGATGATCTCCCCGGACGTGAACTTCATGCGGGCCTACGGCCTTTGTTCTTACTACAATGACGCCAAGCAGCTTGTCACTGTGGAGACGCCACGCCTGCTTAACTCCTATATCGGCCACAAGCCGGAGAGAAGAATCCTGGAGGCTTTCGCCCGGCCCCTGCCAATCCCCGACAAGGTGGATAGCTGGCTGGTGGCTACCGTGTGCTGATGGAGGGATAGGAAATGGCGAGAGGAAAGAAAACGGACCCGAAGAAAGCCGCCCCCACCCCGGAGACGCTGGAGCAGGCCGAGGACACCGCTCCCGCCCAGGAGGCACAGGAGCAGACCGAGGACACCGCTCCTGCCGTGGAGACGCCGGAGCAGGACCAGGACCGGGATGCCACATTTGTAAAAACAAGCCCGGAGGACGCCGCCGCGATTGCGGCACAGGTTGAAGCGGGGAATGTCGCAAGGCTGGAAATGAATGAGAACGGCGAAATCACGCTGAAAGAGCCGGAGCGGGACGTTCTTGCCGGAATCAAGAACCCATGCGTATACTGCGGCCCGACCGTGCGCGGCGTGGCACGGCAGTACACCACCTTCCAGGGAGGAATCCCCGACGCGCTGCGGGACTTCATCAAGGAACACCCGGAGGCACGGCAGCTGATCGTCTCCACGGCGCAGTTTCCCGCTATGCGCCGTCGGCTTGATACGACGGGAACGGCGGAGGCGAAGCTCTACAAGCGGGTCAAGGAGCAGATCGGAAAATGAAAATCCTGTTCGACTACGGCATAGGCGGAGAACCGGAAGGGTCACCGCCTACGTTCAAGCAATGCGCGGCGGCAGATATTCACGCTGCGTTTCTGAACCCGGACGAACACGGAGAAGTGCGGACAATCCGCTATGACGGTGTGGAATACCAGGACATCACCGTGATAGAGAGCGGGCCGACGGAGGGCAAGCGGTCCTCGGTGGTACAGATGCAGCACGATTTCGGCCAAGGTCTGTATAAGCGGACCGTCATTCTCTACGTCGCGGAAAAGGACATGAACGGCGTCAAGCCGGAGCAGGGGTCCATGCTGTCCATGAACGACGAAGAGGGCGGCACGTTCTTCCACAAATACCGCGTGGCGGAATCGGGGACGGAAATGGGAATGTTCCGGTTGAAGCTGGAGGAAGTGGACGAATGAACACGGAAGCAAGGACCAACGCAATCACCGGGTCTGTCACCGTCACGGTCAACGAGGCGGCAGGGCAGGCGGCTATCGAGCGGGCAAAGGCGCTGCTGGCCGGTATCCAGGGCGGCGTGGACAAGGCTATGAAAGCCTCCATGAGCCGGACCGTTGACAGGCTGCGGCGGGAGAGCAACCAGGCCATCCGAGAGAAGTACGACATCACGGACGCGGGAATCCGCGCAGAGAAAAACGTGCGGGTCCGATACAGCTACCAGAACGGCGTGCAGGCCACCGTCACCTTCTCCGGGCGGAAGATACCGCTGTACCGTTTCGGCGGCGCATACCCCAAAGTTCCGACGCAGGACATCGCGGCGGGGAAGAAGCCGGTCATGGTAAAGGGCGCGTGGACCATGCAGTACCAGGGAGTGGCCGCACGGGGCCACCAGTTCCAGGACACCGGCCCGACGCAGTTCATGGACGCCTTTGTGGCGCAGATGAAGTCCGGGCATATCGGAATCTTTGAGCGGACCGGCGGAAGCACCAGCGAGGGCAGCGACGCTATCCGGGAAATTATGGGGTCCTCTGTGGCGCAGATGGTAGGCAACCAGCAAGTAGCGCAGCGATTGACCGAAAGTGCCTATAGGACGTTTGAAACGGAGCTGGACAAAGCGGTGTACCGAATCCTGACGGGCTGGAGGTAACACGAGGGGTCCCCGGCGAAACCCAGCGAAGCGGGTTGCGTGGGGAGAGGCGGAGCGCCGGAATGAGTGAGCTTTGGCCGCAGGCCGAAGCGAAGGATATGGAGGTTGTGACGACGACATGGCTGTATTCAGTAAAGAGCTTTGCAGGCAAAGACTGAAAATCTGGCTTGCGGCGGAGGAAGCAATCGCAACCGGGCAGCGTTACCAAATCGAAGGGCGGTCCCTGACACGGGCGGACCTGTACGACGTGAGGAAAGAGCTTGAATACTGGGCCGGGAAGCTGGCCGAAGCAGAGAGCGAGGAACAGAATGGGGGCTACATCAGGGCTTACCATTTTGTTCCCCGTGACATTTAGGGAGGGCGGCTATGGCGAAAATGAATTTTCTGGACCGGGCCGTTGCCGCCGTCTCCCCGGTCCGGGGCTTGAAGCGCGCCGCCGCAAGGCGGGCGCTGGAGGTAACGAACAGCGGCTACGGGAACCACGGCGCGAACGTGACAAAGAAAAGCCTGATTGGGTGGCTCTTTCGCGGCGGGAGCGCCAAGGAGGACATCGAGGACAACATCGACACGCTCCGCCAGCGGTCCCGCGACGCCTACATGGGAATCCCAACGGCCAGCGCCGCATTGAAAACCTTCTGCACAAATGTTGTGGCGGGAGGGCTGATACCGTCCCCGCAAATCGACGGGGAGGTTTTGGGGCTGACACGGGAGCAGGCGGAAGAGCTGCAAAGGAAAATCATGCGGGAGTTTGCGCTATGGGCAGACACGACGGAGTGCGACGCGGACGGACTGGGGAACTTCTACAAGCTCCAACAGCTCGCCTACATGGGATTCCTGATGAACGGGGACAGCTTTGCGCTGCTGCCGTTCAAGGAGCGGCCAGGGAGCCAGTACGCAACAAAGGTGCAAATCATCGAGGCGGACCGCATCTGTTCCCCTGACGGTTACGACCGCCTTGTGCCGACTGACGTAAGAGGCTACCACGTCCACAGCATCATCCAGGGCGTGGAGACGGACGAGGGCGGAATGGTGGTGGCCTACTGGATATGGAACCGGCATCCCCACTCCAGCCTTGCCGTGCAGAGCGGGACGCTGGACTGGACGCGGGTGGAAGCCTATGGAGCCGCCGGGCGTCACAACGTCCTCCATGTTATGACGCGGGAGCGGGCGGGCCAGCTCCGGGGCGTGCCTATCCTTGCGCCGGTTCTGGAAACGCTGAAACAACTGGGCCGGTATACCCAGGCGGAAATCGACGCCGCAGTAATCAGCGCGTATTTCACCGTGCTTGTCAAACCGGCGTCGGCGCAGAACGGGTCGCCAATCGGTCAGTACATACCGCAGGAAGCGCAGGTGGACAGCGCGGACCCCGGCAGTATCGAAATGGGACAGGGGACCATCCTCTCCCTGAATCCGGGGGATGATGTGGCGTTTGCGGACCCGACGCATCCGAACACCGCCTACAATGCGTTCTTTGACGCCATGATTAAAGAAATCGGCTCCGGCATGGAGATACCGCCGGAGGTGATGGAGAAGCAGTTTACACAGAATTTCAGCGCGGCGCGGGGCGCACTCAACGAGTTTTGGCGGGTGTGCGACGTGAAGCGGGACGATTTTGTGGACAGCTTTTGCCAACCGATTTACGAACAGGTCCTTGCGGAAGCGGTGGCACGGGGCCGCATCAACGCGCCAGGCTTTTTCAGCGACCCGGCAAGGCGAAAAGCCTACTGCGCCTGTGTTTGGCCGGGACCGGCCAGAACAAGCCTTAACCCGATACAGGAGGTCGGCGCGGCCCTTCAACGGGTGGAAGCCGGATTCTCCACGGCGCAGCGGGAAACGGCGGAAATGACCGGCGGGGACTATATGCGCAACATGGAGCAGCGGATGATGGAGGCGGAGAAAATGCGGCAGCTACGGGAAATCCTGAATCCGACGCCGCCGCCCGCGCAGACGCCGGGACCGCAGGCGGGAGACGGCAAAGGAGAAGAGGACAAGACCACAGAGGGAGGGACAGGAAGTGCCTAATAAATTCTGGCAATTCCGCAATGCGGCGGACGGGAGCGGGGAACTGCTGCT
>OFFQ01001243.1_pt1 | contig 15507 bp, 14 predicted proteins | sample 1521411 | NCBI WGS metagenome assembly OFFQ01 (sample SAMEA3504110, study PRJEB24116) | mouse gut metagenome | biome: mouse gut; feature: mouse-associated habitat; material: faeces | place: Denmark | collected 2011 | reverse complement strand
TTTTTGACTGGCAAAGACTGGTTTTTTGACAATAACCTTTTATAAGTTTAACCTGGCGAAAGCAGTGAGAGGCTTGCTATAGATTCGATTTTATGATAGGATACTCTAATGGATTGAGATAAGGAGTGACAGCATGTTAGAATTAAAGGGTATCTGTTATTCTGCGGAGGATGAGAGCAGAGAGACGGAAATTTTGAAAGATATCGACGTGACGATCGACGACAGATTCGTTGCCGTGACAGGGCCGAACGGCAGCGGGAAGTCCACGCTGGCCAAGATTGTGGCGGGGATTCTTAAGCCCACGGCGGGGCGGATCCTGCTCGACGGCGTGGACATTACGGATCTGTCGATCACGGAGCGGGCCAATATGGGGATCAGTTTTGCCTTCCAGCAGCCGGTTCGTTTTAAGGGCATCACGGTGCGGGAGCTTCTGTCGATCGCAGCGGGCAGGAAGGCCACGATGTCGGAGATCTGTGGTATGCTTTCTGAGGTAGGGCTTTGTGCCAGAGATTATGTAAACCGCGAAGTGAATGCGTCCCTGTCCGGCGGTGAATTGAAAAGAATCGAGATCGCCATGATCATGGCGCGCGGGACGAAGGTGTCCATCTTCGATGAGCCGGAGGCGGGCATCGATCTGTGGAGTTTTCAGAACCTGATCCATGTGTTTGAGAAGATGCACGAGGAGATTCAAGGTTCCATTCTGATTATTTCCCATCAGGAGCGTATTTTGAATATCGCGGACCGTATCATTCTGCTTGCAGATGGGCAGATTAAGAAAACAGGCAGCAAGGAAGAAGTGATGCCGGAACTTCTCGGCACCGGTGCACACTGTAAGACACTGACGGATAAGTTATAGGAAGGGGGCATCAGCGGATGGATGCAATACAACAGAACCTGTTAGAACAGGTGGCAGGGCTGCATGAGATACCTGCCGGCGCTTATAATATCCGTGCCAACGGACAGATGGCGGCCAGGAATACGACAGCCAATATAGATATTACCACGAAGGAGGACCATTCCGGTATTGATATCCGGATCAAACCGGGCACCAGGAACGAGAGTGTGCATATTCCTGTGGTGCTCAGCCAGAGTGGATTGAAAGAGAGCGTATACAACGACTTTTTTGTAGGAGAGAATGCGGATGTGACCATTATCGCAGGCTGTGGTATCCATAACAGCGGCGGCAGCGCCTCAGAGCATTCGGGGATTCATAGATTTTTCGTGGAGAAGAATGCGAAGGTCAGATATGTGGAGAAGCATTATGGCAGCGGGGACGGCAGCGGAGAGAGGCTTATGAATCCGACGACTGAGATTCACCTGGCGGAAGGGGCATCCCTGGAAATGGATACGGTACAGATCAAGGGGATTGATTCCACCAAACGGGTCACCACGGCCCAGGTGGCCGAGGGCTCATCCCTGGTCATAAGGGAGAAGATCATGACCCATGGCAGGCAGTATGCGGAGACGGATTTCAGCGTGGATATGAATGGGGATGATTCCAGTGTCAATCTGATTTCCCGGTCGGTGGCCAAGGAACATTCCAGACAGCTTTTTAAGAGCCGGATCGTGGGAAACGGTAAGTGTCAGGGGCACAGCGAATGTGATGCCATCATCATGGACGAAGCGAGTGTCAGCGCAGTGCCGGAGCTGACAGCAAACAATATCGATGCGAATCTGATCCATGAAGCGGCCATCGGTAAGATCGCCGGGGAACAGTTAATGAAGCTGATGACGCTGGGGCTGACGGAGAAGGAAGCAGAGGAGCAGATCGTTAACGGATTTTTGAAATGAGAAAATTTTTACATTATGCATTAAACAGGCTGGTGATTACGGCATTCATCGTGATTTTGCAGGTGGCGTTCTTTATGATGGAGATCGTCGTGTGGGGCAATTATTATGTGGAGATCGCGATGGCGCTGCGTTTGATCAGTTTTGGCGTCATTATTGCGCTGATCTTAAAACAGGGTAACCCGGCGGTGAAGATGGCATGGATCGTGCCGATCCTGCTCTTTCCGCTTTTTGGCGGTGTCATGTATCTTGCATTGGGGCATGTGTTCCATCCGAAGAGATTGTATATGGCCATGGAGCATACGGGTGAACTTGTCCGGTCGAATCTGCAGCAGGACGCGCAGGTTATGGAAAGACTTAGGGCAGCGGATCCAGGTATTGCCAACCAGTGTGATTATATCCTGCGTTATGCGAATACGCCGGCCTGGGAACATACGAGAGCAGATTATTATCCGGAAGGTTTTCCATGGTGGAAGCAGCTGCTTAAGGATCTGGAGCAGGCGGAAAGATTTATCTTTCTGGAGTTCTTTATTGTGGGAGAGGGAACCATGTGGGATACCGTGCTGGAGGTACTGGAGCGCAAGGTGCGGGCCGGAGTGGAAGTAAGGCTGATCTACGATGATGTTGGGAGTGTATTTCTACTGCCGAAGGAATATAATGAAATGATAGAGAAGAAGGGGATCAAGTGTGTCGCTTTCAACAGACTGGTTCCTTTTCTGGCGTTGGTGCTCAACAACAGGGATCACAGGAAGATCGTGGTGATCGATGGAAGGGTGGGCTATACCGGCGGCATCAATATGTCGGATGAATATATCAATTACAAGCGTACTCATGGCGACCACTGGAAGGATGCGGGGATCCGTATCGAAGGGGAAGCGGTGTGGAATTTTACGGTCATGTTCCTGCAGATGTGGAATATGTCCCGGCATACGGAAGAATATTATGGCAGATACCGTCATCAGTTCGTGGACAGGCCGGCGGCCGGGGGGATCGTGCAGCCGTATATGGACACGCCGCTGGATGAAGAGACGGTGGGAGAAAACGTTTATCTGAATATGATCGGTGCGGCCAGAAAATATCTTTATATTTTTACGCCTTATCTGGTGACGGACAATGAGATGCATACGGCTTTAAAGCTGGCGGCAAAGCGAGGTGTGGATGTGCGCATCGTGACGCCCGGAACGCCGGATAAGAAGACGGTTTACTGGCTGACACAGTCCAATTATCAGAGTCTGATTGAGGCAGGTGTCAGAATCTATCAATACACCCCGGGATTTATCCATTCCAAATGTGTGCTCAGTGATGACGAGACGGCAGTGGTGGGGACGATCAATTTTGATTACAGAAGCTTCTATCATCATTTTGAGTGCGGTGTTTTTTTGTACCGGGCATCCATGATCAGGGATCTGAAAAGAGACATGGAGGAGACCTTTGCCGTGTCTCAACAGATTACATTGGAATGGTGTAAGAAAAAGTTTGTGAAGACCAATGTGATCGGACCGTTTTTGAAGCTGTTTTCCCCCTTATTATAGAAAATGGGGCGTTTGTGTCGGAGTAGAAATGGAGTGCAGATATGTTACGTTTTCTACAGGTTATCGTGTGTAATCTGCCCAGAATTTATATGATACCCAGGATGGCCTACAAGGCCAGGCATGGAGAAAAATATTCGGAAGAGGAATGTTACAGGTATGCGCAGCTTGCGATCCGCCGTATGATGAAGGCAGGGCATATCTCCACCAGAAAGTACGGTACGGAACATCTTCCCCAGGAGGGCGGTTACATGCTGTTTCCCAATCATCAGGGCAAATACGATGCGCTTGGTATCATGTATGCTCATGAGAAACCATGTTCGGTGGTGATCGATGATGCGAAATCCCACGGCATTCTGGTGAAGCAGTTCATCGATCTGATCCATGGCAAAAGGCTGGTCAAGGATGATCCGAGGCAGTCGGTGGCGCTCATTAGAGAGCTGGCGGAAGATACGAAGAATGGGCGCAGGTTCATTATTTTTCCGGAGGGCGGTTATTATAAGAATCACAATACTGTGGGAGAATTCAAGGCAGGAAGCTTTAAGAGCGCCGTAAAAGCGAAAGTGCCCATCATCCCGGTGGCGCTGGTCGATTCCTACAAGGCGTTCGAGGAATGGACATTGAAGCCGGTGGTGACACAGGTGCATTTCCTGCAGGCGATTCCTTATGATGAGTATAAGAATATGTCAACGGCACAGATTGCCGTTCTTGTGCGTGATCGAATTGTCAGTACGATTCAGGAAGCGCTGAGTCCGGCCTGACCACGGGCGGGAGCTGTATTCACCTGCAATGTCGGTTAGTTAAGCCGGACGCGCCTGTCAATGGAAGGTAAGTACATTACAAGTAAAATATCCCTGCAGCAAAGCTGCGGGGATATTTTAAATGAAACGATCTGTTCTATATTTTCAAAACAGGACGCGTATATTCGTTACCATGATCGGGTGTGTCAGGGAATTTGTTCTGCACCAGACTGTGATAGATATGGCTGGCATAGATATCTTTGGCAAGAAGCTTCTGTCCGTTTGCCGGTAACAGTTCGTCCGCATCGGACAGCCGGCTGAGCAACGGTACGGTACCATTTGCCTTGATGGCGGTCAACAGCGGCGTTGCATCCTGACGGAAACCAAGTATGCGCGCATAATAGACATAATCCTCGGACTGGAAGGTAAGAAGATCTTCCTTCCTGATCTGCAGAAGAATATGCATCAGGCTTCGAGCGATGCGGGTGTAGGTACGGTTCTTGGTCTTTAACTTCTCGCAGAAATCCGTAAAGCCGCGGAATGTTGGCAGCAGATTCTCGATGCGGTCCGACAGATCCTGATCAATATCGGGATGAGCGGTGAACCCTTCTGCCTGTTCGGACAGCAGCTGGTAGTGCAGCGGCAGAGAGAAGTCGTCCGCATGGATCGGACAGGATTTGCCGAACTGTGATGACAGCAGGTCGAAAGCGATGGGCGGCATCAGTTTCGTGACTTCGGAGAGATTGCCGGAAGCATCGATGGCCTCTCTGATCGCCAGCGCGGAGCAAAAAGTATTCAGCAGGCTGGCGTCATGGTAGGAACTGCCGGCCCGATGGGTTGTGTAGGGGACGATTTTGCTGTTGCGTTTAAAAAGGGCTTTGCAGTATTCGATGCCCAGAATATTATTGGAAGTCGTCATGACATGCAGGTAAGGTGTCAGCTGCGGCGCGCTTGCCTGGAGAGCGGCATTTCTGGCGCTGGGATAGGCATAACCCATCCGCAGATGTCTATCCAGCGCTTCTTTAAAGACAGAGCCTTCAGCCAGCAGGCTGATGGCAAATTCCGACAGGATATTGAGGTCACCGCATTCGCTGCCAAAGCACAGCGTGTCCACGATTCCCAGCCTGTCGAAAAGAGCGACTGCCCCGGAAGCAAAATATTCCGCACTGCCCAATGCGTAATAGACAGGAAGCTCCAACACCAGATCGGCTCCGCATTTAAGGGCAGTCTCCGCGCGCAGATATTTATCCATCAAAGCGGGCGCGCCCCGCTGCACGAAGTCTCCGCACATGGCAATGATGCAGTAGTCTGCGCCTGTCATTTCTTTTGCTTTAGCAATCTGATAGGCATGTCCATTGTGAAATGGATTGTACTCTGCAATGATACCTACTGTTTTCATAGTCAATTACCCCTCTTACTTCCGAAAGTGTTACGACAAGTTCCCCTTTTATATTATATATAGCAAACTCCACCATGCTCAATCTGCCGCCTGGCAGGCCGTATGGCCATCCATGCTATGAAAGTCTAAGACTTTCATTCGTAAAACTCTATTTAGAAACGAAATCTGCCATGTCGTTTACTATAGTTTATCATAAATAAAATATTTTGCACGCTGTAAATGGAAAAAGATACAAAATTAACAGGTTTACAGGAGTTCTGTCTTGTATACAAGCCGTTCTTTTTGTATAATTAATTTACTGTTTCTATTTATGATGGTATCCCAGTGTAGAATATGGGTGTTTGGGAAAAGCTGTCAAAATGCATACAAGGAGGGTACAGTATGTCTTATATTGACTTGATGAAAGAGAAAGCAAGGAGTGATAAGAAGACGATCGTTCTGCCGGAGACTAATGACAAAAGAACTTTGATCGCAGCGGCCAGTATTCTTAAGGAAGAGATCGCAGACATCATTATGATCGGCAATGAGGAGAAGATTATGGACGGTGCCGGCTGGCTGGAGGTGGAGCTGGACGGCGTGACGATCATCGACCCGGAGAAGTCGGAGAAGCTGGACGGTTATGTGAATATTTTGTATGAGACGAGGAAGAACAAAGGGATGACGCCGGAGAAGGCAAGAGAGATTCTTCTGAGTGATTATCTTACCTTTGGCGTGGTGATGGTCAAGGCCAATGACGCTGACGGTATGGTGGCCGGCGCCTGTCATGCCACGGCGGATACGCTGCGGCCGGCACTGCAGATCTTGAAGACGGCTCCTGGTGTGAAGCTGGTATCCGGTTTCTTTATTCTGGATGTGCCGGACTGCACTTTCGGGGAGAAGGGGACGTTCCTTTTCGCGGACTGCGGCTTGAATCAGGATCCGACGGCGGAGGAGCTGGCAGCCATTGCGGATACTTCGGCCAAGAGCTTTAAGAGCCTGGTTGGAGCGAAGCCGATCATCGCCATGCTGTCTCACTCCACGAAGGGCAGCGCGAAGCACCCGTTGGTCGATAAGATGGTGGAGGCGACCCGCATCGCCCACGAGCAGTATCCTCATCTGTGTATCGACGGGGAACTGCAGACCGATGCCGCTCTGGTGCCACAGGTAGCCAAGTCCAAGGCACCCGGCAGTGAGGTGGCGGGCAAGGCGAATGTGCTGATCTTCCCGAATCTGGACTGCGGTAATATAGGCTACAAGCTGGTGCAGCGACTGGGCAAGGCAGAGGCTTACGGCCCCATGCTGCAGGGCATCGCCAAGCCGGTCAACGACCTTTCGAGAGGCTGTTCCTGGCAGGATATCGTGGGCGTGGTGGCGCTTACGGCGGTACAGGCCCAGCTTGCGTAAAATTTTTGTTGACAAATGGAAAACCCATGGGTATAATTGTTTGAGTGTGGATAGGAGTCAACTATGTTCGTGAATTTAACTGAGGTGTTACTCAATGAGGGCCGGACAGTCACGATGCAGATAGAACCGGAACTGGCACAGGTTACGGTCGGAGGAGAGACATACCCTGTGAGCGGCAGGGCAGCCGTCACTCTGACCATTACGAATGTCGGGAAAGGGAAGGCGGAAGTCAGGGGAGAAGGCAGAATCGTGTTCCGCGCCCGCTGCGGCAGATGTCTTAAGGACGTGGAGGAGACACTGGAGCTTGTGATTGACAGGACAGTGTATGCACCGGACAGGATGCCTTCGCCGGAGGACGGCGACGATCAGGAGTATATGAACGGTTATCAGATGGACGTGGAGGAACTGCTGCGCAATGAAATTGTGATCAACTGGCCTATGAAGATTCTGTGCAGGCCGGACTGCCGCGGTATATGTCGTCAGTGCGGACAGGATCTGAATACGGGAACATGTGACTGTGACACGTTTGTTCCTGATCCCAGGATGGCAGTAATAAAAGATATCTTTAACGGGAGTAAGGAGGTGTGAGACGATGTCAATCTGTCCTAAGAACAAATCTTCCAAAGGGAGAAGAGACAGGAGAAGAGCAAACTGGAAAATGACTGCCCCTACATTGGTTAAGTGCAGTAAATGCGGTGCGCTCATGGTACCCCACAGAGTATGTAAGAAGTGCGGCACATACAACAAAAAAGAAATTATCGCAGTTGATTAATGCGGGTGATATTTGAAGAGATCAAGGGATCGTAGAGCGTATGATTCCTTGATTTCTTTATTTTGCGGCTTTCTTTTATCGTAGACTTTGGTTTTCTCATATGGTATACTAAAATTATCTTTACAGTTTTGTTTTTTTGAACGTGGCCGGGGTTAACCTGACAGATCTTGATGAGATCAGAGAATAAAGTGACAGAAGCTGATACGAGGTGCAGTTATGAGCGAGTATATTAAGGTCGCGGTGGATGCGATGGGCGGTGACAATGCCCCGCAGGAGATCGTGAAGGGGGCGGTGGAGGCCGTCAACGAGAGCAGTAAGGTCAAGGTATATCTGGTGGGTATGAAGGAGGCGGTGGAGAGAGAGCTGGCCGGCCATACATATCCGAAGGAGCAGATCGAGGTGGTGCCTGCTTCCGAGATCATAGAGACGGCGGAGCCGCCCGTGATGGCGATCCGCAAGAAGAAGGATTCTTCTTTGGTGAAGGCGCTGAATCTGGTCAAGGACGGTACATGCGATGCCTATGTATCGGCGGGGAGCACAGGCGCCACGCTGGTGGGCGGACAGGTTATCGTAGGCCGGATCAAGGGTGTGGAGAGACCGCCGCTTGCGCCGCTCATACCGACGGCGACGGGATGTTCGCTGCTGATTGACTGCGGCGCCAATGTGGACGCCAGACCTTCCCATCTGGTACAGTTCGCCAAGATGGGTTCCGTTTATATGGAGCACGTTATGGGGATCAAAAACCCGAAGGTTGGGATCGTAAATATCGGGGCGGAGGAGGAGAAGGGCAATGCGCTGGTCAAGGAGACCTTCCCGCTCTTGAAGAACTGCCCGGACATCAACTTTATCGGCAGCGTGGAGGCCAGAGATATCCCGGCAGGCGCGGCAGACGTAGTGGTGTGCGAGGCTTTTACGGGGAACGTTATCTTGAAGACTTATGAGGGGGTTGGCTCCACGCTGATTTCGAAGGTGAAGGAGGGCATGATGACAAGCCTGCGCAGTAAGATTGGAGCGCTCCTTGTGAAACCGGCCCTGAAACAGACGCTTAAGGCGTTTGACCTGGAGCAGTACGGCGGTGCGCCGATGCTCGGCCTTAAGGGACTGGTGGTGAAGACTCACGGCAGTTCCAAATCCATAGAGATTAAGAATTCCATACTACAGTGTATCACCTTTACCGAACAGCAGATCAGTGAGAAGATTAAGCAGATGCTTCAAGCTGACGGGATCGTGTCCGGAGAGAAGTAATAGAACGAATATTTGTGCCGGTGATATGTGGCACGGATAAGAGACTAACGAGAAGGTGAAAGGGGTAAACTGTCAGGATGGAATTTGAGAAGTTGAAAGAAGCAATCGCGGATATATTGAATGTGGACCCTAACGAGGTTACGGAAGAAACAACTTTTACGGAGGATCTGGGAGCGGACTCCCTGGATGTCTACCAGATTGTGATGAAGATCGAGGAGGCATTTGAGATTGAGATCCCGGCTGAAGCTGTAAAAGAAATCTCGACGGTGGGAGAGGCCGTCATGCTGATCAGAAATTGTATTTAAAGATACAGTGTAAAGCGGGAAGCCCTTTTTATCATGAAAGGGCTTTTTAAATGTGGGAGGTTCTTATGTTGGTGGACAGGCTTGCACAGCTGGAAGAGAAAATAGAATACTGCTTTCGAGATAAGAAACTGCTGCGGCAGGCGTTGACTCACAGTTCCTATTCTAATGAGCAGAAAATCAACAAACTGCCGGATTATGAGAGGCTGGAGTTCCTCGGTGATGCGGTGCTGGAGCTGGTGAGCAGCGATCATATCTTCCGGGAGAATCCGGAGATGTCGGAGGGAGAGTTGACCAAATTCAGATCTTCCATCGTCTGTGAGCCGGCCCTTGCTTTCTGTGCGAGGCAGATCGGACTGGAAGAGTTTATCCTGCTGGGCAGAGGGGAAGAACTGACCGGCGGCAGGAAGCGGGATTCCATCATATCGGATGTGATGGAGGCCACTATTGGGGCCATTTATCTGGACAGCGGCATCGAGGAAGCGCGGGCGTTCATCGGCCGTTTTATTCTGTCGGACCTGGAGCACAAGCAGCTGTTCTATGATGCGAAGACCATACTGCAGGAAGAAATCCAGAAGGAGAACGGCGGCGTGCTTCGTTATGAGTTGGTTCGGGAGGAAGGGCCGGAGCATGACAAGACTTTCGTGGTGGAAGTGATGGTCGGTGACAGGAAGGCGGGCCGTGGAAACGGGCATTCCAAGAAAGCGGCGGAACAGCACGCCGCTTATGAAGCGCTTCTTCGGCGTAAGGTGGTGTCTGCACGGAAGAATTAGACAGGAGCTGCCGGAATCCTGTGTGGATGATACGGCAGGCGTCAGTCCGGTTGTGAAGATGTTTGTACGGTAGTAGAAAGACAGATTGAGGTACGTATGTATTTAAAAAGCATTGAGGTGCACGGATTCAAATCCTTTGCCAATAAGATAAATTTCAAGTTTCACAACGGTATTACCGGTATTGTGGGGCCCAACGGTTCCGGAAAAAGCAACGTGGCGGATGCCGTCAGATGGGTGCTGGGAGAGCAGCGGATCAAGCAGCTTCGAGGGTCTTCCATGCAGGACGTGATCTTCTCCGGAACGGAGATGCGAAAGCCTCTGGGTTATGCCTACGTGGCGATCACGCTGGACAATACGGATCATCAGCTGACCATCGACTATGATGAGGTGACGGTGTCCAGAAGGCTGTACCGGTCCGGTGAGAGTGAATATATGATCAACGGCTCCATCTGCCGTCTGAAAGACGTGAACGAACTTTTCTACGATACCGGTATCGGTAAGGAAGGATACTCCATTATCGGACAGGGACAGATCGAGAAGATCTTAAGCGGCAAGCCGGAGGAGCGGCGTGAGTTATTCGACGAGGCTGCCGGTATCGTGAAGTTCAAGCGCAGGAAGTATGCGGCACAGAAGAAGCTGGAAGACGAGAAGCAGAACCTTGTCCGGGTCAATGACATCTTAAGCGAGCTGGAGAAGCAGACCGGGCCGCTGGAGAAGCAGGCCGAGAAGGCCAGAGTCTACCTGAAAAAGAAAGAAGAGTTAAAGACGCTGGACGTAAATGTGTTCCTGCTGGAGAATGTGCGGGTACGGCAGCAGCTGGCGGAGACGGACGGTAAACTCACGATCGCCGGCGGGGATCTTAACGAGACCACGAAGAAGTATGAGAGCATCAAGGAAGAGTACGAGCAGATCGCCGGCCGGATCGAAGAACTGGATCAGGCCATCGAGACGGCCCGGGCGACGCTGACGGATACCGGGGTGATGCGTTCCAAGCTGGAAGGTGAGATCAATGTCTTAAAGGAGCAGATCCACTCAGCGGAGGGCAACGAAGAGCATTTACAGAGCCGCATCCGAAGTATCAGTGAGCAGATTGATGTGCGCATCCGGGAGAAGGACGGCATCCTTGCGGATAAGGAGCAGACGGATCAGAAACTCAGTCAGCTGGAGACGGCGAGGACGGAGGCGCGACAGCTGCTGGAGGAGACCCAGAGCCGGATCGAAGAACTGAATGATCACATCGAAAGTGGGAAGAATACGATCATTGACGCCCTGAACAACCGTGCTACGATCAAGTCCAAGATGGGGCGCTACGATACCATGCTGGAGCAGATCAACATCCGCAGGGCGGAGCTGAATTCCAGACTGCTGCGGGCCAAGTCCGACGAGGCGGAGCAGACGGAGGTCATCAGGAAGCTGGAAGAAGAATTCGAGGCCGTGGGGACTGCCATCAAAGAACTGGGGGAAAAGCAGGAGACGATGGAGGAGCGGCTTTCGCTTTTCCGGGAAGAGCTGGCGGAGCGGGACCAGAAGCTGCGGGATACCCAGGTGCTTTATCATCAGCAGAAGTCCAGGCTGGAGGCGCTGGCCAACCTGACGGAGCGCTACGAGGGTTACGGCGGCAGCGTCAAGGCCGTGATGGAGCGCAAAGGCCAGGAGAAGGGCATCATCGGCGTGGTGGCGGATATCATCCAGGCGGAAGCCAGATATGAGACGGCCATCGAGACGGCTTTGGGCGGCAATATCCAGAATATCGTCACGGAGGATGAGGAGACCGCCAAGCGCATGATCGGTTATCTGAAAAAGGCCCGGGCGGGCCGTGCCACCTTCCTGCCCCTCACCAGTATTACCCGCCCCCAGGAGTTTAAGAATCCTGACGCCCTGAAGGAAAAAGGCGTAATCGGTATGGCCGACGAGCTGGTAAAGGTGGAGAAGAAATACCGGAACGTGGCGAAAGCGATGTTAGGACGTATCGTGGTGGTGGACAACGTGGACAATGCCGTGAAGATCGCCAGAAAGTTCGATTACGGTATCCGTATGGTTACGCTGGAAGGCGAACTGCTGGTGCCCGGCGGTGCCATCAGCGGCGGCGCTTTCAAGAACAACTCCAATCTGCTGGGCAGACGCCGGGAGATGGAGGAGCTCAGTAGGAAGGTCAAGCAGTACGTGGTGGATATCGACAATCTGTTAAATGATATCGAGCAGACGAAAAGAAACAGGAATAAGCTTCGTCTGGAGATCGAGGATGTCAAAGGGCAGCTGCAGCGTAAGTTCATCGAGCAGAATACGGCCAGAATGAGCGTGGCGCAGGCCCGGGAGAAGAAGAGCGAGACGGAGGAAGGCTTCGACGAGCTGAAAACAGAACAGCAGGATATCGAACGGCAGATCAAGGAGATTCAGGTCAATAAGGATGAAAACTTAAGAGAGCTGGCAGATTCCGAGGCGCTGGAGAAGAACGTGGAAGCGCAGATCGGCGAATTCCAGAAGCAGCTGGAGGCAAAGCGGGCGGAGGAATCAGAACAGTCGGCCAAAGTATCCGAGTGGGATGTGGAAGTGGAGAAGATGCGCCAGAGCGCGGATTTCCAGAGACAGAATCTGGAACGTGTGGAGGGCGAGATTGCACGCCACAGCGCAGAGCTTAAGGAGGTGCAGGAAGGTCTGCATCTGGGCAAAGAAGAGGTGGAGCGCAAGAAAGCCAGTATTCTGGAGATCGAGAAGACAATTGCTTCTTCCTACTCCGCCCAGACGGACGCGGAGACGAAACTGAAAGAGGATATTGCCCTTAAGGAAGAGCTTGCGGGGAAACAGAAGAATTTCTTTGCCACAAGAGAAGAACTGTCCGAGCGGATGACGGCGCTGGATAAGGAAGTGTACCGTCTCAACAGCCAGCGGGAACGGATGGAAGAGTCCATTGAGTCCCAGATCAACTATATGTGGGACGAATACGAGATCACCCTCTCCGATGCGGAGTCCATGAAGGATGAGGAGATGAACGATCTGCCCGCCATGAAGAAGGAGATCACGGCGCTGAAAGATGCGATCCGCAAACTGGGGGACGTGAATGTCAATGCCATTGAGGATTACAGGAATCTGATGGAGCGTTACACCTTTTTAAAGACCCAGCATGACGATCTGGTGGAGGCGGAGAAAACGCTTCTGGGGATCATCGAAGAGCTGGACAGCTCCATGCGTAAGCAGTTCAATGAGAAATTCGCACAGATCAACAGAGAGTTCGACAAGGTGTTCAAGGAGCTTTTCGGCGGCGGTAAGGGAGCGCTTGAGCTGATGGAGGATGAGGACGTGCTGGAGGCAGGCATCCGGATCATTGCACAGCCGCCCGGCAAGAAGCTGGTCAACATGATGCAGATGTCCGGTGGAGAGAAGTCCCTGACCGCGATCTGCCTGCTGTTTGCGATCCAGAACTTAAAACCGTCGCCCTTCTGTCTTCTGGACGAGATAGAGGCGGCGCTGGATGAGAGCAATGTAGGAAGATTTGCCAAGTATCTGCACAAGCTGACGAAGAATACACAGTTTATCGTGATCACCCACAGGCGCGGCACGATGGAGAAAGCGGACCGCCTCTACGGTATCACGATGCAGGAGAAAGGTGTGTCAACACTGGTAAGCGTAAATTTGATCGATAAGGAATTGGATGACTGATGAGTGAAGAGAAGAAGGGTTTTTTCAGAAGATTAAAAGAGGGACTGACAAAGACGAGGAACAATATCGTTCACGGGATCGATTCCGTGTTTAACGGATTTTCCAACATAGACGATGATTTCTATGAAGAACTGGAAGAGATTCTGATCATGGGCGATATCGGGGTACAGGCCACCGAGGCGATTCTGGAACGGCTGCGGGAGCAGGTGAAGGATAACCATATCAAGGAACCGGCAGACTGCAAGTCCTTTCTGATCCAGAATATCAAGGAGCAGATGCAGGTGCAGGAGACGGCCTATGTCTTCGAGGAAAGACAGTCTGTTGTACTGGTGATCGGCGTCAACGGCGTGGGCAAGACCACCACCGTGGGCAAGCTGGCCGGGAAACTGAAAGGGCAGGGAAGGCGGGTGCTGATCGCGGCGGCAGATACTTTCCGTGCGGCGGCAGGCGAACAGCTGAGTGAATGGGCGGACCGTGCAGGGGTGGATATGATCGGCGGCAGCGAGGGCTCCGACCCCGCCAGTGTGATCTTCGATGCGGTGAATGCGGCGAAGGCGAGGAATATCGACGTGCTCTTATGCGATACGGCGGGCAGGCTGCACAATAAGAAGAACCTGATGGAGGAGCTTAAGAAGATCAACCGGATCATCGACAGAGAGTTTCCCGATGCCCACAGGGAGAATCTGGTGGTGCTGGATGCCACCACCGGCCAGAATGCGCTGCAGCAGGCGAAAGAGTTCAACGAAGTGGCGGATATCACGGGGATTGTCCTGACGAAGATGGACGGGACGGCAAAAGGAGGTATTGCCGTGGCGATCCATGCGGAACTTGGGATTCCGGTGAAGTATATCGGCGTTGGAGAGTCGATCGAAGATCTGCAGAAGTTTGATGCGGATACATTCGTACGCGCATTGTTCACGGCGGAAAGCACGGAAGAGGAAAGCTGACTTTTTGAGAGGACAGGAGGATATCATAGCTAGAGATATTCCGGATGTGGAAATAAGAGATTGTAGGAAGGAAGAAGATCATGTTGACATTAGAGAAATTCGAGCAGGCGAGTGAGCTTGTGAAGGACATTACGAATCCGACGAAATTGGTATACAGTGAATATTTAAGCCAGGAGACTGGCGGAAGGATCTACCTGAAGCCGGAGAATATGCAGAAGACAGGCGCTTACAAGGTACGCGGCGCTTATTATAAGATCAGTACGATGAGCGATGAGGCGAGGCAGAAAGGTTTGATCACGGCTTCGGCAGGCAACCATGCACAGGGAGTCGCCTATGCGGCTCAGAAGTTCGGCTGCAAAGTGGTGATCGTCATGCCGACGGTGACTCCGCTGATCAAGGTGAACCGCACGAAGAATTACGGCGCGGAGGTTATCCTGTACGGAGACGTCTATGACGATGCCTGTGAGTATGCATGGAAGCTGGCAGAAGAGAATGGGTACACCTTCGTTCATCCGTTTGACGATGAAGACATCGCGACGGGACAGGGAAGTATTGCCATGGAGATCGTACAGGAACTCCCCACTGTGGATTATATCCTGGTTCCGGTAGGCGGCGGTGGATTGATCACGGGTGTTGCCACGCTTGCGAAGATGTTGAATCCCAAGATCCAGATCATCGGTGTGGAGCCGGCTCAGGCGGCGAGTATGACGGCGGCGAGCCGGTCTCTCTGGACAGTGCGAACACGATTGCCGACGGTACTGCAGTGAAGCGGGTGGGTGAGAAGATCTTCCCGTATGCACAGGAGAATATTGAACGTATGCTGACCGTGGAGGATGACGAACTGATCGGGGCATTTCTGGATCTGGTAGAGAACCATAAGATGGTGGTGGAGAATTCCGGGCTCCTGACAGTTGCCGCATTGAAGCAGCTGGATCTGAAAGGCAAGAAGGCTGTGGCGGTCTTAAGCGGCGG
>OFFQ01001233.1_pt1 | contig 15603 bp, 16 predicted proteins | sample 1521411 | NCBI WGS metagenome assembly OFFQ01 (sample SAMEA3504110, study PRJEB24116) | mouse gut metagenome | biome: mouse gut; feature: mouse-associated habitat; material: faeces | place: Denmark | collected 2011 | reverse complement strand
TCCGAACCACGGGATGAATATATCAGCAGTGAAAAATCCGGGCAAAAACCTACGGGACTGTACCGGGTAGGTCAGGACGAGAACGGCAACCGGAAAGTCTTTTTTGATGACCCGAAGGCTGGCCGCGCAGACGGAAAGGATGGCCGCTTAGGGAAAGGCGAAGACGGAAAAGGGCCGAAGGTAAGCGGGGACAGCCAGGGAGAGCCGGAGGAGAAATGTGTCGCAAATACAGATAAGGTTGACAGGGAAATCAAAAAGCTGAAGGAAAAGAAACAGCAGCTGGAACAGCAGATCCAGGCAGCCTCCGGAGATGAAAAGAAAATCCGGGAACTGGAGAAAAAGCTGGCGCAGGTAGAAAACGAGTTGAGCCAGAAAGACAATGATACCTACAGGCGGCAGAATACTTCCGTTATTGGAGTATAAGAGATTCGGATTTTCAGTGTAGTACCAATACCGGGAGATGGCGGCAAATGCGCGTTGTTTTCCGGTATTTTGGAATAGCGGCATCATTCATGACAAAGAAGACTCGCGAAGCGTGGATTCTATTGTATGGGGTTCTTAAAGGGATTATATCAGGAAAAATGCAAAGGAAGGACAATTATGCATACGAAAACAATGGAAGGCCTTGCGGGGGCAAGTACGAATATGAAGTTACTGAATACACCTTTCCATGTGTATAAAGACGCAGAGCGGAGAGGTGATACAGCCGTTATGGAGCGGGCGATGGGGTATGTCGGGGACTTTGCAGAGAAGGCGGAGGACTATCAAAAGAAAGCAGAAAAAGGAATGGAGGAGGACGCAGAGGAGGCAAGGGAAAAAGCGAAGACGGAACAGGAAAACGCCATCAGGAAGCGCAAGGAAGAGCGCGAGGAGCTGGAAAAGAGGATAGAGGAAAGCCGGAATGAGGATACAGATACCGTAAGCATCAGTGAAAGCGGAAAGGTTGCATTGGACGAGAAGACGGATTCGGTTCAGACCGGTGCAGACAACGGCGTATCTATTGAAGAAACAGCGGATGCTGTTAAGACAGAGCCTGTAATTTATACGAATACCGGAAAAGCAGTCAGACCCGAACCCGATGCAACTCTCTCTGTTTCTGTATAAAAAGAAAAATCGGCCTTTTCAGAAGGAAATATACTATGTGCAATAAAAATCTTAAAACATTAGGCTGTATGGTTCTTGTAGCTGGCGCTTTATCAGGATTGGCCGGCTGCAGCTGTATGCCATCCAAACCAATCCAGACAGAAGAAAAAACAATTACCTCTGGCGTTGATGATACTACAACAGAATGCGATGCAGATGGGCAGGATCAAAAAAGCGACTTCGATGCAGAGGAACCGGATGCTGGAAGGGATTCTGAAGACCTGGCAGGAGATAATACCGGTTTGGGTGAAATGGAGATTGTGAACGCAGCCGAATTTGGCAACCCAAAAGAAGTGTTGGATCATATGCCGATTGTATCAAATGTTACAGTTATAAAAACAGGAGAGGATGAGTTACAGATTGAGTTCGAATTAGAGAATGTGGGGCTCTGCACTTTTGCTGTCGGTAAAGGAGAGAAATTCGTTCTACCGGATGAAGTTTTTGTGGATTCCACCAAAATTGAATGGACGGCATCCACCGCAGACGGGGAATATCTTTTTCCTTATATGAGGGTTAATGAAACTGGGGATATATTTATGATAGACTGGACATATAACGGATACTGTTTTGCTATCTATGGGAAATCGCCCCAGAATACAAGTGACAGAGATATGGCCGGAAAGATTGCATTGGCAATGATATACAATTTGGGTGAAGCGGAATAATGGTGTTATCAGATTTGCTAAATTGAGATCGGAGGGAAAAATGAATCAGAAAAAATGGATCCGCATTGTGTCGATTTATTCGATTATATATACAGTAATTACATTGTTAAGCAGCGTTTTGTATCTTTGTAACGGCGTCTATGAAGACCCAAGCGGTAACTGGCACGAATTAGACAGGGCAATCATTCTCCTGATCGGGATAGCAGCATTTGAGCTGTGTACGAATCTGCCTGTTAAGCCTTTGGCTCTCAGATATTTGATTGCATATATTCCCTCTCAGCTGTTGGCGTTTGCCTATGTCTGGTTCAGCGGATTGCGGGAACCTTTGGCGAAAACAGCATACAGGGACATCTGGATTAACTTTACGAGCCTTTTTGTGCTGTTATGTATCATCAATACTGTCATTTATGTTTTTAAGAAAAAGAGAGGGCAGAAGGAGAAGGGCAATGAGTAAATATAACACATTATGGGAATATGTGAGAAAAGCGGAAAAATAAACAGAAAAATAATACACTTAAAGTGTCTCATACGGTATTTCTTTTAAAAAGCTGTAAAGTGGTGTAAAATTAAATAATGGCACGGAATGTTGTCTGAGGAACGGGACGGAGAGTGACAGTCAGCTTGGACTTAAAGTAGTGGCTGAAAACGAAAGAGTAGTTTCTATGTATGAACGGGCTGGATTTGAATGCAATGGCTGTTATGCATGTGAAATGGATTGCAAAAGAGGATTACTGAACAAAATCAAGCCATATGGTTTTACTGAAGGAATTATCGGTGATTATGATGAGTTTGATGATGTGGAAATGCTGATAGAATTTATAAAGACAGGAAAGCGCTCAAATTAAAATAACATATAGACAGTCGGAAGGACAATCTATGGCAAAAGATTTATATCAGAATACCAATAAAGATGAGAAGCCGGATTCCAACAAAACAAAACGGCAATACAAAAAAAGAACAAACCGTATCATCGGTATAGCTGCGCTTGTCTTGCTGTTTGCGGCCTGTGGAGCACCATCAGAAAAAGCGGAAGAAATGCAAAGCGCTGAAACAAAGGAAGAACCGGAAGAGTGGCAGGAAGAGCATGACAGATGTGAGATGCAGGCGCTTGGTGGATATCTGTATGAATATAGTCCCGTAAGTCCTTACGCCAGTGCAGAAATTACGATAAAGGATTATGAAGGGGAAAAGCTGGAAACCGAGTGGAATGCGCCGTCGGCTTTTCAGTTTGCGGGAGAGGCAGATGTGACATGGCGCTTTTACAATTCTTCTGCGGAAATGGAGACAGCACTGGATGAGCTGGCCATGCAGGAAACCACTGGGAATTCACTTCATTTTCTATATTATACCTTTCCCATGACGGAGAACGACTACGCCCTCGATCTATACCATACTCTGCAAAGAAAATTCGACACGAAAGAACATCCTTTGACAGCATGGAGCGCAGACAACGGAAAGCTGTTTTACTATATACAGGAAACGCTGGAAGAGAAGGACGGCTATGAGTTCTCCTATCTGCACAGCCGCAAGTCGAAGGTCAATCTTTATATAAAGGATCGGATGGCATACGGACTTACCCTGTTGAACATGCCGCCGGCAGGTGACGACGAAACGCTGGAATATGTGTTTGCTGATGTTTTTCAGCGCTACGGCGTTCTGGGGAGCGGTTGGGGGCTGGATGAGGAAACCCTGTACTGGATTGACCATGATGAGCGGCTGACCGAGCTGGAAAATCCGAAGCGCAGCTTTCTGGAAGTCCGCGGAATTGATGAGAACTGGGAATATGCCGGAGACGAAGGGATTATGCGGTATTTTGGTCTGCTTGCGGAGGCGGATTACGAGCTGCCGCTTACGGAGAACGGCAGGATGCTTTCCCTGCACTTTTCGCTTGCGAAAGATGATGGGGAAGAAGAAATTTTCTATAGCGATTACATATATGATCTCAGGAAGGATCTCATAATTTCCGCTGCCAGTTCTCTGACGGAAAGCGAAAATGAGACTCTCACGGAGGAAGAAACATTTGCCGGGGAAGAGGATACGGAACTTCGCTACTATCTCTTGAATGGCTTTTGTATGGAAGAGCCCTACGATATGACAGTGACGGATATGGAGAGCGGCGAAACGCTGCAGGAATGCAGGATATCCCTGAGCATTGAGCTGCCGGATACGATTACTTATCCGGACTTGAACGGTGACGGTTATACAGATATGCGGATTGGTGCGCCGGTTCATATGAACGGCCAAAAAGCGATGGAGGAAGAGTATACCCCGCCCACTTATCTGCTCTGGGATCCGCAGACGCAGCAGTTTGAGCGCAGGACGGAAAAAGAGGTGGAAAACAGCAGGCTTGCGGTAGCAAACGGTCTGACGGAGGAAGAACAGGAGGAAAAGACCAGGCGGGAAAGAAGGGACGCTTTTGCGGTAGTTCATGAGCTGCCGGAGTGGGCTGAACCAGAAGACTATATCAAACTCACAGGCGACAGGATGCTGGAATATACAGTGCAGGAAGGCGACTGCCTCTGGCGTATCAGCGAGCGCTTTTACGGCACGGGATACGAGTGGACAAAAATTGTGAGGAGCGGGGATGCGCCGAAGGATCCGAATGATCTTCCGGCAGGCGAGACGATATTTATGCCGGAGATTTTTTATATCCGCAAAGATCCCTATTCCAGAGGCGGTCTGTGCTCCGAAGGGAGTTTCCAAATAGAACAGCCGGCTGGGTTTGTCCATTATTTTCTGGACGGAGATGTGACTTATGCGTCCTGGAGGGAAGAGAATCAGATTCACAGTCTGCCGGTATCAAATCCCGTGGGAGAAAATCCGTTCCATGAAGCGGAGGCTTGGGAAGCGTTTCAGGCGGAAGTGATACGGTGCAGCGAAGAACTTTGCCCGGGAAAAGTATCGAACCTTACTTTTGAAAAAAGCCATATGGAGGATGGCTGCGACCTGTATGGATACTACTTTGAATATGATACGGGGGAAGAAATTCTGGAGTATGTAGATTTCTTTAAATTTGGCAAAGACAATATGGCGGAAGTGATCGGCGTGCGCGAACAGGAGCCGAACACTGTGCTGGTGAATACCGTCCGCTATATGGCGGCCAGCTTCATTGATTACGTCGGTAAGCCGGGCATGAGCTGGGGCGATGACGCGGCCCCCAACGTAGGCGCGGATATATGGGAGTATCCTTACCTTCATAATCTGTTTGAGGCGGCGAGGGAGCAGTTTGGTACAGGCAATTAAAAAAGAATGGCAAGAGGAGAGCGTGTGCTTATTGACCGGAATCAATGCGTTCCGGAAAGGTGGCGGGGGCGCTCGGTCGATAAAGCTGAGGAACAGACAGGGACGGAGACTGGTGAGGATGGTCTACAAAACGATAGTTTATATCAGGAATCCGTGATATAATTTGTTATAGATATTTTTGCTGTAAAATGATGGTGATAAATTTCTATAATAAGGTGGAAACCTGCCTGCACTTCCTTAGAGTATACAGTTGATGATGTTTCAAATATCATGGTTTTGTTATGCCAAAAGAACAGCGGTCTGTTGCCGCAGGGATTACTTTGATCGATAATTTAGTATGAGAATACAAAGGATTTCTTACGGGAACATAAAGGAAGGCGAGATAAAACACAAATTCTTTTCAGCGTAGAATCAGGGAGGTGGAAAGTCGATGAGATGTATATTGATGAATAAAGACATGCCTGTAGTAGAGCTGGAGTTGGACGATGATACCGCGACAATATTAAAAGTGATGAAATCCTTCGAATTGGATTTCCTGCCTGTCGGAATAGATGTGAAAAACGGTATTCCGAACAAAAAAGAATTAAACGAATGGTGGCTTGGAAGAAGTATTCCTGCAAGCCGATTGGGGCTTAGAACTGCATTGGAGCAATTGGGGGTTCAGTATCCGGAGCAGTTATTGCTAAAATGTTATGGGCTGAGTCTGTCTGATCAGTACTGGATGAAATCTGTAAATAGTGAAGTGGAATGGAAGCATATCAATTTCTTTGAAAATGATTTCTCGGATGATGTAGGTAATATTCTGTTTGGTGAGCCGGCAGCACAGAGAATTGATTTGATGTCTCCATGTAATACTTCAGATGGATGGCTGAAAAAAAAGTGGAAAATTATAGGTTCGAAAAGATGTTTAGTGAAGTCCGGAAGTAATCCTTATATGCAGGAGCCAATTAATGAAGCATTTGGAACGAGGCTCCATCGAAGGCTTGGTTGTAAAAATTATGTGCCTTACGAAGTGATTTGGGAAAATAGTGTTCCCTATTGTGTATGCGAAAATTTTATCAATGTTGATACGGAATTGGTAAGTGCGGTAAGTATCAATCGCAGCATGAAAAAGAGCAGTCAGTTTTCTTCTTACGAACATTTTTTGAAGGCCTGTGACCGGCTTGGCATTCCGGGGATGAAAAAATTTATTGATTATATGCTGGTATTTGATTATTTATTGGCGAACACGGACCGGCACTTTGGGAATTTTGGAGCAATACGAAATGTAAAAACCCTGGAATGGACAGGGCCGGCTCCGGTATTTGACAGCGGAACAAGCCTCTGGCATGATAGACTTACAAGAGTGATCAATCCGTTAGAGGAAATAGAAACAAAGCCGTTTTATACGAATGTTTCAAGACAAATGAAATTGGTTTCGGATTTTAGCTGGATTCCGTTTGAAGAATTAAAATATTTAAAAGATGATATAAGGGAAATTTTTGTGCCGACAAAATTTATTGATGAGGAACGCATAGAGGTGTTGCTGAATGCTGTAACCGGCAGAGTGGAAGAATTGCAGGATATGGCGATGAGACAGAAAAAGCAATATACTTTAGGGGGTTTGTAACAGTGAGCATAATCCGAATGTAAGAACAGGCACTCAGGGGATGTTAAAGCAGCGGCAGCAGACCGTAAATCCTTCGGGCTGCTGCCGCAATATCTTTCTTAAAGGGAATATCCCGCCTTGCGAAAACGTTGTATCACATAAGCCAGACTTTCCAGATATTCCGCATCGCTTTCCAGATGTTCGATGATTACCGGCATGTCCGGATCCAGATGCTCGATCAGCTGCGCGTATTTCTCCAGATGTAAGTCACCTTTCTCGCAGGCTGTCTCCTGCAGCTGCAGGGTAAATGCCTGTGAAAGATGAACATTTTTCAGATGACAGCTTTTAATGTGGGTCCCCAGTTTGGTAAAGCATTCTTCCATGAATTCCTCGTGGAAGAAATACCTTTGGGCGGATGTGATCCAGTTGAATACGTCCATATGAACGGCAAAGCGTTCCCGGTTAACGTCCCGGATCATTTTGAGATATTCGTCCGGTCCCATGGGATACATCCAGGGCATGGGCTCTATGGTATAGAAGGTGTTTTGGGGATTTACATCGTCGATGATCTCCTGAATGCTCCGGATCATATCCTGCCACGTTTCTTCGGTCATATTTTCCCGATAGGGTCCATCCCACCGGGAGCCTTTGGAGCCGGAAACGTTGACGCAGCACCGCGCATGGAGGCGGTCGGCAAGGCGCAGCTGCTCTTTACAGCGAAGCAGGGCAGCCGCTTTTGTTTCCGGGTCGGGGGAAATGGGATTGCACCAGGCGCCCACTTCCGCGATCACAAGATCATGCGCCTGCGCTGCCCTGGCATATCTGTCCAGGAGGGCGGGATCGCAGGTGTAATCTGCGGGAAAGTTTACGGCACGGCATCCGAGTGCGGACAGGCGGCCGGCCCATTCTTCCGGGGTCTGATGTGTGAGAGAACTTGATAGTCCTAATCGCATAGATAATCTCCTTCTTTGCAGGTTTGTCATATATTTTGGGTGTCAAAGTTTTCACTGTTATTTGAAGCAGGACAGCGCTGAAATACGCTGCCCTGCTTTCTCGTTTTTATACCATACTGACTATTTATCGCTTTCCAGAAGCTCAACGATGCATTTCAGGTCTTTATATGCGTTCATGTACACATATCTGCCGGACGCATCGCCATACTCACCCTTCTGCTCCAGTGTCATGCCGAAATCTTCACATCTCTTTACGGCCTCAGGCATCTTCATTCCCTGAATATTGAAAGCAACGTGATGGATTCCCTCGCCGTGCTCATTCAGGTAGTTTCTCCAGGTGGAAGATGCTTCGTTGGGCTGGATCAGCTCTAACTGCAGGCCCGGTCCCACATCAAAGAAAGCAAGATAGCTGTTTGCTTCCGGAGCCGGTGCTCCCATAAACTGGGTCTGCATGATCTCATATTCTCCGCACAGATTTGCTTCCGGTTCTTCTACACCGAGAAACTCCGCCCATTTTTTCTTGGTTGCCTGGATATCCTTTACGATAAATCCTACCTGGCATACTAAATTTGTTCCTACTACTCCGTTCATATTCTTTTCCTCTCTTTCATTAATATAATTTGTTTTGCATAAACGAGCTGTGCCCGTTTTTTATATTTCTCCCGGTGCCATGCCCATATGCAGCGCATCAGGGATGACACAGGTAGTTTTCATGTTATAGATTTCGTGACTTTCGGCAGATCTCATCATACCGGTAATCGCATCGATCACATGGCAGGCGAGAGCTCCGCATGCTCTGGGCGGACGGCCTTCCCGGATGGCAGCAGCCAGATCCAGGATACCTGCTCCCCTCGTATATTCCCCGATGTTCGGGAAAAGCTCCGGTACTTCTGCACTGACATGCAGCTTCGCCTTTGCTTCCTCACTGTCACAGTAGAGGGTATCCAGCGTTCTTTCCTTCCGGTAAACTTTCGGCCGCCCGCCGGACATATTGGGATCAGGCACTTCCAATGTACCCTCTGTGCCGTAGATCTCCAGCATGGGGAGATTGGAATGCCAGATATCGAAACTGAAATTCATGCTTACAATCACACCGCTCTCCAGCTGCGCCATACCGGAATAATGGGTAGGCGTTTCCACCGGTACAGTTGTACCCTTGTAAGGGCCGGTATAGACTCTGCGGTTGGAAAAGCCGGTTCCGGAAAAGGCACATACACTTTTGAGGGGCCCCAGTAAAGTGGTCAGAGCCGTGAAATAGTATGGACCCATATCATACAGCGGTCCGGCGCCTCCCTTATAGAAATTGGTCGGGGCAGGATGCCATGTTTCCACACCGCCGGACATCATATTGGCTGTTGCGTACAGCGGTTTGCCGATCCAGCCGTCCCGCAGGAGTTTGTTACAGGTCTGCAGAGAAGATCCCATAAAGGTGTCCGGGGCGCTGCCGACGGCCAGTCCCTTTTCACGGGCCAGCTGCAGGATTTCCTCCGCATCTTCCACTGTCAGCGCAAAAGGCTTTTCGCAGAAAAGATGCCTGCCCGCGAGAAGAATCTTTCTGTTGATCTCCGTGTGGAACTGCGGCGGGGTGAGATTGACTACGATCTCGATCTCGTCCATGGAGAGTAATTCGTCGACGGAACAGCCTGTCGGGATATGATATCTGGCAGCGTGTTGTGCCGCCAGTTTGGTGTCAACGTCCGCACAGGCGCAGATGTACAGCTTATCATAGAATCTCTGGATATCCCGGATATATGTATTGCTGATCACGCCGCAGCCTATGATTCCGATCTTTGTTTGTTCCATTTTATTTGCTCCTTCCTGATTTGTAAATACGGCAGCTGCTTTCAACAGGCCGTCCGCCTGGCTTATAGTCTTTTAATAAGGCATCGGCTCCCCTTTGTAATTAATGAAGGGAACATCCATGGGTGGAATGTATGTTTTCCGTTCCAGAATATCGAAGAGGCCTTCGGCGGATTCCCGTGGATGGATCTGAGCGTTTTCTTTGCCCATTATGGTATCCAGGCGTCCCGGATGTACCATGTAGATCCGGATATTTTTATCTGCCTTTTCCGCTGTCAGATAGTTGCGGATTTTCTGGGTGTACATATTGGCTCCATGCTTGGAGACCGAGTAGGCCAGATAGTTATAGCCTTCAGGACTCAGGTGTCCCGCTTCCGAGGTGATATTCATGATACAGGGATCCGTTGACGCATAGAGCAGACGGATGAAATATTTCAGTACGATGGCCGTGCCTGTAATGTTTACATCCAGTGTTTCCCGGAATCTGTCCACATCCAGGTCGGCAATGGCATCTCCCGGCATGACCATTTTCTCAAAAAGCACACCGGCGTTGTTGAACAGGAAATCCAGGCAGCCATATTGTCGCTTGACTTCTTCGGCCGCCTGTGCCGCCTGTGTTTCATTTACCACATCAAGCGGCATGATCCTGATTCGCTCACCATACTGTTCCTGCAGCAGGTAGAGATCTGCGGCGGATACAGGATCCGTCTTTCGACAGGATGCCAGCATTGTGTGTCCTCTTTGCAGTCCCTCCTTTACAAGCTCGTAACCAAGGCCTCTGTTAGCTCCTGTTACAAAACCAATCATAGCAAATTTCCTCCTTTCGTGGCTTGTGCGTGTCCGGGCAGTAATCAATAATCCGATTCTCCAAAGCGGAAAACCTTAAACAGCACAAGAATAATTGCCAGGGCGATCAGCAGCAGCACCCATGCCATAGCGGAAGCATATCCCATCTTGAAATAGGAGAATGCGTTCTGGTACAGATACAGGGAGTAGAACATAGTCTGGTTGTCCGGCCCGCCGTTGGTCATGATGTAAGGTTCTGCGAACCACTGGAACACACCGATGATCAGCGTTACCATGTTGTAGAGCAGGGTGGAACGCAGAAGCGGTATGGTCACAGAGATTGTCTGTCTGATAAAACCTGCACCGTCCAGGGCGGCGGATTCATAGAGACTGCCCGGAATATCCTGCAGACCGGCCAGATAGATAATGATGGCATTTCCGCAGGTCCAGATCATCATCAGGATCAGCGCCGGTTTTGACCAGAACATGCTGGAGAGCCAGCCGGGTCCCTTGATGCCAATGTATCCCAACAATTTGTTGACAATACCGGTCTCGGGCTGCATCACCCAGATCCATAACAGGCAGGCCACCACGGTGGGTACCAGCGTCGGGATGAAGAAGACGATCCGGAACGGTCCGGTGTAGTGAAGCTTCTTATTGTTCAGCATGATCGACACTGTTACAGCGATAAAGGTGGTAATGGGGACACCGAGGATCACCATATAGAAGGTGTTGCTCATGGCTTTCAGGAAAGTTTTATCCTGGAATAATGTCCTGTAATTGTCAAATCCAATAAATACAGGATCCTTGATTACCTGGTATTCGCACAAAGAGTAGTACAGCGAAGAACAGATCGGGTACAATGTAAATATCAGGAATCCAATGACCCAGGGTGAAATAAACAGCAGTCCATGAATTGTTTCCTTTTGCCGGATATTCATTTTACTTTTTTTAATCGGAGCAGGTTGCTTATCTGTTGCGTGATTCATTCGTTCCACCTCCTATCCTTTGATTCCCGACATGGCGATACCTTGAATGAAGTATTTCTGCATGACGAAGAATATGAGCAGCACCGGCAGGATCATGACCGTACCCAGAGCCAGAAGTACGCTCCAGTTGGGATCCAGATTGGACTTCAGCATGGAAGCTGCCAGCGACAGCGTGTACAGTTCGTCTCTTCCCAGAAAGACCAGTGGTCCCAGGAAGTCATTCCATGAACGGATGAATGCGAAAAGCGCTACGGTTGTCAGAGCGGGCTTCGCCATGGGAAGTATCAGTCTGGAAAAGATGGTAAATTCACTTGCACCGTCAATTCTCGCCGCTTCGGAGATATCCTGCGGAATTCCCGTAAAGAACTGCCGCAGCAGGAAAATAAAAAAGGGATTTCCGAAAAAGCAGGGTACGATAAGCGGCAGAAAGGTACCGATCCACTTTATTTTCGTAAACATAAGGAACAGCGGAACCAATGTTACCTGATAAGGGAGGATCATGGTGATCAACACAAGAATAAATACTTTATCCCGTCCCGGCCACCGCAGCCTTGAAAATCCATAGGCTACCAGCGAACAGGAAAGCAGGGAGCCGACAATGTTAAACGCTACAATGATCATTGTATTTTTCAGGTAACGCATAAAGGGAATGGACTGAAACATATTGCTGAAATTGTCGAGTATGAATTTATCCGGCAGCCATTTAAAGGGTACGCGGAACAATTCACTCTCAGCCTTGAACGCGCCCATGAAAAGGTAAAACACAGGGAGAACGAACAAAATGGCCAAAACGGTTAATATAACATAAAGAGTGACTGCTTCAAGGCTGGGAAATTTTCTTCTCCTAGCAGAGGCTCGTGTGGACTTCATGAGAATCTCCTTTCTTGATATATGCCGGAGAAGCCCCGAATTGGGGCTTCTTGACATAATATCAACGAAATGCAGGGTATATACCCGTTAGTTGTTCTTATCAAGTTCCGCCTGATATTTATCCTGCAGTTTCTGCAGTTCACCGGCGATATCCGTGGTATTTCCGTAGATAACGCTCTCGCGGAAGGTAACCATTGCCTTTGCCAGTTCCGTGGAGACGGAACACAGTGCCGGAATACCATTCTCGGGCGAATTAGCCAGTTCTCTCTCCAACGCATAGATTTCATCGCCGTTCTTGGTCAGGCTCACATTGTCAAATTCCGCATCACTGGTGGGTATACTTCTCCACTCGGCAAAGTTGTCCTCGTTAACTGCGCCGGACATACAGAACTTGATGAACAAGGTAGCCAGTTCGGGGTTTTTGGAACCCTGTGGAATCGCGAAAACATTGGTGGCGAAAGTGGTGCTGTTGGAACGTCCGCCTTCCGGAGCGGGGATTGCACACACTTTATAGTTCACATCAGGAGCGTAAGTTCTCAGTGCTCCCGTAAACCAGTTACCAGTGATGGTCATGGCAACTTTGCCGGTCATAAAGGCGTGGTCGGGTGAAAACATGCCGCCCAGGCCGGAAGTAAAGGAAGAAATACGCTCAGGATCATATTTCTCACCGTAACTCTGGAACCACTCCATGCAGGCAACCATTTCCGGAGACGTCAGGTTCAGGGTATTGGTGGAAGCGTCGTACACATCTGCACCGAAGAAGAAAGGCAGTGTGAAGGCGTCTGTCTGCAGGTCAAGCCAGGGGATCAGACCGAATCTCGCATAAGATCCGTCGTCGTTCTGGATGGTCAGAGCTTCTGCCCATGCGTCCAGCTCGTCCAGCGTGGTGGGCGGAGTTTCCGGATCCAGGCCGGCCTCGGTAACCATATCCGGGTTGTAGTAGAGCAGCATAACGTTGGTATCCTGCGGGATCAGGTAAGGCTCGTCTTTATAATAGATAACGTCTTTACAGCCGGGGAAGAAGTTATCTACATTCAGGTCAACTTTATCCAGATAGGGCTGTAACATTTCGAAACTGCCGTTTGCCGCGTAGGAATAGGCAGCGGTTGCGTTATCGCAGATGATCAGGTCGGGAGCCTGTCCTCCGGCGATGGCGGACAGAAGTTTGCCGTTGCTGACACCGGCTCCGTCCGGAACGAACTGCACGTTGCATTTAATGCCTTTGTCTGCGTATAATTCGTTGAAAGCGTCCACACGGCTCTGCTCCCAGACGGCGGAATCGCCCGTAAAAGCAGACCAGTAGGAGAATTCACCGGTCAGATCGGTATCTTCGATCTCAAGACCGTTGGCCAGAAGCTCATCTATGTTCATTTTTACTTTTTCCTGCGCCTGTTTATCTTCTTCTGAAAGTTCAGGAGCCGCCTCCGCTTCTGTTGTGGTGGTGCTTTCCTGCACCGCTTCGGTCTGGGTATCGCCGGATGTGCTTCCCGAACTGTCTGCAGCGGAGTCGCCGCATCCTGCCAGTAAACCTGTAACCATACATGCCGCCATGATAGCTGCTGTTAATTTTCTCTTCATAAGATTACTCCTTTCTGGAATCCTGTTTTTCCTTACGGTTCGTATTTCACCTGTACAAAAGTTGCTAATTTCTCTTTGCTGTCAAATACTGTGTAGTTTCCGCCCTCATATTCTCCGTAGTGACGGATGGGCATGTCATTCTCCTCGAAATATTTGACTGCTGCTTCTCTGTCATCGGTCATAAATGCAATGTGGTGGATACCGTCGCCGTTTTTCTCCAGGAAATCTTTCCAGGAGCTTGGCTCATCATCCGGTTCCGTGATCTCCAGCACAACCTGTCCCAGATCAAAAACCGCCAGTCTGGCTCTCGTCCTGCTTGCTTCTCCCTTAAAAGTTGTATGTGCGATTGCTTCTTCCGGGACACGGAATGCTTCCGGCTTCGGAACGCCGAATAATTTTGCATATTCCTCTACTGTTTTATCCAGATCCTTTACCACCAGGGCAATCTGACAAATATTTTTTCCGTTGATAACACCCATTGTTCTTTCCTCCCATCGTATTTCCGATGCGCGCTTCGGTTTTGGTATCTTCACTATACATTCAAAATGTGCACAATTCTATTCAATTATTGCGCCATAGATATAGAAAATTGCTCTGTGATGAGGTGCAACGATATACCAAATTTATTCAGTTAGTACATTTATACAAAAAATAGAGGATAAAATTATGCAAGTAGCATATATAACTAGAGCAATAATTAATATATAATGCAGATAATCTAACACTTTCTATTGACTTCTGCGCAATATAAGAGCAGCCGGACAGATATTCTGCAGAGATATTTATACGGGGATCAGGATTCGGAAACGCCATCCGTAACTGATACGGGGTGGTATGTAAGGAGAGCGTGAGAGGTTATATATAATATGAGGAGGATTTCTTTCTATGATCAAATCAGATTTGTCTGAACCTTTACTGTTTGACCATTCGATGTCGCTGAATGTTTCATACGGACATTATTATTATTCTTTTCCAAACCACTGGCATAATTTCATGGAGATCATAGTGCCGCTTAACGATGAATATACGCTGAGTCTGGGCACGGAGACATGGGAGATGAACCGTGATCAGATTGCGCTGATCGCTCCAAGGACGTTGCATTCCATTGTCCAGACAACCAATAAGCCCAATCTGATCCTTCAATTTTCCAATATATTTTTGCCGCAGCTCCATGATTTTGCGGCCAATAAGCAGCTTTTTCTTTCAAATCCAATCCTGGATATCCATGACGGTGTTGCATTTGAAGAAAACCCGTTGGAGCTGTTGCTGCGCATCAAGGATATCTTTTATGGAAGAGAAGCCTTCCGGGAGCTGCGGATGTATGAATTACTGCTGAGGTTCTTTATTGTGGTGGGCAATCACAATACTTTACTGCAAAGCGAGCTTTCCGCCTCAAAAACACCGCAGCAGAAAGCCTATGATCAGAAATTTGTGGCCATATCGAAATTTCTCCGGGAACGTTATATGAATGATGTTTCGCTGGAAGATACGGCAGCCTTTGCGGGATTCAGCAAATATCATTTTTCGCGTCTTTTTAAGGAGTACTATCAGATGTCCTTTCCAGAGTATGTGACCTCTCTGCGCATTGCGAAGGCAACGGAGCTTCTGGAGAATCCGGCGGCGTCCATCATGGATGTTGCGCTGCAGTCCGGATTTTCCAGTATCGCGTCCTTTAACCGGGCTTTTAAGAGACAGAATCAGTGCACGCCCTCGCAGTTCCGGAAGATGTTCGACCAGTCTACAATTTCCTGGGGGGGGGCGGAAAAGAAAGAGCGAATGAAATAGCGTGTGGTTTAGAAGGCGGTAGTTTATATCATGGAATTGTGATATAATTTATCGTATATTTAAAATTCCTGACCTTTGATTTATTGCGCGATCAGGATGACCTGAATCTGCGGGAATATCAGTTAAGCGCAATTCAAGCCGCAGAGACCAGTCAATTATTGAAATTATACTGGCTGATGCAGAGCATATTCTATCAAGACATA
>OFFQ01001226.1_pt1 | contig 15662 bp, 14 predicted proteins | sample 1521411 | NCBI WGS metagenome assembly OFFQ01 (sample SAMEA3504110, study PRJEB24116) | mouse gut metagenome | biome: mouse gut; feature: mouse-associated habitat; material: faeces | place: Denmark | collected 2011 | reverse complement strand
GTTTTGACGAGGGTATCCGGCAGACCGTCCGCTGGTATGTGGAGAAACGGGATTGGTGGGAGGAAATCGTCTCGGGGAGGTATAGGGAGTAGGATGAGAAGATGTATAGGGCGGATCAGTGTTTGTCTAAATTGGGGGAGAGCATATGGGTAATGTAAGTGTTGCACTGTGTATTCCAACCTGCGAGAGAAGCGAGTGGATTTTAGATTTTTTAGAGAATTATGCACTGCATTACATAGAAGCTGGAATTGATATCTATTATTACGACGGAAGTGAAAGCACAAAAACTGAAGAGGTAGTTTGTAACTACCCGCAAAAGGAGCATATTTATTATATAAAAAGACCGCCAGAATGGCTGCCCCTCATGATCTTTCAGAAACACGGCTTAAAAAAAGAGTATGATTTTATTTGGCTGTGCAATGACGCTATCCAGTTAAAAAAAGATGCAATTGATATATTGATGACCAATTTGAGTGTTGCTTATGACATTGTAGAGGTTAATGGAACTGGTTATGGGCCAGGGACAAAAATATTCCGCAATTGTAATGAATATATGCAGCAGTGTGCATGGCATACAACGCTCTATGGATCAATTCTCCTTAATACGCATACAATGTTGGATAAAGTAAATTGGAATAAATATAAAGAACTATTTACTTTGGAATGGAGACCTTATCGGCATGTAACATTTTATTTTAGCAGGATATTAGAATTGAAACAGTTTTGTGCACTTCATTTAGCAATGGACCCACAAATTGTACGAGGCTCAAGGTATAAAAAAACTCCGGGTTGGATCCATCAATCTTTACAAGTTCATTTTGAACATTGGGTAACTACTGTCGAAGAACTGCCGGACTACTATTCAGGAAAAGATAAGGCGATAAAACAAATCGGGAATTTTGGTCTTATGACAGGCAGAGCCTTATGTTATCTCAGAATGGATAGAGATTATTCTTTGAAGGAGTATATAAGGTATAAAAATGATTGGGGAAAAATAACAGAAATACCGAGTCATCGACTGTTTATATTAGCATTAACGCCTGGCAAGGTAGTTAAAAAGCTTTTGGAATGTAAAATTAGAAAGTCTCGGGAGCTCAAGAAATTACATAAATTTTACAGTTTTTTTCATAAAATTGTTATCTTTGGTATCGGTGAATCTGCTTTTCGATATGCACAGTATTTTGAACAGCAGGGAATGGTATTTGAAGGCTTTTGTGCCCAGCGCTCCCATGGAAAGAAGGCGTATCTTGGGTATCCAATTTTCAACATTGACGATGTTGCCCAAATGGAATCTGCTGGTATGATTGTAGCGTTGGGAGAAGCTGGAGCAGAGGTAGCCGTGCCAGATATTTCCCGAAAGATGAGTGCAGACAGTATCTATTTCAGCGCTGATTTAGAACCTGTCATTTTATATGAGTTAGGATATGGCAGAGGATGAGACACAAGGGGTAGGGATGGAGAATTGAGATTATCTTTTTACAAAAATAAGCGTGTTTTCCTTACCGGCTGCACCGGCTTCAAAGGTTCCTGGCTGTGCAGGCTTCTCACAGATGCTGGAGCCGTTGTAACAGGCTATGCCCAGACCCCGCCCACCGACCCGTCTCTGTTTGAGCTTGCGGGATTAAGGGATGATATCCGCCTGGTAACCGGCGATATCCGGGATTACCCCTCTTTAAAAGCTGCTTTTGAGGAGACACGGCCCGAGATTGTTTTCCACTTGGCTGCCCAGCCGATTGTGCGGGAGAGCTACCAGTCCCCCGTCTATACATATGAGACGAATGTTATGGGCACGGTCAATCTTTTGGAGTGTGTCCGCACCGCACAGGCTCCTGTGCGGTCGGTGGTGATTATCACCACCGACAAGGTCTATGAAAACCGGGAGTGGCCCTGGGGCTACCGGGAGAACGACCCGCTGGACGGCTATGATCCCTATTCCAACTCAAAGTCCTGTGCCGAGCTGGTCACACACTGTTATCAAAGGAGCTTTCTCGCCAGAAAAACAGCTGTCAGCACAGCCAGGGCCGGCAATGTGATTGGCGGCGGAGATTTTGCGCAGGACCGTATTATCCCGGATTGTGTCCGAGCCGCTATTCGTCATGAGAGCGTTGTTGTGAGAAATCCTTTTTCCACAAGGCCCTATCAGCATGTTCTGGAACCGCTGTATGCCTATTTGATGATTGCGGCAGAGCAGTACAAGGACAGCGGCCTTGCGGGGAGCTACAATGTAGGGCCGGAGGAGTCGGATTGTCTTCAGACTGGAACGCTGGTGGATTTGTTTGTCAGCTGCTGGGGCGAGGGAATGAAGTGGGTTTCCGAATATGACGGCGGGCCCCATGAGGCGGGATTTTTGAAATTGGATTGTTCCAGGCTAAAAACAGTGTTTGGATGGAAGCCCCGTTGGAATCTTGAGACAGCAGTGGAAAAAACGGTGGAGTGGAGCAAGTGCTGGCTGTCCGGCGGAGATGTCCGCAGGTGTATGGACGAGCAGATTGGTTTGTTTTTGTCAGAGGAGGAAATGTGATGCCCATGTGGAACAGTGAACAGGATGCCCGCCGGGAAATTTTGGACTTGGTGGCGGCATACTATCACACATATCAGGAAAACCGGGCGCCTTTCCGTCCCGGTGACCGAATCAGCTATGCCGGCCGTGTCTTCGATGAGAAAGAGATGTGCGCTCTGGTAGATGCGTCGCTGGACTTTTGGCTGACCGCAGGGCGCTTTGCGGAGCGGTTTGAACGAGATTTTCAAGCGTATCTGAACGTCCGGTTTGCAAGTCTGGTGAACAGCGGGTCCTCTGCGAATCTGATTGCGTTTTCCGTATTGACCGCCCCTGAATTGGGGGAGCGGCAGATCAGGCGGGGAGATGAGGTTATCACGGTGGCGGCCGGGTTTCCGACAACGGTCACGCCGATCATCCAATATGGGGCGGTCCCGGTGTTTGTGGATATGACCATCCCGCAGTACAACATTGATGTATCAAAGCTGGAAATGGCCCTGACCGGCCGGACGAAGGCGGTCATGCTGGCCCATACGCTGGGGAATCCTTTTGACCTGAGCGCGGTGAAATCCTTCTGTGACCGCCACGGTCTCTGGTTGGTGGAGGACAACTGCGACGCACTGGGCAGCACCTATACGATGGACGGCGAGACCCGTTTGACAGGGACCATTGGAGACATTGGGACCTCCAGCTTTTACCCGCCCCACCATATTACAATGGGCGAGGGTGGCTGTGTCTATACCAATAATCCGCTGCTGCACCGGCTGACGTTCTCCTACCGGGACTGGGGCCGGGACTGTATCTGTCCGCCAGGGCAGGATAATTTCTGCGGCCGCCGCTTTGACGGACAGTACGGCGAGCTTCCAAAGGGATATGACCACAAATATGTATATAGTCATTTTGGGTACAACCTGAAGGCAACGGATATGCAGGCGGCAATTGGCTGTGAACAGCTTCAGAAACTCCCGATGTTTGTGGAGTGCCGTCGGAGAAATTGGGACAGGCTGAGAGAAAATCTGTCCGATACAGCAGATAAGCTGATTCTTCCGGAGCCTGCGCCAAACAGTGTTCCCAGCTGGTTTGGCTTTATGATGACAGTCCGGGAGGGGATCAGCCGGGAAAAGATGGTCCGCTTTATAGAGGATAAAGGAATTCAAACCCGGATGCTGTTCAGCGGAAACCTGATAAAACACCCCTGTTTCGATCAGCTGCGAAAGAGCGGCGAGGGGTACCGGGTAGTTGGCTCCTTGGAGAATACAGACCGCGTGATGCGGGATTCCTTCTGGGTTGGCGTGTATCCGGGTATGACGGACGAGATGATTGACTATATGGCACAGATTATCCGCAAAGCAGCTGAAAAAGTGTAAGGGGCAGGATAAAGTATGAAAGTCGTGATTTTGGCGGGAGGGATGGGAACCCGTATTAGTGAGGAGAGCCATCTGAAGCCAAAGCCAATGATTACCATAGGCGATCAGCCGATTCTATGGCATATTATGAAGTGCTATTCCAGTTTTGGCTTCAACGAGTTTATTATCTGCTGCGGTTACAAGGGACATATGATTAAGGAGTATTTCGCGGACTACTACCTCCACCGTTCGGATGTGACCTTTGATTTTTCTGAGGGAAACCGGATGACGGTCCACGCCAATGTGGCGGAGCCCTGGAAGGTGACTTTAGTGGATACAGGGCTAAATACCCAGACCGGAGACCGGGTCAAGCGGATACAGAAATACATTGGAGACAAATCTTTTATGCTGACCTACGGCGACGGTGTCAGCGATGTGGACCTGAACGCTCTGCTGGAGCAGCACCGGAATTCCGGGAAAACAGTGACGCTGACGGGAATCCAGCCCGGCGGACGGTTTGGGGTCCTGGACCTGGAGGGACAAACGATTACCGGCTTCCGGGAAAAGGCCAAGGAGGATGGCGGCTGGATCAATGGTGGCTTTATGGTGATGGAGCCGGAGGTGTTTGATTTGCTCAGCAGTGAAGAGCGCTGTGTTCTGGAGCGGGAGCCTTTGGAGGTGCTGGCCCGGGAGGGGCGGCTGGGCATTTACAAACATTACGGTTTCTGGCAGTGTATGGATACCCAGCGGGACCGGGGACGGCTGGAAGCCCTGTGGGCCAGCGGCCGGAGTCCCTGGAAGATTTGGGTGGAATGAGCGTGCAGCGAGGAGGAGAAACGAGATGGCAGTAACTATTATTGCGGAAATTGGTATTAACCATAATGGAGATTTGAACATTGCGAAGCAGCTTATAGACCTGGCCGTGGAGACAGGTTGTGATGCGGTGAAATTTCAGAAGCGCACCGTGGACAAGGTCTATAGCAAGGAGATGCTGGACAGTCCCCGAGAGAGTCCCTGGGGGCACACCCAGAGGGCTCAGAAGGAGGGGCTGGAGTTTGGAAAGGCAGAGTACGATGAAATCGACGCCTACTGCCGCCAGAAAGGGATCGAGTGGTTTGCCTCCGCATGGGACATCGACTCGCAAAAATTTTTACAGCAGTACCAACTGCGGTACAACAAGCTGGCTTCTGCTATGCTGACCCGGGATGATCTGTTGGAGGAGATTGCAGGAGAGGGCCGATACACCTTTATCTCTACAGGTATGTCTACTTGGGAGGAGATCGACCATGCGGTGGAGATTTTTCAGAAGCATGGGTGTCCTTTTGAGCTGATGCACTGCAACAGTACCTATCCGATGGAGGAGGAAGATGCGAACCTGCGGCTGATTCAGGTACTGAAGGAACGTTATAGCTGTAAGGTTGGCTACAGCGGACACGAGACTGGCACACTGGTCAGTACTCTGGCGGTGGCAGCGGGAGCTTCCTCTATTGAACGCCATATCACGCTGGATAAAACGATGTATGGCTCGGACCAAAAGGCGTCCATTGAGCCGGAGGAGCTGCGCAATTTGGTTGGTCAGATTCGTTTGACGGAGACAATCATGGGCAGCGGAGAAAAGGTACTTTCCCAGGCGGAACAGGCAGTACGAAACAAGCTGAGAGGATAAGCTTTCTATGATTGAACTGGTAATATTCGACATTGACGGCGTTCTGACAGACGGCAGTATCCTGGTCAATTCCCAGGGACAGGAGCAGAAACGTGTCAATATCAAAGACATCGACGCAATTTTTGAACTGAAGCGGCGGGGGTATCTGCTGGCCGCTGTTACAGGAGAGAAGACAGAAATCGTGGAGTATTTCCACCGCCGGCTGCCTTGGGATCGGTTTTATAGCGGCTGCAAGCAGAAGCTGGAAACGATTCAAAAACTGGTGACTGATCTGGGGCTGACCATGGAGCAGGCGGCATACATTGGGGATGGAAAATATGATCTGGAGGTCCTGCCCCATGTAGGAATGTCTGTTTGCCCTGCTGACGCTATTCGGGAGGCCCGGCTCCAGGCGGATGTTGTGCTGCACCAGGCCGGGGGCGACGGGTGTATCTGGGAATTGTTGTCTATTCTGGCGGAGGACCGTTGTCCGGATAGTCCAGAGAGCTATCTGAATGCCCGCATGGCAGAGCACCAGCTGATTTTTAAGCGAATGGCCGCTGACCGCCCCTTGGCTGCCCGTATTATGGCAGTGGGGCAAGCGCTTGTGGAACGGATGCAAAAGGGCGGACAGCTTTTCCTGTGCGGCAACGGCGGAAGTGCGGCAGACGCCCAGCACATAGCGGCGGAGTTTGTGGGAAGGTTCTACCAGGAGCGCCCGGCTCTCTGTGCGGAAGCACTGACGGTGAATACATCCATTTTGACTGCCATTGGAAACGATTATGGCTATGAGCGCGTGTTTGTCCGGCAGCTGGAAGCGAAGGCCCATCCGAAGGATGTACTGATCGGCATTTCCACCAGCGGGTCTTCCAACAATATCCTGGAGGCCCTGCGCTGTGGACAGAGGATGGGTCTTCTGAATGTGATGCTCACAGGGGAACATTACCCGTCTGAGCTGGACGAGCTGTGTGACTACGTTATTCAGGTTCCCTCTGCGATTACGCCCCGTATCCAGGAGGCCCATATCTTCCTGGGTCATCTGTGGGCAGAATATGTGGAGCGCACTTTGTTTGGAGATAGATGAGAATGAAGAAAGTATCTGACTACATTTTTTCGTTTTTGCAGGAAAAGGGTGTAAAGCAGTGCTTTATGCTGCCCGGAGGCGGGGCCATGCATTTGGTAGACTCTCTGGGACAGTCCGGCATGGACTATGTCTGCTTCCAGCATGAGCAGGGCGCAGCCTGTGCGGCAGAAGCCTACGGACAGCATACCAACACGCCTGGGTTCCTTCTGGTAACATCCGGGCCGGGGGCTGCCAACGCCATTACACCGGTGACCGCCGGGTGGATCGACTCCACCCCTATGTTTGTGATTTCCGGACAGGCGAAGCGCTCAGATTTGGTGGGTGATACAGGTGTACGGCAAATCGGCTCTCAGGAGGTCCCCACAGTTCCGATGGTATCCCCTGTAACGAAGTATGCGGCAGAAATTATGGACCCTGCCAAGATTCGGTTCCACCTGGAACGGGCGTGGCATGAGACGACCACCGGCCGTCCTGGACCGGTGTGGCTGTCCATCCCGCTGGACGTGCAGGGGGCCCTGGTGGATGAGGAACTGCTGGAGGGCTGGACGCCGCCGGAGGGGCGGAGACCGGATTACAGCGAAGCTGTGAACCGGTGCGTGGAGCTGCTTCGGGAGAGCAAGAAGCCCCTCCTCCTGGCGGGAAATGGAATCAAGCTGGCTGGCGGAGAAGCTGTGTTGGAACGGTTGCTGGACAGGCTGCCAATACCGGTACAGACCACTTGGAAGAGCATTGACCTGATGGGGGAGGACCATCCGCTCTATGTGGGGCACCCGGGCATTATGGGTGATCGGGGAGCTAATCTGATTTTACAGGAGGCCGACCTGCTGATTTCAGTGGGCAGCAGGCTGGATACCAGCCTGACGGCCTTTAATGAGCCGAACTTTGCCAAATGTGCGAAGAAAGTGGTTGTGGATATTGACCCCTATGAGTTGGACCGGATGAAGATAGGGAAGGCGGTCTCCCTGGCCGGTGACGCCAAGGTTTTTTTAGAGACGCTGCTGGTACATGTGGAGAGCGAGGACATGCCGTTAAAGGATTGGGAGTCCTGGCTTTCCTACGGAAAGACACTGCGGGAGAAATATCCTGTTGTAACCCAGGCCCACCGGGAACTGGAAGGACGTGTCAGCCCCTATTATTTTACAGACCGGCTGTGCGGGCTGCTGACACCGGAGGATGTGATTGTCCCGGAGAGCTCCGGCGGAGCGGGAGAGATCACCTATCAGGCATTCCGGCTTAAAAAGGGGCAGAAGATGAAAAATGCGGCGGGGCTGGGCTCTATGGGGTTTGGCTTGCCCTATGCGATTGGTTCCTGCATTGCCAATGGCGGCCGGAGGACGATCCTGATTAACGGTGACGGTGCGTTTCAGTTAAATATACAGGAACTGGAGACAGTCCGGCGGCTGGGCCTGCCCCAGGTGAGGGCGGAGAACGGCCGGGGGCTGTGTACCGGGTCATCCGAAGCATGCAGAGCAACAACTTTGGCCGCCATGTGGCCAGCGGGCCGGAGAGCGGATATACTGTGCCGGATGTTGTAAAGGTAGCTGAAGCGTATGGCCTGAAGACATTCCATATCCGGGACAATCGGGAGCTGGAGAAGAAGCTGGCGGAGGTGCTGTCGGCGGAGGGTCCTTGCCTGTGTGCCCTGGAGACCGATCCGGATGAAACGGTTTCTCCAAGAGTGAAGGCGTTTCCTCAGCCGGATGGGAGCATGAAGTCGGGGACATTGGAGAATATGTGGCCAGAAGTATGAAGGATTATGATAAATGAAGAACTAAGGCAGTTTATCTAGACGCGGGAAAATGCGAGCATGAAAGAGGTATGATTGATAAGCTATGAAGATTTTACTGACTGGTTCTACCGGCTTTATTGGTAAGAACATAAAGGAAGCTTGGTCAGGTCGATATGAGCTGAGAACGCCGCTTCATGAGGAACTGGATTTATTGGATTCTGAGACAGTCGAGCAATATTTAAAAAAAGAGCATTTTGATGTCATCCTTCACATGGCCAATACGAATGACGTTGTCCATTCGGAACAAATCCCTCATATTTTGGAATATAATATGAGGATGTTTTGCAATTTGGAACGTTGCCGGGTCTTGTACGGAAAACTCTACTATTTTGGCTCCGGTGCTGAATATGACATGAGACACTATATTCCGCAGATGCCGGAATCTTATTTTGGTACACATGTTCCGCAGGACCCATATGGTTTTTCGAAATATATCATGTCAAAGATGACGACTGGGAATATTTATGATTTGCGCTTGTTTGGTGTATTTGGAAAATATGAAGAATGGCAGCGCAGATTTATATCGAACATGATATACCGAAATCTGATGGGGCAAGTTATGGAAATAAATCAGAACATGTTTTTTGACTATCTATATATTGATGATTTAATTTCCATTTTAGAGTGGTTTTTGAACCACGAACCTAGTCATCATCACTATAATGTGTGCTCTGGAAAACATTTTGAACTTCTTACTTTAGCCCGCATGGTGGTAGAAGAGACTGGTATATCGAATGAGATTGTCATAAAGTCAGATCAATGGAAGCCAACATATTCTGGAGATAATCGCAGACTTCTTGCTGAAACAGGGGATATTTCATTTACCGATATGCGGATAGCGATAAAAAGACTTATTTCTTACTATAAAAAGTGTGGCTTTTCAGGTGCTTTGGTTAGGTAGAAGGACAATTTTTTGTTTTAATTCTTTGGACTTTGTGAAAAGGGAAATAGATTGTCTGGCCCAGTGTAAACGGGCTACTTTGGATGTAATGTGTGTTTCATATGGAGAGTTGCTTTGTGTGCTTGAAGAATTCGGAAAGATTCAAAGACGTTATCCGACAATTCTATATCGTACAGAAGAAAGTGAACAAAATGTCGAAAAAAGACATTAAACGGCCGGATTTTGTAAAAGCATACTGTTTGAGTCTAGCGAGGTATGTATGGTACCTTTGAAACGGATTACTGAGCCTTATGGGGATAGAATTACAGTTTTGCCAAAGATGGCCTGTTCGAAGGTGAGTAGATGATGACACCGTATTATGCGCAGTTGAAAAATGAGGAGGAGCTTATAATGGAGAAGTGTGAGTATGCACATGAACGGGAAAAGCTGGAAGAAATCGTGCCTCGTTCAGCGCCATTTGTTATATATCTTGATCCCTGTGGGGCATGCAATTTTAAATGTAATTTTTGTCCTTGTAATATCTCTGATTTTTATACGGCAGAACGACATAAAATGATGGACTGGACGTTGTTTGAAAAAATTGTAGAGGATTTAAAGGCGTTTCAAGGACAGGTGAAAGTAATCAATCTCTTCGGGTTTGGAGAACCGCTTTTAAATCCACGAATTGCAGACATGGTACGGATGTTGAAAGAAAATCATTGCTGCCGAGAAATACGAATTACAACGAATGCCTCACTATTAATTGAAGAGAAGAGCCGTGCGCTGATAGACGCTGGAGTGGACTTGATTCGAGTGTCTGTAGAGGCGCTTTCCACAGACGGATACAGGGGATTATGTGGAGTCAATGTTGATTTCAATAAGATTGTTGAAAATGTAAAAAAATTTTATCAAATTAGCAGGGGAACCAAAAGTAGGATTACAGCCAAAATCATTTCAGCCACACTGAAAACGGAAGAAGATGAAAAACAGTTCTACAAGATTTTTTCATCTATTACAGATCATCGTTTTATAGAAGACGTTGAAATGTATTGGACGGAATTTGATGAAATAGAGTTGCCTGAAAATCAACATATTGAGGGAAAACAAAGTTGTTATTTAAGTCAAGAAAAAAGGAAGATATGCTCTTTTCCCTTTACGGATATGTGTATTCACTCTAACGGACTTGTAGGGGCATGCTGTGCAGATTGGAAGTTTGCTACCCAATATGGAGATGTTAACATAGAGCATTTGACAAATATTTGGAATGGGGAAAAGCATTTGGAATTCCAGCGTGCTCACCTGGAGAGAAGATTAAGCAGTTATAATCAATTCTGTGCAGCGTGTATTCGAAAGCCGCCTGATGAAATTAGTGATCCGATATCTTTGCTGGAAAAGTTGAGCAAGAGGTATGATTGATAAGCTATGAAGATTTTACTGGCTGGTTCTACCGGCTTTATTGGTAAGAATATAAAGGAAGCGAGGTTGGAATCTTTATGAAGAAGACGCCAAATAAAATATTGAATTAGAATAGGTTAACGAATATATGGAGGAATGTTATATGCGGACGAGCTGTCCCATTTGTAAGAGCAGATCACATAAAATTCTGAAAACGATGAGATTTGCTATACCGGAATACTTTCATTTACCAAATCATTATGATGTTGTTGTATGCGCTGACTGCGGCTTTTGTTTTGCAGCTACAGAGGCAGCAATGGAAGATTATGAACATTATTACGAAGTGTGTAATTTTTACAGTGGGGTGCCGGAAGAATCAGAGGGCAAGCTCATGCTGGACCAGAAATTAGCCGGGCTTGTAGAGAAGGTTGTATCTCCTGAAGATTCTCTCTTGGATATTGGATTTGGAGCAGGAAACCTTTTGCGGTTGCTAAAGCAAAAGGGCTTTCACAATATCTTTGGGCTGGATCCCTCTGAGGATAGTGTTGCCCGAATACGAGAAGAAGGAATTACGGCGTATTTGGGAAGCGTTTTTGATGAGCCTGACGGTTCCCTGAGAAGAAGATTTGACTGTGTTCTTTTGATCGCTGTATTAGAACACTTGCTCTACCCGGAAAGTTCAGTCAGGCACATATCAGATTATTTGAAAGAAGGAGGAAAGCTGATTATCAGTGTCCCCAATTATGCCGATTTGTTTGATGATTGTTCTTTGATAGCAAATCATTTTAATCAGGAACACATTAATTATTTCTCGCCTGTTTCGTTGGATAACTTATTGAACGCAAACGGTTTTTATAAAATGGAAAACAGTGATGCAAATGTTGGAGATATGGGGACAGAAGTGCTGGCAGTATATTGCTATACAAGTAATAAACGGTCTTTCGAGAGGGTAAAAGATGACGTTTGTCACAAGTCAATTGCGGAATTTTTTAAGCGAAATGATAATCTTGAAAAGGCGATTGACGAAGAAATCCTATCAAGTAATTTATATGCTTCAAGTTTATGTACACGGGGGGGGGGCGTTCAATGTGAAAATGTCTCTCTGTTAAAAACACACGCTTCTGAGCATGAATATAAGCGGCCTGTTTATATCTGGGGAACAGGGGCTTATACGATGTGGCTGCTGACAAATACCTTGGTTGGGAAGTTGAATATAAAGGCGTTTATTGATAACAACCCTACCAGGGTAGGAAAAGAGCTGGACGGAAAAAGAATCATTAGTCCTGATGAGATAGAACCAGATATTCCAATTATTGTTTGTGTTATGAAATGCCCGGAAAAAGTTGCAGATCAAATAGAACGGTCGGGGATAACAAACCCATATTATTTACTGAGAGGTACACATAGAGAGGGAGTTTAACATGGATGAAATGACATTTAAACTGCGAGAGAAATTATCTTCGTTTTTAGAAGCGGATTCCAACCTTGCATACAGAAAGCTGATTCTCTTTGGCGCGGGAAATACATATCAGCTTTACAAAAAATCAATTGAGTTTGAGAACCTGGATTTTGAGTGCATTTGGGATCATGATTTGAAGAAGTGTACACAAGAGGGGAGCACTCAGTTGAAAAACGTCTGTACACCGGAAATATATATTTCTGAGTACGGCGTGGATGATGGCTTGTTAGTGTTGATTGTTTCCATCGGCAAAGCGAGACATGAAATAAAGGCTGAACTGGATTCCATGGGAATTCGCAATATGTATATAGATGCGTTTCTTTTCCGGAAACACAAGTTGGAGGTCATGCGTGTATTTGATTTACTTTGTGATGACTTTTCCAAGAGGACATACGCACATCTTATACTGACAAGAGCCGGAGGAGAGGACCGTTTTCCAGCAGATATCTATCACCCCGATACTTATTATGCTGTGCCTTCATTTGCGAGTGTGAGCAATGAGGAAGTGTTTGTTGACTTGGGAGCTTATGTAGGCGACACATTGGAGACGTTTATCTGGAAGAACATTGGAGGGTTAAAAAAGGCCTATTTATTTGAACCGGATGAAAAAAATGCTGCCGCATTGGAGATTCGTGCGAAGCGGTTGAAGAGCGAGTGGGGAATTGACGATGAACGGATTGAAATTATTCAGGCCGGAATAGGAAGTAAAAACGAAACCCTCTATATTGATTCTGACGACAGCGGTGCTCCTTGCCCCGAAAAGATACTTGATACGCAGGGCGATGATAAAAAGGCTGTTAAGGTATATTCTATGGATGAATTCTTCCGCGATAAGCAGGAGAAAATTGACTGCATAAAAGCTGATATTGAAAGTTTTGAATATGATATGCTATGCGGTGCGAAAGAGACGATTCAGAGACATCATCCACGTCTGGCCATTTGTATTTATCACAGTGCGGCCGATATGTATAGAATTCCACTATTAATTAAGGAATATTGCCCGGACTATAAATTCAGTATTCGGCATCACAGCACCATGCTTGCAGATACTGTTCTGTATGCTTATCCTGATAATCTGGCTTCCTGGATCAGCTCGTATGAATAAGAGCTTGAATATCCAAATGCATGTTCACTAAAGCTTATCAATAAAAGTGGTTTTGGAAAATCAGAGGAGATCGTTTTATGAAGCTAGCCATCTACGGCACCGGCGGTTCCGGGAGAGAACTGTATGAGATTATTACAATCACCCGGGAGTGGGACGGGAGATGGGATGAGATCGTCTTTATTGACGACACCAAGCCCGAGGGCGAATTTCTGTCCTGCCGAATGGTGCCTTTTGACTCCTTCCGGAAACAATTTCAGGCGGACAGCATCGAGGTTGCCATTGCGATTGGCGAGCCGGCGGGGCGAAAAACGCTCTACGACCGGGTGACCGGCGCCGGCTACCGTCTGGCGACCATCATCCACCCCACCTGTGCCCTGAGCCCCAGTGCGGTGTTCGGGCAGGGCGTGATCGTAAAGGACAGCGTATCCATTTCAGCCGGTGCGGTCATCAAAGACAACGCCTACATCAACGGCATCTCCATGATCGGCCATGACGTGGAGATTGGCGAGCACTGCCAGATCTCCAGCCATGTGGTCATAGCCGGGAACACAAAAGTGGGGCCCGGGGTTTACATCGGCATCTCCGCCTGTGTTCGGGACCATATCGAGATTGGGGAGAACGCCATCATCGCCATGGGGGCAGTGGTTATGAAAAGTGTCCGGCCCGGCCGGACCGCCATGGGAAATCCCGCCCGGGAGATTGCGGAAAACAGGGAGCATCAGGTGTTTAAATGAGAAAGACAATTATCATCACCGGCGCCAACCGGGGCATCGGGCGGGCATCGGTGAAGGCCTTCGCAGAGCGTGGCTATGACGTCTGGGCCTGCGCACGAAAGCCCGGTGAGACCTTTGAGACAGATATGGCGGAGGAGTGTGCCCGGACAGGCGCGGCCATTACGCCGGTCTATTTCGACCTGCTGAACGAGGAGGAGGTCCGGTCCGGCGTGAAACAAATCCTGAGGGAGAAGCGGGATGTGGACGTTCTGCTCAACTGTGCCGGGATTCCTTACGGCGGGCTGCTCACCATGACACCTCTGGAGAAGCTGCGGGAGGTCTACCAGGTGAACGTTTTTGCCCAGGTGCAGCTCATGCAGCTGATTGCCCGGCGGATGATGCGCCAAAGGAGGGGCTGTATCATCAATCTGTGCTCCGCAGGGGGCATTGAGGCCCAGCCCGGCTACCTGGCTTACGGCTCCAGCAAGGCGGCGATGATCTGGATTACCCGGTGCGTCTCCCGGGAGCTGGGGCCCTACAATATCCGGGTGAACGGCATCGCCCCCGGCCTCATCGACACAGATATGGGCGGCTTCAAGTCGGAGACGGAGCGGGACAAGGTGCTGGCGCGGACCAGCCTGGGACGGCTGGGCCGGCCGGAGGAGATCGCGGCGGCGGCAGTCTATCTGGCGTCAGAGGACGCGGACTTCATGACGGGGCAGATTATGGTTTTGGACGGTGGCAGAGTATGAATGAGCTTGAGGAGAAGGCCCTCCGGCTGGCCGAACTGGCCAGACAGATGCGGCTGGACGCCCTGGATATGGCGCTGGCGGCGGGGAGCGGAGGTTCCCATGTGGGCGGCAGCCTGTCCTGCGTCGAGATACTGGCGGTGCTCTACGGGGAAGTCCTCCGCTTTGACGTAAAAAATCCTCTGGACCCCGACCGGGACCGGTTTATCCCCAGCAAAAACCACTGCGTCCTGGCCCACATCCCGGCCCTGGCGGCGGTGGGCTTTATTCCCCATGAGGAAATTTTGGAGTTCCAGAAGGACGGCGGACGGCTGACCGGGTATCCCCGCCGCCCGGAGATTGGATTGGAGTACTCCGGGGGCAGCCTGGGCATGGCGCTGTCCGTAGGGATCGGCATGGCACTGGCCGCCCGGGAACAGGGGCGTCCCTCCCAAATTTATATCCTGATGGGGGACGGCGAGCTGAACGAGGGCAGTGTGTGGGAAGCGCTTATGTCCGCTGCCCACTACGGCCTGGACAACCTGACCGCCATTGTAGACCGAAATCATCTGTCCTACGACGGGGATACCGAGAAGGTGATGGGGGTGGACAGCCTGGAGGACAAGCTGTCCAGCTTTGGCTGGCATGTGTCCCGTTGCGATGGCCACAGCACGTATGAACTGCTGAAGGCCTTCCGGGATACCTGTACGGGCCGTCCCCACATCGTCGTAGCCGAGACGGTGAAGGGAAAGGGCGTTTCCTTTATTGAAACCCGCCCGGAGTGGCCCCACCACCGCCTGTCTCAGGAGGAGTACGACCGGGCCAGAGGAGAAGTGTTGGGAGAAGAGCCATGAAGTACACACCGGCAAACATTAAAATGTGGGCTAAAATGGGCCAGCGCGGGGCGGTGTTCGGCGTCGCCCTGCCGGATATTGCGGCCCGGAAGGACCGGCTCAAGCTGCTGACGGCCGACCTGGCGCTCCTCTCCGGCCTGGAGCGTTTTACCAAAAGATACCCCGAC
>OFFQ01001215.1_pt1 | contig 15770 bp, 18 predicted proteins | sample 1521411 | NCBI WGS metagenome assembly OFFQ01 (sample SAMEA3504110, study PRJEB24116) | mouse gut metagenome | biome: mouse gut; feature: mouse-associated habitat; material: faeces | place: Denmark | collected 2011 | reverse complement strand
CCTCCCTATTTGGTAATACATGAATTTTACTTACAACAATTTTCTTTGCAGGCAACCCTGTCATTTTTCGTTTAGTTCTCACATCAATTGCATCAATAAATTGAACTGTTCCATTGTCACCCGTTACTTCCCATTGTTTTACTGGCATAATTTGAGTGCCTTTATAGTAAAAATACATAGGTTCTCTATTTAACTTCAGCGACTTACCCTCCTAGTAAAGTTAATAACGCCTCATTTGTGACTCTGGGCTAATACAATAGTCCCAAGGTTTGAATACGTTGGCTAATTAATTTCTTATACTCAATGTACAGAAATGAATCTTCTGGTAAACAACCAGTAATTCTTATATAATTCAGCATTTCCAATGCTTCAATTGTTGATATTCTTTTATGCATAATAAGTCCTTTCCGCACTCTCCCAGAGCGTTACGACTTATTTATAATGAATAGTAAATCCCTTATGAGTCTTAGTTATACCTTTTAAGCAGTTCTCCACAAACATTTCTTTCAATTCATTTTCTTGTAAAAAATGTTGATAATCGATACTTCCTTTAATTAGTTCGATTACTTCGTCACCCTTTTTAAATGTAACGGCAACACCCTTAGGTTTATCTAATTCATCAACCTGTATACCTCGAAATTCATTACCATTTTGAACGTCTTTTAAGTCAACGTATTGAGCACCACCGTAATCCCATATACGTTCAACCATTACTTGACGATTCTTATATTTCCTTAAACTCAATTACAATGCTCCCTTCAAAAAGTCTTCTAAGTTTGTCTTTGCAATTACACTACTAGTCTTTTTAACCGTAGATCGTAATGTCTTCATACTTGAAACGACAAAACATTTATTGCTAGCTCGTGTAATTGCCGTATACAACAGCTCTCGACTATTCAACATATACTGAAACGGTAGTGCAATAATGACGCATGGGATAGTAGAACCTTGTGATTTGTGAACAGTAATAGCATAACCAAGACGAATGCTTGATAAATCACTCTTATCAACTAATACACGTCCAATACCGTCGAAATTGATAACAACTTCTGTTTTTGCATTATCTGACTCAATAGATTCTATAATTCCTGTATTCCCGTTATAAATAGGGATTTCAACCGTTCCACTTGGGTCGCACGTGTGTCTGTTGTTTTTTGTATTAATCACTTTATCGCCAACCCTCAACGTATATGCACCTGGCAATTTAGGATACATTTGAACTGAAGGTTGTCCTTTATCTGGATTAACAATATTCTGCGCATAAGCATTTAATTTATCACAGATCCTTACAGTCGGTGATAAAATTTGAACATCAGTAATAGAGTAGCTATTTATGACATACTTAAATACACGTTTTGTATCTTTAAGTATGTCATTCTCATTTTCTTCCAAAACATAACCTAAATCTCTATTACGACCCATCATGTGCCAATTAGATTTTTGTGATAGTCCCGTTGGAATATTGCCACTTCTAAATTGTAAAGAATGGGTGATAATTGCTGAGTTTTTTGCTTGTCGATGAATTTTATTCAGTGTAACTACAGTAAGTTTATTTGAATTCAAAATACCTTTCATTACACCAATTCCAATTGCATCAAGCTGAGCACTGTCACCCACCATAATAAGTTTTGTTCCTTTAGAAATAGCCCCAACTAACTTAGCAAACAAAGTAACATCTACCATTGAAATTTCATCAACTATAACAACATCTTCATTAATACCCTCTCCATGAGAAAGTAATAGTGAATGAATTGTAGTAGAGCGCAATCCTGTCACCTTTGTAAGGTTATCTGCTGCCTTACCAGCTAATGCGCAAGCAGCAATGCTATACCCTTTTTCTTTCATTACAGTAACAATAGCTTTCAAAACTGTGGTCTTTCCTACACCACCAGGTCCCCGTAGGAGTACAACATTTTCTTTCAGTAATTGATTAATAGCTGTTATCTGTTCTGGAGAATAATCCCAGCCTTGTTCTTGTTGCAGTTTTTCTATAACCTGATCCGACCCATCTAAGTCTAGCTTTGAATCTGCTTCAGCTAATCTTTTTAAATTTCGTGCTACGTATTTTTCCATATCATAATACGTGCGCAAGGCAATTCTGATGCCTTCTGGTGCTTTATAGACAATAAATTTATCGTCTTTGTTTAGCATCGCAAAGGTGTCAACAATATTACAATCAAAGATTTTCTTACGTAAATGATCTTTTAAACTGTCAATGTCTGTATAGGAACTACCGTCCTCAGCTAGATTTTGAAAATAATCAATTAGATATGCTTTTACACGTCTAGAGTCATTTTCAGCAATACCTTTTTCTCTCGCCTTATCGTCAATTGTTTTAAATCCAATTCCGGTGATTTTCATTAACACATATGGATTCTTCTTAAATTTTTCAATTGCTAATTCCATAGAATTGAAATTTCTTACAATCTCTTTAATCTTTGCTTTAGTAAAACCCCATTGACCAAAAATAGCAAAAGCCGTACTAAAATCTCGTTGTTCGTTATATTGTAATAACAAACTCTCCACCGTTTTAGGACCAATCCCAGGCACTTCCATCAAAGCTTTTTTATCCTGCTTTTCAAAGATCTCACGAGAATCTGGATACATCTTATTAATCTCAAAAGCCTTTGAAGGATTGACTGATACTAAGAAATCTCGAAATTCTGATGAACTCATAGTTTCGATTGGTCGATTAAGACGACTTGTTATCAGTTTATATTGCGGACCGTATTTCGGATGAACACTATATTCACACTCAATAATATAATCGTAATTTGGAACGATAGACATATCGCCAGTCAAAGTAATAGTATGGCCATCATCATTATATGCGGGCCTTCCTGCCTCTACTTTCTTGATATATATTTGTGCTATTTTGAATGTATCACTTTCATAAATAAGGCGATTTAGGGAACCTATAATTGATATTGTTTTTTGTTCTTCCATCTAATATTTCAACACCTTATTTAAAACGTCTAGTTCACTTGAATAGTTATATACATCTAATCTTTTTTCTAATAGATAGTAAATCATCACTTTTCGACCCGCTTGAATTAGTTTAGAAACGTTATCTTCACTTAAAATAAGATTATTTGCTAATTTCACATTTGAGGTCGTATTCGTTCTTGTAAATTTATCTTTACCAACACGCTTATTTTCAAAAGCTTCTTCAGGTTTAAGCTCTAGCATAAATCCAGTCATGTTAAAGTCATTCTTTAAAGTAAACGTAAAAGGCTCAGCCTTCAATTTTGATAATTTCATTATGTAAAACCTCCTCTAACGGCAAAGTAAAGTCTGGGTGTGCTTCTTTCCAGTCACGTGCCCTATACGCTTTAAAACCACGCTTTTCTTTCTTGGCAGTAATCATTGGACCCAGCGCACGTCTATCACTAAATCCGATAAATTCAGCACCCGTTTGCCGATTTCGCATAAACCAACTTTGACCGTCTTCGCTACGTTGCATAATCACCCCGTGATACAACAGATATAGGGATTCATAAAAATCATTTAACTCAAGTTCCTCAATACGTTGTTTTACAGTTGTATGATGCATACCAAGATGTTTCCCAATTTTATTTACGTTATCATAACCGTCTTGATAGCATTGCAATAGAATATTTGCAAACGATTCTCGGTTTTCATATGGATATAATGTTTTATGAATAAATGCTTGGCACCACTTTAGATCTTTATTGTCATCACTCACTCGTGTTACCCAAGATTCCTGTGTTGTGCGTAGCTCTTCTAGTTTATGAAGATGTTCATAAAAATCGTCAGTCAGCAAAGATTTCATTTATATTCACCTAAAGTCTATTATTTTACTGGTAACTCGTATAAGAGTCTAACATATATATTTGTCACTAACAAGTATTTATCATTCTAAGTCATTGTCGATCTGCGTAAGTCCCACATCTCTAATTGTATTAAGACCACGATCAACCTCTAAAACAGCTTGCCGATTTGTTTTTCCCTGTCTGTTCTTATCCCAGAATACAATCATGTAATCTTTATCTTCATCTAACAAATGTTGATGGTGATCTCTTCCTATAACCTTTAAAGCTTTATCACCCGTTTTCTCAGATAAACTAGCCATACGAATCAACATTAGTGATGAAACCACATCGGTCACATTTTTTGCCATTCCAATCATACTTTGATCTAAATAACGTGATCTCCGATTTGTTTTAGTCATCTGAGCTGTAACCCAAATATGTACATTTAGGTTGCTTGGTTTGATAACGTTATATAGCTTTACCATATTTTGCTGAAGCTGCAACCATGAGTTATCGTTAACTCGACTATATGTATCATTATCTAATTTCAACGTATCTAGAATAAAATACTTAATATCATATAGCCGTGCATACTTCTTTATTAAGCGAATTGTTTTAGCCATGCTAAATTCATTCATGTTAACAAAATTTATCATGCCCTCTTCAACTTTAGAGTCATACCAATCTCTCGCCTCATTAAGGAGATCCCATTCCTCATCAGTGAAGCCACCATTTAAGAATCTACTTTTATTAAATTCTGCTTCTGGATGATAACTGTTTATATATGCCGCCAATAACCCCTGAAGATACCTACTTCTTTCTTCTTCGTTGGCAATTATTAATACTGGTTCACCATTTCTAATAGAGCTACGGATATGCAACATTGTTGTCAAGAAGGTTTTTCCTACCCCTGAATTTGCAGCAACCATTGTGATATTACCTAAAGCAAGTCCATTTTGTATTCCGTCTAGTAATCGACTACCGATAGGAAGACCCTTTGCTTCTCCTTCATCTGACTTTTTAAGCATTTCATCAATGTCAGAGAACATATCTTCAACCTTATCATTGCCTAATTGAGTATCAACAAATGCTTCTGCGACTAGTCCTTCTAAGACTTCATTTAAGGTCTCTAAATCCATACTCTGGTAGGTTTTCCAATTTTTTTCAATCGGAAAACCGGCTTTAGTTAAGCGTAAAAGGGTCTTATATCGTTGTAGCTCACTAAAGTAACTTTCAACATTAGTGTCCTCTACAATGTTCATACCCTTTTCTATCGTTTCGTATGAGCCACATTTCTTATAGAGATCCTGGAACTTTTCATTTTTAGTTGAAACATAAGCTGAGATCGAAACCGCATCCATCTTACGTAATTTACGATCTTCTACCATTTCTTTCAGCATACGGTAGTAGAATCGCCACATAGAACTATCAAAGTCCTCTAACCTTAATTCGTAGTCATAATAATAATTTGTATTAGCATAAAGACTAAAGACTAGTTGACTTTCAATAATTGATTTTTCTTTTTCAAGTTCTTTATAAAAGTCGGTTTTTACAAAGCTGTTTTCCTTTTTCGTAGTTCGTTTCAAGTCTCCAGTCCTCTCCAAAAATCTTTATTTTAATAGTTTGGCCAAAATATAGCTGCGTTCCTCAGCAATAAAATTTTGAATTTCATGAATAGGGAATCGTTTAAATTGAATATCTTTTGCGTAATAAAATTCCAATTCTTCGAAAAATAAACTGATATTTGATGTTAAATCTCCAGATAAGCTTTCTAGAACTTCAACAATTTTCTTCATTTTTAATTCTGACCTTACAATTCCATATAATCCAAAACTTGCTAATAAAATATCAAGGTTATCTTCAATTTTAGAATCAACTAATTTTAATTTTGCTTCATTTACCATCATTACTATACTAAACTTACCTTTCGTTTCCCTGTGCCTTTCTTCTTATATGAAACACCATGATATGTCATATCCTCTTGTTTGAGCTTTTCCGCTTTCTTCTGCAATTTCTCTACTCGTTTCATGTTCTTATCAATTGTTCCAATATAATTTTCAAGGATGGTCATAATATAATTGATTTCATGCCTCTCGTCTCGGAATCTCACAACCTTCTTACGTTGTTCGATGATCGGTTTACAGAATTTCATAGTATTTAGCATGGTGGCAAAACTATAACCCTGCTTTGTCCCACGTGTATTAGTGTTTTTCGGAGCAAATTTGCCTACCTTCAATCCCAACAGACGAGTAACGTAATATTTGCGAATGGTTTCATTTCCTCTTCCACCATCAGCAGTAGCAGTATATAAATTATCTTGAAAATATCTATATACATCGTCCCATTCCGCACTATATATATGTTTATCCTTATCACTCTTCTGCTTTTCTAGAAAAACTGGTAAGCAATCATAGTGGAACTTGCGTGTCACTTCTTCTTTTACCCCATTAGAATGAGTGATATAAATAGGCTTCAGTACCCAATCATCATCAAGTATTTCTTTATCACAGTAGTAGCAGAACTCTCTTTGATCTTTTGGTAATTCTTCCATAACTACAATCCAATCGTCTTAATTTCAAAATTGCTATCGTTAACAAGTACTATCCCTTGTGATCGGGAGGATTTGGCACCTAATTTAACTGAGTAATCATCCATTCCTTTAACTGAACCAAATGCTACTTGATATCGATTATTACCGACTTCAACCATATAATTGTGATGAATATGTCCTGAGATCACTGCATCATAATGTTTGTCATGGATTTCGCCCAATTCAGCTAAAGTAGTTGGTTTTTTAATGCTGTTTCGATCACCATGTACAAATGCGAAATGAAACCCTCTTAAATCTAAATCGGTAAAATAGTCATCTGCGTCAATAAACTTTACATCTGAGCCCGCTAACTCAATCCACATTTTAATAATGCTATTACTTACTCGAACTGCATGATCATTATTTAAGTTATTATTCTTATCACCCTGCATGCGATCATGGTTCCCTGCAATGGCTCGATATGTTACTAATTCAACGTTGTCACGAATATATTGAATAAATTCAATAATTAATCTTGTTACATTAACAATTTGTTCTGACAATGTTTCTTCTGAATCAAATAGGTTTTGATTGCGCATATAAGCATGTTCTACAATGTCGCCTAAATTAACAATATCTACACTTGTTACATGGAACCGCTTGATATTAGTGACAACCTTACGTGCATATTCTTCTAAAAGATATCGAACTGCTTCTGTATCATAGTAGTTTTCGGAAATATCAACGTGTGCCCCATAATGAATATCCGATAAACATACAATCATTGAATTATCTTCGTCCGTTTCCCAATCTGGTAACACAACTGGATTATTAGGTTTAACTAAAGTAGTCGATTGTAGCGCTTTTGCTACTTCCTCAGTAAAGATAACACCTTTATTTGTGTCACGAATTAGCTTTCTAGTACGACGTGCTTGTTCTTGTAAGTCTAATTTAGTGCTATTAAGACTGCCAATTTCATTTTTAATAGCTTGCAACTTACCATCAGAAACTAATTCTGCGTGTGTCATTTGGCTTGGCAATACTCCTAGTTCCTTTTGACACCGTTTGATTAAACAACGGTAGTTTTCATTAGTATCGCTATCCGTAAAACCTTCTTGTTGCATCATACTCTTATGTTTAGCCCACGAACAACGTCGTGTAGGTGATAATTTTTGCAACTCTTCTTTAATTTTGATCGCAGTTTCAATGTGTTCAGAAGTTACAACAATCCGTTCACCCTTGCGATTTACGTAACTACGTATTGTAATTTTCAAAACCTCCATTGTTTTTGTTTAATATGTACACGGGAATAATCCCGCAAGTTTTATATGTTTATTTCTATAAAGTCTATTTATTTACTCATTAAAGCTAAAACTTTATCCTGTTGTTCTTTATTCATTTCCTTAATCTTCTTAGTTCCTGTTGCAGCAACCATGTCTTCAACAAATTTCTTCTTTGTGTCTGCATCAATTGTTGCAAAGTATTCCTTTACACGATCTGCAAAACTCATCTCGCCCTTTACTTCTTCATAGTAGGCCTTTTGAGATTTTTCAGCATCTTTACTAAAATCTTTAGCAACTATTTCTCCTTGGTTGTCCTTAGATTCAAGGCGGTGAGCCCAATTTTGATAACTTGGATTTTCAACAATATCACCACGTTCAAATACTTCTAAACGATCCTTTTCGATTTCGCCATAGTACTTGTTATCCTTGGTAAATAACCGAATTACTACATCGTAGTCAAAACGAGCTCTTTTATCCATGTTTGGCTTTTCTCCGACCTTTACACGTTGACCATTACCAGCATCTTCCATTTCATCAGCTGCCTGTGCAACTGAAATGATATTGATTCCCTGACTTGCTAAACGAAGTTTTGCGTTTTGGAGACGACCTGACAATTGACCTATCTTTCCATAGGAACGCATGGATAAATTAGCATCGAGTACATCTCGACCTTTACGCGCCGCACGTGTTTCTTCAACATTTTGTAATGCCTCTTTAATGTTTTCATAGACCTTGGTCTCTGAATCGATAACAAGTGACGAAAACTCTTCATCGTTTGCATCATCTAATTCGTCCATCAAATTTTCAAGATCGTCATACGATTGCGAATCTAATATACCAACAACATTACGCGTACGTTCTGTTCCTTCATACCATGAATACCCATCTTCGCTGTCAACAACGATTGATTTTGGAAATGATAATGCGAATACCGTCTTACCACTACCGGATTCACCGTAAATAAGAATCTTCATACCCTTTTTACGACTGTTAGGTTTGCGCAATCCACTTAAAATACTCAATTAATTTCCCCCTATATTATGCAAATAAATCATCATCTGAAAATACATCGTCTTCTTCACTGTCAACGGTAGTATCTACTGTTTGATCGTCCTCTTCATTATCAAATTCGTCTGTTTCGTCTTCTAACATCACAAGTGCTTCTGGTGAATAAGTATCGCTAAAGAGTGGTAGAATTTTACCATCTTCAGAATGAATCATTGGATGATCAAACACATTTTCTTCAATGCGATTTTCTGTAATCGTTGCTTCATTTTGCACCTGTTCCAATGTCATAATCCCAGCATCAATAAGATCTTGAATTTCCGGTGTAACCTCAATGTTGCCTGTAGAACTTTCATACCCAAAGAATAGCTTAGTAACAATATCCATCTTGCGTACTACGCCCTTCTTTACTGTGAACCACTCTTCAACTTTTGACATGAACTTTTCACGATTTTCATCATCTTCATTAGTCTTAATTACAATCTGCTGTGGCATTGCAACAGTTTTCTTAATCTTCTTACCGTTGTACTTCCCAACATATTGTGGAACAAAAAGATTAACCTTGATTTGTCCATCTTCTTCAATCTTCTTTTTCCATTGACGTGGGAGAGCATTACTATCTACTAAGTACATTTGCGACATTGTTGCCAAGTCATCATTTTCTGGATTCTTAAGATAGATCTGCGTTACGTTCAATCTTTGTTGAGTACGTCCATTGTATTGTTGGTATTCAACATCACCACGGATTTCAACAGGTGTACCATCTTCTAAATGTTCTGCAAGATATTCGATAGCATCAACTGGTGATAAGAACTTCTTCAATGTAGCCTTATCACTACCTTCTTGTTTCTCAATAGCAATACGAATAAACTCTCTATTTGGAATATTTTCTAGGACTGTCTTATTAGTTCGTAAATCCCACTTAACTTGAATTGGTTCATTATCATTATTCATAGTATAAATAACCGGGTTTTCCGAGCTACGACCACCCATAATTTCTACGTATTGATAGTTATTGTCACCGACTTTAATAGCGAAAGAAGATCTACGATACTTCCAACCTGAATCTGAAACAGTATCCTCTCGTGGGAATGTCTTATCATCAACTACTGCGGTTCCTCGTAATACAAAACGAGAAATACCTGAGCGAAGTTCTGTTTCTAATTTAGTTTTTGCCATCTAATACCTTCTCCGTTTCTTTTTCTTTAATGATTTCGAATGTCATATTTTCCTTACGATCAACGAAATTGATAATCGCTAATTGATTAGCGTCTAATTCGTCGAAATCAATCTCCACATCATCATCTAATCCAGCTAATTCTTTTAATTCATCAGGAGCAACGAGATAAACAACATAATTACCATTAATAGTAATAGTTGTGATTTCTAAGTTCTCGTTATTCGCCTTTTCAAGAATAGGTTTTAGTTGATCTAGTAAGTATGCATTTACATCGTAGTCAATTTCATTAATTGTACTTTTGGATGATTCAGACTTATGTTTATCTTCTTCGTTTGTTTCTGACGCTAATTTTTCCACAACAGGCTCAGTTGACGTAGGATTTTCACTGTTATCTGATTGTTGGATCTGATCAAAATCAGCTTCGATTATTTCTAAACCAGTTCCTTGTAAAGCCTTTTTTATTTTTGAATATTGATCTTGAGCAATTGCATTTACTAATTCAGCATCATTATCAATACCTAAATATGCTTTTACACCGGGGATATTCTTTGGTGATAGTAGTTTTGTTAACTCCAAGCCAATGCCCAATCTAATCATATGTGTATATTGTTTAGCCAACTAGATCCCACCACTTTTCTACTTGTTCACGCGTCTCTTCAATGCTGCGTGAATTATCGATGATATAAATATTATTAAAAATTCCTGAATCATTTACTTTGTAAAGTGAGCAATTGCCAACTCTCGTGGCCGGCAATTCTTGAATAAAATTCATTTGTGTCTCAATGTTTCGTTTTAAATCCCGTTCATTAAAAGATCCATCTCTTGCTTTTAATCGATTACGAGTAATTTCTGGATCTGTATATACGTAAAGTGGCAAAAAATCTCTTTCAACAACATAATGAGAATATTCTAGTAATTTACGTATATCAGGTACAATAGTTGGTCCATGCATAGTCCTATCGGTGAGATCCATCCATACATTTTCTCCAAAAATATCTCGCATGGATTCACCAACAGCTTGTAATTCGTTCCGTTGAGGGTTGGAACTTAATTTATTACAAATTTTATGTATTTCTTGCGCCAAACTGATTTTTTGATAATCAATTCCTGTAATATCTGTAATTATATCTGCAACAGTATCTTTTCCAGCGCCACCGCTGGAGCCCATAATAGCAATATTTTTCATTGCGTCCTCCTTCTTCTGTTGTTTACTAAATTAATATATATTTTTCTTTATCGAAAGTCTATTATTTGACTAAAAAGACATTTAAAGAAAAAAGAGCCCATTCGGACTCTCTTCACAATTATTTAATTTTCATCTTATACAGTAACGTATTCTGTATACTTCTTATATAGATTAGTCATTTGACGTCTTCTCTTAGCAATGCCCGAATTACCCTTATAATCCATTATATTTTGGCTGTCCATTGGAATCACGCCATATTCTCGGAAACACTTATCTATTGCTCGTATGATCGCTATTTTATCCGCATTAGCGTTTAACTCTCGTTTTAATTGATTGGCAATATAGTAAACCTCACCACTTCGTCTAATCATATTATAAGTTGGCTTCTTGCCCAATATGTTATCTACTTGACGCATTCTCTTATTAAGGAGAGCCCAAGTTTTGAGAGGTTGTTTTTTCTCCTGTTCGGTTAATTTAGGAGACTCATTTCGGAACACATAATCATTTTCAGAGGCACCTTTACACAATCTTCCAATATATCTAGCCTCATCCTCAGCGAGATATATTGTTCTAGGCATATCACCATTTATTGTAATTTGATTACCTTTAATATCTCCAACTTTTAACGTTGAAATTTCTTTATTATATTTATTTTCTCGTAATCCTCTAAAGATCAAGACAAAAATAGCTCCAATAGACGCTGGTTTTCTTTCCATAACCTCTTGGACATCATCTATTGTAACAAAAGGAATTTCTCCATTCGCCAAGGCGGTATTACCATACTCTTGTGTAGCATAATTTTTTGTCGTCTTTAGAAAAATGTTAATGAATGTTTCATCATACACTTTTTTACTTTCTGGTAAATATTCTCCAGCGAATTCATGTAATTCTTTTACTAGTCGCGAAAGCAGATATATTCTGTTATTTGCTGTATATACAGATGATCCTTGTTCTATTTGATTTTTAGCAAAACTAATTATGTCATCTTGATTAAAATTACGGAACGCTTTATCTATCGATTTCTCTTCTTTAGAGACAATGTTCATGGTTGTCTTGAAAGAAAGTACCGTTGAAAATGGTATTTCCTGCTTTACACAGTAAAACAATAGTGCTGTTTTCAAATTGTCTTCATATTCGAATTCAGTATTTAATATTTCAGATCTTTTAGTATCAAAAATATTAATCAAAAAAGCTTCATTAAACGTTTCATTATTATTTAACACATTTTTAAAAACAATATCCTCATCTTGTTCTTCAGAAATAATTTTTTCAGAAGTTAAATCAATGAAATCATTCCCTATTAACGCTGTGGTTTTTCCCGATATATTATCTACTTTTTTTTCAATTTCCAATACATATCTCATTTTACCAAAACCTCTATTTTTCTTACCTAACTTACATTGCTGATTATAACAGCAAAAACAGTAAAAACATAGGCTTTTTGTGAAATTTAAAGATAATTAAAAAGTTAAATGAAATTTACTTCCTGTTCTCATAATCGTATTCTCAATTTCTGGTTGAGAGTGGATAATCATCAATAGTTGTTCTTTTGATAGGTTGTCTATCTTATCAGCGTCAAAATTCTCTGTTAAGATTGCTGTTCCCATATGATTAGGATCTTCTTGTTGATGAATGTAATTTTCAGTTGTGCTTACACTTTCATGATCACAAAAATCACGTACCAATAAAATGTCTTTTGTTTGAGCATATAGGGTCGTAGCAGCTCCCGCTTTTAATGAGTGAATTACTAGGTGACGTCCCTTCTTTTCACTAAATTGTTTAAAGAAACTTCTTAGGCTATGTTGGCTCAATTCATCAAATAATTTTTCATCTTTATTTTTTCGATAAAAAATTCTATGCAGCTTATCATAATAAGCTCTAGTTAAGTACTTAGTATTTAACTTTGATCCTTTATCAAGAACTTCTAATTGCGCCCAATCTCCACCATACGGAGAATTCATTAAAGTGAAATCACTCCAAGTAATGTTAAAAGTTGCGGTAACACGAATTCCTGTTTTGTACATAAAATCAATTAACATGGCATACTTTTCTCCAGCGTTATCCACTTTTGTATTGAAATAATTTTTACCCTTTAACCATTCCTCCATTTCATTTAAGTCCGTCAGCGAAATGGGTTCATAATGTTCTACATTATTCATGCCCAAACTTTGAACCTTAAAAACATCATTAGAGATTGAACTCATGTTTAACCCAGGAAAAATTTTCTCTTTACGAATAATGTTTAAGTACGACCGCATAGCAATAAGGTGCGATTTAATAGTAGAATCCTTAATGTCTTTATCTCGTAGCGGCTTAACAAATTTATTAATTGTGTCACTATATCGTAAATTCTCAAAATCATCTCTTGTTAGTTCATCTGGCTTTTTACCAAAAACCATATCGCAATATATCTCCACAGAACCAGTATATTTCTTTAACGTATTTGGTGAATTAATAGAATTTTTCCACGTTAAATATGCAACTAATATGTCTTTCATATTTGAAACCTCCATCTTTTGCAAATACAGATTTTATAAAGTATGGTTTAATTTAGGAGGTTTAACTTTTCCATAAAATAGGTAATTTAGAGGCATTTAATTTGACTTATTTTTAATAAGTTTATATAGAATAAGTATACAAAAAACGGAGCGATATTACATCACTCCGTTTTTAGTATACTTATTCTATAAATGTTTTAATACAATTTTATAAAATCTGTATTTTATTCTTCTTAATTAGCACAAAATTAATGAAATTATTTCCGAATTATTTTTTCATAGTAAATTTTCTACCGACGTTAACCTTCTAATAATTTCTTTTTACCTTGCTTGAATTCTTCCTCTGTAAGCAATCCTTCATCCATCATCTTCTTTAACTTTTGTAATTCTGCTACAAAATTACTATTGTTTTGATTACTTTCTTCTCGCGTTTCATTCTCTACTAGGAAATATTTTTTCAAAATAATAATATCATCCTCATAGTATTGCTCAGCTATTTTCACCTTGTCTCCGTCGCTACTTTCAATTGTAATAAGAGCTGTTGATGGAACTTCTCTTTCTTGAGCCGAGTTACTAGAATGCGATACAGTTGTCGAATTTATTTCTCTTCCTAAAGAGGAGCCGATAACGGCACCTGTAGTTCCACCAATTAATCCACCAATAGTAGCAGCTCCTGCATGTCCTCCAACACGTCCTGTTTCTTCACTTTTTGTTGTAACTTCATAGTCAGTTACATAATGAGGTGTAAATTCGACATTAGTTAATTTCCATTTAAGGTTTGGATTTTTTGACCCAGAAATACTAAAGAATTTTTCTTTCTTGTCTGTCTTATATGCGCACTCAACATCAGTATTGAAAGTTACATAGTCTCTCAGATCGTCCGTTTCATGTATTACAAAACTACACTGAACCATAGGCACATTGATTTTGTCTAAATACCCAATAATTTCTTTGTCCTTTTCGTCTCCTAAACTAGGAATAATATTAATTCCATGTGGTGTTGGCGATAGAATAATTATTCTCCCATCACCTATTATATAAGCTGAATTATCCAATGAGCATTCAATTAGTGGCCCGATTAGTTTATTATCCTTGAATGCAATCCATTGATTTTTGTTGACTATTATTAATTTATCAAAATTCATTTTTGTCATTTTGAGCCGAAATACTTTTTCTTCATCTAATTTCTTTTTATCTTCAATTTTCTTTCTGGCGTTTTCTTGTTTTTCAAGTCCTATTAGCGTACCGACTAATACAAGAGCGAAAAAGATTAAAAGCGCTCCTAATGCTCCCATAATATAAATATCCTCCCTAAACATACAAAAATGGTCAACCAGCGTAGCTAATTGCGTCGATTGACCATTTAATTTTAAATCGCTTATATTTTACCAAAATTTTCTTTGGCTGCCTACCTTATATACAAAAGTCATTGATAACCCGACTTATTTGATGTTTTACCCTATTAAAATCTTCTAATCGTAACTTATCTATCGGTAATGATCTTACACGTTCCTGTGAGAAACAATGAATCTGAGTAGCATTTACTCGACCGTAAATTCTTTCATAGCCAATCAAATTAACATAACCATTAAAATATGTTCCGCCAGATGTAATTGGTACAACCATCAAATAACCTGAATTACGATTATATCTATCATTTGAAATAATTACTGCTGGATGTTTTCCGTCCATTTCAAAACCAACTGATGGACTAAAGTCCATGTAAACAATATCTCCCTGCTTATATATTACTTTGCTCATTATTTTTACTCCATTAGCTAAAAAGACGATCGTTTTGAATGACGACCGCCCTTGTTCTTTTCTTGCTTATCAAATTTTCGCTTCTCTATAATACTGCCAATCAACGCCACAAATAGTACCACTGTATCAAATATAATGAATCGCATTTTCTCTAAATCCCTCCCATTAATTTCAAAACGCCTTGTCGAAATTCATTAAAAAATTTTCGATCCTTATATGTTAGCTCCGTTGGTGATGTATCCACTCCACAGCCACCTGACATAAACTTAGTTAATAAATCTCTTCGTATTTCATAGATTGCCTCACTTCTATCAAGTCCATCTGTTAAAAAGTCTAGCCATTCCACTCGACATGGGACAGCTCTAATCGCTCCGTTTGGTGCAACTATTACCATATATTCCAAACCATTGTTGTCATGAGCAAATTGTCCTCGTACGCCTAATTTATTGCACATAATCTCGAAAAAATTATATTCTTCTTGAATTAATCTTCCTCTGTTCATAATTTTCTCCTCCTACATAAATAAATCTGCAATTGCTACCAATAAGCACGTT
>OFFQ01001208.1_pt1 | contig 15836 bp, 11 predicted proteins | sample 1521411 | NCBI WGS metagenome assembly OFFQ01 (sample SAMEA3504110, study PRJEB24116) | mouse gut metagenome | biome: mouse gut; feature: mouse-associated habitat; material: faeces | place: Denmark | collected 2011 | reverse complement strand
CGGGCGCGTCGATCGGCTGCTCCACTTCGGCCAGGTCGCCTCGACGATCGACGTGCCAGTCGAAACCCTGCGCCAGCTCAATCCCCAGTACAAACTCGACATCGTGCCGGCCACGGCCCGCGCCTACACCCTGGTGCTGCCGCAGCGCAACGTCGTGCAATTCATCGAACGGCTCGATTCGATCCATGCGAAGGATTCGCTCTACCTGAAGGAGTACATCGACCCGGCGAACATCGACAAGAAGCGCCAGGAACGCGGCGGCACGGTCTACATCGTGAAAAAGGGCGACACCCTGGGCGCCATCGCCCGCCGCTACCGCGTGACCACGGCGCAGCTCATGCGCTGGAACGGCATCAAGAACGCCCACAAGCTGAGTCTGGGACAGAGAATCCGCATCGAAGGCCGATAACGTCATGTTCGACACGCACGACACCATCGCCGCACCGGCCACCGCCTCGGGCGGCGCCGTGGCCATGATCCGCATCAGCGGCCCGGAGGCCATCGCCGTCTGCGACCGCATCTTCCGGGGCTCGGCGCGCCTCGCCGACACCCCCGCATACACCGTACGCTTCGGCCGCATCACGGACGGCGGCCGCACGGTGGACGAAGTGCTCGCCACCGTCTTCCGCGCCCCCCGCTCCTACACGGGCGAAGACTCGGTGGAACTCTCCTGCCACGGCTCCTCCTACGTCGTGGCCGAGATTCTGCGCCTGCTCCACGCCGCGGGAGCCCGCACCGCCGAACCAGGCGAATTCACCGCCCGGGCGTTTCTCGCAGGCAAGATGGACCTCGCGCAGGCCGAGGCGGTCGCCGACCTGATTGCCTCGTCGTCGCGCGCATCCCATGCCCTCGCCACGGCCCAGATGCGCGGCGGATTCTCCGACGACCTGCACGCATTGCGCGACCGTCTGCTGCACCTGGCCTCGCTGCTCGAACTCGAACTCGACTTCTCGGAGGAGGACGTGGAGTTCGCCGACCGCACGCAGCTGCGCGGCGTCATGGAGGAAATCGGCGCCGAACTCGATACCCTGTGCCGCAGCTTCTCGCTGGGCAATGCCCTGAAGCAGGGCGTGGGCGTGGCGATCGTCGGCGCACCCAATGCCGGCAAGTCCACGCTGCTGAACCGGCTTCTGGGCGAGGAACGCGCCATGGTTTCCGACATCGCCGGCACCACGCGCGACGCCATCGAGGAGACCCTGGACATCGACGGCGTGCTCTTCCGCTTCATCGACACCGCAGGCCTGCGCCGCACCGACGACCGGCTGGAACGCATGGGCATCGAACGGCCCCTTGCCGCCGCGGCCCGCGCACGGATCATACTCCGCGTGACCGACGCCGCGGACGACGCCGCAGCCTCGCCCCCCCTGCTGCCCCCGCTCCGCGACGACCAGCGCCTGATCGAGGCGATCAACAAAATCGACCGTTGTCCCCGCCTCACGCTTCCCGCGGGTGCGTTGGGCATCTCGGCACGCGACGGCATCGGCATCGACGCGCTGCGGCGCGCGCTCCGCGACGCGGTCGATACGGAAGCACTCTACCACGGCGACACGGTGGTCTCCACGGCCCGTCACTACGACGCCCTCGCCTCGGCCCGTGCGGCACTCGACCGCGCCCTCGCGGCGCTATGCGCCGGCCGCCCCGCCGACCTGCTGAGCGAGGAGCTCCGCCACGTCCTCCACCACCTGGGCACCATCACCGGAGAGATCACCACGGACGAGATCCTCAGCAACATCTTCTCGAAGTTCTGCATCGGAAAGTAACCTAATAAAACAAAAGACAAAGAAGATGCAATAAATATTATTGACTATCAATTTATTAAGTAGTAAACATCTGTCTTTATTCATTCTTTGATTTTCAATTACACTCGGCATTTTTGCAACATATTTGCAACTTACGCATTTGCGTGTTGCAAATTTTCTACTTATTTTTGCCGCGCTACAATTAACGTATGCGGCTATGGAAATCAAACTAATCAAACGCAAGCTGAAAAGCGGGCGAACATCGTTGGTGCTCGAATATTACATGGGATATTCGGTTGCCGCAAACGGTACGACAAGGCCCCAACGCAAATTCGAGACTCTCGAATACTACCTCTACACCGACCCGAAAAACAAGTTGGAGCGCGACCACAATAAGGTCAATCTCGAAATGGCCGAGAAGGTCAAGGCCAAACGGCTGCTCGCCGAGCAGAACGAGCAATACGGCTTTGCGGTGAAATATAAAATCCGCACCAACCTCGTCGAGTACATCAAGGGACTGATAGAACAGCGCAAGGAGTCGCCGGGGAACTGGGGCAACTGGGACAGCGCATTGAAACACCTCGTCGCCTACGCCGGAACGAACACGACGTTCGAGATGGTCGACAAGAAGTTCGTCGAGGGGTTCAAAACCTATCTGGCGAAGCAGGCCAAGACCAAAAGCGGCACAGCTCTTTCGACGAACAGCCAAAGCAGCTATTTCCTCAAACTCAAAGCCGCGCTGAACCAAGCGGTCGAGGACGGCATCATCCCCCACTCGCCCGCCATGTCGGTCAAGCCTGCGCATGTCGAGGACGTACACCGCGAATACCTCACTTTCGACGAATTGCAGCGCCTCGCCAAAACGAAGTGTCCGTATCCTGTGCTCAAAGACGCATTCCTCTTCTCGTGCCTGACCGGCATGCGTTGGAGCGACATCAACAAACTGACGTGGGCCGAGGTGCAGGAGTTCGACGGCGGCACGCGCATCGTCTTCCGGCAGAAAAAGACCAAAGGGCTGGAATACCTCGACATTACCGACCAAGCCGTGCGCTACATGGGCCAGCGCGGCAAGGCCGACGAGCGGGTCTTCGCCGGGCTGAAATACTCCGCATGGCACAACCTCGCCCTGCGCGAGTGGTGTCTGAAAGCGGGCATTACGAAACACATTACGTTCCACTGCGGACGGCACACGTTCGCAGTGCTGCAACTCTCGCTCGGCACGGAGATCTACACCGTGTCGAAGCTCCTCGGCCACCGAGAACTGAAAACGACGCAGGTCTATGCGCAGATTATGGATGCGAAGAAGCGTGAAGCAGTAAACCGGATTCCGGAATTATAACTATCTTTATGCTATGGAGAACGAAATGCTGATATACCGCTCGGCCGACGGGAACATCAAAATCGACGTCCGCATGGGCGAGGAGACCGTCTGGCTGACCCAAGACCAGATGGCGACGCTGTTCGGAAAGGCCAAATCCACCATCAACGAACACTTGAAAAACATCTTTTCCGAGGGTGAGCTGGTCGCCGATTCAGTTATTCGGAATTTCCGAACAACTGCCGCCGACGGCAAAAGCTACGACACGAACTACTATAACCTCGACGTGATTATTTCGGTCGGCTACCGTGTAAAATCGCACCAAGGCACGCAGTTCCGCATTTGGGCGACGCAGGTGCTGCGCGAGTACCTCATCAAGGGCTTCGCGCTGAACGACGAACGGATGAAGTCGGGCAAGTCGATGAACTATTTCGACGAGCTGCAGGAGCGCATCCGCGAAATCCGCCTTTCGGAACGGGTGTTCTACCAAAAGGTCAAGGACATCTACACGACGAGCATCGACTACGACCCGAAAGCCGAAAAGACGGTCGAATTTTTCAAAATCGTGCAGAACAAACTGCTGTGGGCCATCAGCAGCCAGACAGCCGCCGAACTGGTCGCCCGCCGCGCCGATGCCCGCCTGCCGATGATGGGCATGACCTCCTGCAACAAAAGCGACCCGCGGCGCATTACCAAAGCCGATGCCGCAACCGCCAAGAACTACCTGACCGAAGACGAGATGAAAGACCTCGGTCTGCTGGTCGAACAATACCTCGCATTCGCCGAAAGCCAGGCGCGGCGGCAGGTGCCCATGTATATGGCCGACTGGATCAAGAAGCTGAACGACATTCTGGTCATCAACGGGCGCGAACTGCTCGAACATGCCGGGCAAATCAGCCGCAAGGTCGCCGAAAGCATCGCGGCCCAACAGCTCGATGCCTACAAGGGGCGTTTGCGTGAAGAAGAACGCCGCGCGAGCCTCGCCGAACTCGAAGCCGACCTGCAAGCCGCCGCCAAGAATCAGCCATGACCCGCATCGAATACATACGTCTGTCGCACCGGCGCACCAACCGCAAAATCCGCGAGCGGTTGCAGGCGGTTCGCTCCCGATTGGATGCCAAAAGCCGATGGCTCGGCGGTGCATGGCAGGCAGTCGCATGGGTATTGTACAGCATAGTCAGCGTGGTGAGCTGGCTGGCATTCGCCGTCGAAATGTTCAAGGACAACCGTTTTTCATTGCACTACATGGAGTGCGAAATCGAACATCGCAACCTATCCGCCGCCGAAGCACGCCGATACCTCGCCGACAAAAAGCAGGAGTACGACCGTTGGCTGGCCTACGGTTCAATCTCGGCCAAAGAGCAGCACAGCATCGACAAGACGTTCGAGTATCTTTCCGCCCGTTATCCGGCAGACACCCCTGCGGACAAACTGCTGACCCGTATCGCCGAAGTCCGGTCTACCGTTACCGAAATCGCCGACTACACCCGTCATCGGCAGACGGAGGAGACGCAGCGCAAGGAGCGCGAAGCGGAATTGCTGGCCCAAGCCGAAAAACGCCGGGCCGCCCAGCGCAGCCGCACCGGTTTCGACCCGACACCCGCCGATTTCTGCCCACGCCTGACCGACCGGCAAATCGCAGTGCTGACCGAACACATCAACCGAATCGGCATCTTCAAACGCGACACGACCGAAGAGGAGATTGCCCGACTGCTTGCCTGCCAGCTCGCGGAACCGTTGCAGACGACGCACAACAAGCTGCTGGCGCTGCTGCTCGAATCGTTGAGCGCATCCCGGCTGATTACCCCGAAATGGCAGCGGGTAGCCGGAAACAACGGCTGTTTTACCTCGAAGTTGGGCAAACCGCTGACGGCGAAAGACCTCTCGGCCGCCAAACAAATGGCCGAAATCATCGACCGCCGCAAGGAGCGGATGATTATCGACTGCATCGAAGCACTGGAAGCAGCCGAATAGTTTCGACACGTTCATCTATAACAGGATTCCGCCCCACCGGAATCCTGTTTTTTTTCATCTCCATACGCCCACCGAACCTTGGAAACATTGTCCAAAAATGTCGAAACATAGGCAGCCAATGCGGACAGCTTTTCGTTGAATTTTATTTGCACTCGTAATTACATCACGAGCGTTGCGCAACGCCTTGTATCAAACCTTTTCGATAAGCCGAGCGCAGAGACGTGCTTGCACGTGCTCTGCCGAGGCGAGAAAAGGTGCAAGAAATTGAACGCTAAAAACAGAATGATTATGAGTGAAAACACAACCGTCGAGCAACGGCTCGACCGCATCGAACAACTTCTTCGGGGACAAAAGACAGTCTTGAACTTCGCCGAAGCATGCGAATTCACGGGGCTGTCGAGGACCTACATGTACAAGCTTACCCACCAAGGGCGAATCCCCCATTTCAAGCCCCACGGCAAGCACATCTATTTCAACCGCGAGGAGTTGGAACGGTGGCTGTTGCAGAATCCCGTCAAAACAGCCGAACAGAAAGAACGCGAAGCCGTCGATTACGTCGTCCGCAAACGACGACCGAGGTAGCATTTCATCCGGCCTGCTCCGGCTCTTCGGAGCGGGTCGGATTTTCTATCAATTAGTAAGGCAAGTTTGTGTTTTTGTAGTACAAAAACGTACCGCCGCTGTTCGGTGGCAACATCCCGCTGGTCTATTAATCCGAAATCAACCCATGAAACAAATACCGCTTAACAAAGGCGGACAACCTGCCATAAGCGAGGGGCGCCGCAAGAAATACCTGCTATCGTTACGGCTCGATGCCGAACATTACTTCAAGCTGAAATCGCTTGTCCGCACCTCCGGTCATGGAACAGCCGAAGTCCTCCGCCAGCTGATTGCTACCGGTCGTGTCCGCGAACGTCTGCGCCGCGAACATTTGGACTTCATGTCCCAGCTCAAAGGCATGGCCCGCAACCTGAACCAACTTACCCACCTTGCCCATGCGAAAGGATTTACGGGAATAGTATCCCGTCATACGATTATTGTAGCAAGTATTGAGGGCTTGTTAAGGAATCTTCGCGATGATCGGTAAGATCATCGCCGGGTCATCATTTGCAGGAACGGTCGGATATGTAATAAAGGAACAATCGCGAATATTGGCAGCCGAGGGAGTAACCCCGCCGAATGTTCGGGATATGGTGCAAGACTTCAAAGACCAAACATTACTGAATCCTCGGCTGAGAAATGCCGTCGGGCACATCTCCCTTTCGTTTTCTCCGAAAGATGGCGTGCGAATGACTGACGCTTTGATGCTGGATATTGCCCAAGAGTATATGCAGCGCATGGGAATTACCGATACCCAATACCTGCTGGTGCCGCATCCGCACTGCCATTTGGTTTATAATCGGGTAGCAAACAACGGCCAAACCCTATCGGACAAGAACATCAAAATCCGCAATGCGAAAGTCTGTCGGACTTTGACCGAGAAATACGGGTTGCACCTTGCGCCGGAAAAAGAATCGGTACGTCGGGAGCGCTTGCGGGAACCCGACAAAACCAAATACGAAATATACGATACGATTAAAGCCTCGCTGCCTCAATCCCGAAGCTGGAACGACTTGGAGCTTCGATTAAAGGAGCACGGTATTGCTATGCGTTATAAGTATTGCGGCTCGACCAATCAAAAACAAGGGGTGCTGTTCAGCAAAAACGGATTCGAGTTCTCTGGCTCGAAGATAGACCGGCAATTCAGCTACTCGAAGCTGAACCGACACTTTACGCAGGCACAGCAGCAAACCCACTATCGGGCGACGCTTGCGAAGGGATTTCATACGGCCGTAGGCAATTATCGGTCGGCATACACCGACCTATTCGGCAATGCAGGTGGAAGCGGGAATAAGAGGCCAATTGCTAACGATTCTATAAACTTCGGCGGCAATATCGGCACATTGCCTTTACCGCCCAACGATTTGTCCGTCGGATTGTCGGCAGCCCAACTCCAACGCAAGTCCGGCGAAAGCCCCGAAGAACATATCGCCCGCATTACGGCGTTGCTCAACACCGTTGCCGAGGTGATGGCAATAGCAGCCATGGAGCGAAAACGCAAGCTGCGAGACCAAAAAGCGAACAAACCGAAAAGAAAATTATAAACATAAATCGACAATCTGTTATGAAGGAAAACAATATGATGTCTTACGAAATGTACGAAGACTTCAAAGAGACAATGGTGAAAACCATCAAAACCGAACTATCGGCAAGGAATAGCCAATCGTGCGGCAATGACTTACCGCAACTCATAAGAGAGGCAATAACCCAACTTACTGAAAGGCTGGAAAGCATCGAACAGAGCAACATAAAGGCCCAAATGGGGATAGATAGCTTGCAAGCATCTGTCGAAGCAATAGAAATTCCTGCTGAACTGCCACCGAGAATCGTGCAGCACAAAATATCGCTCGCCATTGAATCGAAAGGAATATTCTGGGCGATGATAGGAATGATGACGGCAATCGTGCTGCTATGCACGATGCTGTATTGGGCAACGAAACCGAACTACGACCGCATCGACAATGACCTGAAATACCGCTACATCAAAATGAAAGGCGAAGCGCAACCCGACCGCATTGCCGAGCTGGAAGAAATATTCGAACTAAACCGCGACAACGCAAAAATCCGAGAGATGAAAAAAGATGTAGAAGAATACGAACGAACCATACGACGCAAGGTGCAGTTAGAAGAACAAGCGAGAAGGAAAGAACGGGAAGCAGAACATTTAACCGACAAGGCCAACTCGATAAAAAAGAAATAATTATATCGTATGCTCACACCTTGCAGTTGTGCAATAACCAAATAATTTACTATATTTGTACTTAATTGGGCGTATTGTAATCCCAATAAAAACTATATGGGTCGAGAAAAACAAATAGAAGATAGTTTTATTCGGAAGCTGACCGAACAATTAAAATATGTCTATCGTGATGATATTCACGACAGAAATGCGCTTGTGGCTAATTTCAGGCAGAAATTCGAGACTTTGAATCGTGTGAAATTGTCCGATTCGGAATTCGATCGACTGCTCGAAGAGATCATCAATCCCGATGTTTTTGCGTCATCCAAGAGATTGCGTGAGCGAAACACATTCATACGCGAAGACGGAACTCCGTTGCAGTATACATTGGTCAATATTAAGGATTGGTGCAAGAATGATTACGAGGTAATCAACCAACTGCGGATGAATACCGACAACAGCCATCACCGTTATGATGTCATTCTGCTGATTAACGGCATTCCGGTTGTACAAGTCGAGTTGAAGGCTTACGATGTCAGTCCGCGGCGTGCCATGCAACAGATCGTGGATTACAAAAACGACCCCGGGAACGGCTACACGAAATCCCTGCTCTGCTTTATCCAGCTGTTCATCGTCAGCAACCAAAGCAATACCTACTATTTCACGAATAACAACAACCAGCATTTCTCTTTCAACGCGGATGAACAATTTCTCCCGGTATACCAGTATGCGACAGAGCGAAATACGAAGATAACCAACCTCGATGCCTTTTCGAGTGCCGTGCTTGCCAAATGCGAACTGGGCAAGATGATTAGTCTCTATATGGTGCTGGTTGCAAGCGAGCAAAAGCTGTTGATTATGCGTCCGTATCAGATTTATGCCGTAAAAGCGATTATGGATTGCGTGCATGAAAATCGCGGAAACGGTTATATCTGGCATACGACAGGTAGCGGCAAAACGCTCACTTCGTTCAAGGCTTCCACTTTGATGAAAGACAATCCGGATATCGACAAGTGTCTGTTCGTAGTGGACCGCAAAGATCTGGACCGCCAAACCCGCGAGGAGTTCAACCGGTTTCAGGAGAATTGCGTCGAAGAGAATACCAATACGGAAACTCTGGTGCGACGGATGCTGTCGGACGATTATGCCGATAAAGTAATCGTTACAACCATCCAGAAACTTGGTATAGCCCTTGACCCGAAGCACAAGAAGAACTATCAAGAGCGTCTGCAACCATTAAGAAATAAACGATTCGTCTTTATTTTCGACGAATGCCACCGCTCTCAGTTCGGACGTAATCACAAAGCGATAAAGGAGTTTTTTCCGAACTCTCAACTCTTCGGATTTACGGGTACACCTATTTTCGACGGAAATTCGACATTCATACAAGTAGACGGCGAACAAGGCTCTTATAAGACGACTGCCGATATTTTCGAGAAGCAGTTGCACGCCTATACGATTACCCATGCGATCGAAGATAAAAACGTACTGCGGTTTCACATCGACTATTTCAAGCCCGACGGCGAGAATCGGCAAACCGGTAGTACGATTCCGAAGCGAGCGATTGCGGAAGCGATATTAAATCGTCACGATGCGGCTACGGATTCTCACCGCTTCAATGCCATCATGGCTACCGGCAGCATAGACGACGCTATCGAATATTATAATCTGTTCAAGACGGTTCAGCAGGAGCGACATGCCGAAGATACTGAATACGAACCGCTGAATATCGCTTGCGTCTTCTCGCCTCCGGCCGAAGGAAATAAGGATATACAGCAAATTCAGGAGGATTTACATCAGGAGCGTCTTGACAATCAGAAAGACCCCGACAAGAAAAAAGCCGCTTTGGGGCGGATTATCGACGATTACAATCGGCAGTACGGCACGAATCACGCGATTACGGAGTTCGATGCCTATTATCAAGATATTCAAGGCCGAATCAAATCGCAGAAATATAGCAACCGGGACGTCCCGCGCAAGGATAAAATCGATATCACTATCGTTGTCGACATGCTGTTGACCGGATTCGACTCCAAGTATCTCAACACACTGTATGTCGATAAGAATCTGAAATGGCATGGTCTGATTCAGGCTTTTTCGCGCACGAACCGCATTCTGAACGATACAAAACCTTACGGAAACATTCTCGATTTCCGATGTCAGGAAGCTGCGGTCGATGAAGCGATTGCTCTTTTCTCCGGCGAGAAAACCGAGGAAGACCCCAAACGCATCTGGCTGGTCGATCCGGCTCCGAAGGTGATCGAAAAATACGAAAAGGCTATTTCCGAATTAGAGACGTTCATGCAGTCGCATGGCGTGGAGTGCAAACCCGAAGAGGTCAACAACCTCCGCGGCGACGAAGCGCGCGCCGGGTTTATCAACTGTTTCAAGGAGGTACAGCGACTCCGCACGCAGCTGGAACAATATACGGATATTCAGTCGGACGATAAGGCCAAAATCGAATCGTTGTTGCCCGAAGATACGCTACGGGCATTCAGAGGCATGTATCTCGACAAGGCGCGTGAGCTGAAAAAGCGACGCGAAAAGCGGGGCGGAGAGCCAGTAAGCCCGCAAATCGAGGAGCTCGATTTCGAATTCGTGTTGTTCGCCTCGGCAATCATCGACTACGACTATATCATGGGGCTTATCGCCCGATATGCACATCGAACTACGGCCCAAAAACGAATCACGAAAGAGCAGCTTATTGCATTGGTCGCATCGAGTGCGAACCTGATGGAAGAGAAGGAGGACATCGTCGCTTATATCAACAGCCTCGACCTCGATAAGATCAACGGCAAAACCGAGCAGGAAATTAAGGATGGCTACGAACTTTTCAAAGCGGAGAAGTATAAAAAAGACATTACGGCCATAGCCGCCAAATACGGATTGGAGTTTTCAGCGCTGGATGCGTTCGTCAGGGAGATCGTCGAGCGCGAAGTTTTCGACGGCGAAAAACTTGGCGACCTGCTCGCCCCGCTCGGCTTGGGTTGGAGAGAACGTACCAAAAAGGAGTTGGCGTTGATGGACGATCTGGTCCCCATGTTGAAACGGCTGACCGACGGCCACGAAATATCAGGACTTTCGGCTTATGAAAACTAACGAAAAAGATACGAAACAAGGGGTAGTTCCAGCCTTGCGGTTTCCTGAGTTCCGGAAAAATGAAGAGTGGAATATACCTCATTTAAGGCAAATTAGCACTCGAATAATAACCAGAGTCGGAAACTCTAAACTATTACCGGTTAGCATTAGTGCAGGAGTGGGATTTCTCCCTCAGACGGAGAAATTTGGTCGAGATATTTCTGGAGAGCAATATCGCAACTATATTATATTAAATAGAGGTGAATTTGCTTATAATAAAGGAAATTCAAAAAAATATCCCCAAGGATGTGTATGTCGATTAGAAGAATTTGATCGGGTTGCAGCACCCAATACATTTCTTTGTTTCCGGTTTAATGATAACGTGATTCCAGACTTTTTCAAGGGATATTTTGATAGCAATTATCATGGGAAACAATTACAAAATGTCATAACAAGTGGTGCTCGCAGCAATGGTTTATTAAACATTAGTGCCGATGAGTTTTTTAATATTATCCTACCTACGCCCAAAGATAAAGAAGAGCAGCAAAAAATTGCCGAATGTTTGTCTTCAATAGATGCGTTGATAAAGGCTGCGGAGAATAAAATAGACGAGTTAAAAGCCCATAAAAAAGGCTTGATGCAACAACTTTTTCCCGCCGAAGGGAAATCAGTTCCTGCTCTTCGTTTCCCTGAATTTCAAAATGCAGGAGAATGGAAGCCGTATAAACTTAACGATTTCGGTTCATTTTTTAGAGGTTTAACATATAGCACAGCAGATGTTTCTAACGATAATGATGGAATAGGCGTACTACGATCTACAAATATCCAAAATAATCGATTGATCTTGGATAAAGATTTAGTATTTGTAAATAAAACCTGTACTTCTGAGCAACGATTACAAAAAGGAGATGTCGTAATCTGCATGTCTAATGGTAGCAAAGCATTGGTCGGTAAAAACGCGGAACTCGATCAAGATATTTCGTATAATTTAACGGTAGGGGCTTTTTGTTCCATTTTCAGACCGAAGAATGTTTTTGCTAAATATTTATTGCAAACAGATAGTTATACAAAATTCGTCGCTCTTGCGATAGGAGGAGGCAACATAAATAATCTTAAAAATTCCGATTTGGAGAATTTCGTACAATTTGCTCCTGCCAAATCAGAAGAGCAACAAAAGATCGCCGATTGTCTCTCCTCCATAGACAATTTGATTATAGCCCAAACGAATCGTCTCGAAGCTCTCAAAGCCCATAAAAAAGGTTTGATGCAGCAACTGTTCCCGAACTTAAATAATCATAAAGAATGAGTAACGCCCCTAAAATAGCAAAGTTCAAGTCGTTGTCCGACATCGCCGTGCGCTTTCGGTCCGATTTGAAAGATTTGAATTTCGTACTGCTTTACGCCTACAACGGAACCGGTAAGACGCGACTTTCGATGGAATTCAAGGACCGAGGAAAGAAAGGTAAAAAACAAGGCGATACGCTCTATTTCAATGCCTACACCGAAGATCTATTCCATTGGGATAACGATCTCAAACACGATTCAGATCGGATATTGAAGATCAATACCGAGTCGAAATTCTTCAACGGATTCAAAGAGTTGGCTCTTGAAGATAAAATTTTCGAGTATCTGCAACGATATGCAACTTTCGATTTTAAGATCGACTATGAAAAATGGGAGATTGCATTCAGCAAGGAGATTCCCAACCTGGCACACAGGCCTGGCAATGACGAACCGGAAACGATCATTCAAAACAAGATCAAAGTTTCGCGCGGGGAGGAAAACATTTTTATCTGGTGTATTTTTCTTGCAATATGCGAACTTGTAATCGACGGTGCGGAGTCTTACGATTGGGTGAAATACATTTATATCGACGACCCCATATCTTCGCTCGATGACAACAATGCAATTGCCGTAGCAAGTGATTTGTCGAAACTGTTGCAAAAGGGAATAGGCAAAGTCAATGTCGTTATTTCGTCGCACCATCATCTCTTTTTCAATGTGATGTGCAATGAATTGAAGAAGAAAAAAAGTAGACGATATTTTCTTCATAAAAACGGAGCGAACGGGTATACGTTACGAGCAACGGATGAAACGCCATTTTTTCATCATGTTGCATTATTGAGTGAACTGAAAGGACTTCTTCCCAAAGAGAATCAAACGATAGATGACGTTCGCATCAAGACATATCATTTCAACATGTTGCGCAGTATCATGGAAAAGACTGCGACGTTTTTCGGATATGACGATTTTTCCAAGTGTATACATGGAGTCGAGGATGAGGTGTTATATGCCAGAGCATTAAATTTGTTGAGTCACGGTAAATATTCGATTTACGAACCTGTCGAAATGGGTGATGATACGAAAAATCTGTTCATAAAGATATTGGAGGAATTTTTGAATAAATACGCATTTGAATTACCAGAAATAATAACAGCCGAAGATAAAGCAGCACAAAAATGACCGCCATAGAACAACAAAAATTAGGAAAAACCCTGTGGGGAATCGCCGACAAGCTGCGTGGAGCGATGAACGCGGACGACTTCCGCGATTATATGCTTTCGTTTCTGTTCCTGCGCTATCTTTCGGACAATTATGAAGATGCCGTAAAGAAAGAACTCGGTTCGGATTATCCTACAGCACCCGATACGGACTCGGCCGAAAGTCGAGTTTTGACGCCATTGCAGATTTGGTACGATCGTAATCCCGACGATATCTCGGAATTTGAGAAACAGATGCGCCGTAAGATTCATTATATAATCAAGCCGAAATATCTATGGAAGAATATATATGAATTAGCCCGTACGCAGAGTAATGAATTATTAAAAACACTTCAGGATGGATTCAAACATATCGAAACAGAATCGTTCGAAAGCACGTTCCAGGGACTATTCTCGGAGATCAATTTGAACTCGGAAAAGTTAGGAAAGAATTACACCGAACGAAACGACAAGTTGTGTTCGATCATCAAAAAAATCGCTGAGGAAATCGCGAAATTCTCGAATGACTCCGACACTCTGGGCGATGCTTACGAATATCTGATCGGTCAATTTGCAGCCGGTTCGGGCAAGAAAGCCGGGGAGTTTTACACTCCGCAGCAAGTTTCGACCATTCTTTCGAAGATCGTTACATTGGATAGTCAAGACCCGACTACCGGTCTGAAATCGAAAATAGACAAAGTCCTCGATTTCGCCTGTGGTTCCGGTTCGCTGCTTCTCAATGTCCGTCATCAGATGACCCGCGACGGTAGACGTGGCATCGGTAAGATCTACGGACAAGAGAAGAATATCACGACTTACAACCTCGCACGTATGAATATGCTGCTGCATGGGGTAAAAGATTCCGAGTTCGAGATTTTCCACGGAGATACGCTTCTCAACGACTGGGATATACTGAACGAAATGAATCCGGCGAAGAAAATCGAATTCGATGCCATTGTCGCCAATCCGCCGTTCAGTTATCGCTGGGAGCCGAAGGAGGATTTGGCCAACGATTTCCGATTCCGGAATTACGGCATCGCACCGAAATCGGCAGCCGACTTCGCTTTCTTATTGCACGGATTCCATTTCCTGCGGGAAGACGGTACGATGGCGATTATCCTGCCTCACGGCGTATTATTCCGCGGGGGAGTAGAAAAGAATATCAGAACTAAACTACTGAAAGATGGCCATCTCGACACTGTCATCGGATTGCCTGCTAACCTTTTCTTTTCCACTGGTATTCCGGTTTGCATCTTGGTGCTGAAAAAGTGTAGGAAGTCCGACGACGTGTTATTTATCAATGCCAGCGAAGGATATAAGAAGGATAAGCGGCAAAATAGGTTGGAGGACAAAGATATTGAGAAGATTGTAGATACCTACCGATTCCGCAAAGAAGAATCGCGCTACTCCAAGCGGATTTCGTTGGAGCGAATCGAACAGGAGGATTTCAATCTGAATATTACCCGTTATGTCAGTACGGCGCAAGAGGAAGAGCCGATCGACCTGCAAAAGGTCAATGAAAAGCTGGAAGAGATTGCAAAAACATCGAAAAAGGCATTAGATCGCCATAACGAATTTCTCAAAGAGTTAGGATTACCGCCTATCGCCGATTAAAAGTAATCGCCCGCGCTTTCAAGCGCGGGCGATATTTTGCACAGTCGTATTACAAATGTATGACAAACTCAAAAGAAAACAGCGTTACAGATATCTGTAACGCTGTTTCAGTGAGGTCTGAAGCGGATTCGAACCGCTGTACAAGGTTTTGCAGACCTTTGCCTAGCCACTCGGCCATCAGACCAAAAGATACGTTGCATATCGCTTTGATGACAAAGGCTTATCGAAAGTCGACAAGCATCGTATCGGAGTGCAAATATAGACATATTTCCCGAATTTGCAAAAAATAATTCGAGATTGTTCATATTACTTCCCCCTTTTCTTCGCATCGGCCAAGCCTGCATCTGCTCAGCCATATGCTCACATCCGCCGAAACATCCATTCGAAGTGCCCCCTCATTCGACTCGGCCAGGTCCGCACACGCTCGGCTCCGCATTCGGCAGAGAACAGCCGCTCTATATCTGCTTGCGGCATGCCGCCTTGCACCTGTGACGATCTTACCCTGCAAAACACAACCGCCGCCCGAGCAATAATACCGACTCGACGCAACACGCAGAGCGATGTAATCGGCGGCGTATATCATCCATTCGGCAGCGCAATGTCGCAGCACGCGTAACGCCGCAGGCGGGCATAGCAGCAATCCGGCCATAACGTCGGGAGATCACACATCGGCAGACTGCGCCCACCCCTTTATCGGCAGCCGTAAAGGGCAAAAAATAATCCGGACGGCCATCACATCCGACAGCCGCCCGGAAAAACATAATCCGGGAACCGCCCGACCTTATATAAAAGCCGTCGGGCGAGTCGGTGGAGAGCCCTGCCAAGCCAAACAGCCAGCCGGCCGGCCACCCGCC
>OFFQ01001202.1_pt1 | contig 15853 bp, 20 predicted proteins | sample 1521411 | NCBI WGS metagenome assembly OFFQ01 (sample SAMEA3504110, study PRJEB24116) | mouse gut metagenome | biome: mouse gut; feature: mouse-associated habitat; material: faeces | place: Denmark | collected 2011 | reverse complement strand
TACCGGCATCCCGGCCAAACTGCCGGGCCGTGTCTCCTGCCGTCCTGGTTGCGTCTGAGAGATCATCCAGGTCAGCGCCGAGCCGACGGGCACTGCCCCCCGTTCTTTCCACGTCTGCCCCGAGGCCCCCGGCGGCGTCTCCTGCCGCCTCGGCATCCCGGCCAAACTGCCGGGCCACATCGGCGGCGGTTCTTACCTCCTCGTTGAATTCCTCGGCGGTATCTCCGGCCCCGGAGGCCCCCGCCCCAAACTGGCGGGCACCCTCCGCCGCCTCGTCTGTCTGCCGCCCAAACTCGCCGGCGGCCTCCCCGGCGTTGACTATGGCATCCTCGGCCAAATCAAGGCCCGCAGTAAAGTCACGCGCCCCCTGCTGGCCCATATTGCAGGCGGAAACAGCCCCGGCCCCAAATCGCTGCACGCCAGCCTCAGCGGAGCCTAGAAGGGCCTCCATGCCCTCAATCGCCTGGTTTAGCTTGTCTATCGAATTACCAGCCTCGCCGGTATCAAAATCAATACCGTACTGGAGCTCCCGTGCGTCTGCCATGTCACCACCTCCTCGGCTCAAATTCCCAACCGGTTACGAATTTGCCGCTTGAAAATGAAAGCAGCCGCCCCGGTTTATGGGGACGGCTGCTTTTTCGGTTTCCACTCGGAGAACCATAGGCGTTTAGCCTCGCAGCATTCGGAATACTCCGCTAAATCCATCTGCATCAATTCGGTGTAGGTTACACCATTGCCAGACCAGACCATGCACCAAAAGCCCTTTTTCGCCACGGCCCTCCTATGGGCTGCCTCCAGGGATAGTTCAGCTGCGAAGAAACTGCTCGATGGCGCCGATCAGCTTCTCCGCCGTGGACAGGTCTTCCTTCTCGTCAAAGTAGGCCATACCCTCCGACTTGACCTCGGCGGGAGCGATCACACAGTTGCGGAACATGCCGTCCATGTACTTGGCGGACTTGCGCTTGCCCCCGGTGTTGCCGCACTCGTCGTTGAAGTCGTAGTACCAGGAGGGGGAAACGCTTTGGAGGGTGAACTTCTGCCCATTGATGGTGACCTCTTTCTGCTTTGCCATAAACTTTCGATAGCCCCTTTCAGATAATGATTTTGGCCTGTTCGGCCAGTTTTTCCTACCGCCCATCAGCGGTAATTGAGCGTGGGCACAAAGATGTTGATATCGGTGGAGCCGATCTCCTTGGCCTTTGCCAAATCGGGCGGTTTAATAATGCGGCAACGCTCCTCCGCAAACTGCACCGCCCCGGCGTCGTTGGCATCAGTGATGGTCAGGCGAATCTCCTTCCGTTTGACCGCCAGGGAACGCAGGAAGGGGAGGCTGGAGCTGGAGCCCATGAGGTGGAGCGTCACCTGCCCGCTCTCGTTGGCGTTCTCGTTGTAGGTGACATCGCCCTTGGCCCCCGTGGTGGGGGTCACAATGTCCTCGTTGCGCACAACATTGATAACCCCATCCGGGGAGAACCCCGTGATAATCTTGCCGTTGATGTTCACATTGACCTTTTTGGGGTCATAGCTGGCAATTTCAATATCGTTAGCCATAATTCAAAGGCCCTCCTTTTCGAATTTACGGGCGGGCTTCCACATCAAACGGAAACTCCGTGTGGAAGTACATTTTGTAGTGATACGGGTCCGTGTGCGTGCCTGTGACATCCTCGACCACATACAGCGTGTAGTCATTCAGATACACATAATTTTTCTTGTACTCATTGGCCCCGGTCTTGCAGGTGACCACCAGTTCACTGCTGCTGTTGTTGGAGATAGACATATAGCCCTCAACAGTGAGGATGATGGTATCCGTCCTGGCGTTGTAGACGGTGATCCGCCGTTCACAGTTGAAATAATCGGCGTCCTTCGAGAGATTGGCGTTTACCTTGTCCGCCTCGGAGCATCCCACAAGAGACAGCACCAGCACAACGGACAGAATCAGTGCTAAAATCTTTTTCATAATCAGCAACTCCTTTCTTAGCCGTTCAGCGTAACCCGCAGAGTGCCCCGCACCTTCACGCCATGGACAGCGCCCTCCAGTTGGGCCTCCCATTCCACATTGGGCATGATACGGTTCCGGGCCTGCTCGTCCGTAGCGTCTGCCCTCTTGGGGATGGTGACGGTGTAAACCCCCGTCCCATCGTCCGGGTCAAGGGCGATAATATGCAGCTCAACCGCCCGGTTGAGGGCCGCATACACACCGCCGGCGACAATGGAAAAGCCGGCGTCGGTGTAGCCGATTTTGGGGTTGGCCAGGAAAATCTCATAGAGGTTTTCCCGCATCTGATAGGTGATGTAGTCGGCCCCCATCACGTTATCAATGAAATTCCCATCGCCGCAAATGCCATTCTTGACGTACTCGTGCTTATACTCTGCCGTCATAAAGTTGACGAAATTCTCCTCCAGGGTGTCCCGCTCGCTGTCCCGGAGATCCGCCACGGCAATCCCGTCCGGTACCTTCCACTTCCATGTGACGCTCTCCGGCCAGAACGGACCGACACAGCCCAGCCAGGCGGCGTCCGCCCACTCCTTCGTCGGGCTGTCCGAGTAGATCACGGCGCTGCGTCCGTACTTGTTGACATACTTCTTGTTGTTGGTCTGACCGAAATAGAACTTTCGGTGATCCTCCACGCCAGCGCCCAGCGCCGCCTCGGTGGGTTCGGTACCCTCCGCCCACTGACACAGGGCCGTTACGCAGTCCTCGTCCGTTACGTCCGTTAGGATGATGTACCAGTCATCGTTGATGTCCCGCAGGGCCTCAATGGCCGCCACAAGGTTCTCCGCTTTCGTGGTATCCCCCTTGCCAACGGTAACGGCCACGGTGCCGCCCTTCAGCTCCAGGTCAACGAAACAGTCAGCGTCTTTGTAGAGGCCAATGTCCTCCGTGTAGCCGGAGATCGCCGTGCGGGTGTCGCTGGTGAAGGTCACAACGGCGCCGTCCACCGCAGCGGTGAAACTGACCTCGTCCTCGGTAAAGGTCTTGCCAGCGAACAGGGCCGCAAACTCGGCCTCGTCCTCGGGGGCCGCCTCCCCGGTGGTGATGGGCACCACCACCTTGCCGCCCAGCTTGGCATAGTAGGTAGTCTGCGCCTCCAGCTCCTCCGACGTGCTGAGGCCGGAGAAGGTAACGGCAATCGTGCTGGCCTTGCCGCCCTCGTTCTGCGGGTTCTCAATGCCCACCATGCGTACACGACGGATCAGCGTGTCGGCCAGCGTGTGATCCTGGTTAAACATCCGGTCCACCAGGGCCGCAACCTTCTTGCCCTGGTAAGCCTCCTTCAGAAGCTCCAGGTCATTGAAGGTCTGCATATCCGCTTTACCCTCGGTGGACAACACGAGGATGTCCAGCCGCTCCGCCGGCTTTACCTTGGCGTCCAGCGCGGTATAAACCTGGATGTCTTTCATGCTCAGTCACTCCTATTCTTGTTTTGAATAATTCGGGTTTCCTCAACGGTGGACACAAGCCGGGTGTCCTGCCGGGTGTACCTGATACGCACATCAAAGCCCACCCTCCGGGCCGCCTCGTCTACGAGCAGCACCGTCCTATCTTGGGTCTGGCCCACCTCCACGACGGCAATCCCCAGCCGCAGGAAATCATCATATCCTGCGTGAAGGAAATAGCCTGCCGCCCTGGAGACCAGGGTTTCCGCCTCGTCCGCCCCGGAAATGGGATTGCCCTCCGGGCCGGTGCGGTCTTGACTGCAAAAGGTGAAAGAGAACGTGGCGGAGGGCATTTCCATCCGAGTAACCTCCATCCCGCCCTCGACTTCCTTCTCGGTAATGTCGCCCAGGCCGCCGTCTGGAACATAGGGGGCCGTCACTGTGTAAATACCGAACGGTATTTCTGCCTCCGGCTGTACCTGGTTCGAGAGAACGACCGGGCATCCCAGGTACTCCCACAGGTGGGCAATCAGCTTGTTCCTGACTTCAACAAAAGTCATTTCGGATTGCTCGCCCCCTTCCGCTCCACCATGTACCGTTTCATACTGTGAATGGGGCCGTGGGTCAACTCCTGCTTGACCGTGTAGACCTGCCCATCATAGCCGTCCCGGAACTCGGCCCCGACCTTCAGCTGATAGCCGTTGGTATAGACCTTTTGCGAATTGAGGGTGTATGTGCCGCTGTCAACATACTGCAAATCCTCGTTGTTCAGCGGCATCACCACGCCCTGGAATTTCGTTTCAACCGTGGCGCCGGGCTTCCATTGGCCGCCGTTGTCCTTGTCGTAGCCTCCGCCCTCGGTATGAACCTCGTACATATCATGCAACAGGCTTTTAGGCAGCTTCGGCCCTCTCCATGCCCTCATGCTCCCCCGCCTCCTTCCACCCGATAAACGATACTGCGAAACAGCCGCCCAGTATCAAAAAGGGGCTGATACTGCGTGCTTGTCAGCTGTGTTGTGGCGGACTTCGGCGGGGTCAGCTTGGTATTGAAGTAGCCCCGTGTCATTTCCAGCGCCCACTTCCCAACAAAGTCCATAGCCTGCTCCGCCGTCCACTGTTGGCGGATGATACCATCCACGGCATCCTTGCAAATATCTTCCAGTGTGCTCTTGCCGGTGTCATAGCTGGTACGGATAAAGCTGCGCTCTGGGATAGTAACGCTCTCCACAAGCATATACATCCACTCGTAGTCCTCATTGGGCCGGGGATCCTTCTTGCCGCCTGTGCGCTGCGTCTTGGCCTTGTGCTGGGCAGGCTGGCGGGCCTTATCCGGCTTTTTGTGGGGTTTCTTGTCCCGAACCAAAAAGCCATAGCCGGGGGAAACCGGAATAAAGCGCAGGTCATCAAACTGGCGGGGACTCTTGGCTCCCTTGGCCTCGTCCGTCAGGGGGATTGCAAGGTGCTTGACGTTCTTGGCGTTGATGGTGGCCCCGTACTCATGGACACGGGCAATCATCAGCAGATCATTTTCTGAATCGCCCATAATGCCGATATGAACCGACAGCCCTTTAAGGGCCTCCAGCTCTCGCTTGATACGGGCCAGCTCCGGGCGAACGGTGTCCTTCAAAATCCGCATATCTCACCACCGCCTATATAGGGAAATAACATCCTGCCATGTCTGGCTAATGTTCTTGTCGAATGTCCAACTCACGTCAGAAATGGAGAAAGCGGACAGCCCGGCGGCGTCATTCTCGGCAATCGCCCACTGCTGGGCCACCATGTTCCAGACAATGGCCTCCAGGTCTGCGGGGAGCGTGGCGGGTTCATCCGCTGTCGCGTCCTTTGGCAGAACATAGCCGGCAGTATAGACTATCTGGAGATAGCGCCGGGGAGCAATGAAGTCATAGGACAGCCCCCCGATATGGCCCCGGTACGTCCAGCCGTTTTCCCGGAACACAACACCAATCTCTCCCTCGTCAGAGAAGTCAAACCCATCCACCGCCGCCCCCGACAAGGTATCGGTGACAGAGGTAATGCTGATAATCGGGTACTGCTCCAGCGTAAGCCTCTGGGTACCGGGAGCCGCCTTGTTCTCGGTGTAGGTTTGTCTGCCCAGCTTGCGGCCCAGCTTGCTCTCAAGCCATGCGGAGGCGGCATTGATAAGCTGAACCAGGGCGGCGTCCTGCTGGGCGTCCTCCTCGACCGGATCAATCCCGATTGCAACCTTGACCGCCTCCAGGGTTGTCAAAGCATTGTCGCGCAAGGCCGGACTTGCGGCCCGTTTCATTCTTCGGCCCATTTTGGCCCCTCCCGTTTCGTATACGGCGGGGGACGGGCCTCACCCGTCCCCCAGCACTATTCAGCCCTGACGGCCCTTCTGGCCCGTTTTAGGGGCCTTCTCCGCGCCCTCGCCCTGGTTGCCGCCTTTCTGCTCTTTGGGCTCAGTCTTCTTGTTGTTGGACGGGCCAGGGGTTACGGGCTTAAACATCCTCGCCATCAGGTGTCACCGCCGCCGTCCTGAGACTTGGGAGCAGTGACAGCCACATCCCCTACGGGATGGTCGGTGGCATCGCCCAGGGCCAGCGCCCCCGCTGTGCCGCCCGTGACCGTGACCTTGACAAACTGCTTGCAGCCAATCAGGTCAATGTCCAGGTTGCCCACCGCCTCGGCGGCGGCCTCGTTGGTGATGACGGCGTTGCCGTCCTTATCCGTGGGGTTATCCACGAACAGCCGGCTATCGGGAACGGCGGCAAAGGTGCCATCAGCGGTATCGCAGTGCTCCACCTTGACCGTCGCCTTGCCGCTGGCGGCCACGGTGACCGCCAGCACCGCGCTCTCATAGCCCATGTGGTCAAAGATGCTGCCACTCTCGAAGGGCAGGATGGTCACGGTGTCGAAAAGTGCTCTTTTCATGTTGGCTCCTCCTTCTTAGAACGCCTTGATGTTCTTGATATAGACAAAGCTCTCGACATGGCGGACGCCGATGTCATCGTACATGAGGGCGCGAGTGCCGGTGAGGTTTTCCTCGAAGGCGTTGTGCTGCACCCCGTCCTCATCGGTCCAGCTACCCTCCAGGGTGGTGAACGTCTCAAGGCCCATCTGGTCGCCGATGAGCATATCCGCCCAGTTGCCGAAGAACAGGTCGGTCAGACCGTCCTTGCTGGTGGGAATCTGGTTGGTGGTGGCGTAGGGCAGGCCCAGGAACTGCCTACCGTTCATCTCGTCCCGGTACAGATAATCGCCGGTGGTGGTCTTCAGGTTCATCAGGTAGCCCTCCAGGAAACTGTTGAACGCCCAGCCGAGGGCCTGGTCATCCACGTTCTTGCTCATAACCAGGGCCTTGATGTAAACGGGGAAATCGGCGGTCAGCCGCCCGGTACTGTCGGCATACTGGGCATCCATCTTGGAGGCGTCAATCACCTCAACACCCTTGGTGTTGGCAATGCCCGTGGGCTGGAACTCGCCACCCTTGCCGTACAGGCCGCCCCAGTCAAGGCCCAGCTGCATACGCCGGGACAGGTCGGCGGCGAAAATCTCATCGGCGCTATACTTGGTGGACATGATAAGCTCCCGGGTCTGCGGCACAATGGCCTCCAGGCGCTTTGCGGACAGCCGCAGGTTGCCGAAAGAGGGCTGCGTGGACTGGATCTTCCGAGCCTCACCGCCCCACATAGCACGGGTGCCGGAGGTCATGCGGGGGATGTTGAGGTTGCCCGTCTCCAGGGGGATAGTCCGGGCGCCCAGCTCCTTGATGACCGTCTTGCTATAAAGCAGCTCAATGATCTCGTCCAGGTAGACCTCGGGGATCAGGACCCCGCCGTTGACAGGGCTGGTGGCGCTCAGGGCCTTCATCTCGCGGGCCATGCTCTCGTCACTGTAATACTTCTTGGCAAAGTAGGCAGCCCGCTCGGGGTCCTGCCGCCCAAACACGTCCAGGCACTTGATAGCACGGGCCAGCTGCACCATGGGCGGGATGGTCTTCTGCTGCCTGCGGGCGCCGTTGCGAGCGCCGCCGTTCAGGAAGACGTCGGCATACTTGCGCTGAGTGGGAGCAGAGCGGGAAACGGCGGGCCTACCTTACGGCTCCGCTGGCCGGGAACGGACTTGCGGCGCTTGGCCTCGTCCTCCTCCTCGCCCTCCTTCTCGTCTTCATCCTCGCCCTTGGCCTCGTCCTCGGGGTCATCCTCCTTACCCTCGCCCTCGGGATCGTCCAGGTCATCGGCGGGGGCCATCTCGGCCAACAGGGCGGCGGCCTCCTCGATCACTTCATCGGAAGTCAGGTCGCCTACCTCCTCCCCGGCATCCTTCCGGGCCTTGCGCTTTTCGTCGGCAGCGGCGATAGCCTGCTCCACCACGGCCAGCACGTCCCCCGCAGTCACGCCCTCCAGGGGGGTGTCCTCGGTGGACTCCTCGTCGCCCATCGCCTCCTTGACGGCGGACTTGATGATGTCCTTCAGCTCGTCGGTACCCATCTTCATGGACTTGCCGGCGGCGGGAGCGGTCGCGGGGCCTTTCCTTCTGGTTTTGCGGTTTGCCATAATGTTTTCCTCCATTTCAGAATAAAATTTCTACGGTCTTTTTAGTCTGCTTTGCGGCCCGGCCCCTGGGAATGGCCCTTTTCGCCGCCTGCGCTGGGGTCGCCCCCTTGCCGTCACCCTCGGCCTCCCGGATAATGGCATCCAGGAGCTTGACCGCCGTTTTCATGGACGTGCTGGCGTCCTTCAGCGACTTCATGCGGGAGGCGCTGATTTTGCGGCCGGCCTTAATGTCGGCTGCGTCCGTCTGCAACTCCGCTTTCAGCCGGGCCTCCAGCTGGGCGGTCAGATCACTGGTCTTAAAGCCGGTGATTGTGGCCTCCTCGTTCATTGCCCAGGTGACAACGCTAATCTCCCACAATTTGACTTCCCGGAGGTGGCGAATACCCTCCTCGTCGTAGTCAAACACAATGGGGTCATAGCCGATGGAGAGCTCACACAGCACACCATCACCAATCAGGGTCTTTACGTCCCTGCCGAGGGCGGTGTCGCTGATTTTGGCCTTCAGGTACAGGCCCTTTGCGTCCTCCCTCAGTTCCAGCGGCTTGCCAATGGGCAACAGGCTTTCGTTGTGGCCAGAAAGGATCTTCACCCGATCTGCGCTCTCGGCGATTGTCTTCGTGAAAGCGCCCGGCTCGATGATGTCCCCGCCGCTGTCGATGTTGGAGAACACAGCGCCATAGCCGGTGAAAATGCCCTCGGCCTCGTTGTAGTCCTCCAACTCGAATTCAATGGTTTTCTGCTCGGTCTTCCGGCCTCTGTGCTGCACACCCTTCATCAAGGAGCGTTCCCAGGCGCTTCTCCCCACGCGCTGGGAATAGTAAGACGGCGATACCCGCAGATTGTTGATTGCGAGCTTCGCCGTCATTGTGGGGTCATCGTGGGTCACGTCGGCCTCCTTGGCCGCCGTCCCGTGTCGGGCCTCCGCATTCATCCCGGCCACAAGGTCATTCAAAGTGAAGTTCTCTGCGGTAAAATCAATCCCAAGGGCTTTCAGGGCCTTTGCCGCATCATCCTGTGTGAATTTCATTTGCACACCGCCTCCTATCGCTCGTATGTCAAATAGCACCGGCATTTGATTGTTTCCTTTGCCGGGCCTGTGGGGTCACACGGGAAACGGAGGCCGTTGCTGAACACTCCATCAATGGGTACCCGTTCACCCTCCATCGCAACGTGATTAGGCCCTTTATTGCGCCCGTCCCTGGGGTTCTTCTGCGCCCTGTGGTGCCACACCTTCCACTTGGCGCCGCTGGCCTTCATCATGTCGAAATGGCCTTGCTCCAGGCACATTGCTGTTTCCTGGTCTGCAATCAGCCGGGCTCTGGATTTACAGTCGATTTCATACTCCTGCAAAATCTCGGCGGCCATATCCTCCCGGCTGGTGCCCTGCTCGATGCACCGGGTTACAATGTCCCGGATATTGTCCTTGGTGGTCTGCGTGACTTTGGTAACACGCTGGCCGCCCCGGAGCTTGGCGGGACTGATAAGCTCCGGCCGCTCAACCCCCCGGACGGCATACACGTTTTTGGCAACAGACGTACCGGCATCATAGGTCTGTTTCCACAAGGGCTTAAACACGCTTTCCAGGGTGGCTTGCTCCGAGGGCCAGTTGAGCAGCCCCGCAACGAACCCGCCGACAAGCTCCTGCTGGGCAGCCTCACCGAGAGCGGCCCACGCCTCTGGGTCTACTGCGTGGCCCTCCCCGATATAGGGAAGAATGGAATCCCACACGCTCCAATCGGCTTTGCCCTGTCCTCCCAGGCTGTGCGCCAGCGCCTCCCGCTGTTTGCGGAAATACTTCATCGTGGCGACTTCAAACTTGGCCCCTTGCGCACGCTGGGCGGCCTCCATCAGCCGGGCCACGTCGGAGGGGCGGACTTTGTACTCCTGGGCGCCGGGACCGCCCTTGGCCCCGTCCTCAATTGTGATTTCATCATCCGGGGGATCGTCCGGGTCTTCATCCATACCCATGTCAAAGCCCAGGCCAGCGTCGGGGCCGCTCATTAGGGCGGAGGTGACTTCTGCCGGGTCTTCATCCCCATGGACAAACACATCCGAAATCGTCACCTTGTAGATGTCGCCGCCCTCCGCGCAAGGCTCCATGCCCAGCAGCTCCCGGGCCTCGTCCTTGGTCAGCAGGCCGGCATTCCATCCATCAATGCCTTTCACCTTGTCGAACTCCTGGGAACGGGGGACAACATCATCAAACCGCCAGACAAGGCCCTCCCCGAAAAAGGGGAGAATCTGGAGGTTGATAGCGTCCTGCCGCTTGCGGAGCCGGGGCATGATGACGTTCTGTGCATAGATGTACTGCGCCGCCTCGCTGGTGGCCCGGTTGCTGCTCTCGGTGATACCCATGATTTCACGGGGGACACCGAAATGCTCCAGGACAGCGTTACGAATAAATTCCCGGCCCTGCACCATATCCATGTCACGCATATTCTCTGCCAGCTTATTGACGGTGATCTCCCCGTCAACCGTGGCCACGCCGTGACTGTTATGCGGCCCCTGGAACTGCTCGCGCCATTCCTCCCGGAACCGCCGCCGCTGGTCAGGCTTGGAGCCGGGCATGGTGATGATGGTGGTGGGCGTGGCGTCATTGAAGAAAAACCGCTTTTGGAATTTAGCGGCATATTCGTCAATCTCGATCTCGTCGGCCAGGGCCTCCGCAATCCCCAGGCCACGGCGGTACGGGTCAAGCGGGTTTAGGTCCTTCATGCAGAAAACGTCATCCACGGGGATCTGCCGAACCAGGCCGCCCGTTGTCCTGATCTCATAGAAGGGGTGGCCGATATACGGGGTTTCCTGTACCCAGTTAGACGGGAGCGGCCATAGCTCGACCGGGCGGCCCAGGGCGTCAAACTCATACAGAAAATAACCCTCGCCCTTCAGCTCCAAGTAAATTTGCAGGAGCCGCCAGCAGGCCGCCGGGGTCATTTCGTAGAGCGGATTGGGATGGGCCATAAAATCCAAAAACGGATGCTCCAGGATTTCGGTTTCCTCCCCTGTCCTGGGGTCAACTCTGAACAGCTTTCCGGTACAGGTGGACAAGTCAGACGCAATACGGTCCACGACAGCCATCCGGGGATTTTCCCCAAACATGCGGAACCATTCTCGTGTATTGCGCTCAGGCGGGGTCGTGTACCGGGGGAGCATTACGCTTGCATTTCCGCCCATGTAGTTCCTCGCAACATCCCGCCGACTGCCGCCGAAAAAGCGGTCAAAAATGCCCATGCCTCGCCACCTCCTTCATGTTTACTCGAACGACCATGTATAGCGCCTCGGCTCATACATAGCAAGGGCCAGAGCGTCCGCCATATCCGGGGAATGGAGGCCACGCTTTTTCATAGCCTCCTTACGCTCCAGCTCAATCTTCCCTTTGCTGTTTACGATGTACTTCCGGTTGGAAAGCTGGCTGATCTGCTGGTCGCTCTCCCACAGCTTCAGCCGCTTCTCATAAAGAGCAAGACGCACCGACCCCCACATGAGGCCGGTGCTGTTTTCGTACTCTATCGGGTCGTCGCCTACGTCCCCTATCGTGCCGCCCTCGCCACCGAAATGACATTCGTACAGCTCCAGCACAAACGGGGCCTCAATGCCGGCGGCCTCCCACTCCTTGTTGATTTCTTCCGTAATGGCCTCCTGCTGCTCCTGGAGAATGTCGTACACGCCGACGCCCATTCCGTCGCAGTCAACCTTGACGTGGATCTCCGCACCGAGGTATTTCCGGGCCTGCTGCTTTATCAGCACCACCACATGCCCCGAAAGCTCGGTGATGTTGTTGTGGTGGTAAATATCCGGCTCGCCCTGCTGGGCCTTGTCGTAGACGGGGCAAACCACGGAACTGTCATCCCCGTACCGGGCCACGTCCACGCCAATGTCAATGCGCCGGGGGGCTTCCGGGATATGCACGGGACCGCTGGCCTGCTCTGCCCACTCCATGGGGATGAAGCTGTCCGGGAGGCTCTTGGGGAAGTCCCCGGCCACACGCACCCGGAACACGTCGCTGTCCTCGCCGAACATCTCAACGATTTTCTGGATAAATGCCGTATCAACCCGGCTGCTCTCCCGTCCGTCAATATGGAGGGTGCTGTACTGCGCCCGGTTCTTGTGGTGGCTGTCGAAAAAAAAGCCGGTCAGCTTTGTGGGGTTCCCGGCCATAAACAGGCGGGAGCCCTCTGTGGTGAGGGCGCCCAGGATAGGCTCAAACACCTTGTCGTCAACGCCGCTGGCCTCGTCGATGATATAAAGCACATGGTCAGCGTGAAAGCCCTGTAATGCGTCCGGCTTGCTGGCCGTCCGGGCCACGGCAAACCATTCCTCCCGGTACCCCCGCATGAACACCTTTTCTTGCGTCCAGATGATGTCCTTCTCCAGCACCGGGTTATTGCGGAGCCACTTGCTAATCTCCGCCCACAGGATGTCGTAAAGCTGGTGTTTCGTGGGAGCGGTACATGGTACCTTGGGATAGGGCCGGGTGGAGAGGAACCATATCACCAGCCAGCTTTCCACAGCCGACTTGCCCACGCCGTGACCGCTCCGCACGCTGGTAAGCGGGTTGTCGGCCACGCTCCGCAACATATCCCGCTGTCTGGCGTCTGGCTTGGCCCTGATAATGTCCTCCACAAATTCCACAGGATGATCCGCATAGTAGCAGATGGCCGCAGGGTCAAGGCTCATTCTCCTCGCTCCTTCTCCTCCAGGCTTCATTGATGGCGTCGGCCAGAGTGCTCGGTCCATCGTCCTGTGTGCTGGTAATGTCCTCGGAAACCGCCGCCACCTCGGCCTCCAGATTCTGCCGCTCCAGCTCGGTGGCGAGCTTCACAATGGCGGCAAAGTTTTTCGGGTTAACCATGTCACTGCCCAGCTCCTTCAGCGCCCGCATAGCCGCATTCTGAATTTGCTGGGCCATAGTGACATGCCGCTTAGTCATATTCCGGACTTCCGTAATGGCGGCCTTCTTGGCCTCATACTGGAGGTGATTGTCCCAGGCCCGGCACCGCTCCACCCAATGATAGGTGCTACTCCAGCGCCGGATTAAAGATACACTTTTGGTACACTCTTGGGCCACCGCCCGGATACTCCTGTCAGCCCCCATTTCCAGGTAGAGGAAAAATGCCTCAAACGCCTGGGCGCTTTCACCCTTTTGCCGCTCCCACGGCTGTTCGGTTCTCTTATTCGGCATTTCCTCCTCTCCTTACGTCTAGGGGTTTAGGGCCTATCGCTTGTCAGCGTTCCGGGTAAAGAAATAGAAAAACGGAGTGTCCAGCAGAGCAAGCCCAGCTTTCAGCAGGTATTGTCCAATGATAATGCCAATCAGCTGCATACGCCCCTCTGCCGTGAACAACCAGCCCAGGCCCAGGCCGAAACTGATTGTCGCATAGATAACCGTGTCCCAAATCTGGCTCGTCAGCGTAGAACCGTTATTCCAGAGCCAACGCCCGCCCTTGGTGCTCCCGTGCCGTTTCACATACCGGCCCCGGATGAAATGAAATACCAGCACGTCCCAGGTCTGCGAAACCAGGTAGGCGCTCAGGCTGCCAATAACAAAAATCCAGTTCTGGCCCAGCAGCGTCTGATACGCCGTGTCCATCACCGGATCAGTGGCCGGAAATGCCCCGGTAATCATAATGCAGGCAGTAGCGAACACCTGCCCGATAAAGCCGTACTTGACAACGCCCTTGGCCGTGTCCTTTCCCCATATCTCCCCGATGATATCGGTACAGAGGAACGTCACGGCATAGGTGATGGCGCCGCCGCTCAAGGCCAGCGGGATACTCCCCAGGGACAGTCCCGTGGTGATGGTCCTGGCCCCGGTCACGTTGGCAATAACAATACTGATGACAAACAGCGTCACCAGGATAAACAAATTACGGTCATTTTTCTTCATGTTGTAAAATCCCCTATTCCTGCGGGCCTGCCGCCCGCTCATATTTTCGTTTGCAGATGGTAGCGCAGATGCTGGCATTGGTACAGTAGTCAAGGGTCTTGGCCCGGAGCGGAACGCCCCTGCTGTCTATGACCGCCTTTACCTCTGCCTGCCGCCTCTCGAAGATGTCCCGCCTAAAGTGCCGGATATGGGCCTTTTGCGTTCCATCATCGAAGTATCCGAATTTCACGCCAGCCAACCAGGAGGTGCTATCTGCCGAGGTGCAAAACCGATTTTGAGCAATCATCTTCACATCGGTACAGCCTAGGAGATGAATATCAATCTCCGGCTTGCGGTTCTTGATGTAGTGCGTCAAGTACCGGGTATCCTCCCGAAAGGTTTTGGGCTTGATAATTCTCAGCTCCGGGACGCTGATTGCGATATAGCTACTAAAATCAATCAGCCGGTCAAGGCCACACTTGCCGTCCTCAAAGTGAAAGACGTTGATCTGCGGGTTCTTCAACCGGCGCCGCATACGCTCCCGGAAATACCAGGCATCCTCTACACCGAGGACCTTCTGACAGTCGATCTCAACACAGGTGGCCGTGATCCCGTTCTGCTCCACAAAGGCAATCAGCTTGTCTTGCCATTGGGTCAAGGTTTCCCGGGTCTGCCGCTGGTCCTTGCCCTTGCCGAACATCAGGGTAAAGAGGCCGCTGTCCTGGATGACGTGGCGGTTCTCCCGATCCTGCACCTTGATAACATGATTCGCCGGCAATCTGAAATCTGCGTCAGGCGACTTATTCACAATATACTTGTAGCAGGAATACAGGCGGTACCGGGTCTTTGCGGCACACAGGGCGGCATAGAAAATCTCCTCCCCGTCACTGCCGGCAAAGTGAACCTTGATGTTGCTATCGAACAATCTCGGCACCCCCGAAACCATCCTCCAGCACCGTACAGGCCGACGCTCCGAATTGTTCCAGCAACTCCTCCGCGATATGCTCACAGGCCAGATTGCCAAACTCACAAGCGCCGTCCCCGTTGCCATACCGGCCCAGGAGATAGCGGGTGATTTCGTTCTGCCTCTGGTTGATTTCGATTTCCCGGTCATTGTCCCTGACCTGGAATTTCATGCGGACCTCGAAAATGTGCCGGTGCCTATGCCGCAGATACTCCAAACTGCCAGCCGGAGCTCCCGGCCAGCAGTGAAAGCCCTCCACAGCCACGGCACAGAGTACATACCGCCTCATGCCGCACCGCCGATCTGCTCCGTGCGGTAGGTAAAGCCCTCGTCCTCCAGATAGGCCGTCAGCGTTTCCAGGCTCTCTGCAGAAAGCCCGCATACAGTGACATTCCAGCTGTCGGCCTCCCGGGCCTCCTCCCCGTCTGCTGGGGCCTCCGGTTCTGCCGGCTCTTTCGTCTGCACTCCGCTCTCAAAGAAACCGTCTACATACGGATCCACGCCAGACGGTTCCAGTCCTTGCGCCCGCCCCTCCAGGTCGGCCAGGAGGTTATCAAGCTCTCCCCGGTCAAAGCCCGTCAGGGTTTCATCAATGCCGGAGTCCGCCGAAAGCTCCTGAAGCAATTCAGTCAGCGCCGCCGTGTCCCACTCACCTGCAATCTTGTTGAGGGCGATATTAAGGGCCTTCTCGTCCGCATCGGAGAGATTGACCACACTGACATCAAGCTCCGTCTCCCCAGCGGCCAGCAGGATTTTCAACCGCTGGTGGCCGCCCACGACATTGCCGGTACGCTCATTCCAGACCACAGGCTCAACACAGCCAAACTTATCCAGGGATCGGGCCAGCTTTTGATACTCGTCGTCTCCCGGCTGAAGGTCTTTCCGGGGGTTATAGGCGGCCGGATTCAGCTTGCTTACTGGTACCCTTCTGATTTCCATGTCGCTGCTCCTTTTCATGTTGTGTCCGCCGCTGGCCTCGTTGGCGACCGCTGCCAGCCCGAACCATACCGCCCATGCAAAGGAGAAACATGAGGGCCGAAAAACCTCCTCCCGAAAATATTGACGACCCCCTCAGTTGGAGGGGGCCGCCCGGCTTAGTTAGGAT
>OFFQ01001201.1_pt1 | contig 15882 bp, 14 predicted proteins | sample 1521411 | NCBI WGS metagenome assembly OFFQ01 (sample SAMEA3504110, study PRJEB24116) | mouse gut metagenome | biome: mouse gut; feature: mouse-associated habitat; material: faeces | place: Denmark | collected 2011 | reverse complement strand
CACCTCGCCCATGGCGTCGATGACCTCGTCCACAGGGATGCGGCTCTCGATCCCCGCCAGGGCCATGTCCGCAGCGGCCACGGCATTCATGGCGCCGATGACATTGCGCTTGACGCAGGGTACCTCCACCAGACCGGCCACCGGGTCACAGGCCAGACCCATGAGATTCTTCAAAGCCATGGCCACCGCGTGGCAGATCTGCTCCTCCTTGCCCCCCTTCAGATGGACCAGGGCCCCTGCCGCCATGGCGGAGGCGCTGCCGATCTCCGCCTGACAGCCGCCGGCCGCGCCGGAGATGCAGGCCCGGTAGGCGATCACCGCGCCGATGCCGCTGGCGGTGAACATGGCCTCCAGCATCTTGTCCTCGGAGAGGTTCTCCCGCCAGTAGAGGGGCACCAGCACCGCCGGCATCACCCCGCAGGCCCCGGCGGTGGGGGCGGCCACGATCCGGCGCATACAGGCGTTGCTCTCCCCCATGGAGAGGGCCTCGGCAATCACCTGAGCGATGAACTCCCCGCCAATGGGGGCGCTGCTGGCCGCGTAGTCCCGCATCTGCTTGCCCTGGCCGCCGGAGAGGCCGCTGAGGCTCCGCCGGTCCCCGGTGTAGACCTCGGAGGCCTCCTTCATGGTGTGCCAGGTCCGGGACATCTTCTCCAGGGAGTTGCCCCGGGACACGCCCCGGTTGACCATATCCGTCTCCAGGATGATCTCCCAGAAGGGCTTGCCCTCCCGCCGGACGGCGGCGACAATCTCCTGCATGGAATCCAGATTCATCTCAGCTCTCCCTCCTGTAGTGGATGACCTGCAAGATGCCCGGCTGCTTTTCGATCAGCTCCACAATGGCGTCGGGCATGGGGTCATCGGTCTCAATAATCATCATCACATTGCCGCCCTTGCTGCTGCGGTGCAGGCTCATGTTGGCCACGTTCACCCGGGCCAGGGCCAGGGCGTTGGTCACGTTGGCCAGATTCCCCTGGTTGTCCATGTGCTGGACGATCAGGGTGTGGTAGTCCCCGGAAAAGCTGACATACACGCCGTCCAGCTTATCCACCCGGATCCGCCCGCCGCCGGTGGAGCTGGCCTGCATCTTCAGGCGGTGTCCGGACGCGCCGACGACCTCCATCTTCACGCTGTTGGGGTGGGCGTCCCGCAGGTCTGTCTCGTCAAAGGAGAACTTCATCCCCCGGTCGGCCGCGATCTCAAAGCTGCTGGGGATGTCCATGTCGTCCGGCGACAGGCCCAGCAGCCCGGCAATGAGGGCCTTGTCGGTGCCGTGGCCCACCCCGGTCTCGGCGAAGGAGCCGTGGAGGTGGAGCGCGGCGGAGACCGGCTCCTCCCCCAGAAGGGTCCGGGCCATGCGGCCTATGCGGACCGCGCCCGCCGTGTGGGAGCTGGAGGGTCCCACCATGATAGGCCCCATGATGTCAAATACGTCGATCATGATCGGCTCTGCCTCTCTTTCTTCCTGTAGTGCAGACATCATATCATATTTCCCCGGCAATGGCAACCGCCGCCGGACATTCTTCTTGCATTTTGCCCCCGGGCTGGCTATCATAGAGAGGGGTGCTCTGAGGAGATCCGGCAGAAGCGCACATAGGCATGAAAAAGGCCCCCTCAGCGAGGGAGCCTTCAGGCCCTTGGGCGTTTCCGGCGTCCAAAGGGCATATGCTGGAAGCGCGGCGCTCAGTCCTCCGCCCCGTAGGTATTCCGGTAGCGGCGCATACTCTCGGCGAAGAGGGAGCCGTTGGTGGGCGGGGTGTAGGTGATGGCGTTGGCCCCTGCCCGGATGGTCTCCAGGATGCTCTCCTCCGTGGGGCCGCCGGTGGCGATGATGGGGATGTCCGGGAACTGCTCCCGGATGTGGCGGACAATGGCCGGGGTCTCCGCCGCGCCGGACACGTTGAGGATATCCGCGCCGCTGGCGATCCGCCGGGCCACGTCCATCTTGGCGGAGACGATGGTGGCGATCACGGGGATGTCCACCACGTTTTTGATCTGGAAGATGGTCTGGTCCGCCAGGGGGGCGTTGACCACCACGCCAAAGGCCCCCTGGTGCTCGGCATAGGCCGCCAGACGCACGGACCGGGGCCCGTTGGTCACGCCGCCGCCCACCCCCACGAACACAGGCACATCTGAGACGTTGATGATGGCCTGGGCGATGATGGGCTGGGGGGTGAAGGGATAGACGGCGATGATGGCGTCGGCGTTCACGTTCTTGATGATGGCCACGTCGGTGGAAAAGACCAGGGATTTGATCCGCCGGCCAAAGATGCGGATGCCGCTGCACTCAGAAATACAGGTGGGGACCTCCACCTGATGGCTGCGCAGGGTGCCGTTGTAAGTCGGTACATTCTTCTGCATAGGGGCCTCCTCTCCCTTTTGGCTGTGGTTTCCTCCAGTATACCAGATTTCCGCCCCGGGCTCAAGCCGGGGAAGTGTCCCAGCGGTGAACAAGCTATGAACATTCTGTAAAAAGGAGACAGCATATGACAGAAAAGGTACGAATCCAACAGCAGGACCACCTGCCCATGCCCCTCATCTATCTGGCCTCGGCGGAGGATCTGGCGACCTGGTACCGGAGCGGCCTCCTCTGGGCTCTGGACCACGGGGAGCGGGCGCTGAAGCTCTCCTGCTTCAACAGTGAAGCGACTATGGGCATTGACCTGGACCAGGCGGCCCAAGCAGTACTCCGGGTGGCCGCAGATATCCTCTACGACCACCCGGAGGTGGAAAGCCTGACAATTTTATGCGGGGACGAGATCAGCTACAGGACCTACTCCTTCTACTGGAACCTCTGGTACGCGGAGACGAAGCCGGACCACGGTCCCCTATAGAGATCACTTCAGCTCGGGCCAGAACTCCTTGTTGGCCTCGATCATATCGTCCAGGACCTCCTTGGCCACCTTCATGCTGGGCACGGTCTTGTTGAGGGTGAACGCCTGGAGCACCTTCTCGTAGCTGCCCTCGATGCAGCCCTCCACCAGCAGCTTTTCGCAGGTCAGCTGCTGCATCATGAGGCCCTGCTGGAACAGGGGGATGGGATCCTGGGCAATGACCTCGGGCCCGTTCTTGCCGATATAGGCGGGCACCTCCACCATGGCGTCGTAGGGCATGTTGGGCAGGGCCCCCCGGTTCTCGGTAATGACCAGGAAGCGGGCCTTGGTGTCGTTCTTCAGGGCGATGGCCAGATCCGCGATCCAGTCGCCGTGGCTGCCGGCATAGAACACGTTCTCGTCCACCACGCCGGTGGCCAGATAGTGGTCAATGCCCTCGAAGAGGTTCTTCTCCCGGGTCTCCATGACCTCGTTGGCCCGGGTGTGGGTGGGATCGGAGTGCTCCACAAACTCCTTCTGCTGGAGGTAGTAGTTCAGGTAGGTGTTGGGCAGGGTATCTGGGAAGTTCTCCATGATCTCATACACGCCCTTCCACACATAGTACCAGCTGCCCTTGGCGTGGCGGTTGCCCTTGCTGTTATTGGGGGCCAGGGCGGCCTTGTCCTTGAGGTAGGCCGCAGGCAGGAGAATCTCGTGCTCCTTGATATAGGCGCGCAGCTCAGGCATGATGTCCTTGCCGTTGTGCTCAATGGCGGTGAACCAGCCGAAGTGGTTCAGGCCGTAGTAGTCGTAGACAATTTCCTTCTTGTTCTCGATGCCCATGGCGGCAGCCACCACGTCGATGATGGCAATGGGCATATCGCAGATGTTGATGATCCGGGCATTGGGTCGCAGGCGGCGGCAGGCCTCAGAGACGATGGAGGCGGGGTTGGAGTAGTTGAGGATCCAGTGGTCCGGCTTGGCGTACTTGGCCGCATCGTCAATGACCTGCATCATGGGGAAGATGGTGCGCATGCCGTAGGCCATGCCGCCGCAGCCGCAGGTCTCCTGGCCCACGCAGCCGTGGCGCAGGGAGATCTTCTCGTCCTGCTCCCGCATGGCGTACTTGCCCACCCGCATCTGGGCGAAGATGAAGGAGGCGTCGGTGTAGGCGGTCTCCGGATCGTTGGTGACGGTGAGCTTGATGTCGCACTTGAGCTCCTGGTGGAGGATCCAGTCCACCACCACGGCCACCTTGTCCTGACGCTCCTTGTCGATGTCAAACAGGCGAACCTCGTTTACGTCCAGCTCCTCCCGGCGCAGGGCAATGGATTTGACGATGCCCGGGGTAAAGGTGCTGCCGCCGCCTACCAGAGTGATAATCATAGTCGTAATTCCTTTCTCAGCAAGATGTTTCCTTTGATTTCAAGGGGAAAATTCCGGCGCTTTTACAGCTTCTCCAGCTGCTCCTCCACGGCCCGGCGCACGTCCGCCACCTGAAGGCCATAGATGATCTGCACATCGCTCTGTTTCTTCACGATGCCCCGGTTCTGGGTGCGGTTGATGAGGTCCTCGCGAATGAGGCTGGGGTCCTTCAGGTTCACCCGCAGACGGGTGATGCAGTTCTCCACGGTGTTGATGTTGGCCTTGCCGCCCAGGCCCTCAATGATGTCCAGGGCCGTGCCGCCGCCGTCCAGGGCGATGGCGCCGGCGGGAGCGGAGGCGGCGGGAGCCGCCTTGACAGTCTTGGCGGGCGCGGCCTTGGCGGGCGCGGCGGCCCCAGCGCCGGCGGGATCGCCCTCACGGCCGGGGGTGTGGTAGTTGAACTTCTTGATGAGGAAGCTGAACACCACAAAGTAGACCAGAATCTGGAGCGCGCCCAGCACGAACATGAGGGGCATCCGATGGGTCTTGTCGGCGTTGGCGATGTTGGTGATGACGCTGGTGAGCAGGTTGGCGTTCCACAGGGCGGTCACGTCCAGAATCTTGAGAAGGGCCATGAAGGTGCCGGCGATGACCGCATGGAGGAAGTAGAGCAGGGGCGCGGCAAAGATGAACATGAAGTCAATGGGCTCGGTGATGGAGGCCAGAGAGGCGGTGATGACCAGGGGAATGATGGTGGAAGCCACCCGCTTGCGGTTCTCCGGATAGGCGGTGTAGATGAACGCGCCGCCGATGCCGATATAGCCGAACATCTTGGTGAAGCCGATGGACATATAGTAGATGCTGTCGGAGAAGCGCTCGATGGGCATGTTCATCTCGGCCATGACGATGGGGTAAGCGCCCACAATGGTGGTCTCGCCCATCTGGAGCACGCCGCCCATGTCGGAGAACTGGAAGGGGGTGTATACCAGATGGTGCAGGCCGGTGGGCAGCAGCAGCCGCTCCAGGAAGCCGTAGAGGAAGATGCCGAAGGCGCCGGTGTCCTTGATGACGCCGCCCAGGGCGCTGATCCAGCCCTGAACCACGGGCCAGATGTTGTTGGCAAGCAGGGCGAAGAGGATGGCCACAAAGACCAGGCAGATGAGCGTGAAGTTTGCGCCGGAGTAGATCTGCAATGCGCCCTTGAAGCGCTTCTGATAGGTGCGGTTGAACACGTAGCCCACCAGGCAGCCCAGGATGATGCCGCCGAACACGCCCATGTCCACGCACTGCACGCCCAGGATCTTGGCCTGGCCGGTGCCGAACAGGCCCAGCATGGGGGCCTCCTCGGCCAGGGAGCCGGTGAGGGTGAGCAGGGTGTTGGAGCTGATGAGGTACATGAGGTAGGTCATAAAGCCGATGAGGGCGGCCTTATGCTTCTCGTTCTTGGCCAGTGCGGCGGGGATGCCGATGACAAAGACCACGCTGAGGTTGTTGATGATGCCCATCACGGAGTTGTAGATCAGCTGGCCCAGGGCCTGGATGGGGCCCCACTGGAGGAAGGGCAGCACGCCGGTGATGGTCTTATTGGTGAGCAGCACGCCCACCACAATGAGGATGCCCGCCGCAGACAGGTACATCAGCGGCTGCACCATGGCCTTGGAGAATTTCTCCAGAGCGCCCATGATACGTTCTTTCATAGCTTGTTTCTCCTTCGATCATTGATTGATGCGAGATATAAGATCTATGTTCACCCGGTCCGGCTCCCCGCGCGTCAGGCGCCGGGCCGGGGGACTGCCCATATGGGAAATCAGGGCTTGTTTGATAATTGACGATACGCTCAACAGCAAGGAATTTTTTTGCCAGACAAGGCAAATTTTCGCAGGCATACTGTCGTATGGCAAGAAAATTTAACGCAGTATGGCGGAAAAAGGCCTGCTGTTTGGACGTGTTGACAATTTTCAAACATGCCCTAGTTCTCCCCCATGCTCCACCGCTTCTCAATGGGCTTGAAGCTCTCCTCCACCACGGACCGATCCACAGCATAGGACCATTCATCGTAGCCCGCGCTGTAGGAGATGGCGTAGACCGTATCCGTCCGGCGGCGGAGGAGGGCCCGGCCGCTCTTGGACGCCTGGGTCTCCCGGTCCGCGCCGGTGAGGGTGTAGATGGTCAGCAGCTCCTCCCCGGGGCTGCGGCCCCGGACGCTGTAAAAGGTGGTGGCGTGGACGGCGGAGCTGACGTTGGTCTGCCGGACCGTGAACCGGCCGTCCCACTGCTCGGGAATGAGCAGGTACCAGCTGTCCGTGAGATTGTGGTAGGTGATGGCCTGGGCGCTGTCTGCGCCATCGGCGGTGTAGCAGTACCAGTAGATCTTCCAGCAGGGGTCCTCCCCGGGCTCCGTGGGCAGCTCCGCCGGCCGGGGCACCTCCGTGGCCCCGTCGCCGTTTACGTCGCCGGGGGGCAGATTCAGGAACCGGGCGATCTGGGTGGTAAAGCCGGTGTCGCTGCTGAGGACGATGTTGGCCAGCTCCGACTGGCGGCAGGCGAGAATATCGGTGATAGCCCGGCTGGTCTCGTCCGCGCCGGCGTCCCGGGCGGTGATAAATACCGCCCGCTCCCCCTCCTGGAGGGCGCCTGCCTGCATCCACTGAATCGTCGCCACGGAGGCGGACAGGCGGGCGGTGGACTGGAGCTGGAGCATGCTTTTGCCGCTGTCCCAGTCGTAGTAGTCCGCCAGGCTTAGGCCGGACTCCGTCTCATCAGAGCGGACCACCACCAGCTCCAGGTCCCCGTCCCCGTCCATGTCCACCACCTCGTAGCGGGCGTAGGAGGAGGTCATCAGCTGCACGGGCTCCAGGTTCTTCACGGAGTAAACGCTGAGGGCCTGGACCTCGGCGCTGACCCGCCAGCTGACGACGATCTCCTGCGCCCCGTCCCCGTCCATGTCCTCGTAGCGGACGCTGTGGAAGGAGGTGCCCGCGCCGTCGATGAGGGCGGCCTGAACGTAGTCGTCCCCCTGAACCCGGAAGATGTAGATCTTCAGGGGCCGGTCCTCGCTGTTGACCCGGAAGAAGGCCAGCACCTCGTCCACGCCGTCCCCGTCCAGATCCTTCATCTGCACCGGCGGCAGGTTGCCCCCGGCCTGGGGGGCGGCGTACTCCGCGCCTGCGGAGAGGGCCTCGGAGAGCTGGGCGCTGAGGGACTTGTACTCCTCCGGCAGCTGGGGCAGGGCGTACAGGTCCTCGGGGGAGGCGGAGAGCATACATCCGCTCAGGGCCAGCGGCAGCAGGGCCGTCAGCAGCAGTATCCATCCGCGTCTCCAAAGGGGCATAGGCGCGCTCCTCTCCGGGGAATGGGGATCCCCCTGTTTTCTCAAGATATAATCTATCACAAATTTCCGCCGTTTGGTAGCCCCTGTTTCTGGAATTTTCAAATTTTTACAAATTGTTCGCCAAATCCGGGACCGGGCGGCCCCTCACGCTGCGGGAGTCGCGCCGGAGGGGCCGTTCCATCGGAGCGGAAGCGCCCCAGATGCTGAAAAATTTCATGGATGCCAGCCCGTTCTTCAAGGCGCTGCATCCAAATAATTTCCGCTAAAGCGCAAAGAGAAAGACGGCGAGGGATTTTCCCCGCCGTCTCAGTCTATCAAAAACGCACCTAAGGCGGCAAAGCGCCGCTCACGCCTCAAACATCTCCGCAGCCGTCTCCCGCCGGCCCTGCTCCAAAGCGCTGCGGATGAGCTCCACGGTCTGCCGCTCCCGCAGCCGGGCGGTCAGCAGGGGGGAGAAGCGCCGGCCCTCCAGGCGGACGGCCTCCTGGACCGCCTCGTCAAAGCTCTTCTCAACGCCCTTGTACAGCACGGCGGTGTTGGTCACATTCTCCAACCAGTCCACCAGGGCCACCACGTCCACCAGCTGCCGGCTGGCGCACTCCAAACGCCGGTAGGCGGCGGGGTAACCCCGGCTGCCGTCGTACCACGCGTGGTGGCCCAGGGCCGCGTCCGCGTAGGGGCGGGTGGAGGGGCGGTCCGCCAGGAGCTTCGCCCCGGTGACCGGGTGGAGCCGGGACATCTCGTACTCCTCCTCAAACCACTGGCGGCCATTGTTAGCGTAGAGACTGGTGAAGTTGATCTTGCCCACGTCGTGGAACTGGCCGAAGGCCAGGGCCAGACGCTGAATCTCCCGAAGCTTCTCCTGTTCGCCGCCGATCTCCCGGACAGCGGGGATGTCGTCAAAGAAGCCGGGCTCCTCCTGGGCGATCTGCCGGCACAGGGCGGCGGCCGCCGCAGCCACGGCCTGGGAGTGGACGTAAATCTCCGGGGCGAAGCGGAGAATCAGCTTCTGGAGAAACAGACCATAGGGGATGCTGCGGCTGGTCTCCACATAGGTGTAGGACAGCTGGCGCAGGTAGAGGAACAGGGACTCGCTCTCCTGGCTGGGGGGGAACTCCTCCACGTAGCGCATCACCCGCCGGTACTGCTCTTCCACCGTCTCCTCCCGTCCGGCCAGCATCTCCGGATACTCCTGGAGGTACTGGCAGTAGAAGGCGGTCAGGGAGATGGCCGCGTACATGCCCTCCACGGAGAAATCGGTCAGGTCCGCGCTCCTGAGCAGGCCCTCGATCTTGCCCAGCAGGCCCTCCAGGCTGTCCAGGCCGCAGTAGTACTCAATGGCGTAGTAGTGAAAGGCGGGCCGGGCGGCCAGGGAGCCCTGGAGGTCATAGACCGCGTACACCGACTCCATGATGCCCGCCACGTCCTGGGCGGTCATGGCGGTCTCCCGGCTGAAGGAGATGCTGGCGGTCATCAGCCGGTGGGTCTGCCGGACAAAGCGGTCCCAGGGGAGGGAGGGCTCCCGCTCCCGGTAGGCGGGGTCCTGCATGACCCGCAGGGCGTTTTTGATGAGCCCCACCCGCTCGCTGGTGGTCCGGAACTGGCCAAGGGCCGTGTTGGCCAGGGAGCGGAGAATGTAGCCCCTGGTGTCCGGGTCCTCCAGCTCGTCAAAATACTTCAGGTACGCCGCTGCCTCCACGAAGCACAGGCGCATCTGGCCGGTGTAGGGCTCGCTGACGGAGAGGTCCAGACCCACCAGCTTGCTGTACTGGGCGTAGCGTCCGATGCCCAGGCTGTAGAGGGCCCGGATGATCCCGTCCCGGTCCCGCCGGTGGCGGGCCAGCCCCAGAAGGGACTGGTGGATCTGGCAGTAGAGGGCGGCGTCCAGCTCGATCCGGCCCTGGATGAGGGCGGCGGCGAACTGGCGCAGGTCCTCCATCGCCTGGGGTCTGGCCTGGGGCAGGTTGTCCAGCACGGGAAACAGATTCTCCCGCAGCAGGACCATATTCCGGGCCGCCAGCTGCCGCTGCCGGGCCCTGTCACGGCTGAGGCGGCCCGGGTAGTCCGCCAGCGTCTCCTCGGAGGGCTGGCGGCGGGGCGAGAGGGCGGCGATCTCCCGCAGATTGGCAATATATTCCTCCTGGTATGGCTCCATGGGCCGTGTCGCCCCCTTTCCGTATGCAGCCAGGGCCTGGGGTTACGGCTTCAGCCGCCGTGAGAGAAGCTCCTGGATGTGGTCCAGGTCCACAGGCTTGGACACGTGCTCGTTCATGCCCGCCTCCCGGGACAGGCGCACGTCCTCCACAAAGGCGTTGGCCGTCATGGCCACGATCCACACGCTTTGGGCGTCCGGCCGGTCCATGGCCCGGATCCGCCGGGCGGCCTCATAGCCGTCCATGACGGGCATCTGGATGTCCATAAAGATCAGATCGTAGCAGCCCGGGGGGGAGGCGGCGAACCGCTCCACGGCCTGCCGGCCGTCCCCGGCCACGTCCACCTGTACGTCGGTCATGCCCAGGAGCTCCACAGCGATCTCCTGGTTGAGCTCGTTGTCCTCCACCAGCAGCGCCCGGAACCGGCTGTAGTCCCCGGCCCGGTCCCCCCGGGACTCCGAGGCCCCCTGGCCGCCGTCCAGCAGGCCGGAGAGGGTGGAGAGGAGCCGGCTTTTGAAGAGGGGGCAGGGCACGAAGGCGCTGACCCCCGCCCGGCTGGCCCGGTACTCCAGCTGCGCCCAGTCCTCCTCGGACACCAGCACAATGGGGAAGTCGGGCCCCGCCAGCTGCCGCACATGGGCGGCCACATCCAGGGGCTGCATGTCTGAGAGGCTCTGGCCCAGCAGCAGGGCGCAGGGCATCCGGTCCTCCACCTGGGCCTCGGTGAGCCGGGTGACGGCCTCCAGCCCGGAGGCGGTGCGCATCGGGACCAGTCCCCCCTCCTGGAGGCAGCCGGTTATCTGGGCCGCCCGGTCATCCCGGCTCTCCGCCACCAGGGCGGTCTGTCCGGCGGGGAGGCGCAGGGGCGGGCGATTCTGGGCGGAGACCGGCAGGGGCAGCTCCACCCGGAAGCAGCTGCCCTCCCCCTCCTGGCTCTCCACGGTGATCTGGCCGCCCATGCCGTCCACCAGATTTTTGACAATGCTCATGCCCAGGCCCGTGCCCTCGATGCGGCTGACCTGGGAGGTGCGCACCCGCTCAAAGGGGAGGAAGATCCGCTCCAGAAATTCCGGGCTCATGCCCATGCCGTTGTCCTGACAGGCGAAGCGGAGCAGGGCGGCGCGCTCCCCCTGGGGGGAGGTTTGGACGGGCTCCTGACGGAAGCTGACAGTGATGCAGCCGGCCTCCTGGGTGTACTTCACCGCGTTGTTGATGATGTTGACCAGAATCTGCCGCAGGCGGAGGGGGTCCCCCACCAGCCGCTCCTCGTGGATGTCCCGGATGTCCAGGCGGAGGTCCTGCCGCTTCTGAGCGGCCTGGGGCCGCACGATGACCGCGATGTCGTGGATAAGGTCAGCCAGGGAGAACTCCTCCTGGCTGATGACCAAGCGGCCGCTGTCGATGCGGGACATGTCTAACACGTCGTTGACAAGGCTCATGAGATGGGCGGAGGCGGTCTGGATTTTGCGCAGGCAGTCCTGGACCCGGGCCTTCTCGTCGATGTGGCTCAGGCCGATGGTGGTCAGCCCCACGATGGCGTTGACCGGCGTGCGGATATCGTGGGACATATTGGAGAGGAACCGGCTCTTGGCCTGATTGGCCTCCTCCGCTGCGCGCAGGGCGCTCTCCAGCGCAGCGGCCTTTTGCTCCAGCTCCCGGCAGGCGGCGCTCAATTCGTTTTTTTCCATCTCCCCATCCCGTCCTGTCTGTTCAAAGTCATAGATTGTCATAGCGCTTTACAGTATATCACACGGCGGCAAAAAAAGCCACTGGAAAATGGGCAGCACCAAAGTGAAAATTGTAGGAGCACAATAACGCAGGACAGGACATAACAGACTTATAAGGGAACCCGCGCCGGTCACATTTCCTTACAGAATGAGGACACAGCCAGGACCGGCGCGGCCCTTCCCGCCCGACGGTCGAATGAAAGACCTGACGCCATAGGCAACCGTGGCCCCAGGTGTTCCATCCGGCAAGTAGCAGGCCGGAGGCCAGGGAGGTGAAAATATGCTTGTTCCAATCAGCGAGATCAAGATTAACGCCGGACGGCGAGAGGCAGACCCGGAAGGGGTGCAGGAATTGGTAGCATAGCCTGCGCCGGGGATGGTCAGATCGTCCGCAGCGGGGTCGGGGACCGTCTGACCGTCGGTCTTGCTGGGGTTATAGCCGCTTGCAAAGGCAATAGTAGGCTGAGACTTCGTAATCGTCCCCGTTGCGGTGGCGGTGGTGCTGGACAATATATATATGCAAATAGTAGAAACCGAGGACTTTGCTTTGAATAAGTTTGACCAAGAGGCCATTGTATGCAGGAGCATCACCGGCATATATATCCTGCTGACCCGCGAGGACTTTGCCTGCGAGGAGAAATTTCTTCGCTGGAAGGTCTGGCCTGACGGTGACTACTATGATACCGAGAAGGACGGGCGCGGGTTCTATGACAACGGCATCCCTCTGGACTCCCATGTGGACAAGCTGGGGGCAGTCCCATCGGATATTCTGCTTGCACTGGACGCTGCCGAGGCCAGCACGGAGGCCCGGAGGACCGCTGCAATGATTGAGCAGATCAAGATCTGCCTGACCGGAACGCAGCACCGCCGTCTCTGGATGCTCTATGCCCGGAAAATGAACGTGACCGCCATTGCCAAGGCGGAGGGCATCTCAAAAGCAAGTGCATCCAGGTCCATCCGCGCCGCGCTGAAAAATATTTCTGCTTTTTTCCCGGAACGGGGCGAAAATAGGTAACAAACACCTCTCTTTTTTGTGATAGGTGAAAGGTGTGTTTTGAAAAGCGGGACTATCCTTTGCTGACAGACTTGTCCTGGCTACCACAACGGACAGAATGGGACGGACTGCAATCCGTTGGCATGGTGACTTCCACTGTCAACAGAGGCGATGAAACCACAACAGATAAGGTGGAGGCGCAGAAGGTCCTGGACAATCCCGCCCCTCCATCACAATTCCTTCGTCTTGTGTAGACACGATCTAGTATTTTTATCAAGACGGGTCCCCATACCCAGAAAATACCTTTATAATACCGTTATTCCGCGAAAACAAGGAGGACAGGTCGAATGTCAGGTATTATGTACGGTTATGCCCGCGTATCTACCAGAGGGCAGCATGAGGACCGGCAGCTGGCGGCATTGAAGGAGTTTGGGGTGGCCACAAAGGATATTGTGGTTGAGAAGCAGTCCGGAAAAAACTTTGATCGGCCCTTGTATCAGGCGCTTGTGGAGCTCTTCCGGCCCGGGGATGTGCTGGTTGTCAAAAGCATTGACCGGCTGGGCAGAAATTACGATGAGATTTTGGAGCAGTGGTCCTACATCACCAAGACCTGTCAGGCGGCGATTGTCGTGCTGGACATGCCCCTGCTGGACACCCGGGAGGGCCGGGACCTGACCGGAACGCTGGTGGCGGACATCGTGCTCCAGCTTTTGAGCTACGTGGCCCAGACGGAGCGGGAGTTCAAGCGCCAGCGACAGGCCGAAGGCATTGCAGCAGCGAAGGCCAGAGGCATCTACTTCGGACGGAAGTTCAAGGATCGGGGTGCGAACTACGACTCTGTCATGGCTGCGTGGCGTAGGGGGGAATTGTCCGGCAGGGCGGCCGCCAAGGAACTGGGCGTCGCCCATGGAACTTTCCAGCGTTGGTGCAGGGAGTAGCATTTGGTCAATAAAGTGTGGGTTACGATCCATGCGGAATGAGCCACAGTGTTGAGCAAAGTAATGCCGCTTTTGAGGACGGCACGCCTTGCTCTTGTCTATTTCGACAAAAACATTTTACCATATACACTCAAATCCTGCAAGAAGAAAATGGCGTGTAACCCACAAAGGGTGTAGTCCCAATCTTCGGGCAGGGAAAGCATTTGCGACAAAAGCCCCTTTGCCTTTAATGTCAGTTCCTTGTTGCGTAAATGGTGGTTGCTCATAACGGTATAGCCCTTGTTGCGCTCCACTCGGAAAACTGCCATAGCTTCATCACTCCTTTGGTTGTGGATTTGTTACGCGATAGAACGCCATTTTGCCGGGGTTAGGTATAAATCCCTGTCCCCGGCAAAAGTGCGCCCGCAAAGCCGCATATAGCAAGGCTCTTTTTGCCCCTACTGCGTAACATGAGGGCATAAAACTTCATGCGATATAAGGAATCCGCACCACGATGGATGAAAACGTGGTGCGGATTCTGGTAGAATGGAAGCGCACGGCATCAGACCGGCTTTTTTTGCCGCTACGAGCGCGCGCATAAAACTGGTATCCACTCTCCCGTTGAACCACAAATTGTCCCGCCGAAAGGCAAAAGGACGTATAGTAAAATGAAACTTAAGGAGAGTGCGCCGTGACAACTTTTTGAAAGGAAACAGGTCATGGAAGTTGTCTATCGGTGTTGTTGTGGGATTGATGTGCATAAGAAAATGATCGTAGCCTGCTTGGATGATGGCGGCAAGCGGGAACTGCGAGAATTTGGCACAACCACCAGCGCAATCAAAGAACTGGCGAATTGGCTCACAGTTTCTGGCTGTGAGATGATTGCCATGGAGAGTACGGGGGTGTTTTGGAAACCGCTGTATAACCTTTTTGAACTGATGGATCTGGATGCGATCATTGTGAATGCAGCACACATGAAGGCGCTGCCTGGACGGAAGACAGATGTGAAGGACGCCGAATGGATCGCAGACCTGCTTCGCCATGGACTGTTGAAGGCCAGCTATATCCCCAGCCGGGAGCAGAGGGAGCTTCGGGAACTGACTCGTTACCGCAAAAGTTTGATCGAGGAACGGTGCCGCGAAACCAACCGGCTTCAAAAAATCCTGGAGGGCGCGAATATCAAATTGGATTCCGTGGTGAAGGATATCAATGGGAAAAGCTCACGCAAGCTGCTGGAGAAAATCATTGCCAACGAAATGCCGGACAGCGATGAGGTTTCCCGGATGATCCACAGCAGGATGCGGCCAAAGCTGGATCAGTTGATGGAGGCCATAGATGGCATCACAACACCATTGCAGCGCAGGCTCCTGGCCCAGATCATCGACCACATTGACGATTTGAACAGAAGGGTTGCCGTTTTGGACGAGATGGTAAAAGGGTATATGGCGGAATATGAAGCTGCTATCGCAGCCATTGACGAGATACCTGGAATCGCACGGCGCAGTGCGGAGGTTATCCTTGCTGAAATCGGCACAGATATGAGCCGTTTCCCCAGTGCGGCCCATTTATGCTCCTGGGCTGGTGTTTGTCCTGGCAATCATCAGAGCGCCGGAAAGCGGAAACAGGGGAAGACTACCAAAGGCAGCAAAACGCTGAAGTCTATTTTGACTCAGTGCGCCAAATCAGCCAAAACATCTAAAAGCTCTTACTTTTCTGCTCAGTACCAGCGCATTTCGGCCAGACGAGGCAAAAACCGGGCAACGATTGCAGTTGCCCACTCCATGTTGATTGCAATTTATCATGTTCTAAAAAACAATGTGCCCTTCCACGACCTTGGTTCCAACTACTATGACACTTTCAATCGCGAACACAAAATCAAAAGCTACCTAAAACGTCTCCAGGCTCTTGGCTGGCAGCCAGATGCAGGGGGGCTTTCCGCCTGACATATGCTTCATTCCTTGCCTGCCTTTCGAGGCGGGTTGCTTTGCTGTGCCCTCCTGCGAGGATGTTTTCATAATAAAAATAGAAGGGGTGATAGCACGAAAATAACCGTTGCATATTTGCCGGAAGATGAAAAGGCCGCTGCTGCCGCGCTTGCGGCCCTTCGCCGCCTCCATCCTGATGGGAAAGTGCGGAAAAGTGACCGCTACCCGCCGTATTTACACATTTACTTGACCACAAAACAGCCAAAACAGGAGAACGGCACTTGACTATGCCGCCATTTTGTGGTAAACTATCAGCATGAAATAGGGCATGAGTACCGCCCGCAAGGGTTAGCCGATAAAAGGCATGGGAAACAGCAAAAAAAGCTGTTCTCATGCCTTTTTTCATATATTCAGCCTACCCAGGCGTAAAACGGAGGTATTTATGAACGAGAACACCCAGCAGACCACTACTCAAACCCCGGAGGGAACAGGGGGCAAGATGTTCACCCAAGACGAGGTGAACAAGATCGTTTCTGACCGGCTGGCCCGTGAGCGGGAAAAGCTGGCAGACGGCAGCGAGTACAAGGCCAAATATGAGGCCGTACAAAAAGAGCTTGAGGGCATGAAAGCGGCCCAGCTTCACCAGCAGAAAGAAGC
>OFFQ01001186.1_pt1 | contig 16068 bp, 10 predicted proteins | sample 1521411 | NCBI WGS metagenome assembly OFFQ01 (sample SAMEA3504110, study PRJEB24116) | mouse gut metagenome | biome: mouse gut; feature: mouse-associated habitat; material: faeces | place: Denmark | collected 2011 | reverse complement strand
AGTCTGATGGTATTCGGATTTATCAAAGGATTTCAGCCGATTGCAGGATATAGTTATGGTGCGAAAAAGTTCGACCGATTACAGGAGGCAATCAAAATTTCTATCCTATGGTCTACGGCATTTTGTGTCATTTATGGGTTGATATTAGCAATATTTTCAGAGGGAATCATATCTCAATTTACAAAAGATGATTTGGAAATGATTCAAGCAGGAACACAGTCCTTACGCATAAATGGTATTTCGTTTATCCTGTTCGGGTTTTATACGGTGTATTCCTCATTGTTCCTCGCGCTTGGAAAAGGATTGGCAGGATTCATCTTGGGAGCTTGCAGACAGGGTATCTGCTTTGTACCTGTGATTTTGATTTTCCCGGCACTTTGGGGGATAAATGGGATTCTGTATGTACAGCCGATTGCAGACGTTCTTTCTGCTATAATCACTGTTTTTATGGCATTGCATTTACATAAGGAATTAGTATTGACAAAGCAAAAGTTTTTAACTGACAAAGTAGAATAGGATAAGGAGATAATTAATGATAAGCCAACAATGGGTTATGTGTCCTGTTTGTGACAGCAAAACAAGAATTAAAATACGAAAGGATACGGAACTGATAAACTTTCCTCTATACTGTCCGAAGTGCAGAAAAGAAAGTTTAATCAATGTAAAGAAGCAGAAAGTATCCATTGCGAAAGAGCCAGACGCTAAGACGCAGAGCCGGTAATACCGAGAATTGAACCGCTCCCTGTCAAGTAGACAGTGGAAAAAATAAAAATTTTAGCTGCCAATCACATTTTTGTGGTTGGCAGTATTCTTATGCTACACATGTTAAATGTTTTCTATATTCTATCGGTGTCATACAGTTTAAGCGTTTTTGATACCGGTGATTATTGTAGTAGTCTATGTAATCACATACTGCTTCTTTTAACTCATCGTAAGTATGAAATTTTTTCAGATAATACATTTCGGATTTCAGCATCCCCCAGAACGCTTCCATTGGACCATTATCTATGCATCGGGATACTCTTGACATGCTTTGTGTCATTCCTGCTTCCTCAAGTTTTCTGCGAAAGGATTTTGAGGTGTACTGATATCCCCGGTCACTATGAAACAGCGGTTTTACCTCTGGATGTTCCTGACGAGCTATATCAAAGGTCTCAAAAACGAGAGCATTATTATTTGAACTTCCAATAACAAAAGAAACGATGCTTTTGTCTGCCAAATCCAAAATGGCGCTCAGGTATGCTTTCCCGTTGATTCCATACTTCATCTCCGTTACGTCTGTCAGCCATTTCTCTCCGAAATGGTCAGCATGAAATTCCCGGTTAAGAATGTTTTCTGCTGTGATTTCTGGTGTTGATTTCACATAGTTTCTTCTTCTGCGCCTGCATACTGATTTTAACTGCAAAATTCTCATAAGACGAAGAATCCTTTTTTCATTAACATGAAAATCATTCTCCCGGTTTAATTTTATTGTCATCTGCCTGTATCCCAGAATCCCATTCTTTTCCTCATAAGCGTCTTTAATAAGGCTGCACAATTCTTGGTTGAATTTTTCGTTTGCACTGGCCCTTCGGTTAAGCCATTTATAATAGGCAGAGCGTGGAATCCCCGCAAATTCGCAGAGTTCAGATATAGAGCATTTCTGTTCGTCATGTAGTTCCTGTATTGCCAGATAGAGAGTTTCATTTTGTACCTGACTTAGAACCGCCTCCTTTCGATTTCGTCGAGTTTTTTTAAGAATGCAATCTCCAATTCCGCTTTTCGTTTTTCCGCTTGAAGAAGCCTGTTTTCCGCACGCAGCTTTTCCAATTCAGACATTTCATTCTCTGTTTTTCTTTTTCCTCTTTTATCAACAAGTCCCGGGGCTCCATCCGATTGATATTTTCTTATCCATTGATAAACCTGCTGATAAGATACCTGATATTTTTCGGCTGCCTGGGCATAGTCCATTTCATGCTCAATGCAGTACTTTACAATTTCCACCCGTTCCTCGTATGTGGTTTTTCTTCCCTTGGTCATAGTGCTGGTTCCTCCTGTTCCAGAAGACTTTAGATTCTCATGACCATTATACTTCATAATCCAATTCCGTAATTGTTTATCTGAACGGATTCCATATTTTTTCTGGATTTCCCTTAACGTCCCTTTGCCAGAAAGATAATCGCAGACAGCGCTGCGTTTTGTTTCCGCCGAATAGACGCTGAGTTTTTGGGTGGTTTTTAGTCCTTCGGCTCCCAAGGACTGATATATTGTTGCCCATTCGATAATTCTCGTTCCATTTGTTCCCAAGTTTCGGGCGATGCTTTCTGTTGAACAGCTTCCTTCCAGATATTTTGTGACGGCATCCAGTTTCATCTCAAAAGAGTATTTTGAATGTTGTCCCATAAAATATGCTCCTCCTTATAGTGACAGTTTTATTATTTCATCTGTCTACCATAAGGGGAGCATATCATGTTTCCAATGTTCCGGCTCTATTTTTACTTATTTTGCCTTTGCTTTGACAACTGTGCTGTAATTGCCATTGATATTCTTATTTTTTTGCTTCTCAAATGCGCAAATCTTATAATACCAAGTTTTAGAACCGCTTGGCATTGTCTCTGCATACCTTACAGTCGAAGCATTTTTAATCGTCTTGACCACCTTATACTTCCCAGATTTTGTCTTGCTCCTGTATATCTTATAACCGGCTGATCTTGGAACTTTTGCCCATTTCAAGCTGACAACTTTGCTAGACACGCTGACCTTAAGCTGGGGCGCTTTTGTCTTGCCTGCCTTTGCCGTGCTCAGTCCGCCATAAACTGTTTGACCTGGATTTTTAATATAAGCTTTAATTTTGTAATAATAAGTCTTGCCTGACGGATGATTTAAGGTACAAGCTGTTGTCTGTCCTTTCTTGATATCTTTGACCTGCGTGTACTTGCCATTCTTCTTTGCACTGCGGTAAATTTTGTAGCCGCTCGCTCCGCTGGTCTTCTTCCAGGTAAGGGTCGTCTTGGATTTATCCTTATACTGAGGAGAAAACTCTTTGACCTTATCTGGACCAACGACGATATTCACCCCATTGCTGTATTTTCCATAAGCCCTGCTGCCATCCTCTTTCTGCATAAAGGCGCGGATCTTAAAGGAATGCGTGGTGGCATAGCCAAAATTCGCAGAAGCCGTAGTCGCTGATGCAGAGGCATCTTTTACTTTGGTAACTTTATCGCCGTTTACTTCATATATCTCATATCCGTCCGCCCCGTCAATCTTCTCCCATGAGAAAGAAACAGATTTTGAACCATTTTTTACGGAAGCCTTTAATTTGGGCGTTTCTCTAAACATCTTATGCTGCGTATCTACCAATACATCCTCTGCATTCGGCAAAGATGCCGTCATCGCTGTAATTCCATTGGCATCCATATATTTCACGGCAGGATTCCCGCTGCCATCCAAATCTCCAGCAACCGCCACCTTTACCTTAAACTCCTCACTCGTAGCATTCACAGTCAAGGTTCCCAATTTCAGGGAAGTGTTGTCTCCAAAAATATCTTTGTCTTTTTTTCCAGATAGAATCAAATCTACCAGATATGTCCCATCCTCCTGAGAAAGAATGGCCGCATCTTTAATCTCGCTCTTCACGGCGCTGTTAAACGCAAACGTGGGCGCATTCATCGTCCCGCTGCTGATTGAAACTTTAAGCTGCATCCGCAAGGATGTGACTACTCCTGTCTTGCCTTCCGGAATGTCTACCGAAACAGCGACCTGGTTGCCATCCACTGTCAAATTCTTGTTGCCCTGCGCCGCATCAGCAGTCAGCGGTGCAATGATAAACAGAAGAAATGACATCCACAATATATTCATCCATTTTTTCATTTTAACCTCCAACGGTCCGCCGCACAGGGAACAATGGCGTTGTCCCGGTTCCCCGCTGCGGCGTCCTCTATTCCTAAGCTTTCCCGTCAGTTGCTCTTGCTGCCTTGCATGGTGATTGCAGGAATGGTATCTGGAATGGCGATGATCTGCGTATCACTTACGATCCGCTCACCCTCTAAGGTCTTGGCGTCATCCACGCGGAACAGCTCGCCCCGGACCTTGACACCTTTCATAGCTTCCTCGCTCCATTGACCTGGCTCTACATAATATACCCAAGTTCCCTCTGTCGTCTCGCCTTCATTTCCTTTTTCAGGCAGTTCTGCAAAAATCACCTGACCAGATTGGACTATTCCATCTTTTTCACCGATCACGTTCCCTTCTGCGTCATAGAGCACAACCACATTGTATGCCCAATTACCCCGGTAAGTCCCGGTAAAGATCAGGGAGCCTTTCTTAATGACATCTTCCGGCTGGTCTCCGTACTGATAATCCGCCGACAGGACTCCGATAGCCGGCTGTCCCTCTGACGCTTCCATAAATTCCAAGTTATCCCCAGATGGACCGCACAGATCGATTTCCTTTATGCTGATCTCGCCTTCCTGGGAAATGGTCATTCTTACATATCTAGCGTCATATGTGCCAATCCAGTTGTCTCTTGCTTCTTCTTTGACAGAGTCAAACCAAATCGTCTGCTGCTCTTCGTTAGCCTCTGCAAGGCTTGCGTCATCCGTTTTAACTTTGGTCCAGGCTTCGCCGTCGATACTGATTTCAACAGTCACTTTCTGAAGCGGGCTTCCCTGGTATTTGAGGGAGGTCACCTGGCGAGTCTTATGCATATCCACCGTAATCACTGCCGTGCCATTGCTGGTTCCGGTATAAGTTCCTTCTTTGACAACGCTGTTATCAATGATGCGGTCAATGCTGTGTACTTTCTTGACTGTAACATGATCTGGATTCGTATCATAACCGCTGTCTGGATCATCTTCTGTGCTTTCAATTTCCTTATCATCCTGCGATGTCATGTCTGTTTCCACAGTCCATTCCGATTTCTCAAGGATGCCGTCTGTCTGAATCTTTACAGAGCCTGCGTCTGCCGGATTGGAGTAGTTCATGTACTGATCCACTGCCCGGACTTCATATCCCATTACCCTGTTATTGATGGAAGCGACCGTGTCCACATAAACAGTGGTCTCTGCTTCGTCAATCGGAATAAAGCCAACAACCTCGCTCTTCTTTTCTCCATTGGAGATCATGCTGCGGCTAATTTCGTAACCGAAAATCATCTCTCTCTTCTGGCTAGGAGTTATCGTAACCTGCACTTGATTTGCTTCCGCAGATATGGACGCCGTCACGACATCCTTGCCCTTAATCGTGTCTGCTTCCTGTTCTGGATGATCTACACGATAATCCCTTGCAGCTGCGTCAATGTAGTAGAGAGCTTTCTGATCAGCTTCTCCATACTTATTGGCATAAGCAATCGTTTCCTGATCTGGAACCATGCCCCATCTTTCAAAGAATGGAAGAATGTTCTTTTCTGCCGCCGCACATGCCAAGCGCATCAGATTCTGCTCTGAACCGCCATTTAAAGCAAGCCCCTCTTGCGGCGCTTTTGCCGGATTTCTTGAATAAGTGTCTACCCGGGCAAAGAACAGATTGTTAAACTGGTCTTCGTAATTGTCATAAATGTACCTGTCGTCTTTATTATCATCAAATGCCAAGTGAACCTGCCAGTACAAGGCAAGCTGCGTAAACACATTAGAAGCCCGCCCTATGGCGCCAGACGTCACTTTCTTATAAACATTTTCATAAGTATACCTTGTCGTGCCTGTCAAAAGCTGGGCAAAGTAATTGTTCGTAACCTCTGCTACCGCATAGGTTCCCTGATTGATATCGTGTCCAATCTCGTGGGCAATGCCCCAGCCAAATCCAGACCAGTCATCGGGAGCGCTTACCAAAGTGGTTGAACCATATTCAATTCCGATATGGTTGCCAGACGCATACATGAAAGCTCCTGCAAACATCCGCATATACCGAATGTTCAAATGCTGTGCCGGAAGAGCGTTATTTCCTCTCTCCGTGCCTGCTTCATCACTTAATCCCTTATGCTGATAGAACAATGTCATCGTCTGGTCCATCGCACGTAATGCATTGTCAAGCTTCGTTACTTTATCTTCTGCATTCTTAATGCCTGCCCATACCTGGGTAGCTGGAACAGAATACATCATTTGATCGAGCATGATATCTGTAGCGTTCAGCACGCAGTTCGTCTGATCATATGCAAAATCCACATTAGTCATTCCCGTATGCTGTTTTCCATGTTCTTCTTCTATATGCTTCACATACTCTTCCAATTCTGTCACATAAGCTTGGATTGCGGCCGTACGCTCTTCTCCCGTTTTCTTATAAACGCTAAGGGCCGGGATGTTGCTTCCACCATTGATGCGGACTGCATAGCTGTCTGACGCACTATTTCCAGTATAGCTTACATATACCTGGCCGCCCCGCTCTGTATTGCCAGAGGAAAGAGCCGGAACAGTAATCTCATTTCGTCCCACTTTCAGATTCTGCGCCCTGGCAACGCCGTTTGCCTCTGCATGATACTGTGAGAATACAATCTGCAGATTTGCAGCATCGCCCCACTTCTTGGAATTATGTCCTACGTAAACCAGCAGTTTCTCTCCTGCGCGGACAGTCTTGCCGATTGGCTGCCAGGAATTTAATCCACCGAATCCCAAGTGTCCGTCTTTTTTACCCGTGATCTGGTTCTCCACCTGATAAGCTGGTTCCAGTTTGGCATTTAAAATATCTCTTGCATTATTCAGCTCCAGCATCAATTCTTCATAGAGCAAATGCTTCTCTCCAGACGCCTCGTCTGCCGTGTCAAGGCGGTTCTCCAATTCATCCAAGACAGACGCTGTCACATCCGGCCTTAAGGTAATATGCGTTTCATCAGTATATAATGCCATGATATCGTCCTCAAGGGAGTCATACTGATGGAAATGAATCTCTCCTACCATCATTTTTATCCTGGCATATCCAGTACCAAAGCATATGCGAACTTTGTTTGCAGTAATTGGCTGATCCAGCTTAATAATATAATACGGATTGTTCTTTTCATCGGTTCTCGCAAGTAACCTTGCTGCGACTACTTTCTGCGTGTCTGGCTCCTCGTCAGTCCAATATTCCACTCTTACCTTGCTCATCGCAGCCTCCTGGTTGGCAGCCGCATAAGTGATGTAACTCATCTTATACTCTGCGTCCAGCGTAATTGTCAGACCCTTGTCAGCTGCTGGATAATCCACGCCGTCATCCCAGTCTGACTTCGTCCAATAGGAGCCAAAGTCATCGTCTACCACGCCAAGCGCCGATCTGCCCTCTGTATCTAAGGGGCTGCTTACCATGGATGCGCCGCCGTGACCTCCATGTATAGCGCTGACTATATGGTTCGTCACTTTTCCGACTCCGTTCGAAGTGTTAATCAGCTGGTACTTTGGAAGCTGAGGCGGGGTTCCCATAGTCAAAGCGGTATGGTGAAGGGAAGGCGCTCCCCATCCCATGTCATTCCAGCCCTTGACATAAACCTCATACTCCACGCCAGCCTCTAAAGACATAATTACATAGCTGTTGTTTTCTATTCTTCCAGCTCCGTCCTCTGTCTCAGTAAAGCCCTCTACTACCGGACGGAATTCTGTATCCGCTTCGTCCGCTTTCTTATAATAAACCATATATCCAATGGAGTCTTCCATATCTTTCCATGTCAGGCTAATGGAACGAAATCCTCCCACGGCTTTTACATTATCTGGCGCAGCTGGCTTTTTCTGAGCTTTGACCATTGCAACCTTTGGCTCAGACCAGGGACTGCTCCAGTCGCCGTTTACGGACCGCACTTTTACGGTATATTTCCCATTATAAATCAAATTTTCGTCATTGATGCTCGTGATAATATGCTGCGCATTAGACACCCGCACAATCTGGGTCTGCGTTACATCTCCCTTTACCGGGCCAGTTACAAAAACTTCATATCCGGTAATATTGTTCTGAGGCGTCCATGAAACATCAAGCGTCTTATCTCCGGGCACCAAGTCCTTGAGTGTCGGAACGTCAAGCTGTGGAGGCGGAATCCGGTCTTCCATGTTATTGACAAATTCTACCTTGGCAATGTTAACCAGCGGTTCCGTCTTCCTGGTTCCGGTAATCCGTATCAACACGCGTTTCACTGCGATCTGGGTTCCAAAATCAAGCACCAGGGAGCCATCTGGCTCCGTAGTTACGGACGCTTCTGCCGCTCTTGCCATCCGGTATAACGCGCCAGACTTTGCGACTGTTTGCGCAAGCGACACTGCCATTGTCTGTTCTTCGCCATTTTGATCCGCATAAACGATGGTCACTTCCCCGTCCGTGATACTGCTGGCATTCTCTTCTCCCAGCTCAACCTGGTCAGGCGCGCAAATTGTCATTCCCTGCAGTTTAGGCAGTTCAGAAATTTCTTCTTGCTCTCCTGAGAGCGTAAACTCCATCGCCACCGGATTATCCAAAGAAATCTCTTTCTCTGCATTAGCCGGTGCAAGCTTCAAAGTTCCTGTTTGGTTCAAAAACTCCTCTGCGCCCTCTACGAGAGTTCCATCTGACGCCTGAAGATTATTGATATTCACTAATAGCTGACGCTCAATGGCAAGCTCTTTGTCCGTCTCTTCCATACTCTGAACAACGCACTGCAAATCTGCAAGATCCGTCTTGCCATCTCCATTGACGTCACAATTCGTCCCCTGCGGATCCTTTCGGATAGCCTCTAACACTGCCTTGGCGTCTTCCTGAGCAATGATCCCATCATGATCAACGTCTCCCGGGCGAAGCCATCCTTTTCTTGCAATCTTGTCTTCCGAGACTGTCTCCGCAGTACCAATCCTTACTTTATTTACATACCCCTCTTGAACCTGGACAGACTGTGCATAGTCTGCAAACTTTTCCGCCTCGACAGAGACGGTGTAGACTCCCGGAACTAACTCAAACCGGGCTGTTCTGGTATTTACGTCTGCAAAATCCAGTTCAAGAGCCTGTTCTTGCACTCCCTCTTGGTTCTTTACCAGCACGGCGGCTTTTTGCTGAATCGGATAGATCCCTGAAGTAATCTCAACCTCCAGAATGCCGCTTGCCTTTTGCTCCAGCTCCTCAGACTTCTTCAAGTCCTCTTTGCTTTCCGGGCTCTCCGATGTACTCGCATCTTCTGATTCATTAAATTCTTTAAAATTTTCTACATCGATTCCTGCCGTCTTATCCAGAGCATCGGTTTTGTCCGTCTCCTCCAAATTCTTTTCTGTACCCTCCGGCGTCTCAAATGTTTTCATGCCCTTGGTAACTTCTGGCAACTCTGTGCCATCTGCTGTGTCTGCATCTGCCTGATCCGTATGGTTCTCATCTTCCGTCTCCCCTGCTCCAACAGCCGTTTCTGCTGGGAGAGACGCCCCGTGAACCAGCGCTGTATTGCTGCTCCAGGTTTGAAATGCCAGGCTGGCAGTAAGCAGTAACGCCATTACTTTTTTCATCTCCACAGATTCCTTTCTTGACAAATTCCTACAAAAAGCAGATAGGTATCATTAGATTATCATTTTTTTCCAATATAGGCAATGGGTAAACAAGCAATTTCTGAAAAATTTTTCATGAAAAACAGCCGCCATCAATCTTGCAAATAGTTCCCAAATACGATGACCATCCTTTTTAAACGATCCATTTTAGGGGAACTGTTTGTCCAAAATCATGCGGCTGTCTTGCTGCTTACAATCCCTTTTTATAAAATTATGTTAATGCATTTGTGGTTTTGCGATCTTACACCACGCCTTGGGCAATCATTGCGTCCGCCACTTTCTCAAATCCTGCAATATTGGCCCCTGCCACATAATCGCCCTCTTTGCCATAACGCTTTGCGGCGTCATCCAAATTATGGAAAATGTTTACCATGATGTTCTTTAATTTTCCGTCTACCTCCTCAAATGTCCAGCTCAAGCGCTCAGAGTTCTGGCTCATTTCCAGCGCCGAAGTAGCGACGCCTCCTGCGTTCGCAGCTTTGCCTGGAGCAAACAGCACATGATTCTCCTGCAGATATTCTGTCGCCTCCAAAGTAGTCGGCATGTTAGCCCCCTCAGCGACGGCAATACATCCGTTTGCCACCAGCTCTTTTGCATCCTCAAGCAGGAGTTCATTCTGGGTTGCGCAAGGAAGCGCAACATCACATTTTACAGTCCATACGCCTCTGCCCTCATGATACTGAGCGCTCGGCCTTGCTGCTGCATATTCGGTCAAACGAGCCCGCTTTATTTCTTTTACTTCCTTTAGCAATGCTACGTCAATTCCTTCTGGATCATATACCCAGCCTGTGGAATCACTGACGGTCACTACCTTTGCGCCTAACTGCTGTGCTTTTTGGGTCGCATAGATAGCCACGTTCCCAGAACCAGAAATGCAGATAACCTTGTCTTTGATATCGTGACCATTGCATTTTAACATCTCTTCTGTCAGATATAAGAGGCCATATCCGGTTGCTTCCGTACGAGCCAGAGAGCCGCCGTAAGAAAGCCCCTTTCCTGTCAGCACGCCTTCATAGACGCTGCGAATTTTTTTATACTGTCCAAACATATAACCGATCTCTCTTGCGCCGGTGCCAATGTCTCCGGCAGGAACGTCCGTGTCGGCTCCGATATATTTGCAAAGTTCCGTCATAAAGCTCTGGCAAAACGCCATTACTTCACGGTCTGACTTGCCCTTGGGGTCAAAATCAGAACCACCCTTGCCGCCGCCAATAGGCAGCCCTGTAAGAGAATTCTTAAATATCTGCTCAAATCCAAGGAATTTAATGATCCCCAGATTTACGGAAGGATGCAGCCTCAAGCCACCCTTGTATGGTCCGATGCTGTTATTAAACTGCACGCGGTAGCCAGTATTTACCTGCACCTGTCCCTTGTCGTCTACCCACGGCACCCGGAACTTAAACTGCCTGTCTGGCTCTGTCAAGCGCTCTAACAACGCCTCCTTGCGGTATTTTGCCTCATTTGCCTCAATCACTGGCCTTAAGGACTCTAACACTTCTTTCACTGCCTGGTGAAACTCAGGTTCTGCTGGGTTCTTGGCGATTACACGTTCCAACACTTCATCAACATAGCTCATCTCTCATTCTCCTTTACATGTACATGCTAAATCTATTTTTATCAACATACATTCTAATATGATTTTTTTCATTTTGCAAGAATTTTCTTTTATTACTTTAATGTTTTATTACAGCAAAGCACTAACGGACGATATCGTGGGTGCAAAAATCTCCCTGTGATACGATTCCGTTTCACATCGTGTTCCACAAGGCACGGCTCATGATCTAAGAGGATAAAGGCTGCAAATTTTGAGATATTCTTTCTCGGTAAGCCCGAATGCAGAAGCAATTTTTTGATCTGCTTCTTGATAACATAGATCCCAGCTCTCCCGATCTGGCGCAGCCATGACCTGTTCTGTCAGAAGTATGATCTCGATCTGCTTTTCCTTAGAAATTATGGGAATCGGAAGCTGTTCTAAGTAACTTCGCAACACTTTCATAGAGCGGAACTTTCCGTCATACGCGAATTGCGCCAAGCGGGAATTTAAAACTGCAAGGATATATTTAATCTCCATCCCCGGAATCTTTGGAATCAAGATATTACAGCTATTCAAAGACAGCCTTTGCCTGTCGTCATAAGCAAACACCAGATTTTTTCCGATGAAACGGTAAAAAAGCTTTTCCTGTGCCCGATAGCATTGCTCTGGCGCTGTCTGCTGGAACTGCTCTGGCTGATAAACGAGATATTGATTCCCGTCCCGAATATAATATTTTTCAATATCACTTCCCTTGAGCACCGCCTCGCTCTCTGCAGTTTGTTCTTTTCGAATATATCTCTGATTATTCCCGGTTACGATTCCCAGCGCAAAGTCCGCCTGCCCTTTGAGAAAAGCCGCCGGCTGATGACTTTCTATCTTATGAAAAATTTCATATTCTTCGTCTGGCATATGGAAATTAAAACACTCTGCGTTGACCCTGCGACTGCTCTTGATCTGAAATTCCCTCTGCGCACAGCAAATCTTAATTCCACAGGTTTGCAGAGGCTTTCCTGTCTTTTGTATCTTGAGAATCACAGCCGGACACTGCACCTTGGGGAACGCATTTCCAAGATAATGGATGCTTTTGATCTGTGACTGCCTCGTCATCAACATGCGGATCTTTTGATGTGACTTTACATATAACACTGCTTCTGGCAGCACGAATGCCACGATCCCGCCTTGACGGAGGCTGAGAAAGGACTTCTCTAAAAACAAGTCATAAGCTTCTTTGCTCTGTCCTGTAAAAAAAAGCCGCTCTAAAGGCTGCTTGCGGCTCAAATTTGCAAAACTGCCCCAAGGAGGATTTCCTAATATTATATCGTATCTTTCCTGGCGCTGAATGTCAAGAAAATCCCTGACTTGGATTCGTTCCCGGATCAAAGTTACAGGCGCGTCCGGGCAGGCAATGGCAAGATTAATTCTGGCAAGCTGCACAGCAAGGGCGTCAATATCGCCGCCATACAGTTCCTCTATATTGCGGGTCCTAGTCAGCTGCAACAAAAAATTTCCGGTCCCACAGCAGGGATCCAAAATTTTCAAGGGACATCCTTTCAAAAACACTTCCTCCGTCTGCAAATCTTCGAGCAGCCTTTGCACAATATCCCCCGGCGTATAGTATGCCCCAAAAGCCTTGCGCAATCCAAGATTTTTCAAGGACAGGTAAAGCATGCCCAAAACGTCTTCTCCTGGCTTTAGGCAATACTGCACCTCAGAGATCAGAGGTTGAGGCGCAATACTGCTAAAATCTTTCTGCCCCTTGTCTCTTTCCAGCAAGTCACGCAAAAGCCCGTCATATTCTCCCAGATTTATCCTGCCCTGACGATAATAGAATAGATAATTTTCTGAAAATCCAAACTTCTTCCCTAACGCCTGTTCCAAAAGCTGCAAAGCACATTCTGCAAGAATTTCCCGAAGAACGATTTCTTCCGGGGGTTGGCCGTTTTGGGCGATCACAAGCCTGGAAACCACTGTGAGGTTTGATGAATTCTTTGAGAGGTAGCCAGCATATATCGAGGCCCCGCTGACATACTTCTTATTCCTTCTGTTTTTCAACTCCTTTGCATCCTCATTCTGCAGTTGCGCAAGAATCTGCCGCACATACTGTTCCGAAAAATATGGCGTTCCTTTCAGTTCCTTGTCAGGCACAATCTTCCCCAAGCGCATCCAATTCCTGCCTGTAGCTTCTGAAACAGACAGCCGCTGGCAAAGCTCTTTTATGGAAATATTATGATTCTGTTTCTCCATGCCATCCCCCTAACATCCTATCCATCCTTTTTTAGCGCACATGCAAGCATTATCACGGCACATTTGGCATTTTTGCTGCTCTGGCATATGATAACTAAAAAAGGAATTTCCTATGAATTATGAATCACTTGTACCAATCACTGGCATTATTCGAAATATTTCCCAATCTCCGAACAACTGCTGCAATCAGACAATTACCATCAACACGCCGCAAGGCATAAACAATTTTGTTCTCTCTCCCGAAACCGCTGTCGTAGGCAGCGCACAGCTCCGTACCGGGATGCCTGTGGCCGCCTTTTACGATTCCACCAAGCCCGTGCCTTTGATATATCCCCCGCAATTCCAGACAGAACTTATCACGCCGCTTCAAGGGGATGAGACTGTGGCGCTGAAATTCTTTCGCAGAAACCTGACTGCCAGCGACAATTCTCTACGCTTAAATCTCTCCCGCAACACAAGGATACTCACTTTAAACGGGCAGCGCTATTCCTGTCCGCCCGGCGGAAACTTTCTGCTTGTGTATTACTCTGTCACGACCAGGAGCATTCCGCCCCAAACCACTCCCAGGAAAATAATCGTCCTCTGTAGCGCGGCGTAAAATCTATTGCGCTTTTTTGACAATTCACGTATAATCATACTAATGTTCAACATAGGAAAGGAAGCAAAATACCATGAGAAAACGGGAAAGAGAAGTTACCGACCTCGCAGAAATACGCTCGATTTTGGATCAATGCAAAATACTGCATCTTGGGCTGAGCGACGACGGGCAGCCTTATGTGGTGCCGCTCAATTATGGCTACTTGATAGAAGATGAAAGATTGACCTTCTATCTGCACGGCGCGACAGAAGGGTACAAATATGAAGTGCTTAAGAAAAACCCCAAAGTCTCCTTTGCCATGGAATGCAACGCCGTCCCCTTTGAAGGGAAAACAGCCTGCCAGTACGGCATGTCCTACCGCAGCCTCATGGGCAAAGGCACAGCCGTACTTATCACAGATCCAGAGGAAAAACAACGAGGCATGTCGGTGTTGATGAAAACCCAGACTGGAAAGGACTTTGAATTTAACGAAAAACTAGTTTCCATCGTAAATGTAATAAAGATTATTACAGATGAATATTCCGCAAAACAACGGCCATTCCCACAGGCGCCAGCAGCAAGAGAATAATTCTCTGCCGCCGGCGCCTGCGGCTTTTTCAACCATATATCCTTATCCACGGCATTCTGCTTTCTTCCTCTGCCGTTACCGGATGACACTTACAGACTTCGCCGCCTCAAATTCATCCAAAATCTTCTGATCTGGCGCTTTTGTCAACAGGCTCACTACCACAATGGCAACAATAGCGACAATAAATGCCGGAAGCAGTTCATAAATCGCAAACGCACCTCCAAGCGGAGCAACCAGATATTTCCAAACAAATACAGAAACGCCTCCTGCCACCATGCCTGCAATGCCTCCTGGCAGCGTCGTCCTTTTCCAGAACAGGGCGCAAATAATCAGCGGACCAAAGCTGGCGCCGAATCCAGCCCATGCAAAGGACACGATTCCAAAGACAGAACTGTTGGGATCCTGCGCAATCAGGACGCCAAGAATAGCAATGATAATAACCGTAAGCCTTGCCACCAGCATACTGGCTTTCTGAGAAAGCTTCAGATGCAACGCCTCCTGAAAAATATTTTGAGAAACACTGGAGGATGCAGCTAAAAGCTGTGAATCTGCCGTCGACATCGTGCTTGCCAAAATTCCTGCAAGGATCAATCCCGCCACTAACGCTGGAATCACGCCATAGCTGGACAACAAATCCGCAATGCGGACAATCACGGTCTCTGTGTCTGCCCCGGAAAGCGATGTGATCACGCCTCCCTTGCTCAATGCATTTCCGATGATTCCAATCAAAACAGCAACTGCCATGGCAATCACGACCCAGACAGAAGCCACACGGCGGGACAGGCTCAATTTGTTCTCATCCTCGATCGCCATAAAGCGAAGCAGGATATGGGGCATTCCAAAATACCCAAGCCCCCAGGCGCACGTGGACACAATCTTTAGGAACCCATAAGGAGCCGACACTCCTTCTGCCGCCACATAGGTGCTTGCAAAAGACAGATAACCAGGCAAAGACTTGGCGTTCTCCATGACTGCGCCTACGCCTCCTGCGGAGATAGTCGCAAAAACCAGTACGAACAATATCGCAAAGGTCATAATGATGCTCTGGATGAAATCTGTCGTGGACGCCGCAAGAAAGCCTCCCGCCGCCGTATATCCCACGATCACGATGGCGGAAATAATCATCGCCACCATATAATCAATGCCAAACAGCGAGGAAAAAAGCTTTCCGCAAGCCGCAAATCCAGAAGCTGTATATGGTATAAAAAAGATAATGATTATCAGAGCCGCAATCACTGTCAAAATATTTTTCTTATCATGAAAACGGTTCGAAAAAAACTGGGGCAAAGTGATTGAATTGGTAATCTGTGTATAACGTCGCAGCCTTCTTGCCGTAAAAAGCCAGTTCAAATATGTACCAACAGCCAGTCCGACTACCGTCCAGCCTACATCGGCTACGCCAGACAGATACGCAAGGCCTGGAAGCCCCATCAGCAAATAGCCTGACATATCAGACGCCTCTGCGCTCATCGCCGTGACCAGCGGTCCCAGCTTCCTCCCTCCCAAGTAAAAATCCGATGTCGATTCATTCTTGCGTGCAAAATGAAAGCCTACCGCTAACATTCCCGCAAGATAAATCACAATTGTAATTAGTATGCAAATCGATGCTGTACTCATAATTTCCTCCATTCTGTGCACATTTCAGCACAAACAGGTAGTTAGTGAAAGAATAATCAAATTCTTTCACCCTTTC
>OFFQ01001185.1_pt1 | contig 16073 bp, 17 predicted proteins | sample 1521411 | NCBI WGS metagenome assembly OFFQ01 (sample SAMEA3504110, study PRJEB24116) | mouse gut metagenome | biome: mouse gut; feature: mouse-associated habitat; material: faeces | place: Denmark | collected 2011 | reverse complement strand
TGTGCCGCCCGTCCACCAGGGCATGGTTGCACAGCAGGGTCACGGGCATGAGGACCCGCTCCCCCTGGGTGAAGTACTTTCCAAAGGTGATCCGCGGGTTGCTGTCCGCCGGGCTGGGGACCGGCTGGATCAGCGCCGTATAGCTCAGCCAGGGCAGGGAGGACACGAAAAATTTCTCCAGGGACTCGTCCGGGTCCTCCTCGATGCTGGCCTTCCGCTTCGCCTCCTCCTGGGCTTTCCTGCCCGACTCCAGGTAGGCGGCAAGAGCGGGCTCGTTCTCCAGCGTGCAGTAGCAGAAGGTCTCGTCCTCCAGCGCCACGGTATGGGAGACCCGGCACTGGTCAAATTCAACGATCCGGCCCTCCTTGATCCGCTGGCGCAGCTCCGGGACGCCGTTGGCAGCCCGGGCGGCGCAGTAACAGATCGTGAGGAAAAAGGGCAGTTTCTCTTCCTTGATCCGTTTCAGCGCGCCCGTGATATCCACGTTGGCGGTAGTCCCCACGTAGGGGTACGCCAGACCGCTGAAATATTCAAAGTGCGCCCTTCGCGGGAAATTGTCCATGTCGAGCCATCGAAATGCCATTTGATATCCCTCCTATGCGTTTCTCTCCGCCAGCCATCGCGCCAGGGGCCTCCGGCTGGGCGGCGAGATATTTTCCGGCAGACGGTCCGCGTCGAAAAAGCGGAGTTCGTCCACCTCTCCTTCCTGGGGCGTTAACTCACCGGAATGATCCCGGCAAATATACACAATGTCCACGTTGTACACCTCGTCCCCGTTGGGGTAGACGTAGTGCATGTCCTCGCCGGAAAACACGCCGAACAGCTCCAGGCGGCGGGCCGTCAGCCCCGTCTCCTCCAGCAGCTCCCGGCGGGCGGTCTCCTCCGCTTCCTCGCCCAGCTCCATAGAGCCGCCGGCATAATCCCAGCAGCCGTTGTCGCTGCGCCGCTGCAGCAATACGCGGCCTGCCGCATCCACCACGATCACACCGGCCCCGGTCTGGATCAGCGGACGATAGCCCACCACTTTCCGCAGGTCCAGGATGCAGTCCGCCATGTCAGTCCTTCCTTTCCGTAATCCTCACCGCCAACTCTAAGGCCAGCAGCGCGGCCTTGTCCTTGCCTGTGATATTGGCGTCCTGGCTGAGGCTCCACGCCTCCCATTCCCCGCCGTCCAGATTGTCCGAGGCGTGGAAGAAGTGAAACACATCCTTCCCCCGGAACCGGGCCAGCGCGGCCACCGCCGAACACTCCATATCCACGCACACGCACCCCGCCGCCTTCCGGCGCTCCATCTTTTCCGCCGTCTCCCGGTAAAAGGCATCCGTGGTCCAGACCTTGCCCAGGGTGTATGTGCATTGATGGTGATCCAAAATCTCTATAAATTCTTCCCGGTATTTCGGGTTTACCTCGATCTCGTCCGAGGGCGGCGCGTAGTGGAAGCTGGCCCCCTCGTCCCGCAGGGCAACGGTGGGGATGATGATGCCGCAGTCGCCGATGGACCGGTCCAGCACCCCGCAGGTGCCGAACAGCACCAGCTTCTCCACCCCGGCGGCAAACAGCTCCTCCAGGACCCCCATACATCCCGCCGCGCCCACGTAGGCCTCGAACAGGGCGATCTCCACGCCCTTATACTCCGTCCGGTAGACCGGAGCATCCCAATTGGCTTTCTTCAGCCGCATGATCTCCACTCCGCCCAATCGCTCCACCATCCGGTCGAAGGTCCTCAGCTCAAAGCAGGACACCGCCACCCTGGGACAGTCCTGTACCGGCTTAATATTGCCCCAAGGGTTGATGACCGCCGACGGGTTGGGGTCAAACTCCTGCAATAACATTTCTCTCTCCTTACACATCCCGATAAAACAGGATATCCGCCTTGCCCTCCTGCTTGGTTCCCTTGTAGACCTCCGTATCCAGTCCGCCGATGCGGAACCCGGCCTTCAAATAGAACCGGCAGGCCCCCAGGTTGTTGTCCTGGCCCTGGGTGCAGAGGCCGCGATACCCGCGCTCCTTACATACCTCCCCGGCCTTTTCCATCAGCGCGCGTCCCACGCCCTGCCCCCGGCAGGCCCCGGAAACTTTCAGATCATAGAGGTACATGTACTTAAAAAACGCCTCCTGAAGGATCGCCAGGCCCACACACTTCTCCCCGTCATAAGCCCCCAGGAACACGCTGTTTTCCTTCATTGCTTCATAGTCGTAGTCCTCATCGGGAAAGCACATTTCAGATATATTTTCCTTATCAAAAAGGATCTCTTTATATCCCCATCTGCCGTCCGCGTAGGACGGCTCCATCCTGCCAAACAGGCCAAACGGCTCGTTGGGAAGGTTAATATCCGCCTTGTGGGCCTCATTGATCATTCTGACTTCGATCATGTCTTCTCCTTGTTATTTCTCACTGGGGAGCCAATTGCTCCCACAGCTCCCGGTAGATCCGGTTGCACAGTTCCGTCACAGCTTCCCGGTGTTTCTCCAGATAGGCGTGGAGACGCTCACAGGCCGCGCAGGCCGTGTTCCACTCCTCCTGGGTGATGGTCCCCTCCGCCAGGGCTTCGTCCAGTTCATCCTGGTCCATCACGTACAGCTCGCCGCGGCTGTTGACCACGATGTCCAGATACATATCCACGAACGTCGGGTTCTCCGGATCGTCGAACCGGTTGCCTGCGGTAATATCGAAATAGATCTGGATCAGCCGCCCCCGGTCGTCGTACATGGCGGTCAGCCAGAAAGGCAGTCCCTCCAGCGCGATCTGCACCCAGGCGTAGTCCGTATCCGCGATCAGTACGTCCTCGCCTCCATCATGGACGGTCAGCGGCCCAGTGACCTCCCGGATGACCAGCAGGCTCTCCTTTCCCCTGCGCCCATACATTTGGCAGTCCCGGCTGATATACTCCCGCCGGAGAATGCGCTGCCAGTCGCTGCGGCGCATGTCTTTTTTCACCATTCCGTCAGCCTCCGTTCCGGCTTCCCAGGCAGTAGGGGCACACGTCCCGGCAGGCGTGGCAGGAAATGCGCCACACCTGCTTTTCAGGGTCGTCCCCGAAAGCGTGGTCCCAGCAGGCCTGCTGGACCAGCTCCCCGCCGTCTAAAGCGCGGGCCGGGCAGACCTCCACGCACTTTCCGCAATCATCGCAGACCGGCTCCCTCACGGGGTCCGTCTCCAGTTCCGCGCCGCACAGCACGCATCCAAGCCAGACCATGCTCCCCAGCTCCGGAGTGATGAGCAGGGAGTGCCGCCCGATGGTCCCCAGTCCCGCCGCCTGGGCGGCGTGCTTCTGGGAGACGACGGACCGCCAGCGGCCGGTCCGCTCGTCCCACTGGCTCTCGTTGGCAGGGACGGGGACGCACTGCACGCCCCGTTTCTCCAGCTCGATGCACAGGTCCAGCGCGATGGCGTCCATTTTCGCCGTGATGGAGTTGCGGACCCGGGTATACACAACGTCATTCCCGCAGGCGGCGCCCACCGCGGGAAACCGGCAGGCGAAGGAGATCACTGACCGGCATTCCGGCCACACGTCCCGGGGGTGATAGCCCTCCGGCGCGTCTGAAAAACGGTCAAGACCGGCGATCCCGCACAGCTCCGCGCCCAGCGCATACGCGATCTCCTTTACTTCCCGGCTGGTCATTGGCTTCCCTCCCGTTACCGCAGTTTTTTGGACAAATAGAGCACCAGGTCGTCGTCGTTGCGGCAGTCTCCATGGGGCGGGCACACCTGGTCCCGGTACCACACGCCGCTGCCGTCGGGCACATAGCCTCGCTTGATATACATCCGCTGGGCGCTGCCGTACCCGCTGTGCAGGCCGACTCCCAGCGTGGCCACCGGCGAAGTCTCCGCCGCGATCTTCTCTGCGGCGTCCATCAGCCGTCCGCCGATCCCGTGCATACGGAACTTCTCCAGTACTCCAAAATCTACCAGCTCCGGCCAGCCCCTCCCGGTAAAGGGTCCGTGCTCCGGCTGGAAATAAACGCTGAGATACCCCGCCGTCTGCCCGTGATATTCCGCCGCCAGGGCGGCGCACCGCCCCGCCGCCTGGTCCCGCAGGCGCGTCCGGTGCTTCTCCAGCGTATCTCCCCAGCCCTGGGCAAGCTCGCCGGCGGCAAGAGCCTCCGCGTCCGCCTCCGTCAGGGTGCGGATCGTCAAGTTATCGTCCGAATAATAGGTCATAGCATCTCCCGTACCGCCTCCGCCACGCTCCCGGCGTCCAGGCCCAGCAGCTTCCGCAGCTGCGCCACCGTGCCCTGGGGGGCGAAGGCGTTTTTCAAATTCTTCAGGACCATCTTCCGGGGCGCGGCCCCAGACTGTACCAGCGCCGAGGCCAGCTGCTGGCCGATGGAACCGTTCTCGTTGCAGTCCTCCAGCACCAGCAGGCGTCCCGTGCGCCGGACCGACTCCGCCACCGGCTCCACGTCCAGGGGCGCGACGCGGTGGAGCTTCACCACCTCCGCGCCGGTGCCCTGTTCCGCCAGCAGCTCCGCCGCCGTCAGAAGTTCGTCCGTCATCGTTCCATAGGAGACCAAGGTCACGTCCGCCCCCTGCCGGAGGAGAGAGGCGCCCTCCCCCGTCCATTCGGGGTACCGCCGCCCTTCGCCGCCCCGGGGATACCGGACCGCCACGGGGCCATCCGCCCCGACGGCCCAGCGCAGCATCTCCTTCAGCTCGGAGAAGCAGGCCGGGCACAGCACCGTCATGCCGGGGATCTGGGTGAGATACCCCACGTCCTGACAGCCGTGATGGGTGGGCCCGTCGGAGCCTACCAGCCCCGCACGGTCCACCGCCAGCACCACGTGGAGCCCCTGGAGGGCCACGTCGTGGAGCAGCATGTCGAATCCACGCTGCAGGAAGCTGGAATAGACGGCGAACACCGGGACCATCCCCTGCTTCGCCAGTCCCGCAGACATGGCCACGGCATGGCCCTCGGCAATGCCCACGTCGAAAAACCGCTTGGGCCACGCGGAGGCGAACTCCTGCAGGCCCGTGCCCTCCGCCATGGCGGCGGTGACGGCGCAGATGCGCCTGTCCCGCCCAGCCAGCTCCACCAGCTCATGGCCGAAGACATAGGAGAAGTCCACCTTCTGGGCGCTGACGAACCCCTTTTTCGGGTCAAAGGGCCCCACGCCGTGGCTCCGCTCCGGCTGACGCTCCGCCGGGGCGTAGCCCTTGCCCTTCTTGGTCTGCACGTGGAGCAGCACTGGGCATCCCAACTCCCGGGCCCAGGCCAGTGTGGTGCATAGCTGCTCCACGTTGTGGCCGTCGATGGGTCCCAGGTAGGTGAAGCCCATGTCCTCAAACATGGAGCAGGGGTAGATGGCCCGCTTCACGCCGCTCTTGATGCGGTGGTTCAGCCGGTAGAGCCGCCCTCCGCCGGGGAGGTGCTCCAGCACCGCCCGGTAGCTCTTCTTGAACCGGTAGTACCCCGGGCGCAGCCGCAGGCGGCTGAGGTGGGTGGCCACGCCCCCCACGTTGGGGTCAATGGACATGCCGTTGTCGTTGAGGATCACCACCATGGGCTCCCCTGACGCCCCCGCGTCGCTGAGGCCCTCGTAGGCCAGTCCGCCGGTGAGGGCCCCATCCCCGATGAGGGCGGCCACGCTGTAGTCCTGCCCGGAGAGGGTCCGGGCCCGGGCCATGCCCAGGGCCACGGACACGGAGTTGGACGCGTGGCCGGCCACGAAGGCGTCGTGGACGCTCTCCTCCGGCTTGGGAAAGCCGGAAAGCCCTCCCAGCTGCCGCAGGGCGTCAAACATGCCCTGGCGGCCGGTCAGGGCCTTGTGGACATAGCACTGGTGCCCCACGTCGAATACCAGCCGGTCCCGGCTGGTGTCATAGGTCCGGTGGAGGGCCACGGTCAGCTCCACGGCCCCCAGGTTGGAGGCCAGATGGCCGCCGGTGCGGGCCACGCTCTCCACCAAAAACCGCCGCAGCTCCCTGCACAGCTCCTTGAGCTGGGGGACTGTCAGCTCCTTTACGTCCGCTGGGGACGCGATATGCTCCAAAATCAAGGGAGTTTCACCTCTTTTTATGGCTGGAAAACACGTGCAGAATCCGGCCCACCGTCTGGAGGACCGCCGTGCTCTTGTTGATGGCGAACATCTTTCCCACGGCCTTCCCGCCGATGGTCAGCCCGGAGACCAGGGCTGTCACGGCCAGGGAGATGACCACGGACCGGATGGACAGGGCCTGCTGCAAGCGGGTGACGATAATGGCCGCGGTGGAACCGGAGATAATGCCGCAGATATCCCCCACCACATCGTTGCAGAAGCTGGAGACCTTGTTGGCCTTCCGGATGAGGCCCAGGGCCTCCCGGGCTCCGGGTGTGCGGTGGGCGGCCATGGAGTGGAAGGGCCGCTCGTCCGCCGCCGTCACTGCCACGCCGATGATGTCAAATACGATGCCCAGCAGGATAAAGCAGGCCAGCACCACAAAGGCCAGCGCCATGCCCGCCCCGTCCAGGGCCTCCTCTGAGGCGAGGCTCAGCACCGCCGAGAGGACCACGGACAGGAAAAACACCTGTATGGCCCAGCGGAACCGCCCCTCCCCTTTTCCTTTTTTCTCCTGCTTCTTTTTACTGTCGCCTGTGTCCAAGCTCTCTTCTCCTGCCTTTCTTTTATGTTCTCTTAGTGTATGCGGATGAACTCCGCCTACTGCTGTTCTCCTACGTAGATGGCCGCCCGGCTCTGGATCAGGGCCGCCGCCTCGTCCAGGCTCTTGTCCCCGGCGAAGTATGCCTCCGCCGGCTCCCGGATGATCTGATAGAGGTCCCACGTGCTGTCGGTATATACATGGTCAATGGCGTTGTAGAGCTTCCAGAAGTTCTCCATCTGGGGCTCCGTAGGGGCCAGCGCAATGACCACCATGGCGGCTTTCATCTGCTCAGCAGGCCCCCCGTCCAGGGGATCGCGTACAATCTGTCCCTCCACAGGCAGGGAAAACACGTCCTTGGGCTCCTGGATCCGCTGGCCGTCCTTGTCCAGAACGTACTCCCCGCTCTTGTTCACCAGCCACTGGGGGGCCATGTCCTGCTCAAAGTCCGCCCGGTTCACCGGGAAGCCCGGCGAGTAGGAGTGGTCTGTCACGCCCACGCCATCTCTGCGCAGGGAGCCTCCGGGCAGAAGGGACTGGCGGATATAGGCCCAGGCCCCCTCCTTATGCCGGCAGGCTGCGGACATGGACAGCGTGTCACAGAGGGTAAAGGAGCTGCCCGCGCCTCCTTGGGTAGGAAAGCCTACATAGGCGGCGTAACCGCCCCCCTCCAGGGTCCCTGTTGGCGCGCCGGCCCAATTATTACTCGGGCTCTGGCCGCTCCTGAAATACTCCAGCCACGACAGCGCATCACAGGTGACTGCATCCTTCTCCCGCCAGTTCCCGTTCTCGTCAATCAGGGTGCCATAGACATGGTTCTCGCTGAGATACGCCTCGTAGTCCGTCAGCGCCTCCGGCCCCGCGCACCTGGCCTCACAGGAGAGGAAGCTGTTCATATAAACCATTGTGGTATCCCACAGCAGCATCCGCCGCTCCCGGAGGGACGCGCCGTCGCTGGTGGCAAAATCCGCCTCCTGGGGCAGACGGGCGCACAGCTCCAGCAGAGCCTTGAACGCCTCCGTATCAAAGGCGCAGGTCCCGGCCTCCCAGTCCACATACCGGTCCAGGTCCTCGGCTATGAGCTTCTGGAGCAGGTCCCCGGAGGCCACGTAGCCGTTGAAAAGGCTGGCCCCCGGCTCCAGAGTCTCATAGGCCGCCAGCAGCTCCTCCAGGGTCCAGCTGTTCCTGTCCCCCACCACGCTGGAGAGACCGTAGGCCGTATTGATGACAAAGGACCCGCAGACTGTGTACAGTGCGCCGTCTGTGGAGGCGCAGTCCAGCACGTGCTCCATCACCGCCTCCCGGCCCAGCGCCGGGTCCCCCTCAATCCAGGGCCACAGGTCCTCAAAGGCCCCCTCCCGGGCGTACTGGTCCAGGGGCAGGCTCTGGTCCCAGATATCCGGACCGTTTCCCGCGGCCACGTCCGCATAGAGCCGCTTTCTGGCGGCGGCCTCCTGCTCCTCGCTCAGCTGCCAGGGCAAAACGCCCTCGCAGTAGTCCCGGAGCTCAATATGGTACTCCTCGCTGCGCTGGTTGAACTGATTGATTCGGAACACCACGCCATCTCCGAGGCCCATTGCGCCGTAGACCAGCTGGATCTTGTCCGGCAACTTGTCCGTGGGGGACAGGAGCCGCAGCCGGAGGCGGCCCTCGTCGATATACGCTGTGCTGCTGTCCTCATAGGACATGGTCAAAGCGGCCAGCCGCCCCGCCTCCAGGGGGGCGAAGCACATGATGCCGCTGTCCAGCCTGCCGGCGGACAGCTCCAGCAGCTCCCGGCCCTCCAGCCCCTCCGGCTCCCAGGCCCACAGCGTATCACGGTCCTTGTAGTAGAACAGGAACCCTCCGCTGCCGGGGTAGATCTGCGTTACCCTGCCGGGCATCTCCCAGCGCTCCTTACCCCAGCCCTTGGCGGCGGGGTCCAGGGTCCGCACCTCACGCTTTCCGCCGGACTGGACGGTGAGAGCCGCCACGGTTCCGTCCGGCAGAAGGGCCAGGGAGGTCCCGGCGGAGCCCATGACGCCGGAATAGGGCAGGGTGGCCTCCTGGGTGAAGAGGACCTGTCCCCTGCTGTCCAGGACGGTAACGCCGCTGTTGTCGGCCAGATAGATCCGTCCCTTCCCGTCCACCGCAAAGGCGGCGGACACATAGGGCTGCTGCTTCCCCAGCTCCTGGACAGCAGCGGAAAAGTCCACCACAGCCAGCTCCCTGCCGGTGGCGCTGTCCAGCTGCCGGACCTGGTAGAAGAGGTCCTGGCCTGTAAAGTATTTTCCCTTTGCTTCCCGCTCCTCGTCAAAGTCCTCCGGCAGATCGAAGTGGGATATGCTCCAGGCCTCCCACAGCCACAGCGTCCCGTCCGCGCCCAGCGCCGGGCCCAGGAAGGTGTATCCGGAGCCCTCCGGCATGGACGGGGACTGGTACTGCTCCAGGGGCTCCGCCGTCCCCTCCGACAGGGAGGCGCGGCACAGCTGGAAGCTCCGCGCCCCCTCCGCCCGCGTCTCGGTCAGGTAGTAGATGCTCTCCCCGTCGGTGCAGGAGCCGCTGAGGGCGCAGGTCTCCACAGGCAGGGCCACGTCCTCAGACAGGTAGGCCGGGGCCGTCTGCCAGTTGATCTTGTGGACGGTTTTCTTTTCCCCGCAGGCTGCCAGACAGAGGCAGGCCAGCAGAGTGAGAAGCGTCAGCTTTCCCCATTTCTTCATCCCAATACCTTCCTTTCCGCCGATGCTTGTTGACGCGACGTATATATATAGGGCGCAGAGCCCGCGCTCCCTCCTTCTACCTCTGCTCGTTGACGTATATCTCCCCGCGGCGCTGGATCAGCGCCTCGTCCAGGCTCTTGTCCCCGGCGAAGTAGGCTCCTGCCGCCGAGATCACAATCCCATTGAGGTCTCGATTCTCCCGGTAGGCCAGATCAATGGCGTTGTAAAGGGCCATGATCTGATCGTACTCCGCCTGGGTGACTGCATAGCGCTTATAGCCCAGCTCCACGCCGTCCACCTCACCGAAGCTCTCGCCTCGGGTGGAGACCTCCCTGCCGCTGCTGTCCACCCGCTCCGGCGTCATGGCCGCCTCCGCCACCCGCTGGAAGTCCGCCCTGTTGGTGGGGAAATGAGGGACAGACGGGGACACGGCCCCATCCCCCCGGGGCAGCAGCAGCTCCCGCAGGAAAGCCCAGGCTCCGTCCTTGTGGGCGCAGCCGCTGGACATGGCCAGACTGTTTGTCAAAAACAGGGCGCTGCCCACCTCCCCCCAGGGGTTGGGGCAGCCCACGAAGGTCACCGGCCCGCCCAGAAGGTAGGATTTCTCCTGCACGTTGTAGAAATCGGTGATCTGCCACTCGCAGAGCATCTGACGGCCGCTGACCAGGGCCGCCGCGTCGCCGCCCTCCGGGCTCTGGTCCGGCAGGCCGGCGCAGAAGGCCAGCAGGTCCTTAAATTCCTGGCTCTCAAAGGCGCAGGTCCCGGCCTCCCAGTCCACAAAGCGTTCCCCGTACAGGCTGAGGAGCAGCCTGAGCATATTTTCCTTGGAGCCGTAGATGGACAGGGGCACACAGCCCTCGGGCATGGCCTCCAGGGCGGCCCACAGCTCCTCCCCGGTCCAGGTCATCTCTTCCCCCACCACCTCCGCGGCCCCGGTGAAGGTCATGATGCGAAACTCGCTGCCGATCTGATAGAGCTTTCCGTCCCGCTCATAGGCCTGAAACACTCGCTCCATCAGATCTCCCCGGTTGATCTCCGGGTCCGCGTCAATATAGGGCCACAGGTCCTCCAGCAGCCCGGCGGTCTCCCAGTAGTCCGCCCCCAGCTGGCCTATGTTGACAATGTCCGGCCCCTTGCCCGCCAGCACCTCCGTCACCAGCCGGGTCCGGCCGGCAGCCCGGTCCTGGCCCTGGGCGTAGTCCGTTGCCTCTATATAGTAGTCCGGATTGGTCCGGTTAAACGCCAGAATAGCCGTGCGCTCGGAGCTCACCATGTCCATGGTTCCGTAGGTCAGCTTCTGCCGCTCCGGCAGGGCCCCGGCCTCCACAGGGGTGAGCAGAAAGAAGCCGGCCCCGGTCCCGCTGTGGACGCTCATGACCGCCGCCACGCGCCCGTCCGGCAGAACGGCGAGACTGCGCACCTGGGTGCCGTCCACGCTGGCGGCCATCCAGTCCAGGACCTGCTCCTCCGCCCCCTGCCGATAGGCGTACAGGCTCTCGCCCTTCAGGTAGTAAAACAGTGCCTCCCCGCTCCCGTCGTACACAAAATCACGGTACGTGCGCGCAGGCAGGGGATAGGTCTCCCCCCAGTCCTGGGCCGCCTTGTCCACCACCCGCAGGCAGGGCCGGGCGCCGCCGGACACGTCCTGGGTCTGGCCCAGGGCCCCCACCCGGCCGTCGCCCAGGCGGATGAGCTTGGCCCCGAGCACATCTGCATCCAAAGGCAGGGTGAAGCGGACCTCCCCCTCCCGGTCCAGCAGGGCAAAGCTCCTGTCGGTGACAGCGCAGATATCCCCGTCATCGTCCTGGAGCATGTCATAGACAGAGGAGGCCTCCAGCTTCCTGGCCAGCCCCGGGGCAGAGAAACGAAACAGCTCCGCCCCCTCCCCGTCCAGCCGGCGGAGCACATACGTGTCGATCACTTCGGGCCCGGTCACATGCTCCACCACCCAGAGAGCGCCGTCCTCGCCGGCCCGGATGCTGCTCAGGAAGGTGGCGGCGAGCTGTTCGCCAGCCTCGGCCGGCGCGTAGGCGGGCAGGGCCTGGGCCTCGCCCCCCTCCAGGGGGAAGCGCAGGATGCTCCTCCCCCAGCTGTCCGCCACATAGACTCCGCCGCCGGACACGCAGGAATAGAAAAAGCTGTCCGTCTGTCCCGGGAAGGGGGTCCACGCTGCGGTGTAGGCCGCCGCGCCCAGAGGCTCCCCGGAGGGGGGCTCGCTCTCCTTTGGCGCGTTTCCGCAGGCCGCCAGACAAAGGCAGGCCAGCAGGACCAGAAGCGTCGGCATTCCCCGTTTTTTCATGGCAAAGCCCTCCTTGAAATCCCCCAAACATGCAAAATATCCGTCCCAATATTTCAGGGACGGATATTGGTCCGCTGCCAAAAAAGCTAAACGCCGGCAGCAGGCAGGGTAAATCTTACGGCTTAGGTACGGGTTGGATTTCCCCGGAACATACCTCTCGTTGCCGATCAGGCGGTTTCCCTTTCAATGCTCCGGCGCGGCGTTGCCCACCGCGCTACCCGACTGCCACTTAGTCCGCACTGCAATCCCCCGTCTGCCCAATGACGACAGCCTAGGTGTTTTCCACCGCAGTCAAACCGCTTCTTAGCCTCTTTTGCAGGCAGGGTTTCAAGGAGCAATCGCAGTCCTCTCCCTGGCCGGGGAGCAGACTGGGTGTTCTCCTATCCGCCATGCCCACGCAAGGCAGGCTACATCTGCACACAGCGTTCACGGCTCCAGGCCGGGTAGCACCGCAATACAGGTTTCTACCCTGAGTCGTACACAGGTCGAGGTACCACAAAGGGAGTACGCCCATGCACAAAAACAGGTCTCCACGCCCGCAGGGTCGGCTTCCCCATGCCATTGGGGAACGCCCTACGGCCGCAAGCGCAGGGGAGTCCCGCGCTTTCCACCCAGCACCCACCCCAAACTGGGCGTAAGAAGCAGGCACCAGGGGTTTCACAGCTATGCCCTTTGAAGGATTTTTAGGCCCTTCTTCGGAAGCGGCAGATCTGACTAGGATACTGCGCCGTCGTTTAGCGACCACAGTATACCATATCTCTCCCGGATATTCAAGGGAGTATGCAAAATTTTTTGCATATTGTCCCCATAGGCGGATTTTTACTCAGAACCTGTCCCCGCCGTCTCCCTGTCCTCAGAAGTGCATCTCATACCAGTACCAGCTCTCCGTCAGCCGCTGGGTATAGGCCCAGTTGTCCCCCTCCGGCTCCTCCCAGCGCCAGCCGCTGCCGGAGGGCGTGTAGCGCATCTCCGCCGTCCCCATCAGGGGCAGGGGCACATCCTCCGGGGAGTAGTAGAATCCCCAGTAGCTGGTGGAGGACCCCAGGCCGGACGCGCCGGTCTCGAACTCCGCCATGCCCAGCTCCGGCCAATAGCTGACGGTCCAGCTGTTGTAGGTCCCGTCCGCCGTCAGCTCCGCCGCGAAGGCCTCCAGCGCCGCCCGGTTTCGCTGGATGTACCGGGCTGTGCGCTCCCTTCGATCCCCCCGCGCCAGCAGCCCGGCGCACACAAGCAGCGCATACAGGAGCGCCGCCGCCCAGACCAGTTTTTTTCTTCTCATCGCTCCGCTCCTCCCGTGTACTCCGACACCACTTCCAGGGCCGTATTGACCCGGACCAGGGGGCCCCGGTAGGGGTAGTAGGCCATGCAGTAGTCCATCCACCCCTCGTCCGCCGCCACCACCTGCTGTCCGTCCCGGACCGTCACCAGCTCCGGCCCGGCTGTGACGGCGGTCAGCCACCGGCCCAGGACCAGGGCCCCCAGCAGGACCGCGCAGAAAGCGGCGCAGGCGATTCCCCGCCAGCGCCGCCGGTCCTCCTCCGGCCACGGCAGCTCCGGCAGGGCCCGGACTGCGGAGAGCATGGCCCCCGCGCCGCCCAGGAAGAGGAGGCCGTACAGGGCCCGGAGCGTCCGGGACCGCCACGCCAGATCCAGCGCCGCCAGTGCTCCGCTCCCCAGGATGAGCAGGGCCAGGGCCGTCAGGAATAGGGCGGTCCAGGCTCTGAGGGCCCGCCGTCTTCCGCATTGGATCAGGCCCGCCGCCCACAGCCAGGCCATGATCGGCGCGGCCGCCGTCCCCAAAGCCAAGGCGGCCAGGGAGAGAATGGTCCCCGTCACTGCTCCCCCTCCTCCACATATTCCAGGATATCCCCGGGCTGGCAGTCCAGGGCCTTGCAGATGGCCTCCAGCGTGGAAAACCGCACCGCCCGGGCCTTGTTTGTCTTCAGCACCGACAGGTTGGCAATGGTCACGTCAACCCGCTCGGAGAGCTGGCTGAGGCTCATCTTCCGCCTGGCCAGCATCACGTCCAGATTCACCACAATGGGCATTGCGCATCACCGCCCTTTCTTCTTTTTGGGTGAGCAGAGGAGCCGCCAAGACGCCTCCACCGGCTGCGAATACAGATGCTAAATCGTCAGATCGTTCTCCGCCTTCATGTCCGCCGCCTTCAGCACCAGATGGCTCAGCAGGAACGAGGCCACGGCAATGGCCACCCCCACCACGCACACAGCCATCCCCAGCACCCACAGGGAGGACCCCGCCAGCAGCTCGATGGTCACCGTGCCAACGGCACAGTACCCCGTGTCCACCATGGCGCAGAGGCCGATGCCCCCAAGCCACCGGGCGTTTTTGTGGCAGAAGGAGTTGTCCCGCCCGATCTCCGTGCAGATCCGCCAGAACAGCGCCAGAGCGATCACAATCGGCACAGCGCTGAGGCTCACCGCCACAATGCCCGGCGCCACCATCCAGTCCATGCCGTACATTTTTCCCGCCATCCAGATCCTGTTGGGGAAGATCTCCAGGTAGCACACCGCCGCCATGGCCGCCATAAATATAATGGTTCCCTTCAGGGCACGCACCAGTCCAAGCCGCTTCATCTCCCGCGCCTCCTCTCGGTTTCTGAGGGTATCTTATCAGAGGAAAACCTGTTTGTCAATATATTTTTATTGTTTTTCGATAAAGTTAAAAGTGAATGCAGGCGGCCTGCCGGCCGGGTGCCGGACAGACCGCCCCGAATGGATCTCCCTATGCTCACAGCGGATACCGCTGTCCCAGCTTTTCGCTGTACTCCTCCCGGAACGCCCCATAGACCCCCTGGTCCAGGGCCTCCCTGATCCGCTCCATGAGCGTATTGTAGAACCAGAGGTTGTGCATCACCGCCAGACGCATGGCCAGCATCTCCTCCGCCTTAAACAGGTGGCGCAGGTAGGCCCGGGAGAAGCTGCGGCACACAGGGCAGCCGCACCCGCTGTCAATAGGCCGGTCGTCCAGCTTATACCGCTCGTTTTTGATGTTCATAGCGCCCTGCCACGTGAACAGCTTGCCGTGGCGGGCATTTCGGGCGGGCATGACGCAGTCGAAGAAGTCCACCCCTCGCCACACCGCCTCGATGATGTTGGAGGGCGTGCCCACTCCCATGAGGTATCGGGGCTTGTCCTCCGGCGCGTGGGGCAGCACCACGTCCAGAATGCGGTACATCACCGCCGTCTCCTCCCCCACCGCCAGTCCGCCGATGCCGTAGCCGTCGCAGTCCACCTTGGCGCTCTCCTCCATGCTCCACACCCGCAGGTCCTCGTAGGTGCCCCCCTGGTTGATGCCGAAGAGCATCTGGCCCGGGTTGAGGCAGTCCGGCTGGGCGCACAGCCGGTCGTGCTCGGCCTTGCACCGCTTCAGCCACCGCAGGGTGCGCTCGCAGGACTGCTTCACGTAGTCGTAGGGGGCCGGGTTCTCCACGCACTCGTCAAAGGCCATGGCGATGTCGCTGCCCAGGTTGGACTGGATCCGCATGGACTCCTCGGGTCCCATGAAGATGCGCCTGCCGTCGATGTGGGAGGCGAAGGTCACCCCCTCCTCGGTGATCCTCCGCAGCCCCGCCAGGGAGAACACCTGGAAGCCGCCGGAGTCGGTGAGGATGGGGCCCTGCCAGTCCATCATCCTGTGCAGCCCACCCAGGGCCCGCACCACGTCGTCTCCGGGCCGGAGGTGGAGGTGGTAGGTGTTGGACAGCTCGATCTGACACTTGAGATCCTTTAGGTCGTGGGCGCTGACGGCCCCCTTGATGGCTCCCTGGGTGCCCACGTTCATAAAAACCGGGGTCTGTACCGGGCCGCCGTGGGCACAGGAAAAGAGGCCGCGCCGGGCGCGGCCCTCCTGCTTGATTACCTGAAACATAGATGTACTCCTCAGCTCTGTATTAGAACCCGTATTCATAACCGGGGGTGGATATGCCTGCCGTCTCCAGATCTCCGGCCACCTTGGGGCCGATGTTGGGCAGGTCAGTCAGCTTTGTCATGGCTCTCCTCTCCGGCGCTAGACTGCCGGGGATCCTCCTCCAGCATACCGTCAAAGTATCCCTTGTTCTTGTCCTCACGCTGGTCCAGCCACTTGGCCAGCCGGGGCGTTACCCACAGCGCCCCGCCCACGATCACCAGGAACATCACCAGAAAAATCACCGGCGCGGCAGCATCGCTGACGCGGCCCTCCAGCATCGAGAGCATTGACAGGCCTCCTTTGTATATGGGGAATGGGGGTATTATAGCCCGGCGGGGACATAATTGCAAGGGTTCCGGGAAATTTTGCGGAAAAATCGGGCACAGATGCAGCAGTCCCCCGGAGTGGATCAAACCGCTCCAGGGGATATTTTATTCACCAGCTTTCGCGGTTCCGTCCACCCCGCCTGCGATGAACATCGCGTCCCCGAAGGAGAAGAACCGATACCGCTCCCGCACCGCCTCCTGATAAACGGCCAGAACCCGATCCCGGCCCGCCAGAGCGGATA
>OFFQ01001176.1_pt1 | contig 16197 bp, 18 predicted proteins | sample 1521411 | NCBI WGS metagenome assembly OFFQ01 (sample SAMEA3504110, study PRJEB24116) | mouse gut metagenome | biome: mouse gut; feature: mouse-associated habitat; material: faeces | place: Denmark | collected 2011 | reverse complement strand
CCCCCGGCGGGAGCCAGCAGACGCATCCGGGACATCTTACTGCTCCTCATCCAGGCCCAGGCGGCTCAGCTCCATCCGGGCCCGGTCAAACTGCCGCTTCTGCTTTTCCAGCTCCTGGCGGAACTGGGTGCAGAGGCGTCTTTCATCCTCCAGCTCCTGGGTGACCCTTTCGCAGACGCGCCGCTGGTCCTCCAGCTCCATCCGGGCCTTGGCGGCGTCCTCCAGGTACTGGCTCAGCTGCTCCCGCATCCGGTCGGTGGAGTTTTCCGCGTCGGTGATCTCATCCATCAGGTTCAGGGAGAGGATCACCAAGGCGTCCAGGGTGGAAAGGCTGGGGCGCTGCTCCTGGATGGCCGCCAGCTGCTCGTTCATCTGCTCCTCAATGCGGCGCACCCGGTCCTCGCTGCCGGAGGTGGTGATATAATAGGTGGTGCCCAGCACCTTTACCTTGCTTCGTGTCGCCATAGCTCTCATGCGTTCCTTTCTTTCATAGTCTGTACAGTCAAGTTTTATTTTACCACAAGTGAGAGGAATGGACAAGGGATTTCCAGGTTTCTTTTCGATGTATACATGGGAAAAGCCGGCGGGGCCTGAACGGCCCTGCTGGCTAAGACTCCAGGCAGTGGCTTTCGCCTTTCAGAGGGTTAAGCCCCCAAAGGGGGCGGGTAGGGCGTGACACCGGCGGCACGCCGGAGGCCTTCGGCCCTACTGCCTAAAACTCCAGGCAGCCACTTTCGCCCTTTGAAGGGTTAAGCCCCCAAAGGGGGCGGGTAGGGCGTGATGCCGACGGCACGCCGGTTCTTTTCCCGTGAAAAGAAAAAGAAGAAATACGCTCTCTTTGCAAGGAGGGAAAGCGCAATGGGATTTGATGTGACCTGGCACCCCATCAGCCAGGAGGAGATGTTCCTCTGGTATTTTGACCGGCTGGAGGAGGCCCGGCGGGGGGACTACGCCACCGCCATGTCCTTCGCCAAGCAGTACCGGATGGGAAAAGAGGCGGGGTACGAGGACTCCTGCAAGCAGGGGTACCGGGGAATGTTGGAGCAGGGGGCGGGGATCCCCCCGGACGCGCCCTTTGACAAGACCCACAGCTTTCTGCTGGCCATGGTCCAGGGGATGTTCCGCACCTACTACTACACCAGGGGCGGCATCTACTCCGGCCTGGCGGAGATGGATCCCCACATGGCCTCCTACACCCTCCCCTTCCAGGATATCCTGGGGCCGAAGCTCCAAAACCCGGTGCGCAACCGCATCTACGAAAACTACTGCGGCGGGGTGTACATCCCGGAAAAGGAGGTCCCCCGGCTGCTGGAGGACTACGAAAGCGGCAAGGTGGAGGGCCCCCTGCGCCAATGCTTTGGCAACACCCTGCCGGTGTTTTTAAAGGCGCTGCTCCACGCGAAAAAAGAGCGGCTGGGGCTTTTGGAGGCCACCGAGGTGGTGGAGCCCAACCCCATGGACCTCCGGAGCACCAACTGCCGCTCCTACCTGATGAACTGCGATATGGACGGCGTGATGATTTACGCCGAGACGGCGAAGCACCAGCTGGAGGAGGCCATCCGCCAAAGCGGGGGCGATCCCGCCAACGTCCAGGTGAGCCGCCAGGTGAGCCAGGTGGTGCTGCCGCCGGATCCCCCGGAAGAGGATCCAAAACCGCCGTCCCCGCCAAAGGAGGCCGCCCCGAAGAAGAAGGGCTTCTTCAGCCGCCTCTTCGGCGGAAATTAACAGATAGGAGGTCAGCCCCATATGATAACCTTTCTCATTGCCGCCCTGGTGCTGCTTCTGGTTTTGGGAGCGGCGGCCGGATACCTTCTCCTTCGGAGCCCCCGCACCGACGCCCCTCCCCGGCCGGAGGGCCTCACCCCGGAGACCCGCAAGCGTCTGGAGGGCATCGCTCGCCAGTGCGACCTGGGGCGGGAGATTGTGGGGGACCTGGCCCAGGTGGATGGCTCCGCCCTTTGGCCCGCCTACCGGGGGCGCATCACCGACCGGGCCCAGCGCCGGTGCCTTTCCCAGAACCTGGACGGCTGCCTGGAGAAAAAGGTCCCCCTGCGCAAGCTCTATTCCGCCGCCGAATACCGGGAGGACACCGCTTCCCTCCCCATGGCCAGGGAGGAGGCGCTGCCCTTTAAGCCGCTGAGCATCCACAACACCATCAAGACCCTTTACATCCGCTTCTACCTGGAGGACCACAACCGGGAGCTGCTGCTGCCCCCCTCCTACCGGCCCATGGTGCTGGACCTGGAGCAGCAGGCCGCCTATCTGGACCAGATCCGCCCCCGGATGTCCCAGGCCAAGGGGCTTTTAAAGCAGGTGGAGGAGGCCTCCGACGAAAACTTTTTGAAGGTGATCTACGCCGCCTGGTCCATGCGCCGCCCCAACCGGGAGATGCGGGAGGCCGCCTTGATTCTTTACCCCGACCACCCCAACGACCACTTCTTTATGGCGGTGGCGATGCGCAAATGGGTCCTTATCCTCCAGCGAACCCTCCGCCGCCATTTGGGCCTGCTGATTCAGGATTACGACCAGCGCCGTCGGGAGCTGGTGGGCAGGGTCCGGGCCCTGGAGCCCCTCCAGAAGGCGCTGAACAAGCGCCAGCCCCCGCCGCCCCCCGGCTTCCGGGTGCTGTACCATTACCGGGTGGTGCGGGACGGCCGCTCCGCCGAATGCGACGCCCTGGTGCTTTCCACCTCCGGCATCTATCCGGTGGAGGCGCTGTACTTCAGCGGGGAAAGCTCCTTTTCGGCGGACGCCGCGGCGGCCCCCGGCCTTCTGCGGGCGGTCTTCCTGTGGGATTACTTCAGCCCGGTGCTGGAGAAGATGGCCCCCGGCAAGGGGAGCAGCCTCATCCAGCCCATCCTTTCGGTGGCCGGCAAGGCCCCCTTCCAGCACACCAGCCCCTGCACCATTCTGCGGCCGGAGGCGGTGCGGGACCTTATCACCTCCAGGGCGGAGGTCTTCACCCCCCAGCAGGTGGACGAGCTGTACCAGATTTTCCAGTCCCAGGGGGCGGCGCCCTCCGCCTACGCCCTGCCGGACTATACCGCCGCCATGGACCTGCTGGAGCACGGCCCCCTGCGGGAGTTCCGCCGCCTGCGCAAGGCCGCCGACCACCTGCCCCACCGCACCTATACACGCAAATAAATGTCATTTTCTTCCGGTTGGGATAAAGGGAGATCATTTTGCGCACAATAATCCTGCGGACGGGGGAAGGGACGTTCTTACTCCTTTCCCTGTCCGCTTTTTCTCCCTAAAAGCCTGTTCACCCCCTGGCGCACCAGCCGGAGATCTTGAACAGGCTCTAGAAAAACCATCCCGATTACAGGAGGAGCTTTCCTATGAGCTGCAACTGCAACAACGCCAACCATTCCATCGAATGCACCGTCACCAACTGCCGCAACCACTGCGACAGCGCCAACTATTGCAGCCTGGAGCGCATCCTGGTGGGCAGCCACGAGGCGAACCCCACCATGGACCAGTGCACCGACTGCAAGTCCTTCCAGATGAAGTGACGTAAAAGCCAAAAAGCAGCCCCTTCTCCCAGGAGAAGAGGCTGCTTTTCTGCTGACGATTAGAAGCTGTATTCACAACCGTTTGACGCTGTCAGGCCGGGCCTTTTTCCGCCCTGCTGCGTTAAAAAACCTTGAAAGGCACCAAGCCTTCCTGCGGTTTTTTGCCTTGCAGGGTGGAAAAATCCCTTGCCCTACCAGCATCCCCCGGTTATGAATACAGCTTCTTACTTATACATAATGTACCAAATCGGTGTAGGTGGGGATGGGCCATATATCCTTGGGGAGGATGGCCTCCGCCTGGTCGCAGGACTGCCGCAGCTGGAGCATATCCCGCAGCACCACATCCCGCATATACACCGCCCGCTCCACTGGGTCCTCCGGCTGGCTGTCCAGGTCCCATTCCAGGCTGCCCACCTGGTTGGAGATGGCGTTTACGAGGTCCCCCAGCTGCTCCAGATGCTCCTCCAGGTAGCCCTGGCTGCGGCCCATAGCGGCGGCGAAATCCCGGACGTCGCGGGCCACCCCGCCGGTGTACCGGGCCACCGCCGGCAGAATTTGGCGGCGGACCAGCTGCACCAGCACCGAGGCCTGGATGTTTACAACCTTGTTGTAGTTTTCGGTCATGATTTCCCGGCGGGAGGCGCACTCCTCCGGGGTAAGAACGCCGAAGCGCCCCAGAAGCTTCCAGTTTTTAGGGTCCTCCAGGGCCTCCAGGGCCTGGACCGTGTCCCCAATCACCGGCAGGCCCCGGCTTTGGGCCTCCTGGACCCACTGCTGGCTGTAGTTATCGCCGTTGAAGACCACGCGGCTGTGGCTCCGGAGGGTCTCCCCAATCACCCGCTGGACCGTGGCCTGGGTGAAGCCCTCCTCCTCGAAGTAGATGGCAAAGGCGTTGAAGCTATCCGCCAAAATGGTGTTGAGGACGGTGTTGGCCAGGGCGATGGACTGGGAGGAGCCCACCATCCGGAATTCAAACTTGTTGCCGGTAAAGGCAAAGGGGCTGGTACGGTTGCGGTCGCTGTCGTCCGCCATCAGCTCCGGGCTGGTGGAAACACCGATGTTCAGGCTGTGGCTCTGGTGGTCCTCCCCAATCTCCTCCCCGGCGGCCTGGCGCAGGGCGTCCAGCAGGGCATCCCCCAAAAAGACGGAGATAATGGCCGGGGGCGCCTCGTTGCCCCCCAGGCGGCAGTCGTTGCCGGCGGTGGCGGCGGAAAGGCGCAGCAGCTCCGGGTAGGAATCCACCCCCCGCAAAAAGGCGCAGAGGGTGAGGAGGAACCGGACATTCCCCGCCGGCTCCTTGCCAGGGGAGAGGAGGTTCACCCCTGTGTCGGTGGTGAGGGAATAGTTATCGTGCTTGCCGCTGCCGTTGACACGGGCAAAGGGCTTTTCGTGGAGGAGGCAGGCCAGCCCCTGCTCCTTGGCCACCTCCCGCAGGGTTTCCATCACCAGCTGGTTGTGGTCGCAGGCCACGTTGCAGCTTTCGTACACCGGGGCCAGCTCGTGCTGGGCGGGGGCAACCTCGTTGTGCTTGGTCTTTACCGGGATGCCCAGCTCCCAAAGGCGGCGGTCCACCTCCCCCATAAAGCGGGCGATGCGCAGGCGAATGCGACCCAGGTAGTGGTCCTCCAGCTCCTGCCCCTTAGGCATGGGGGCGCCCTGGAGGGTGACGCCGCAGAGCTTCAGGTCCAGCCGCTCCTCGTAGGCGGCCCGGTCCACAATGAAATACTCCTGCTCCGCCCCCACGCTGGGCTCCACCCAGTTCACGTCCTCCATGCCGATGGCCCGGCAGAAGCGCACCGCTTCCCGGCTCACCGCCTCCATGGAGCGCAGGAGGGGGGTCTTGGCGTCCAGGGCCTGTCCGGTGTAGGCGCAGAAGGCGGTGGGGATATAAAGGGTGTTGTTCTTCACAAAGGCGGGGCTGGTGGGGTCCCAGGCGGTGTAGCCCCTGGCCTCGAAGGTGGCCCGCAGCCCCCCGGAGGGGAAGGAGGAGGCGTCCGGCTCCCCCATAAAGAGGGATTTCCCGGAAAACTCGGTAATGGCCCGGCCCTCTCCGTTGGGGGAGAGGAAGGCGTCCAATTTGCCGGCGGTGATGCCGGTCATAGGCTGGAACCAGTGAGTGAAGTGGGTGGCACCCTTCCCCATGGCCCAGGTCTTCATGGCGTCCGCAACCGCCTGGGCGATGTCCGGGTCCAGCCGTCCCCCCAGGTGGGTGGCCTTTTCCAGCCGCTCCCACACATCGCTGGGGAGCTGCTCCTTCATAACCCGCGGGCTGAACACCTGGCAGCCAAAGCTCTCCTGTGGATTCATATGGTTCCTCTCCTTCTATAACAGATGCACCCCGTGGGCGGCGCAAAGCTCCACCTGCTCCAGGGGCCAGATGGAGGCCTGGACCTCCCCGATGTGGGCCTTTTCCAATAGCACCATGCAGATGCGGGACTGGCCGATGCCGCCGCCCATGGTGAGGGGGAGCTTCCCCTCCAGCAGGGCCTTGTGGAAGGGCAGCTCCCGGCGCTCCTGGCAGCCCCGCACCGCCAGCTGCCGCTCCAGGGCGGCGGCGTCCACCCGGATGCCCATGGAGGAAAGCTCCACCGCCCGCTCCAGCACCGGGTACCAGATGAGAATATCCCCGTTCAGGCTCCAGTCGTCGTAGTCCGGGGCCCGGCCGTCGTGGACAGCGCCACTGGAAAGGGTCCCGCCGATGCCCATAAGAAACACCGCCCCGTGTTCCTTGGCGATGGCGTCCTCCCGCTCCCTGGGGGTCTTCTCCGGCCAGCGCTCCTCCAGCTCCTGGGTGCTTACAAAGGTGATGCTCTCCGGGAAGTAGCGGGAAAGCTGGGGGAACTGGCGGCAAAGGAGCTGCTGGCTTTTGGTGAAGACCTGCCAGAGGCGGGTGACCTTCTCCCGCAGGAAATCCCGGTTGCGCTGCTGGGGGGTGATGACCAGCTCCCAGTCCCATTGGTCCACATAGACGGAGTGGAGGTTATCCAGCAGCTCATCCCGGCGGATGGCGTTCATATCGGTGTAGAGGCCGGTGCCGGGGCCGAAGCCGTAGGCGGCCAGGGCCATCCGCTTCCATTTGGCCAGGGACTGGACGATCTGCACCTGGGCCCCGTCCACATCCAGGATATCAAACTGGACCGGGCGCTCCACCCCGTTCAGGTCGTCGTTAAGGCCGCTTTCTGGCCGGACAAAGAGAGGGGCGGAGACGCGGGTGAGGCCCAGGGCGGCGGAAAGCTGCGCCTCAAAGGTATCCTTGGCGGCCTTGATTGCCACCTCCGTCTCTAAAAGCTCCAGCTTGGAAAGGTAGTGCCGGGGAATAATGACGTTGCCGGACATATGGATCCCTCCCGAAAAAAATTACTCACCCATTGTATCACCCCCCCAAAAGGTTTTCAATCCGGGGGAAGGTATATTTTTTCCCAAAAAGCAAAATACTAGGACTGTTGCCAAATTTTCACATGGGAGGAAGAAAATATGCGTTTATCTTCATCAAAGATCCGCCGGGTCACGGCCCTGGAGATTCTGGACAGCCGGGGGAATCCCACCCTTCGGGCGGGGGTGGAGCTGGAGGACGGCAGCACCGGCTGGGCAAACGCCCCCTCCGGGGCCTCCACCGGCGCCCACGAGGCCCACGAGCTGCGGGATAACGAACCGGCCCGGTACGGCGGCAAGGGGGTCCGCCAGGCGGTGGAAAACGTCCGCGGCCCCTTGGCGGCGGCGGTAAAGGGGCTGGAGGCCGGGGACTGCCGCCAGGTGGACAGCGCCCTGCGGGAGGCCGACGGCAGCAAAAACAAAAGCCGCCTGGGGGCCAACGCCCTGCTGGCGGTCTTCCTGGCGGCTGCCAGGGCGGCGCCGTCCTCCTCCGGACAGCCCTTGTGGCGGTGCCTCTGCCCGGAGGAAAGAAAGATCCTCCCGGTTCCCATGATGAATATACTCAACGGCGGCGCCCACGCCGCCAACAATGTGGATATCCAGGAGTTTATGGTCATCCCCCAGAGGGTCCCCTCCTTTGGGGAGGGGCTGCGGCGGGGCGCCGAGGTGTACCACGCCCTGGGGGCGATCCTCCGGGAGCGGGGCCTGGGCTCCGGGGTGGGGGACGAGGGGGGCTTTGCCCCGGATCTTTCCTCCGATGAGGAGGCGTTGGAGCTGATCCTCCGGGCCATCGGCCGGGCGGGCTACCGCCCTGGCGACGAGGTGGCCCTGGCCCTGGACGCCGCCGCCAGCGAATGGATGCAGGAGGGCGGGGTCTACCACACCCCCAAGGGGGGACGGGTGCGCACCCCGGAGGAGATGGTGGAATACTGGGCGGGCCTTGCGGCCCGGTACCCCATCTTTTCCCTGGAGGACGGGATGGCGGAGGACGACTGGCAGGGATGGCAGCTCCTCACCCAGCGGCTGGGGAGCCGGATGCAGCTGGTGGGGGACGACCTCTTTGTCACCAACATCCGGCGGCTGAAGCGAGGGCTGGAGGAAAAGGCCGGCAACGCCATTCTCATCAAGCCAAACCAAATCGGCACCCTCACCGAGACGCTGGAGGCGGTATCCATGGCCCAGGAAAAGGGCTGGGGGGTGGTGATGAGCCACCGCAGCGGGGAGACGGAGGACGCCATCATCGCCGACCTGGCGGTGGCCACCGGCTGCGGGCAGATAAAATCCGGCGCCCCCTGCCGCAGCGAGCGCACCGCCAAATACAACCGCCTTTTGGAAATAGAGGCGGAGATGGAAAGCATGGGGCCGCACCAGTAAAAAGCGCCCCGCCTGGCAAAAAGAAACCGGCAGCCCTTTTCCATAGCGCGGCGCCCGCCGCGTTTTTGGGAAAAGACCGCCGGTCTTTTTTATTTATGAGTGCAAAAATCCCAGGCGCTTATAGACCTTCTCCAGGGTGCGCCCGCTGATGGACATGGCCTTCTGGGCCCCCTCCCGGTAGCACCGCTCCAGGTAGGCTTTGTCTGCCATCAGCTCCTTGTAGCGGGCCTGGATGGGGGCCAGACGCTCCGCCACCGCCTCCCCCACGGCGGTTTTAAAGTCCCCGTAGCCCCTGCCGGCAAACTCCTCCTGAATGGCCGGGAGGTCCTTGCCGGTGAAGACCGAGTAGATGCGCATCAGGTTGTTGATGCCATCCTTGCCGGGGGCATAGGCCACCTGGGCGTCGCTGTCGGTGACGGCGCTGCGGAACTTCTTCATAATGACCGAGGGTTCGTCCAGGATGGAGACGAAGCCCTTGGGGTTGGGGTCGGATTTGGACATCTTCCGGGTGGGGTCCTGGAGGGACATGATCCGGGCCCCCTCCTCGGTCCGGGAGATCAGAGCCTCCGGCATGGTGAAGGTGTTGCCGTAGGCCCCGTTGAACCGCCCGGCGATGTCGCGGGTCAGCTCCACGTGCTGCCGCTGGTCCTCCCCCACCGGCACCAGGTCGGTCTGGTACAGGAGGATATCGGCGGCCATCAGCACCGGGTAGGTGAACAGCCCGGCGTTGATGTTGTCGGCGTACCGGGCGGCCTTGTCCTTAAACTGGGTCATCCGGCTCAGCTCCCCGAACTGGGTGGAGCAGCTGAGGGCCCAGGCGCATTCCCCGTGGTGGGGGTTGTGGCTTTGGATGAAGAGGATGCTCTTTTCCGGGTCCAGGCCGCAGGCCATGAGGAGGGCGTAGGCCTCCAGGGTGCGCCGCCGCAGCTCGGCAGGCTCCTGGCGGATGGTGATGGCGTGGAGATCCACCACGCTGTAGATGCAGCGGTATTCCTCCTGAAGGGGCCCCCAGTGGCGGATGGCCCCGATGTAGTTGCCCAGGGTGAAGACCCCGGTGGGCTGGATGCCGGAGAAGATGATCTTCCTGCGCTCCCCCTGGGGAGCCGCCGGTGTTTCTGCCATGATGGGGATACCTCCTTTTTCGCTGTGGGTCCGCTTAGCGGCAGAGGCGGGCCAGGACCTTGCCCAGCCGCTCGATGCCGGTGACAATCTGTTCGTTGGTGGGGGCGGAGAAGTTGAGGCGCACCGCCGTGCAGGGGGCGGCGGTATCCGGCAGGAAGGTGGTGCCGGGGACGACGGCCACCTTCGCCTCGCTGGCGGCCCGGACAAAGGTCATTAAATCCACCTGCTGGGGCAGGGTGCACCAGAGGAAGAAGCCCCCCTCCGGCTGGACAAAGACGGCCCGCTCCATGTGCTGCCGCATGGCCTGAACCATCAGGCTGCACTTGGTGCGGTAGAGCTTCTGAAGGGTCTTCAGATGCCCCGCCATGTTGCAGGACTGGAGGAAATCGCAGCAAAGGAGCTGGCTGAGCATGGCGGTGTGGACGTCCCCGCACTGCTTGGCCACCACCATTTTGGTCAGGAGCGGCTGGGGGGCGATGGCGTAGCCCACCCGCAGGGCAGGGGCGATGATTTTGGAGAAGGTGCCGCAGTAGCAGACAATCCCCTCGGTATCCATGGTTTTGATGGCGGGGACATGGCTGCCGGAAAAGCGCAGATCCCCGTAGGGGTTGTCCTCCAGGATGACGATGCCCGCCTGCTTGCAGAGCTGGTACACCGCCTGGCGCTTTTCCAGGGAGAGGGTGACGCCGGTGGGGTTTTGGAAGTTGGGGATGATGTAGAGCATCCGAGCCCGGGGATTTTCCCGGATGGCGGCCTCCAGCTTTTCGATGGAGATGCCGTCCTCCTCCACATCCACCCCCACCAGCCGCGCCCGGCAGGTGCGGAAGGCGTTGAGGGCGCCGATAAAGGAGGGATTCTCACAGAGGATCACATCCCCCTCGTTCACCAGGCTTTGGGCGGCCAGCTGGATGGCCTGCTGCGCCCCGGAGGTGATGATGATGCCGTCCCCCGGCTGGGAAAGGCCCGGCTCCCGGCGGTTGGCGAACTGCCGCGCCGCCTCCTGGAGGGGAGGGTACCCTTCGGTGAGGGAGTATTGCAGGGCCGCCACCGGCTTGTTTTCAAAGATGATGCGGCCGATGTTTTCCAGCTCCTTGACGGGGAAAGCGTCGGGGGAAGGGTTGCCGCCGGCAAAGGGGATCACCGTCGGATCGGCCATGTTTTTAAAGATCTCCCGAATGGCGGAGGGCTGCATGGCGGCCATCCTGTCCGAGATTTTCAGCTCCATAATAACACCTGCTTCGCACAATATATAGTCCATCTTCCAGGGGAACTCTTGTTTATCATTATAGCAAACTTCCGGCGGCTTGAAAAGTCCTTTCTTCCCCAAAAGCTGGAAGATACTCCCAGGGGGGCGGCAAAACCCGGCAAAAAAGCGGGAAACCCCAGTAAAAAAGCGGCTTTTGCTCTTGACTTCCCCGGACGGGTATGCTATAGTAAGAACACCTCTCGGAGAGGGTTCTTTTTTTGTGCGCTCCAAAGGACATAAAGGGGGACGCCTTTCAATACGCAAGAGGGAGGCAAACTAGGGTCCCGACGGGGAACCGCCGGGGCGGCCACGATTAGGAGGTGCCGATATGCGAGTGAAGATCGTTCTGGCCTGCACCGAGTGCAAGCAGCGCAACTACAACACCAAGAAGAACAAGAAAAACGATCCGGACAGGCTGGAGATGAAAAAGTACTGCCGTTTCTGCCGGAAGCACACCGTCCACAAAGAAACCAAATAAGGAGGGCTGACGAATATGGCAGGTACGGAAAAGAAACCCGGCTTCTTCGCCAGAATCTCCCGTTCCCTGCGGGATATGCGGGGGGAGCTGAAGAAGGTCGTCTGGCCCAGCAAAAAGCAGATCCTCAACAACACTCTGGTGGTGCTGGCTGCCATCCTCATTTCCGCCGTCTTCATCGGCGGGCTGGATGCCATCCTGGGCACCGTGATCCGCGCCGCCCTGGGGGGCTGAGCCTTGCCGCAGGTAAAGAGGGGAGTGTGAAGAATGGCAGACGAAGCGAAATGGTATGTGGTCCACACCTATTCCGGGTATGAAAACAAGGTGGCGGACAGCATCGTCAACGCGGTGGAAAACCGCCAGCTCCACGACCTGATCCACGAGGTGAAGATCCCCACCGAGATGGTCACCGAGATAAAGGACAACCAGAAGAAGGAAGTGGAGCGCAAGCTTTTCCCCAGCTACGTCCTGGTGAAGATGATCATGACCGATGACAGCTGGTATGTGGTGCGCAACATCCGGGGCGTCACCGGCTTCGTAGGCCCCGGCTCCAAGCCGATCCCCCTCACCGAGGCGGAAATCGCCCGCTTTGGGGTGGAGACCCGCACCACCGAGGTCAATTACGCCGTGGGGGACAGCGTCATGGTCTCCGGCGGCTACATGGAGGGCTTTGTCGGGGTGGTGGATTCCATCGACCTGGACAAGAGCCTGGTGCGCGTCACCGTCTCCATGATGGGCAAGGAAGTGCCGGTGGAGCTGGAGCTTACACAGGTACAGCCCCTGGGATAAGGCTATCCCGAAGAACGAAAATAAGCGCCTCCCCAAAGGAAGGGGGCGGCGCATCCGTGGGAGGGGGCGGCGGCTCCCCGGCAAAGCAGAGAGTCCCCGCTACCCGCTAAGAATTACCACTTTTTGGAGGTGCATTTTTTATGGCACAGAAAGTAGTCGGCTACATCAAACTTCAAATCCCCGCTGGAAAGGCAACCCCGGCCCCCCCGGTCGGTCCCGCCCTGGGCCAGCACGGGGTGAACATCATGTCCTTCACCAAGGAGTTCAATGAGCGCACCAAAAATGACGTGGGCCTCATCATCCCCGTGGTCATCACCGTCTACGCGGACCGCTCCTTTACCTTCATCACCAAGACCCCCCCTGCCGCCGTCCTCATCAAGAAGGCCCTGGGTCTGGAGAGCGCCTCCGGCGTCCCCAACAAGACCAAGGTGGGCAAGATCACCAAAGCCCAGATCCAGAAGATCGCCGAGACCAAGATGCCCGACCTGAACGCTGGCAGCCTGGAAGCCGCCATGAGCATGGTGGCCGGCACCTGCCGGAGCATGGGCGTAGAGGTCGTTGACTGAGAACCCTATTGTGGGAGGAAAAAATCCGTTTATTACCACTTGGTAGGAGGAGAATGAAGAGTTATGAAACATGGAAAGAAATATGTGGAGAGCCGCAAGCTCATTGACAGCTCCACTCTTTATGACATCACCGAGGCCATCGAGCTCTGCACCAAGACCGGCAAGGCCAAGTTCGACGAGACGGTAGAGGTCCATGTCCGCCTGGGCGTGGACAGCCGCCATGCCGACCAGCAGGTCCGCGGCGCGGTGGTGCTGCCCAACGGCACCGGCAAGAAGGTCCGGGTGCTGGTCTTTGCCAAAAACGACGCCGCCAAGGCCGCCGAGGCCGCCGGCGCGGAGTATGTGGGCGGCGAAGAGTATATGCAGAAGATCATGAGCGAAAACTGGATGGACTTCGACGTGGTCATCGCCACCCCCGATATGATGGGTATTGTGGGCCGTCTGGGTAAGATCCTCGGCCCCCGTGGCCTGATGCCCAACCCCAAGGCCGGCACCGTCACCCCCGACGCCGCCAAGGCGGTCACCGAGGCCAAGGCCGGTAAGATCGAGTACCGTCTGGATAAGACCAACATCATCCACTGCCCCGTTGGCAAGGTTTCCTTTGGCGTGGAAAAGCTCCAGGAGAACTTCGATACCCTGATGGGCGCTATCATCAAGGCGAAGCCTGCCGCCTCCAAGGGCCAGTATATCCGCTCCTGCACCGTGGCTACCACCATGGGCCCTGGCGTGAAGATCAACCCCGCCCGGTTTGTGGTTACCGCCGCCCCGGAGAAATAATCAAAGCGAAAAGCAGCGCCTCCGCCGTAAAAGCGGGGGCGCTTTTTGTCTGCCTGGGGGGGACGGCCTCTGGCAGAAGATTCATTTGTATTCAAAAAGAGTATAAACTGATTCTTACACTCATTCCCCTTGCTGGTAAGATAATTGAAACTGAATACAAAGCACCGCTGCCCCCGCGCCCTTGCGGGGGGCCCCTATATAAACCATGAATGGAGGTATAGCTATGGCCGGTAATTACTATCAGCCTTTTTCGGTCCGCGTCCCGGAGGAGCTGCTGGATAAGATTAAAAGGTTGGCCGGGATGAATAAACGCTCCGCCAATAAGCAGGTGGAGTTCATCCTGGAAAAATACGTGGAGGAATGGGAAGGGGAGAATGGCCCTATCCTTCCCCCGGAGTCCTAACGGTGCGGCGGCCCCTGTTTTTCTTCTCCGCCCTCTTCCTGGCGGAGCTGGCCCTTTTCTTGGGTTGGGGAGGATGGTCCGGGCTGGCGGCAGCCTGCGCCGTCCTCCCCTTTGCTGTTTGGACCCGGAGCAACACCCTGCGCAGGCATCTCCTCCTTTGCGGCCTTCTCTCCCTGCTGCTGGCTATTCCGGTGGTTTGGAGCCTCCAAAGGCGGCTGGAAAGATGGCAGGCGCTGGAGGGGGAGACGGTGGAATTTTGCGGCTGGGTGGCCCAGGAGGAGCCCTATGGACAGGGCCGGGTGCGCCTCCATGGCAGCATCTTGCAGGAGGGAAAGAGCCAAAGGGTGATGCTGGAGCTGCGGGGCCTGGGGGAAGAGCTTCTCCCAGGCCAGTGGGCTGCCGGGCGGGTGCTGGTGCTTTCGGCCCGGAAGGATGGGGACGCCTTGGGAGGCGTGTCCCTCTTGGGCCGGGTGGAGGGGGCGCTGGAGCCGCTGGCCCCGCCGCCTGGCCTGCACCTGTTTTCACCCTTGGCCGCTTTGCGCCAGAGGCTTTCCACCGCGGTGTGGGAGGCGCGGCCAGGGGACGCCGCCGCTGTAAGCGCCGCTATCCTCTTTTCCCGCCAGGACCTCCTTTCCCCAGAGGGGCTAAAGCAGCTGAACCGGGCGGGGATGCGCCACCTGCTGGTGGTCTCCGGCCTGCACCTCTCCATAGCCGTGGGGTGGCTTCGGGGAATACGCCGCCTGGGGCTGGGGGAACGGGCAAGCTCCCTGGCGGCCCTGGCGGGGGTGTGGTTTTTGGCGGGGCTGGCGGGTTTTTCCGTCTCGGTGCTGCGGGCGGCCATTATGGCAAGCCTGGCCCTTTTGGCGCGGCTGTGCTGGGCCAGGGCGGATAGCCTCACCTCCCTGGGGGCGGCGGCCCTGGTGCTGGCCTTGGCCTCCCCGCCGGTGCTCCTCCAGGCCGGGTTCCAGCTCACCTTTGCCGCCTCCCTGGGCCTCCTTTTGGGGCAGGAGCCCCTGTCCAACCTGGGGCGGAGCCTGTGGGAGGGCCGCTTCGGCTCCCTGGGGCGGGGCCCCCGCTGGGTGCTGGAGGGGCTTTCCAGCTCCTTTTGCGCCCAACTGGGGGCTGCCCCGGTGCTGGCGGCCCACTTCGGCGTGCCCTTCTACGTGGCGGCGCCCGTGAGCACCGTGGATACGGCCTGTGCCACGGGGGCGGCCATTCCCATCGAGGAGCGGGACGCCGCCGAGGTGTGCTCCGAGCCCATCGAGGGGGTGGAGGTGTTCAACCCCGCCTTCGATGTGACGCCGGCCGCCCTGGTGACGGCCATCATTACCGAGCGTGGCTCTGCGAGTCCAGAACGCCTCGCATCTGTCCTGTCGTAACGGCTCTCACTGGGATTGGGCGAGCTGGCGGCGCTTGCCTAAGACACGCGTCCCATGGCAATGAGGTCGGCCATTTCCGCCGCGGTCTTGGTGGTCACGGTGGCGCGCTTGCGCAGTTTGCTATCGTGGGTGACGAGGTAGGAGACCTTTGCGAGGTCGCAGGCGGCCAGTACCGAGTTGTCCTCGAAATCGTTGGTCACATCGCGCATATGGCGAGCGAGCCACACGACTCGCTCGTCGAGGGGGATGGCGACGGCGATGTCGGTCAAATGGTCGATGCAAGCCCAAACCGCCTCGTTGATAGCGCGGGCCATGGACTCGGTGAGCTCGCCCTCCTCCCGCGCTTTGGCTTTGTAGGCAGTGCCCAGAAGGTAGAATACATCCTTGACGGTGTCGCCGGCATAGGCCAGGTTGGCGTTCTTCGCGAAGGCCACCTCGACGAGGAAGACCGCATCCTCATGGTGGGGTCGCTCGGGAAGATAATAATCGAGCCAAATGTTTTTGTCGCACACGATGGCGCGGTCGGTGATGCTCATGCGAGTCCCCCTTCTGCCATGGCGTTCAGTCTGCTTTGGGCGATGTACTCCTGTAATTCCGACAGGGAGACATCGGGTACGGTCGCTTTGCTCAGGCCAAGTCGCTTCAGTAGAGCGCCATGATCGGCCTGAAACTGCCGGATGTGCTCGCGACGCTGCTGCTCTTCCTGCTTTTCCTGATCGGGCGCGTTGGCGAGAAAAATGGAATCGAACAGGATGACAGATTCGTCGTCGCCGCGGACGGCGAGCTCGTAGATGCGGCGCACAGCCTCGGAGGGGGTGTAGCCATAGCGGGCGAAGACCTCGTCGCCGCGGCGCTTCAGTTCCGAATCGATACGGAAGTTCATTTGCTGAGTCGATGCCATGATCCCTCGCTTTCGGATTGGGGATGATGGTAGCAGTATAGCAGATATGGAGCGCAGGGGGAGAGCATGCAGCGAAGATACTCGAACAAAAGTTCAGGTGATGGTAAAGAGGAGTCTCGCGGGGAGAAGATGTTATGTAAAGGAAAATCTTTGACCTATTACACCCTATATTCCTAACAACATTATATGTTATAGTTGTTACAGAGAGATTATGGGAGAACTACGTCGTCTGAAGATGGGCGATCGTCTGAGGACGGACGGGGAGGGACAGCGGAATGATT
>OFFQ01001173.1_pt1 | contig 16242 bp, 15 predicted proteins | sample 1521411 | NCBI WGS metagenome assembly OFFQ01 (sample SAMEA3504110, study PRJEB24116) | mouse gut metagenome | biome: mouse gut; feature: mouse-associated habitat; material: faeces | place: Denmark | collected 2011 | reverse complement strand
AATATTGCTCATTCTCCCTATTTCGGCGGCTGCCTGTAAATGTTCTTCGGCTATACGCTGTTGTTCCTCCTGATAAAATTCTTTGTTCTGCGCTGACACAAAACTTCCTCTGCCAACCGTAGTTTCGATAAATCCGTCCCTCTGTAAATCCTCATAGGCTTTTTGGACTGTAATAACGCTTACATGAATTGATTTTGCCAAAGCCCGCATGGAAGGGATTGCGTCGCCTGCCTGTAATTCTCCGCTCATTATCATTGCCTTGATTTGTGATGTGATTTGCTCATAAATCGGTTTATTGGCATTGTTACTGATAATGATTTCCACTGCTCATCACCTCTGCCTCCTAAATGTGCTTAATGTACAAGTACATTATATCACCTTTACTGTTATAGTCAATATACCAAATAAAAATAACAACAACTTAATCTGGTTGTTGTTAAGTGAAAATATCTTTTTGCAAAATAAAAACCCGGAACAGGTTCGAACTGCTCCGGGTTAAACTGTTACAGGATATCACAGGCTTTCACGGCGGCGCCGGAAGACCCTGATCTTGCTGAAAAAGCAATAGTACACGATAAAGAGCACGCTGGTGATCGTCCAGGTGAGCGGATAGCTGAAGGTCATGGTATAGATGTCCGGTCTTTGGGGCACCGCCAGCATGATCCAAAGAACACGGATCAGGCAGATGCCGCTTAAGCAGATCACCGTTGGAATCCAGCAGTCTCCCACGCCGCGCAGGGCGCCGGAAAGCACTTCCACGCATACATAGGTGAAGAAGGTAGGCACGAGGAAGTGAACGATCTGCATGCCGATCCGCAGCACTTCCGGATCGGAGGTAAAGAGGCTGTACAGGAAGCAGCCGCCGATGTTCAACAGGATGCTGATCACGATGGTGGATGCAAAGCACATGGCCAGACAGGTGCTGATACCCTTACGCACCCGCTCCATCTTGCCCGCGCCGTAGTTTTGCCCTGCAAAGGTGGTGATGGCGATACCAAAGGAACTGATGGTCATCCAGAAGAGGGCGTCCATCTTGCCGTATACGGTCCAGGCTGCCACGGTGTCCGTTCCCAGGCCGTTGATGGCAGCCTGGATGATGATATTGGAAAGGCTGTACATGACGGACTGCAGGCCGGCGGGAAAGCCGATCTGGACAATGCGGTGCAGCATTTTGCGGTCAATGCGGATTTTGTGCAGATCGAGTCTGTGCATATCCTTTACTCTGACTAACACCAGGATCACCAGTACCGCACTCAGCGCCTGAGAGCAGATAGTGGCGATGCCAGCGCCTGCCACACCCAGGTCGAAGCATACGATCAGCAGCAGATCCAGAAGGATGTTGGCAAAGCAGCTCGCGATCAGGAAATAGAGCGGGCGTCTGGAATCGCCCACGGCCCGCAGGATACCGGCGCCTACATTATAGATCAGGTTGCCGATGGTTCCTACATAATATATACGGATATAGAGAATGGACGGATCCAGCACGTCCGCGGGGGTATCCATGGCAGTGAGGATGGCCGGCGCGGTCAGAATGCCGCCCACCATCAGTACGAAGCCGCCAAGGATGCAGAAGGCTATAGCCGTATGTACCGCATATTCTACTAATTCCGCCTTCCTGGCGCCATAATATTGGGAGATCACCACGCTGGCGCCGCCGGATAAGCCGACGAAAAAGCCCACCAGCAGGTTGATGACCGTACCGGTGCCGCCGCCCACGGCCGAGAGCGCTTCTTTGCCCACGAAACGGCCCACGATCACGGCATCCGCCGCATTGTAGAGCTGCTGGAAAAGTGTCCCGAATAAGATCGGGAAGAAAAACAGGAGCAGCTGTTTCCAGATGACTCCTTCTGTGATCTTGTTTTCTGCTGTCTGCGCAGTGGTCTGTGTGATTTTCCTGTCTTTTGTATTCATGGGGGTGGCCTTTCTTTGCAATTTCCACGATTGTATCACTGTCCAGAAAGACTTTCAAGAGTAATCTTAACAAGATGACTTGGACGGCTGAAATGACTGCTTTCATTTGTGCTTTTTACTGCATAGATAATAAACAGAACCAGCTGTACAGGAATCCCGACAGGGAGATTCCCAGGTTATGAGCAATATGACCAAAAATGTGAAAAAGTGACAACATCACCATAATGCAGTAAGTAGAAATTGTGCAATAAGCACAAAATGGGTTGTATATGGCAATTATACTGTGCTAATATTATAGACACAAATTGAAAGGGGAATAATAAATTATCAGAATATTGGATGATGGAGTGAGTCGGTTCTGAAAATGAGTGAAAAAAATTCCAGAAATAATATGAAAAAAGTCACACAAAAGATGATCGCCGAGGAGGCGGGCGTATCGCTCTCCTGTGTGACCAGATACATCAACGGCAGTGGATATGTGTCGGAAAAGAAGAAGGAAAAGGTGCGGGCCGTCATGGAGACCCTTCATTATATTCCAAATCAGCAGGCACAGTATCTAAGAGGCGGACAGTCGCGGGTCATTGGTCATATCCATACAGCGCTGAATGAAAACTTCCTGTTTGTGAAGATAGCTTCCAGTATTGAGCTGGAAAGCTACGCCCGGGGCTACAGGACGATCTCTTACAGCCTGGAACCGGACAATACCCGGCAGCTGGAGGAAATGATGACGGATCTGTTATCTTATGGCGTGGATGGAATCATTATCAATACGGGGGATGACAGAAGCGTAATTCGTCAGATTGAACGGGTGGCAGGCAGTATTACGGCGCCGATGGTCATGATCGAGCGGCCATCGAATGCTTATGGAATAGAGAAGCTTTTGTTTGATCATGCAGAAGGAAGCTATATTGCGACGAAGAAGTTGTACGGTGCGGGTCATGTGGATATTGCATATCTGGGAGTGAAGCCGACGGTACCGGTAGAACAGGAGCGTTATCAGGGATATGTACAGGCGATGCAGGATATCAACTGTGCTTATTATAAGTCACATTCCTGGTTCGTTGACTGCTACAGCGTGGAAAACGGCTATGCAAAATCATTGGAGATTTTTGCAGATCTGGAAGAGGAAGCTTTTCCTACTGCCGTTTTCGTGTCATCTGACATTTTGGCAGCAGGGGTCTACAGGGGATTTATGGAGATGGGGATACGTATTCCGGAACAGATATCGGTCGTGGGTTATGACGATACCATTGCACAGTTCCTTTCCCCGCCATTGTCAACCATGCGGCTTCCGGCAGAAGAGATTGCTGAGACCGCAGTGGATATTCTGATCAGGAAGATAGAGCGGCAGGAACAGCACAGCGGAAATCGCACCACGAAAATAGGGCCGGTCTTCATAGAGCGTAATTCTATCAGGAAAATATCAATTCAAAAAGGAAACGACAGGTAAAGGAGGTATCTTATGAAAAAGAAGACAAAGGATGCATTGGATACAGGAAGGGTTGACAGGCATACACCGTTTCTGATGCTGCTGCCGGCAGCGGCAGCGGTCATACTGGTGTCGGTATATCCCACACTGCGGACGATTGGTATGTCTTTTTTTGACAAGAAACTTTTGAGCAGGGAAGAGCCGTTTATCGGATTGGACAACTATGTGCAGGCACTGACGGGAAGTTCCAGTACTTTGTGGCAGTCCGTCTTCAACACTTTGTTTTTTGCCATTGCGTCTTTGGTGCTGGGAATCGCCCTGGCAATGTTTATCGCAGTGAAGTTGATCAAGCCGCTGCCGGGAAGAGGATTCTTCCGTGCACTTTTTCTGGTGCCCTGGGTTACGCCGCCGCTTGTGGCATCTTTTATCTGGCGCAACATTATGAGTGCGAATTTCAGCCCGATCAATTCTGCGTTGATAAAGCTGGGGTTGATCCAGACGCCTGTCAGTTTTCTGGACAGTACGGAGGTGTATTTTGGATTTTTGTCCATACCGCTTTTGATGATCACGATCGTCAATGTGTGGTCGATCTTTCCGTTTCTGATGGTCATGTTTATCGCCGGTCTGCAGACGGTGCCGCATGAACTGTATGAGGCGGCCAAGATGGACGGTGCAAATAAGATCGTCAGCTTCTGGAGGATAACGGTGCCATGCATCCGCCCGGTCATTTCCGTCTCGGTGGTGTTGGAACTGATCTGGCAGTTCAATAATTTCAATATCAGTTATCTGGTGACTAAGGGAGCACCGCTGGGGCTGACCAGACTGCTGGCAGTGGAGGTTTATCAGGAGGCGTTTACCAATTTCCGTTATGGCTATGCGGCGGCTGTCAGCGTGATCATGATGTTGATCGCCTTAGGACCCGCACTTTATTATATCAGGTCTTCTTTGAAGGAGGCCGCCTGAATAAGGGATTATTCATAGAAAAAAGGAACAGGGGGATAGTATATGAAGAAAAAACAGAAAAGGATACTTGAAGTGATCGGACATTATTTTGCCCTGGGAATCGTCAGTGTTTTCGTACTGCTTCCCTATTACTGGATGATCGTGACGGCCATCAAGCCGACGCAGGAGGTGATGATCTCGCCGCCGACACTGCTTCCTTCCAGAATCGATCTGTCTAATTTCGGGAAGGTGTGGGAGTCGATTCCGCTGGCGTCATACATGAAGAATTCCATGATCGTCTCTGTTTCGGTCACTTTGATCAGCGTAGTCTTTGCGACGTTATGCGGTTACAGTATCAGCCGCTTTATCAAAAGGCGGGCGCAGAAGTTTTCTCTGGTCCTGATGCTTTCGACGCAGCTGATTCCCGGTGTCGTGACGATGATCAGTCTTTACTTTATTATGTATAATCTGGGATTTTCCAATACCTACAGAGGGTTGGTGATCGCCTATGTGGCATGGGCGCTGCCATTTTGTACGCTGATGATCAAGGGATATTTCGATGCAGCCATACCGAAGGAGATTGAGGACAGTGCCCGGGTTGACGGCTGCTCTTATTTCAGGACATTTTTTGATATCTGTCTTCCAATTTCCATACCAGGGATCATTTCTACTGCTATTTTTGCTTTTGTGCTGGCATGGAACGAATATATGTGGGCGAGCATCCTGCTCTCTAAAGATACATTAAAACCGGTCAGTGTAGGTATCTATGATTATGTGGGGCAGTATGGGGCCAACAGCAGGATTGCGCTGACGATGACAGCCGGTATTCTGATCACACTGCCGGCGGTGGTCATCTTTGGATTTTTCCAGAGACATCTGATCAGCGGACTGGCGGCAGGTGCTGTCAAAGGATAATCAGGTTATGGTTCGGGAAAGGGTTTATATGACCCGGCGCGCACCCGGAATAACAATAAAGGTTGTGTCAAGGCCGGCATGACGCACAATGATGAAGTAAGAAAGAACAAGGAGGAAAGATTATGAAGCGAAAGAAATTAATGGCTTTGGGAATGGTTCTTACAATGACTGCGGGCATATTATCCGGTTGTGGAGGACAAGCCGGGCAGGAAGGAAATAATGATGCGGTGCAGCAGACGGAGCCGGCGGACACTGCAGCAGGAGACAGTGCGGATACGCAGACGGAAGGTATGGCTGAGAATGTGGAGCTGACTTTTTGGATGCAGTCGTATGGGTCAGATCCGTCTGTCCAGAGAGAGGCGCTGGACAAGCTCACAGCAGAGTTTAAGGAACAGACGGGGATTACGGTAAATTATGTTATCAATGACTGGAACAGTGCAAATCAAAAGCTGACGCTGGCCTGTACAGGCGGCGAGGCGCCGGACGTGGCCGATATTTTCTTCACCAGATCCTTTGCGGAGATGAGTAGTGAGGAAGCAGGTCTTCTGGAGATCAATGATGTGGTGGAAGAGATGGGCGGCGAGAATACCTGGCTTGCGGCAGGTAAAGACGAAGCCTGTGTGGACGGAAACTGGTATGGCATTCCGTGGCGGTTTGACACAAGAGTGCTTCTGTACAATACGGAAGACTTTGACAATGCGGGAATCGCAGAACCTCCGAAGACGTGGGATGAACTGATCGCATGTGCGCAGAAGCTCACGCAGACGGATGCAAACGGCAACATTACCCATGCGGGGCTTGCATGGCATGCAGACAGCGGACGATACGATCAGACCTGGTTCTCTATGCTGGCCCAATGCGGCGGTGAGATGATGAACGCAGATTTTACGGCATTTACTTTTGACAGTGAAGAAGGCAGGAAGTCTCTGCAGTTTTTGACGGATTGTGTGAATGTTTACAATATCTGCAGCAACAGTCTGGATGCTTCTTATGATTCCACGACGGAATTTATGGCGGGCAATGTTTCCATGGTCTTTGGCGTGCCCGGGGAGACGAAGAACAATATTCTGATGAACGCACCGCAGATGGAAGGGAAGTTCACCTCCGCACCGCTGCCGACAGCAACCGGAACAGAGAAGAATGCGATCGCTTTCTCAGCGCCGATTGCCGTAATGAAGAGTACACAGAATCCGGAAGCGGCCAAGGAGTGGGTGAAATTCTTCTGTAATGAAGAGAATCAGCTCTACTTAAGCCAGCAGCTGTCACTCCTGAATTCCAATGCAAATGTGATGAAGGATCCCTACTTCACGGATGATGAATGGCTGAAAGCATATTCTGAATCCGCAGCGAATTCCCAGTCGGGAGATATGCCTTTGACGACGTGGAGTCAGCTGGATGCATTTCCGGATGGGCCGATCAACACGATGTGTTCCCAGATCGTGAACGGGCAGGATATTGACGCAGCGATCAAAGAATGTATGGAGAAATTGGATAACATAGGTTATTAATATTAATGCTGCCGGATCTGGTTGTCAGACGGATCCGGCAGTCCCAAAACCTGTAACAGGGATGAAACTTTTGAGAAACAGGCAAATCAGGAAGAATAGAGGATATGAATATGAAAGCGATTATGTATGATGGACCGAGAGATTTAAAAGTGATCGAAGTGCCGCGGCTTACCATGAGAGAGGATCAGATCCGTCTGCGCTCCCTTTACTCCGGTGTCAGTCATGGCACGGAGATGAATGTGTATCGTGGACTGGCTCCTTTTTTCAGAAAAAAGCAGGATCCGGAGACCAGACTGTTTCTGTCGGCACCGCAGGATGAGGTGTGGGATTATCCGGTAAGAAGCTGTGATCCGGGCGTATGGTATATGGGCTATGCAATGGTGGGAGAAGTCATTGAGACGGGAGCTGATGTTGTTGGTATAAAAACGGGTGATATTGTAGCCTGCAGTGCGCCCCACCAGGAGGAAAACGTGATTGACGCCAATGCGGCGGGGGGACTTCCGAAAGAGATACCGGCGATCAACGGCGTTCTTTTTACCAACCTGATCACCGCGTATAATGGGATCATGGATACACATATCAATCTGGGCGATGTCGTTGTCATAAGCGGTCTGGGAGTGTTGGGCCAGCTTCTTGTGCAGATGGCGAAGATGAGCGGCGCACACAGGGTTTACGGTATAGATGTACTGGATATGAGAAGGCAGGCGGCGCTGGAAAACGGATGTGACGAAGTGTTTGACCCGTCGGCCTGCGATGTAGCGTTGGAGATCCGCAGACGGACCGGCAACAGGGGAGCCGACAAGGTGATCGAGGCTTCCGGCAATGGCCGGGCTCTGCATGAATCCATAAGGATTGCGGCGCCGGAGACAACGGTGACGGCGCTGGCATGGTATCAGGGAGCGCTTTCCACGGTGGATCTGTCGGAGGAATTCCATCACAATCGGATCGGGATCAAACAGTCTCAGACAGGTGCTATGGACCCGGTATTTTCAAACCTGTGGGATTATGAAAGGCGGGTGGAGACCTGTATCCGTATTCTGGAGCGATTGAAAACGGACAATCTCTTCAAGGAATATGCCTATGATGAGATACCGGAGGCTTACCGCGTGATCGATCAGGAGCCGGAGAAGATCATTCAGGCAGTTATTACATATTGAGAAAGAGAACAAGTGAGACAAAGAAACGATGAGCGTAAATATATTACAGCAGAAAGGAACAAAGATAAAAATGAGATTATCGGTATGTGTTGATGCAATCTACATGGGGAAACCCCTGGAAGAGGCAATCAGGAAGGTAAAGGCAGCAGGTCTTGACACGATCGAATTCTGGTCCTGGGAAGAAAAAGATCTGGACATTCTGGAGTCCTGTGTAAAAGAAGGAGTGGAGATTGCGGCATTTTGTACAGGGTTCGTCAGTCTGGTGGAGGCAGCAAAAAGAGAAGAATATGTGAAAGCCCTGCAGAAAACGATCGGGACGGCAAAGAGACTGGGATGCAAACGGATCATTTCCCAGACGGGAGCAGAACTGTCTATAGACAGAAAGGAGCAGCATGAGAGCCTGGTGGAGGGATTAAAGGCATGTGTACCGTATCTGGAAGAGAGTGGAATTACGCTGGTAGTAGAGCCATTGAATGTCAGAGTAGACCATGCAGGCTACTATCTTTACAGCTCTGATGAGGCCGCCGGGATCATGCGGGAGGTGGGAAGTCCTTATGTGAAAATGTTGTTTGATATTTATCATCAGCAGATCACGGAAGGAGATCTGATCCGAAGGATTCGTGAGTATATTCCATATATAGGCCATTTCCACGCAGCCGGGAATCCGGGGCGTCATGAACTGTATGATGGAGAAATCGACTATCGGAAAGTATTTGCCGCGATCGGGGAAACGGGCTATGATGGATATATCGGGTTGGAATATTTTCCGGAAGATGAAGTGGAGAAGGGACTGGCGTTTGCGAAACAGATTATGCCCTGATCCGGCAGGATGATCAAGGGGAAGGATGAGGTATGGGTATGAAGACAAAAACAGCGATTTTGGTTGAGCCGGGGAAATTTGAGATACAGGAGCGGGAAATCCTGCTGCAGCCGGATGAAGTTTTGGTGAAGGTGGAGGTATGCGGACTGTGTAATTGGGAGCTGAACCATTTTAAAGGGCTGATCGGGGAATGTCCCATGACTCTGGGGCACGAGTGGGCCGGTATCATAGAAGAGACAGGTGCGCAGGTTACAAGACTGCGCAAAGGTGACCGGGTAACGGTCCTGCCGGACAAGTTGGAAGGATTTGCACAGTATGCTGCAGTACAGGAAGCGTTGTGTTTCCGGCTGAGGGATGATATTGATGTGAAGAAAGGTTTTTTGGAACCGCTCAAATGTATTGTCACAGTATTGCAGGCGGCAGCGCCGCAGGCAGGAGACTATGGCGTGGTGGTCGGCTGCGGGCCGATGGGCCTGTGGTGTCTGCAGGCTTTATCGGGTAACCTTCTGGCCGGGCTGATCGCGGTGGACGTGGATGATGGTAAGCTGGAACTGGCGAAGCGGATGGGAGCTTCGGCAGTGGTCAACAGCCGCAGGGAAGATGCGTCAAAGCGGATCAGAGAGCTGACGGAAGGCCATATGGCTGATTTTGTGATCGAGGGTACGGGACTTTCACAGGTCATGGAGGCATGTGCGGATTATTGTAAGGACGGCCCTTCACGTCTCTGCGTCATGAGTTATTATGAGGAACCGATGGAGCAGTTTCATTTTCGCCGTTTTCTGGATAAGGGGACGAGTATCTTCACGCCGCATCCGGTGTCGGAGAGAGAACCGCTTGATGCGGCAAGGCGGGCGACGGCCATGATCAACAATCATACCTTCCGACAGGAGGAGATCGTGACACATACCTATCGTCTGGAGCAGATTGAAGAGGCATTTAAGACGCTTGCCAACAAGCCGAAAGATTTTGTGAAGGGTGTGGTATATCCGAATGCATGAGAGAAAAGAGGGAGAAGATGGAGATAAAGACGATCAAAGCGGCAGTTGTAGGCTGCGGTGCAATCAGTGATATTTATATGCAGAATCTGACAGAGCGTTTTCAGGTCATAAAACTTGTGGCATGTACGGATCTGAATGAGGAACGGATGCAGCAGCAGGCAAAGAAGTATCATCTGCAGGCAGGAAGCTGGCAGGAGATTCTGGAAAATCCGGAGATCGAGATGGTCATTAATCTGACCAACCCAAAGGCCCATTATCAGATTACCAGGGCGGCGTTGGAACATAAGAAACATGTTTTCTCGGAGAAGATGATAGCGGTGTCTTTAGAGGAAGGCAAGGAGTTATGCCGCCTGGCAAAAGAGAATGGCGTGCGGCTGGGGGTGGCGCCGGACACGTTTCTGGGCGGCAGTATCCAGACTGCACGGTATATCGTGGAAAAGGGCCTGATTGGCGAGGTGTTGTCAGCGGTCGTGTCACTGAACAGGAATTTTGATATATTTGGTGATATTCTGCCCCATTTACATAAAGAAGGCGGGAATCTGCCCTTTGACTGTGGCTGTTACTATATGACGGCGCTGGCAAGTATCATCGGGCCGGCAAAACGGGTGTGCGGTTTTGCAAGACTGCACCAGCCGGAGCGGATCAACCGCAGGGTGGGAGCCCCGGCTTTTGGAGAAAAGGTGCAGGTAGAAGCGGAAAATATCGTTACCGCAGCAGTAGAATATGGAAATGGTGTGTTGGCGACGGTACATTTCAACTCGGAATCTCTGCTGGATGAGAGGCCCTGTCTGGAGCTTTACGGTACGGAAGGCATTCTGATCATGGGCGATCCTAACAGGTTTGAAAGTCCGGTTTCTGTAAAAAAGATGTTGGGGGAGACGCTTCATTTTCCGTTTACACATGGTTACACGCAGAATGCCAGAGGGGTAGGCGCAGCAGAAATGGCCTGGGCGATCCGCCAGGACAGGCCGCACAGAGCCGGTATGGAGATGGCCTTTCATGTGTTCGAACTGATACATGGCATGCTTATCAGTGCACGAACAGGGCAGTTCTACGAACTGGAATCGGGGTTTGAGATGCCAGAAGCGCTGCCGGCAGGGTATCTCGATAATGGATTCTGGGGGCCGACGGAGGAGAGTGCGCTGGCGCTTTCAGACGGGTTTTGTCTGTTCTCTTCATAATATCTTAAGATATTTTAGAGTCTTCTTAGAGACTGTTCTGATAAAATCCATTTCAGAAATCGAACAGAGTATGGAAAAGCTGTCGGTTTCAGTAAATGGAAGCATGGGGATTCTGCTGTCATGCGGGATCCCATGCGCCGGAATGGAGGACAAGATGAAGAACGGACTAAGAAAAATGACACTGGTAACCGGCATACTGTGCGCCATGAGCGTTACATTGTGTGCCTGCAGCGGGGATGAACCGGCGGTAAATCAGGAAGAGCGGCAGACGGACGCTGACGATTTGAATGCGGCAGCGGATGATCTTTCGCCGGAACTTCCTGCGGGTGACAATACTGACGGGGCGGACGGCGATGCGCCGAAGGAACAGGAGGACGTGCAGGGTGCGTCCGGCACCTGGGAAGACAGTGCTCCAGCGTTGGAAGGGGACATCAAGGAACTGCAGGACGGCTGCCTGACAGTGGTAGAGGCTGAGATAAGTACGGATGATGACGGAGGGGTGACTGTAATGGCTACGCCAGCGCCCGGGGCGGACGATTCCGAATTTGATAAGGTCACGGTGACTTACGATGAGAAGACGTTATTTGCCATTAAGACCATTTACAACGGCGGCGCCGAATTCGAGATGGAGGAAGCAACAGCACAGGATCTGGAAAAGGGCAGATCAGTGGAAGTCTGGGGCGACAGATCGACCGGCGAACTGAAAGCGACGCAGATCTGTATCTTAAAAGTGGTGTAAACAGAGGGATCAGAAGGCATTTTGAAAGCGGCGGCCAGAAGACTTGGGTCCTGTATTTTGGCGTGATCGGTGCAGCAAAGGTAAAGTCCTGGTTACCATAGGGAAACTATAGTGAATCTTTAAAAAAATATTGTCAAAAATTTATCAACGTGGTATGATGACACCGTATTGTATCTCGAATGGCGGCTGTCCTGCTGGATGGCCGCCGCCAATGAGAATAATAACAGGAGGAATTGTACCATGAAAAATGAAAAGACCTATGAACTGGTGCTGACGGCACTGTTCACCGCCATAATCGTGATTATGGCATTCACCCCGCTGGGATATATCCCGCTTGTAGTGATCAACGCGACGATTATTCATATCCCGGTCATCCTGGGAGCGCTGTTTCTTGGACCGAAGAAAGGTGCATTTTTGGGATTCGTATTTGGTTTGACCAGCTTTATCAACAACACGTTCAAAGCGGCTACGGCGTCGGCATTTGTGTTTTCGCCGGTACTGGCCTACAATGCAGTCGGTGTTTCGGGTATCTTTAAGAGCCTGTATATCTGTTTTGTGCCGAGGATTCTGGTAGGTATCGTGCCGTATTTTGTTTACATCCTGATCCGCAGAGCCTTAAAGGGCGAGGGGCAGACAGGAAGGATTCTGGTGAACGGGCTGGCGTCTTTGATCTTATGTATTTCTCTGAGGGCATTTTTGATCCGGCTGCTGCCGGACATTATGAGCGCTGTGGTGTGCACCGTTGCAGGTATCGCAGCAGGATGCGCACTTATGGCAGTGCTGACGATCAGCGGCAGAAAAAAGGGTTCGGCGAATATCGCGCTGGCCTATGCGGGGCTTTCCGGAGCCTACACGAATACGCTTTTTGTGATGAGCGGCATTTTCGTCTTATATAAAGATGCCTATGCGCAGGCGGTGGGCGTGGCCGGAGAAGCCGTGCTGGATGTGATCATGGGCGTTGTGACTTTTAACGGCGTCGTGGAAGCCGTGGTGGCGGCCATCATCGTAGCGGGCGTGGGCATTGCGCTGACCAGGGTAAAACCGGTCTATGAGAAAGCGCCATTGGCAGCCGGAAGCCCGGTAAAGGGAACGGTGTCATAGAGAAGCGAAAGTGATTTGTAAAAAACTGATTTATTAAAAATCGATTCATGAATAAACTGATTTATGTATGGAAGAAAGCAGGGCAGAATATGATCTTGGCAATCGACATTGGAAATACCAATATAGTGATCGGATGTATCGACGGAGAACGGGTCTGTTTCGTGGAGCGCGTCTCCACGAACCTTTCCAACACGGAACTGGAGTACGTGGTGGAATTCAGGACGTTGTTCGACCTGTATGATATCGGGCTGGAGGACATCAGCGGTAGTATCATTTCTTCGGTGGTGCCGCCGATTAACAATATCGTGAAGTCCGCACTGGAAAAATTGTTTCATAAGACGCCTCTGCTGGTGGGACCCGGCCTGAAAACGGGCCTGAATATCCTGATGGATAACCCGGGACAGCTGGGTTCCGATCTGGTGGTCAACGCGGTGGCGGGGCTGCAGTATTACGGCGCGCCCATTATCATGATCGATATGGGGACGGCTACCACCATCAGCGTAGTCGATCAGAAGAAGAATTATATCGGCGGCATGATCCTGCCGGGCGTCAAGGTTTCACTGGATTCGCTGGTCAACAGGACTTCCCAGCTGCCGCGCATCAGTCTGGAAGCTCCAAAGAAGGTAGTAGGCAGGAATACCATTGACTGTATGAAGAGCGGTATCGTGATGGGGCAGGCGGCCTGTCTGGACGGCATGATCGAGCGCATCTATGATGAGCTGGGCTATGAAGCGCCGGTGGTGGCGACGGGCGGCCTGGCCGGAAGCATTGTGCCGCACTGTAAGCGGAAGATCGTGTATGACAATGAATTGACGTTAAGAGGACTGGGCATTATATATAGAAAGAATGTCGAGAATTAGTGAATTTAAAAAGTAGTTTGTTTTATATAGTAGTTCGTTTTAAAAGTAGTTTGTTTAAAAAGTATTTCATTTAAAAGTATTTCATTTAAAAAAGTTCGAGATAAATACCAGATGTCCCGCCGTTATTGGCGGGACATAGAATTATGTAAACCAAAGTAGATGAGCGTGAAAGAAGGAGTGCTTTATGTTAGCAGGAAAACATATTGTTTTGGGCGTGACCGGCAGCATCGCCGCCTACAAGATCGCATCGCTGGCCAGTATGCTGATGAAGCAGCATGCGGATGTGACGGTGATCATGACGAAGAATGCCACGAATTTTATCAATCCGATCACTTTTGAGTCGCTGACGGGCAATAAATGTCTGGTGGATACTTTTGACCGGAACTTCGAGTTTCAGGTGGAGCATGTGTCGCTGGCCAGACAGACGGATGTCTTCCTGACAGCGCCGGCGTCGGCCAATGTGATCGCCAAGGCGGCCCACGGAATCGCGGACGATATGCTGACCACCACGCTGTTGGCCTGCACCTGTCCGAAGATCGTGGCCCCGGCCATGAATACCAGAATGTACCAGAACCCTGTTGTGCAGGACAATCTTGAGATTCTGAAACGGTACGGCATGGAGGTGATCGACCCCGCCAACGGATATCTGGCCTGCGGCGATACGGGAGCGGGCAAGATGCCGGATCCGGAAGTGCTCTATGAATATATCATAAAAGCCCTGACGCCCAAGGATATGGCGGGCCGGAAGGTGCTTGTGACGGCGGGACCCACACAGGAGAAGCTCGATCCGGTGCGCTATATCAGTAACCACTCCACCGGCAAGATGGGGTATGCCATAGCCAGACAGGCAATGCTGCGCGGGGCGAAAGTGACACTTGTGTCAGGAAAAGTGAATTTACAGCCCCCGATGGGCGTCAGGATGGTTCCAGTGGTGTCTGCGGCGGATATGGCGCAGGCGGTGAAGGCGGATGCACAGGAGCAGGACATCATCATCAAGGCAGCGGCGGTGGCCGACTATCGCCCGGCCGTGACAGCGGATGAGAAGTTGAAGAAGAAGGACGACGAGATGAATCTTGTGCTGGAGCGCACGGAGGATATTCTGGCCTGGCTGGGCGTGCATCGCAGACCGGGACAGTTTCTGTGCGGCTTTTCCATGGAGACCGAACATATGCTGGAGAATTCCAGGGCGAAGCTGGAGAAGAAGAAGATCGATATGATCGTGGCCAATAACTTAAAGCAGACAGGAGCCGGCTTTGGCACGGACACCAATGTGGTGACGCTGCTGACGAAGGAGGATACGCTTACGCTGCCGATCATGAGCAAGGAAGAGGTGGCGGACAGACTGCTTACTTTTATTATGAAGAAAAGTTTTTATGCGGGAGAAAGGGAGGCATAGAGATCGTATGAGAATCGGGATGGGGTATGACGTTCATAAACTGGTGCCGGAGAGGAAGCTGATCATGGGCGGGGTAGAGATACCGTATGAGAAGGGGCTGCTTGGTCACTCGGATGCGGATGTGCTTTTGCATGCCATTATGGATGCACTGCTGGGAGCGGCGGCGCTTGGCGATATCGGCAAGCATTTTCCGGATACCGACCCTGCCTATCAGGGAATCTCTTCCGTTAAGCTGTTACGACATGTAGGGGAATTGTTGGAGGAGAACCGCTTCCTGATCGAAAACATCGACGCTACGATCATTGCCCAGGCGCCGAAGATGCGCCCCCACATCGACCGGATGCGGGCCAATATTGCGGAGGCGCTGGGGATTGAAACGGAGCAGGTGAATGTGAAGGCCACCACCGAAGAAGGACTTGGCTTCACCGGCTCCGGCGCAGGGATCTCGGCGCAGGCAATCTGCCTGCTGACAAGCCCGAGGGAAGCATACAGCCGGAACGTATGTGAGGAAGATGAGGACCGGCCGGAATGCGGCGGGTGCAGCGGCTGCCCGAAGCAGAAGAAAGTTTGTTCCGAAGCGTCCCAAATTCTTTGATCGCAGCGCAGAAATGGAGTGAACTATGAAATCACTTAAAACTGAAAGACTTTCCATCCGTCGCATCGTAGAGGATGATTGGAAAAGCATAAAAGAAATATGGATAGACTTTAATACTTCTGCTTTTTCACAGTATGATCAACCGCACAATACCGACGATGAGGATGTTCAGCAAAGAATTGCAAAGTGGGCGGCGAACAGCGGTATCGAGCATATGTTTTTCGCTGTTTGTCTTGGAGACACCGTTATTGGATATAGTGTTTTTAATATCCGAGAGGATGGACATGAGATCGGCTACTGCTTCCATTCTGCATATCACGGCAAGGGCTACGCCAAAGAAAGCCACGTGGAGCTCTTTGATTATATGCGTAAGCTTGGCATCAAAAGGCTGACCGCAGGTACGGCAATCAATAACACGCCCTCTGTTGCTTTGCTCAAAGCACTGGGTTTTGAGCTGATTGAAACGGAAAAGGTGTCGTTCTACAAGGATGCAGACGGCAGAGATATTATGTTTGACGGCGGTGTGTTTGAGTTGGTGCTGTGAGTGAGGAATACACGCCTGCACCGCAAGAGGCATGCTCGACCGGCATATGCCAGATATGTCAGATTACTGCCAGATTAATCCGGCAGCAGGCAAAAACAGAGTTGACACCGCCCGCACAGGCGTGTATAATTTAGAAAAATCAAATT
>OFFQ01001172.1_pt1 | contig 16246 bp, 19 predicted proteins | sample 1521411 | NCBI WGS metagenome assembly OFFQ01 (sample SAMEA3504110, study PRJEB24116) | mouse gut metagenome | biome: mouse gut; feature: mouse-associated habitat; material: faeces | place: Denmark | collected 2011 | reverse complement strand
AGGCGTGGCTGCTGCGCTGCGAGGAGAAGGACAAAAACATCGTGGCCGTTCTGGAGGACGGACTGAGACGCGGGGCCATTGTGATTCCAGGCTCCACCCCCGGCCTTTCGCCGCTGGATGAACTGAAATCGGTGACCGACTATTTGAATACCTTTGGCGTTACCGTGGCGGAGCGGATCAAGAAATTGTTCGTGCCGCTGTTTGACCCGGCGAAGGAGCCGCTGTCTCCGGAGGTGCTGGCGATCAACCAGTATGTCCGCGACCATGCGGGCTACTCCCTCTATGACGCCCAGCTTGCGGTGACAGAAGCCGTCAAGCGGCAGCTCCAGCGGGGCAAGGTCGGCCTGATCGTGGCGGAATGCGGAAGCGGAAAGACCAAGCTGGGTACGGTGGCCATCACATCGGCGGCAGCGGCGCTCCATGTGCAGCAGAAGGGCGACGGCCTGTTTAAGACCTTCAATGTGGTGCTCTGTCCCTCCCACGTCACCAGAAAATGGGTGCGGGAAGTGGAGGAGACAGTGCCAAACACCTTTGCCGCCGTGGTCCACAGTATTCAGGAGTTTGACCACCTGTACCGGATGTATGAGCGGGGCACAAAGAGTTGTTTCGCAATTATATCCAAGGAAAAGGCCCGGGACGGCTATATGCGCGCTCCAGCTGTCATCCGCCGGCGTTGGAACCGGGATGGGCTGTCTGTGGAACGTAAGATACCGATTCCCGCCTGCGGCGCTGTGGATATGGACCCCCGAAGGCCTGTGTTCTGCTGTCCGGAGTGCGGTACAGCGGTCATGACTAATATCAGCAGGGACAACATCGTGTACCGCGTCCCGGCCGATTCCCGCTTTTTCCGCCGGGAGAATCATGAGAATCACAAGTGCGAGGCCTGCGGCGCAAGCCTTTGGATCACCCTCAACCCGGACGCCTGGGGCAGGCAGAAGACCTGGGCCAAGATTGGCGATTACGGCTTTGTCTACCGCCCGCTGATTGGGGAACATCTGATGAAGGTCAAGAGCGAGGCCCTGATCCAGAAGCTCCACGATATTGGCAGCAATCCGGATACCCCATATCCCGCCCGGGGCGCAAACCGGTCCTATCCGCTGAGCAGCTACATCAAGCGCAAGTACAAGGGACGCGTCTACGGCCTGATCGTGGATGAGCTGCACCAGTACAACAACAAATCCGGCCAGGGCGACGCGATGGCGGAGCTGTACGACAACGCGAAAAAGGTGGTCGGTATGACCGCCACACTCATCAACGGCTACAGTTCAGGTATCTTCTACCTGCTGTACCGCATTGTTCCGTCTCTGATGAAAAAGGACGGCAAGGACTGCGAGTCTCCCACCGAGTTTGACAGGGAGTACGGCGTGATCCAGACGACCTATGAGGAAGTGGAACAGGAGTATAACTCCAACCGGCGGACGGTCCAATCCCGTTCGTCCACACGCCTGCTGCCCGGCGTCTCTCCTCTGGTGTACTCCCGGTTCCTGATGGAGTACGCGGTATTTCTCTCCCTGACGGATATGGGCAAGGACCTCCCCGAGTATGAGGAGATACCAATTCCCCTGTCTATGCCGGAAGAGGTGGAGAAGGAATATGAGCGGGTGGAATCGGTGCTGAAATCTGTTCTGAAGAATGACCGAAAAGCGGCAAAGAAGATTCTTTCGTCCTATTTGAACCTGCTGACAGCCTATCCGGACCAGCCCTACGGACACAAGCCTATCTATCATCCCATTGACGGGCACAAAATTGTGGAGCCTGCGGATACCGCCTCTCCTGACACGCTCCTGCCCAAAGACGAAACGGTGCTGGAGATCGTGGAGCGCAAAATTAACGCCGGGGAAAAGGTGCTGGTCTACACCAACTGGACCCGCCTGGACACCCAGGACAAGCTGCAAAGGCTGTTTCTGGAGCGGGGCTGGCGTACCGCCATCCTGCCCGCCAAAGTCAAGCCGGATAAGCGGGAAGCATGGGTGGACGCACGCATGGCCGAGGGCCTGCAAGTGCTGATCTGCAATCCGTCTCTAGTGGAAACAGGCCTGGACCTCAATGCTTTTACTACCCTCATTTTCTACGACACGGGCTACAAGCTGTTCACCCTGCGGCAGGCCAGTCGGCGAAGCTGGCGGATCAACCAGACCGCGCCCCGGGTGGAGGTCTACATGCCCTACTACCAGCACACCATGCAGCACAAGGCCATCAAGCTCATGGCCTCCAAGCTGGCTGTGGCCGGCATCATTGAGGGCTCCTTCTCGGAGGAGGGGCTGGCCGCCATGAGCGAGTGCGAGGACATGACCTCCATGATGGCAAAGGAGCTGATGCTGGGAATCAAGGACAATGTGGAGGATGTATCCTCCATGTTTAAGCGGATGGCCCTGCTGAAGCCCCAGGTTTCCGCCTGGTCCATTTTCTCGGAGAAGCCCCAGGAGCGGGAAGAAACACCTTTGCTGGCCAGCGGCACAGCGGAACCGGCGGTGGAATTTACATTTGGAACACCCATTTCGGCCATTGCCGCCGACCCGACACCCAAACCGGATCTGTTGGTCCAGCGCATTACAGAAAGACCAAAGGCCGCAGCCCGAAAAAAGAAAGAGGCCGAAATCGGCGAGGACCAGCTTCTGCTGTTCAAAATTGCATAGGAGGGATCAAGTTATGCTTATTCATGCCAATCGGGATGAGCTTTTGCGGCTGTCCAAACAGGCCGCGCTGGCTGTCCCTAAAACGACGGAAATCATCGACCTGCGCGGAATCTACATGGAGGCGGACGCCCGGCGTTCTATGCTGACCCTCACCGCCACCAACCAGGAGATCGCCATCCAGACTTCTATGAGCGCAGTGGTAGAGCAGGCGGGCAGTATTGTCATAGACGCCAAACTCCTGCCTTCCCTTTTGTCCCGGCTGCCAGAGGAGACCCTGGATATAGAGTTGGGTGACAATGGACAGCTCACGGTCTGTTCTGGAACAGCCAGATACCGGCTGGGCGTATCATCCGGTGAAAAGTATCCCATGCCGGAGCTGCCCTTCCCGGACGACACCGTACCGGTGACCGGGCTTCGCTCTCTGGTGCGCCAGACCGCGTTTGCCACGTTGGAGAGCACCAGCGCGCCGCTGATGAGCTGCATCAAGGTTGCTCTGGGGCCTGATGGACTGAAAAGTGTGAGCACCAACGGATTCTGTGTTGTAGAGGCCAGAGGAGACAAGAATTGCAGGGGGCAGTCCGAACTGCTGATCCCCGCCCGCTCTCTGGCTGTGCTGGCCGCAGTCTCTTCTGACAAAGATGTATATGAGATGGGCCTGACGGGGAAAAGCATTGTGTTCTGGAACGGTACTCTGCTGTTTTCAGCGCGTCTGATGGAGGGAAAGTACCCCAATACCGGGGCGCTTTTGACAAATTTCCAGGGTAAGTATTCCGTCAATCTGGCGGCAGAGGCACTGGAATCAGCGATTGCTTCCGTCTCTGTGATGGGAGCGGAAGGGTTCCGGGTAGCACTGTCCTTTGGAGAACATGAGCTCCGTGTCAGTGCAGAAACCGCACAGGGAAGGGCTGCCATACCGGTAAAGGCTCTGGTACTCAATGCGCCGGACCGCACCTTCTACTACAACTACAAAATACTGCTGAAATATTTGAGGCTGGTCAGTGGGAATGTGACGCTGGACTTTGACGCCAATGGCCTGCTGGCCATCCGCGCTGGGGGGACGCAATATATCCAGTCACCCCTGCGTGCTCCAAATCAGGCTGCCGGACAGTCTCAAAACGCGGCATGAGAACGGAGGTCGAACAGGACCTATGCGTATTCAGAAAATCTGCCAATACTGCGGCGGAAAAGTCGTCAAATCCAAGTCCCGGGTCCTATATGGCAAGGGAAATGAAACCATCTATTTATGTACCACCTGCAACGCCTATGTGGGCTGCTACAAGGGCACAGAGAAACCGATGGGCCGGGTCGCCAACACGGTACTGCGGCTGAAACGCCAGGAGACGCATCAGATTTTTGACGCCTTTTGGAAAAAGCAGGGCTGGACCCGGAGCGCCGCCTACCGCTGGCTGGCGCAGTCGCTCCAGGTTCCGGAAGAGAACGCCCACATCGGAATGATGGAAATGGACGCATGTGAAGCAGTGGCCCGGCTGTGCCGGGATTATAAAGACAAGGAGGCTGCGTAATGCCGGAATGTAATCAGAAAACGCCCCTTTGCCAGTGTATTGACTGGAAAACGGGAGATTTGGCCGTTGGGGTCAACCACCTGATGAATCACTTTGAATTTCAGCGGTTTGAGCTGGAATACAGCACCCTGGAGCCGGAGGAAAACCGCCGCCTGTGCAAAATCGGCCGGTGTTTAATTTGCGGAAAGCGTTTGTGCTACGGGACAGAGCTGTACGCACAGGACTCCGGAGATAGGCTACTGACAAAAATCTACCACTGGGTATTCCAGATGTGGGACAGCGGCAGAGAGTGCCTCCCGGACGGCATCAACTGCTTTCGGGATATGGTCTTATCCCTGTTCCATGAGTCTGACCAGGATTTCGTGTGCGAATGGCTGAATCATCGTGCCGGATCAGACAGACAGGCCAGTCAGGAGGGAACGTAAATGCCGAAAAAGTATTCTTTCCCGGAGTTGGGATGCTCCAGCTGTGAGCATTTGCAGCGTGTAGGCGGCGTCCTATGCGAAACCCGCTACTGCGGCGGTTTTCCGAAACGGAGAAATCCCAAACGGTTTCGGGCATCTGATCCAAAAGTCAAAGCGCCCCAATGGTGTCCTAGGCGTTTCTCCAAACCGGTTTGCCGAATCTATGGCTTTGCCGATGAGATGAGCGAATACATGGACAGGTGTGAAAGGTTTGTAGATGAAAAATCAGACGATCCTTTGAGAGGCGCCGACTATATTTCTCCGCCCTCTTATCGGTATAAGCTGCGGCTTGAATTGCCTCTGGGCATGAAGGCTCAGGCCTTTTATGATGAGGTCAAAGACGGCAATATAGACATCGTCCTCTCGGACGCAAATTTGCAGCTGGGCGAGGTCATTGAAATTGACGACGGCTTGAAGCCCTACTACTTTTACTGTCTGAGCTGGTCAAAGCTGGTCCCGGTGATGTACTTTGATTGTGCCAGGATACAGAAGGGAGATTGACAATGGTAAATCGTTATTGCAGTTGCTGCTATCACATGGCGGGCAATCCCAATGGGGCCGCTAACTTCTTCCGAAGCCATTTTGTTCCTGAAAAGTGGGAATTAGGCTATTTCAAGCTCAGCGAGTGTATGGGTGTTACCCTGGCCGGCCGCTGCATGGATTGTCGCGGCGCGTTGGAGGAGGCGATCCCTATCCCGAAGGGGTTGGCCGGAGATGATCTGCTGAAAGCCATCTATGACACAGTGCAGACCGCCCACCCCTACGACAAAATCTCCGGGCATATCGGCTACTATGGCGACTGTGAGGAGCGCAGTCTGTTCTATACCTCACGGGACAATCGCTCGCAGCGCCAGCGCAGTAAGGAGTTCCTGGAGATGTTCAACGACTACGACCGGGAACAGGCCAGGGTCTGGCTGGAAAAGAACTTCCCGCCGCAAAAGCACACAGAGGTTTTCGGGACACTGGCGGCAGTCTGTTCAGCACCGCTGTCCGCCTGGCAAAGGAAAACGGAGACTTCAGTAAAGCCGAAGCCATTTTGGACTATGTGCTGCCCTGTGAGCACGAGACTGGCAGACACGAGAAGGTAAAGCTGACCGCCTACGAGTTCAGCTTTGACGCCAGTGTCAATTATGGCGGTTCCGAGGGCATTTACATCGACTGCTATCTGAGAGGAAAGTTTGATGAATCCGGGCGGTCTGTCCTCCATGTGGGCACGCTGAAAACGCTGAGGCGGGATCTGGAGGCCCTTCAAATCATGGGAGAGCTGTGCGGAACGCTAACCTTCTATGTGGATCGGTATGTCAACCAGAACCTCCACCGCTACACGCCCAAAGATCAGTTGGAGCGGGAGTATGAGCGGATGCGCAGCGAAGCCAGGAAAGCGGGGGACGGAGACCATGAGTGAACCTCTTGTGGAGTGTCTGCTTCAGGCAGTTGGCGATTCTGCTGTCCTTAATACCTTTGACAAGCAGTTCCGCAGCGGGACAGGCCCCCAATGGTCTGATCGGCCTTGCGATGGAACACCGCGTTATTCCCTGCACGCTCTGTTTCCCGTACCGGAGGATATCCAGCGCCGGGGCTACCAGCGGGCCGGGAAATTGTGGTGTCAGGACTATTGGAAAACACCGGATGACCTGACCGACATGCAGGTAAAACGGGTCAAGGGAGAGCGGCGCTATCGCTTCTTTACCCCTGTGCGTGCCCCCACAGATGTATTTTGGAAGGTATCTTCCGATTTTCCAACCCTGAAAATGCGGCTGGTGCTGCTGGGCACAGACAGAGGCGACCTGCAAAGCTGCTTTTACTACGAAGGAACTTTTCAGGGGAGTTATTCTCCCAACGGAGCGGATGGTTTTGCCGCTATCCGGGAAGAAATGGGGTTTGCTGCATGACATTGACAAAGTTTAAGCGTATGGCGAAAGAAAAGATCATTGCTCTGGAGCTGCTTTGGCGCTACGGGGCAACGGAATTTGCCCCCTGGTTGAGCGGCGTCCGGCGCATTGTCGCGGTACGGAGTTACGGCTTTGATTTGGAGATTCTCTCAACGGAAGGCCTCAGCGACACCAGCCAAAAAACGTCCCGGCTCGGCGTGGAGCGGGCCGCCCAGTTTCAGTTGGATGGAGACATTCTCTCCGTCTACAAAAGCGGATGCCGCCCGGCGACTGAGGCCGAACAGGAGGCTCTGGACAGCTTGGCTCAGAAGGTGGAGGAGAATCCGGACATGAGCTACTGGGCAATGCAACGCCATTTTTGGACTTTTACCAGTGCGAAGGGCAGACCCTCTGGCCGTCGGAGCTGCTATGAGTATCTGCTTCGAGACCGGCGTAGGAAAATCGACCCGGACACAGGGCGGGAACTCATTTTTGATAAAAACGTCAGGGGTGAGCTTGCTCTGCAATATAAGGTCCATGGTTTAGCTGCCTAAAACAATGAAAGTGAGGAACACACCATGAACGTAACTTTAAGGAACAAAATGCGCGCCCGGATGGATGAGGTCCGGGCGCAGGTGGCCGAGCGGGACGACCTGATCGAGGTCATCGCCATCGCGCTGCTGACCAGAAAAAACGTCTTTATCCTGGGCGATACCGGGCAGGCCAAGAGCTATGCCGTCAACCTGTTCCGCGAGGGCATTACCGGCGCGAGACAGTTTGAGCGGCTTATGAGCAAGCAGACCGATGAAGAGGCTCTGTTTGGCCGTCTGGACCTCTCCAGCCTGATCCCCGGCGGCGTGCCGGACGAGGTGCTGTCGAGGGATTCCCGCTATCAGGATATGCAGCGGCAGCTGGATGCCTGCCTTGCAGACCGCAAGGATACCCGCGAGCTGGTAGTGGAAATGGAGCAGTACCGAAAGGCCCTCTCCGCCCTCCACAGCGGCGCACCCCGGACGATTATCCGGGGCAAGATCCCCGACAGTCACATCTGCTTTTTGGATGAGATCTTCAAGGCGTCGGACGGGATTCTGAACGCCCTTCTCACCGCCCTCAACGAGCGCCGCTATACCAACGAGGGCACAACCATCGACATTCCCACCATTTCCTTTTTCTCCGCATCGAATGAAATTCCCAATTTCGCCTCGCCGGAGGAGAAGATTCTCAAACCCCTCTATGACCGGTTTGAGCTGAAGGTGGTAACCGAGTATGTCGAAAGCCGGGACGCCCGCCTGGCCGTCCTGAAAGGTAAACAGAGCCAGCCGGGGCAGAGCGCCCCCGCTGCGGCGACGATCTCCCTGGATGAGCTGGAGGAAATGCAGGAGGATGTTCGAGGAATCACCGTACCGGACAGCGTGAATGAGCTGATGGATGATGTACTGTGCGAGCTGCGCGGTAAAAACATCCATATCTCTGACCGCAAGTATTTCGGTTACGCTCCCATCGCCCAGGCAAAAGCCTGGCTGGAGGGACGGGATACCGTGGAGCCCTCCGACCTGACCATCCTGCGCCACTATCTCTGGACTGCGCCAGAGGAGCGTATTGTAATTCAAGGCACGCTGGAGCGGATGTGCAATGACCCGCTGAAGGACCGCCTGGATGGCATCCTGGCCTCCGCTGTGGAGTGTCATGCGGATTTTGACAGCGCCGCTGACGCGCCCCCGGCCCGCCGGATTGGAAAGCTGCGGGATGAGTTCTTGCGGCTCTATGAGCAGCTGGTGGATTTGAACGCTAACGCTCAAAACCAGGGGGAGATGGAAAAAATCCAGGCCTGCCTGGATGAGCTGGAGCAGTACAGCCAGCAGGCCCACACCGTTATCAATTTCCGTTATGTGCCGCTGTCGGAGCTTTATGCGCTGAAAGCCGGCTGACGGATAGACTGAATATAGGAGGAAAAGATCAAAATGTTGGATTATACATTACCAATGACGGCGGAGGAATCTGCCTTTGCGGAGGAGCACCACAACATACTCTGTACCTATCTGCATGTCCACAAACTGCCCTTTGACGAATTTTACGATATTGCTGTGTTCGGCTACCTCCGGGCTGTGCGCAAGTACCTGGCCCGGCCGGAGCTGCAGCAGTACAAATTCAGCACCATCGCCTACCGGGCCATGAGCTGTGACATCCACCACTCCAAGGAGTATTGGAGCAGAGCCAGGCGCAGAGGCGAGGTCTGCCCGTTGAACGAGGATCATGATTCCAACGATCTGCGGGATACCGTCTCTGAAACACTGGACAACGTGATTTCCTTTGAGCAGCTGACCCGCAGGATCACCCCCATGCAGCGGCGCATTGCTTTGCTCCGGGCTGACGGCTACAACAACAAGGAGATCGCCGCTATTTGCAAAATCAGGCGCCAGGACGTGGAGGCGGAAATGGAGAACGCCAAGCGCCGTATCCTTACCTTCCAACTGGACGATGACGCTATGGCGGCTTGAATGGAGGTATATATGGCGAAGAAAAAGCAAGTTGAACCAGTGCCTCGTTATCAGCTGCTGTGTGCAATACAGAACACGCCGGAAGACGCCCGGTTCCTGGTGGGGATTGCGGTAAATGAACATGAGGACTTTCTGAATGGCCTGTGCTTAAACAAAAGCCGGCACTTTACCAGAAGTCAACTCCTGGACCAGGTCGAACGCTCTGACTTTCAGATGTTTCCCAGTATTCTGGAGCGCGACGATCATCTATTGATTACGCCCAGACTATATGCCTGGAAGAACAGTATCAACCACTCCCAATGCTTTCCGGCTACACCAGAGGCTGATACTTACACACATGTCGTGGATAAATGCAATCCGTACTATGACATATTCTTTCGCCTGGACAGGGAGCGGAAAATAATTACCTTTGCCCTTGGTGGTCAGAAAAAAAGTCTGCCTGTTGTAGAACATACAGACTGGTGCTGGAAACCAACCAGAAAAGGGCTGCTCTGCCAGGATATAGACTGCCTGGAACGGAATTTTCTTGATCCATTCTGGAATCCGATTGCCGTTACCATAGGCAGGAAGGTACTGAACATCAAACCCGCAGTATAAAAGGAGGACTTTATTATGTTGAATCGCGCAATCATGATGGGCCGGCTGTGCGCCGACCCCGAGCTGAAGCACACCCAGACCCAGGTTGCGGTCTGTTCCTTCCGCATCGCGGTGGACCGTGACTACAGCAAGAACGGGGAGAAGGAGACGGATTTCTTCGACGTGGTTGCATGGCGTGCCACGGCGGAGTTTATCTGCAAATATTTCACTAAGGGCCGCATGATCGTGGTCGATGGCCGGATGCAGACCCGCCCCTGGACGGATCAGGACGGCAACAAGCGCGTCACTACGGAACTGGTGGCGGACAACGCCTACTTTGGCGATAGCAAGCGAGACGCTGACAACGGCGGCCAGCCTGCTACCGGCGGATATTCCGAGTCTGCTGGCGGCTACGGTGGGTACAGCGGCTACACTGGCCCTGAGCCCGACGCTGTTCCTGGGGAGTTTGCCCCGGATTTCTAAAATACTGAACATTGCAGGGGAGGCGGCTGTCCGTCTCCCCTGCGTAATATGGAGGGAATTATCTATGCGTACTTATTTTCGCAGCCTTACTGATGTAATGGCGTCACCGTTGGCAGCGGCGGCAAAAGCGTTTTCCCGGGGCACTGGACAAAGCAGGGTATTGAAATCGACCAAGCTGGAGGATATGGTTTACCAGGACCTGCGCCGGGGTGATACCGGCCTGGATACGCTGGAGTCCGCCTGTGGGGAGAAGCTGTCTACTTTCCCAGCTCTCAGCAGGGACATTTACCAGAGCTTTTACTCTCTGAATGTCAGGAGAAACGAAGCCGGAACCCTGTCCGAGACGGCAAAGAGGTTTAACGCCCCGATTTTGGATGAAGTAATGCGCGGCGAGGACTACTCCGCGATCAAGGCCGCCTGCGAAGGACGGCAGCTTCCAGCCTACGAGGCCGCTGGGGAGTTTGTGTCTCAGGTAGCCGAAAACCTGGATTCGCTGATGGAGCAGGCCGGAGGTGAGAAGAAAGCACTGGACACCCTGGAGAAACTGGAGCAGCGGCGGGATGAGAGTATGGAAAAGCTGAAGCAGCTCCTGGAGCAGGCTGCGCAGTCCGGCGGGAACGCTGAATTGGAGCGGCAAGCCCTGGCCGCCGCAAACCGCGCCCAGAGCCAGGTCAACCAGTCGGACGCTGTGGGACGAATGGTTCGGGACAATACCGTAAAGAACAAAGATGGTATTGCCGCTCTGATCGCCCAGGCAGGCAAGGCGGCCGCGCAGAAAGCGGAGAGCACCGCCGCCGCAATCGCGGCCTGGGGCTATGGGCCAGACAGTGGTGATCCAGAGAAAATGGAAGCAGACCGGAATCTGGTGGAACGGGTATGCCGGAACAAAACGCTTATGGAGGTTGCCCGGTATCTGGGCCGGCTGAAGGAGCTGATCAATGGCAAGCGAAAGAACGGCTACGCCTATGGGCGCGGCGAAAAATACAGTCTGGAGTTTGGCGGCGACATTAACAAGGCGTTAGGGTCCGAATTTACTACTCTGGCGATACCGGAAGCCATGCCGCTCTTTTTGCGGAAGCTCCAGCGCAAGGGGCTGAAGCAGTACCAGCGCCGGGAGCCGGTCAGCAAAGGCAGCGGGGACATCATCTGTATGTTGGACGAATCCGGTTCAGCAGAGGAGGCCGCCCCCTGGTGCAAAGCTGTGGCCTTGGCCCTGTTGGATATTGCCGTGCAAGGAAACCGGCGCTTTGCCATGATCCATTTTGCGGGTGTAGGCCATTTCCAAACGGATTTGTTTCTGCCAGGGCAGTACAACCGGGAGGACGTATTTCGGGCTATTGAAACATTTCTGAATGGCAATACCGACTATGCGACGCCCCTTCAGGAGGCTCTGCGCCTGATGGAGCAGGAGGGATTTGAGAATGCGGATATGGTATTTATCACCGATGGCGCCTGTGCCCTCCCGGAGAAGTTCCTGACCCAGATGAAGGAGCAGCAGGCCCAGCGCAAGTTCCATATCACAGGTGTTCTGCTGGATCAGAATGCCGCGGGCTTTTCATTCAGCCTGGAGCCCTTTTGTACTGAGATCCTGCGCACCAGCCAGCTGACACAGGAAAACATTGCGCAACGCCTGTTAGAACAGCGCATTTAAACATACAAAGGGGACCTGGTACTATACCGGGTCCCCTTTGTTATGTATTGCTACATCTGCATGGTTTCCTTCATAACTCCGTCCATGTACTGGCCCATGGAGGCGAGAGCGTCAAGAGCATCGTCCCGGCGCTTGACCAAGGTGCGGGAGGAAACCCGCAGCTCTTTCTGTATTTCAGGCCAGGTCTTTTCCTCGAAATAATATTTTCGTATCACGTCTGCCTGCTTCTTTTCCAGCTGTTCAACATAAAATTCCAACTTTGCAATGCGATTTTTCAAAATGTGAAGTTCCTGGTCAATTTCTAAAACGGTTGCGTAATTCAACCGGTCCGTTTCGTCCTGGAAATTCAAAGCTATTTGCATTGTTTTATCAGAGATGTGGCCAGCGGAACTTGTTCCGCCATCCAGAGGATGTGAGAGGGCCAATCCGTTGATGACTTCGTCCTGGGATACTTCGGGCGGATGCAGGCGCTCATACTCCAATAATCTGACTTTTCTTTGCAGTTTGGGGTACATTTTTAACAGTGCGATAACATCCTCTCTTGTTGTAAACATAGCTGCCGCCTTAAAAATGAATTTGCAGAGCGGTTAAAGTGCGTCTGCTTAGTTCACTTTCTCTAACTATACTCCAAAATTCAGGAGATTTTCTGGATATGAGTAGGGCGTTTTTTGGAATCGTCCAACATAATCTGCCTAAAATCGACAAATAGAATAAATTAAGGCACAGCGGACGTCCAAAATCCGCTGCGCCTCAAATGTTTGAATTATTCGGGAGGAGCAAAACGATACCCAGCTCCATGAACAGTTTGAATATAGTGATTATCTCTGGCGCTGAGTCCTAATTTTTTGCGCAATGCTGAAATGTGGTCTGAAACGCTGGTAGTCGCAAATTGATAATCCTCATTCCATACCTGGTCGTATATCTGAGCCTTGCTGAGTACGATTCCGCGGTAGCTGGCCAACAGATAGAGAATGTCAAATTCTTTTACAGTCAGCGATATTGATTGCCCGTTCATACTGACATGGCGGCGTAATGGATCAATGAATAACCCCTTATGTTCAACAGGTGGCATACTACAAAGTGGCTTTGGCCTAGCAAGGCGTTCGGCACGGCGTATGACAGCGTTGATTACTGCAAGGACTTCTTCCAGGTCAAGAGGTTTTTCCAAGCAAAAATCAGCGCCAAGATTTAGCGTTTCCGCTTGTGATAGACTACATGGGAAGGAATCTACAGCTAAAATATATGGTGGTGGATCGTAAAATATTTCCATTACCTTTTTTAAAAAAGGAATTGCCCCTTCTAAATCCAAATCTAAAAGCAGAAATGCGCTGATATGCGAGTTCAGATATTCAAATGCAGTTTGGACATTTTGGGCTGTTGTGGCGGTAAAGCCGTGACTTGCCAGCATAGAACTCAATTGCTCCGGGTTTTCTTTGGGGGACAATACAATCAAAATATCTTGTTTGATAATGTTCCCTCCCATAAGGCTCCACTGCTTTCTTACAGTGACCATATTGTAAGAATTGCTCAGAGCTATAATACTTTTCGTTTTAATTCAATTTCGACTATGATGCAACCTTTTTTCAGATTAGTGGAATCACGTTGCCTTTCACAAAATGACCATCCAAAGTTATTGAGGGAGTGTTGGTTTTACGGACATGAATCACATATTCTGTCCCCCAGAACCGCCTTCGAACTGTGTACTCCTTTAGTTCGTCGGGCAAGCAGGGAATGACCCGCAGTCCGTTATAGTCCGGGTGGATGTCCAAGATCGCCTGGCTGATGGACAGGAAGGTCCAGAAAGCGGTTCCGGTAATCCATCTGTTCTTGGTGTGGCCTAGCTCTCCGGAAGCTTGGCCGGTAACAGTCTGGGCGTAGACATAGGGCTCCGTCTCATGGCCCTCGCTCTCCTCTCCAGCCAAGCGGGGCAGATGCGCTTGTAGAGGTCGAAGGCCTCGTTGCCCCGGCCAAGCACCGTCTCGCTGTCTAGCCCAATCCTGCGGCAGAGAGCAGCGTACTTCCGCCGTACTTCACAAAAATCCCGACGATGATTACCAACTCGTCCACCAGCCCTTCCGAAGGACTGAAGGCCTGGTGGATGTCGCCCTTATCTTTGATCATATGTACTCCCCTATGCGGAGATCGTTTCGGCCTTCCGATTCGCCCTGGCCTTGGTGTCCAGACCAGGAATGGACTGGCCGGATGTGGCCTACTTCTCTGCCCTGGGCATGGCAAAAGAACTGTACCTATGCTGGAATCCCGAGTACGACATGTGGCACTCCTTCTGCTTCAGCGCGGCAGCAGTTCCTTTATTTGCAACAGCAGCATCCTAAATGGAGCAGGATTGACACCACTGATCCCAAATCTTTGCCAAACGGCAAGGGAAACAAATTATGATACCACACACAGCACCCGCAGTGGCCTGCAATATCTGGAAGGGAAGTTTTAAAATTGCGTACTCAGGTGTGCTGTATAAAAAAGCTCTGCCCAGAGAGTAACCCACCACCATGATGACCGCTCCCAGAAACACACCGAAAACAGCCCCACCGGAGCGTTTTTTGGGAAACCCGTGGGCACAGAGGGAAATAACAGTTGCTTGCAGTCCGTGGGTGACCAGCGAGACAAACATGGGTGCCGGGTAGAAAAACATATCCCCCAGGAATGCGCCAATCCCGCCCACTGTAAAAGCGCCTAACGGGTCCAACAGGATAGCAGCGGTACAGATTACAATATCGTTCAAATAGAGATGTCCGCCTGGCACCGGCATCCCAAAGGAGCTGAGGGCGATATTCATCGCCATAAAGACAGCGGTTATGGTCAGCCAGCGAACAGGGTCACGCCGGCGCAGAGATTCAAATCTCACATCAAGTCCTCCTTGTTATTCCCGTGCTGCAGCAGCGAAGCCCGTCTCTAAGTCAGCGAGGATGTCGTCGATGTGCTCGGTGCCGATAGACAGGCGAATGGTGTTGGGTTTAATTCCCTGATCCAGCAACTCCTCGGAGGAAAGCTGAGAGTGGGTAGTGGTGGCGGGATGGATGACCAAGGACTTTACATCCGCCACATTGGCCAGCAAAGAGAAAATCTCCAGATTATCAATAAACTTGTGGGCTTCTGCCTGCCCACCTTTGATTTCAAAGGTGAAGACGGAGGCTCCGCCATTGGGAAAATACTTCTCATACAGGGCGTGATCAGGGTGGTCTGGCCTGGAGGGATGGTTGACCTTTTCCACTTGAGGGTGGGCGGCCAGATACTCCACTACCTTTTCGGTATTCTCCGCATGGCGCTCCACTCGAAGGGACAGGGTCTCCACCCCTTGAAGGAGCAGGAAAGCGTTAAAGGGGGAGATGGCCGCTCCTGTGTCCCGGAGGAGAATAGCCCGAATATAAGTGACAAAGGCCGCTGGACCGGCGGCGTCCACAAAGCTGATTCCATGATAGCTGGGATTTGGCTCCGAAATGGGGGCGTATTTTCCGCTGGACTTCCAGTCGAATTTCCCGCTGTCCACAATGATACCTCCCAAAGTGGTGCCGTGACCGCCGATAAATTTGGTAGCGGAGTGGATCACGATGTCCGCCCCGAACTCAATAGGCCGGATCAGGAAGGGGGTGCCAAAGGTGTTGTCAATGACCAGGGGCAGGCCATGGGCGTGGGCAATCTCCGCGATGACTTCAATGTTGGGGATATCGCTGTTGGGATTACCCAGAGTCTCCAGGTAGATGGCCTTGGTATTGGGACGGATGGCGGCGACGACGGCCTTCAGGTCGTGGGCGTCCACAAAGGTGGTTTCCACCCCGAACTGGGGCAGTGTATGAGCCAGCAGGTTGTAGCTGCCGCCGTAGATGGTCTTTTGGGCCACAATGTGGCTGCCGGCCTGGGCCAGGGCCTGGATCGTATAGCTGATGGCCGCTGCGCCCGAGGCAGTGGCCAGGGCTGCCACGCCGCCTTCCAGGGCCGCAATGCGCTTTTCCAGCACGTCCTGAGTGGAATTGGTCAGCCGGCCGTAGATATTCCCAGCGTCAGCAAGCCCAAATCGGGCAGCGGCGTGGGCAGAATTGCGGAACACATAGCTGGTGGTCTGGTAGATGGGTACCGCCCGCGCGTCGGTGGTGGGGTCGGGCTGCTCCTGACCCACATGGAGTTGTAAGGTTTCAAATTGATAGCCCATGGGAAATATCCCCTTTCTCTTTCCTAATGTTCCTATATACTTACTCAGCCGATAGATATTTTCCGTTTTGCCGCCGCGGCCACAAAGTCCCGAAACAGCGGATGGGCCCGGTTGGGCCGGGATTTCAGCTCCGGGTGGAACTGCACCCCCACAAACCAGGGGTGGCCGGGCAGCTCCACCATCTCCACCAGCTGCCCATCGGGGGACAGCCCGGCCAGGACAAGACCGGCCCCGGTGACTGCCTCCCGGAAGTCGTTGTTGAACTCGTAGCGGTGCCGGTGGCGCTCGCTGATCTCGTCCGCCCCGTAGGCGGCAAAGGCCCGGCTGTCCTGGCTCGTGAGCCGGCAGGGAAAGGCCCCCAGCCGCATGGTGCCCCCCT
>OFFQ01001171.1_pt1 | contig 16251 bp, 9 predicted proteins | sample 1521411 | NCBI WGS metagenome assembly OFFQ01 (sample SAMEA3504110, study PRJEB24116) | mouse gut metagenome | biome: mouse gut; feature: mouse-associated habitat; material: faeces | place: Denmark | collected 2011 | reverse complement strand
CTCCAGCACCCTTACTGTCAGCGGTTCGATATATACTTTATCTGCAATGTCACCGTCGGTCATGATGGTGGCCGGATTGGAGTTCACCAGGATGACTTCCATGCCCTCCTCTTTCAGAGAACGGCAAGCCTGCGTCCCCGCATAGTCAAATTCCGCCGCCTGCCCGATCACAATAGGTCCCGAGCCGATCACAAGTACTCTTTTTACATTCGGATTCTTAGGCATTTTTCCCCCTCCGCATCATTTTGATAAACCGTTCAAACAACTCTCCGGAATCCTGAGGACCCGGACATGCTTCCGGGTGAAACTGCACCGTAAAGATATGCTTGCCGGTGTAGGAAAGTCCCTCGTTGGTCCCGTCATTGACATTCACAAAAGCAGGCACCGCCACCCTGGGATCCAACTTCTTCATATCCACCACATAGCCATGATTCTGAGAGGAAATATAGACCCTGCCTGTCTCCAAATCCTTCACCGGATGATTGCCGCCTCTGTGGCCGTATTTCATCTTATAAGTATCCGCTCCGGTGGCCAGCGCCATCAGCTGATGCCCGAGGCAGATCGCAAAGATCGTGATATCCGTATCATACAGCTTCTTGATCTGTTCGATCACCTCCGCGCACTCCTTCGGGTCACCCGGGCCATTGCTCAGCATAATGCCGTCCGGTTTCGCGTCAATGATCTCCTGGGCCGTCGTAAAAGCCGGATAGACCGTCACTTCACACCCTCTGGCAGCCAAAGACCTGGCGATATTATCCTTCGCACCCAGGTCTAACAGCGCGACTTTTAACCCCCTGCCCGTCAGTTCACGGACCATGCTGGGCTTCTTCTCCCGTATACCACTCTCATATGCTTCTTTTTTGAATTGGGAACTTCCGGAGACCGGACCATTATCTGATAAGTCCTGTGCGGCAGACAACGTATATTTCTCCCGGCAGGTCACAAGATCAACTACCTTGCCGGTCGTATACGCCTTTAGTTTCGGAAGGATATCTTCCAGATCATATTTCTCGTTGGTGGTGATCATACCGTTCATTGTACCTTTTTCCCGAAGGATCCTGGTGAGTGCTCTCGTGTCAATCCCCGCAATACCGGGAATACCGTTTTCCTCAAGAAACTGCTGAATCGTCATGTCACACCGGAAATTACTGGGAATACGGCTCAATTCCCGAACGATAAACCCGTCCGGCCAGGGCCTGCCCGACTCCATGTCATCCTTACAGATGCCGTAATTACCGATCAACGGATACGTCATGCAGACAGCCTGTCCGGCATAAGACGGATCCGTCAGCACTTCCAGATATCCAGCCATCGACGTGTTGAACACGATCTCACTGACGATCTCCTTCTCAGCGCCGATGTGGATTCCTTCAAAAAGAGTCCCGTCTTCCAAAATTAAGAAAGCTTTCATCCTGTCACCTGTTTCCTCTCAAACGATATCTAAAATCTTACTATTCTTCGCATAATCGCTTCATTATAGCACAGGAGTTTCACTCGTTCAATTCTTTCTTTTCTGACCGGAGCGTGTTCCGTGGAAACCACAGAAAAATCTTTTTGTGTTATTCACCTGTCAGATCATAATACAGCATCGAAACAGCCGGTACAACAGGTCTCGTTTCGATCAGATCCGCCGGAATCCTGCAGGTTCCAAACAGCTGTCCGAACACGGTAAGCATGTCCCCTTCCAGAATAAGCGTATCGTCCGCTTCCCTGTCATCCCTGACAATATAATAACGTGTGATATTATTTCCATCTTCCGCCTTACATAAATAGTAGATGTTATCATCAAACAATCCGCCATTCACCTGACAAACTACCTGTACCTCCATGGTAAGCGCCGTATCCAGACAGCTCTCTGTATCTCTGAGCATCGTTTTGTAGTTTACTGTGGTACATTCCTCGCGATACTCCTGTTCCTGCCTGTCCATGTCCTTTGCCGAAACGGCAGTCTCCTGCTTCTCGGTGTCTGCTGCCTCTTCTTCTGTCAGACCGCCGTCCTTTTTTGCCGTATTCTCTTTCGAACGGCTATCGGCTGTACCGTTTCTGTCTGCTTCATCGTCGGCTTCTGCGCCCTTTTTCTCAGCCTTTTGCGCCGCACTGCTTACTGCTTCGTTTTCTGCTGCCGTCTCTTCTTCTGCAGAGTGATCTGTCTTGTCTTCTACGTCCTTCTGCTCTTCTGCCCGGTCTGCATTCTCTGTATCTTTTCTGGTTTCAGACTCTATTCTGTCTTCGGAATCTTCTCTGGTTCCGGCATCTTTTTCATCCTCTGCGCCGCCAGCAGCTGCTTCTGTCGACTTCCCGTCGCCCCCGTCCGTTGCAGATTTGCGGCTGTTTGCTGTCTCTGCGTCCAGGCTGCTCTCCGGATCCGCACCGTCCTCTGTTTCTGTCATACGTTCTGCATCTGTCTTACGATCTGTACTTACGCTGCTCTCCGCATCCGTACTACTTTCAGGCTCTTCCTTACCCTCTGTACCTGCCGCCTGCTCCGCTTTCCCTGCCAATGCTTCTGTCTGGTTTCCCGTATTTTCCGTATTTACTGCATTTGCCGTCTTTGACTCATGATCTGTCTGATTCCCGGTGCTTTCCGCTGCCTGAACCAAATCCACTGTCTGACCCAATTCAGCTTCCGACAGACTTGTTACTTCAGCAGGCCCCACAGCAGCCGCATTGGCCGCCATCTCTGCAGTATCTACGGTGGTCACCGACATGACCGGCACTGCCGACCCGTTCTGTGCTCTCCATACCGACGCTACGGCATCTTTCATAATACCCCAGTGCTCCGACAGGTAATACCCGCCACCGCCGATCACCGCCACAGCAAAGACCGCCGCCACCAGATTACGGAACCAGTGCCGTTTCAAACTCATCCTGCAGTTCGGACAGACTTTGGCCTTCTTCGGTATCATCACACAACAAAATCTACACTCTTTCAACTTTACGTCCGGCGCAAACCCATATTCCCTGCGTATGGAATCCTCTCTGTTTTCCGCCGTATTCTTCTCAGCCGCTTCCTGCTGTGTCATCTCAATCGCTGCTCCTTCTCTTTCCGTATCCATAGCCGTCCTCCGCGGTAACCTTCTACATGTCTCTTATAAATGACGTTTCAAACAATTCCTATATATACCTATTAAATATAACGCTTCCATAACAACTTTTTCAAAAGGCAAAAGACCTCCTGCAAAGGATCTTTCCTCCGCCAATCAATACCTGCTTTCCACAAAAGGCAAACCCATAGTTTCGTATCTTTGCTTCCGGAATGCCTTTTGCCGTCAGCTCCGCATTATAATTCCGTTCCCGTATCTGCCGTAACGCTTCCTGTACGGTATCTGAAAGCTCCTTTTCCTCCTCGGCCTGTACCTTAAACTCTATGATAACAGCATCATATGTGCAGGGCTGCCCTGTCCTGGGTTCCAGCATAATGTCATACCGACCGAAACCACTTTCCCGGTTTGACGTAATCATATATCTGTCTGCCAGGTCCACCATCAGTCCCAGAACAAAATCATGGTAGAAGCGCTCCGGTTCTGCCCCGGAAGCCCTCTTCCCTGTATCAAAATAACTGAACATTTCCAGTGTTATTTTGTTCATGTACGTATTCATCATGCGCACATCATCACTCAACAACGCTTTGATGAAATCATTATAATCAGATCTCACATCATGAAACCATTTTCTGATCATACCACGGAACATCGTCTTCACTTCAAAGTTAGTCAGTTCCAGTTCGTACTCCTGCTTCCACTCCCCGAATTGTGACATATACTCATTATATCTTTTTACTTTAAGGCATCCACTGGCAAGCAGCAGACTCCATACCGCCTGCTCATTACGGTCTATCAACTCATATACGATCTGTTCATCTAACTCGGTTCGAAAAGACTCCCCCTGAATCAATTTTTCAAAGGTAGATTTCATACTTCCTCCTCCGTGAAACCAAAGCAATCCGCATATTTGTCAGAGGTTGTCGTTATGACCTCAAGATTATTCAGATCAGAAAAGAAAGATTCTTTACTCACCCTGGCAATTCCTGTCATAAAAGCACGCTCAAAACAGGGATTTGTTTTGAAAGTAGCGTTAAACAGATTTCTGATAAAGCTGATCAGCTCCTCCCAGTAACCATTAACATACGCTTCCTGCATAGGCGTGTCATACTCATCCAGCAGTAGGATCACATTTCTGCCATAATAGCGGGACAGATAATGAGAAAGCTGCCCAAGAGCCAATGTGGCATCCACATCATCCATATTCACATTTTTTCTGAGAAAAGTCTCTCTTTCCGCTCCGACCAGACCGCCCTCTTCCAGCAGAAAAGAATACCGGGCATATACATCGGCGATCAGTTGACAGATTTTCCTGCGAGCCGAAGCAAAATCTGTCTCCTTCACATTGGCAAAGCTCATAAAAAGGACAGGATAGGTTCCCTGCAGTCTGCGATACTTTTCCTCCTGCCAAATAAACAATCCCTCAAAAAGCTCACTCCTGCCCGCATATTCCAAAGAGAAAAATTTCTCCAGCATACTCATGTTCAGTGTCTTTCCGAAACGCCGCGGCCTGGTGACCAGCGTCACATCATCATCCGCCTCCCACCACTGTCTGATCAGATCAGTCTTATCCACATAGAAATTATGATGCACTCTGATCTTCTCGAAATCCTGTCTACCAATCCCAACTGTCCTCAATATATCCAGTCCTTTCCCCAACCACTACAAACGGCCGTTAATAACCGCACAAAGGCTTCATCTAAAATACCCCACCCCTGATTCAAAAATCTTCATATCCTGTTCGCCGTAGATGTTGACAGCCACGCCTTCTCCTCTTCTCTCCGAATGCGCCATCTTACCAAAGCAGCGTCCGTCGGGAGAAGTAATACCCTCGATCGAAGCATAGGAACCGTTGATATTCCACTCCTCGTCCATGGAAACATTACCCTCCGGATCCGCGTACTGTGTCGCCACCTGTCCATTTGCGAACAACTTATCAAGCCACTCCTGCGGTGCAACGAAGCGTCCCTCCCCGTGGGATGCCGGGTTTACATAAGTATTCCCCAGAGTCGCTCCCTGCAGCCAGGGTGACTTGTTGGAAACCACCTTCAGATATACCATCTTGGAGATATGACGGTTTATTGTATTAAAAGTCAGGGTCGGCGAATCCGCTTTCTGCCCTCTGATCTCACCGTAAGGCACCAGTCCCAGCTTGATGAGCGCCTGGAACCCGTTACAAATGCCCAGCGCCAAACCGTCCCGTTCCTGCAGCAGACGCATGACATCTTCTTTCATCTTTTCATTCTGGAAGGCAGTGGCAAAGAACTTGGCCGAACCATCCGGCTCATCACCCGCCGAGAAACCGCCCGGGAACATAATGATCTGTGCCTGCGCAATGGCTTTCTCAAACACATCCACACTCTCCCGGATATCCTCTGCCGTCAGGTTCTTAAACACCTTGGTGATCACGTCAGCACCTGCCCGCTCAAAGGCCGCCGCGCTGTCATACTCACAGTTGGTGCCCGGAAATACCGGGATAAATACGGTCGGTCTTGCGACTTTATGTTTACATACATAGATATCCTTCGCTTCATACAGATCGGAAGCCACGCCGCTCTTATCCTTGCCGGCCGTATACGGGAATACCTTATCCAGCTTCCCGGTCCACGCCTCCAGCGCCTCCTCCATGGTGATCTGCACATCTGCGTATTGGAATACGGGTTCTTCCGTGACCGTTCCGACCACCGCGAAATCGAATCCCGCATCTTGCTGTGCCTTCGCAGTTTCTGCCGTCCGGCCTGCCCCTGCCGCTTCTGCTACAGATGCCGTATCCGATTTCAACGCAGCCGCCATCGCAGACAACTCTTCCGCAGCCGCTGCAGGCATCTCCGCCAGAATCTCCCCAAGACCGTTATCAAAAAGTGACTCCGCTGCAAGGCTGCTTTCCACCGTCACGCCCAACTTATTACCGAAAGCCATCTTTGCAAGTGCCGCCGCCACGCCTTTTCCATCCAGCGCATAAGCCGCCGTGATCTTCTTCTCTGCCATCAGCTTAAGGACACTGTCATAAACCCGCATCACATTTTCATAGACCGGCAGGTCATACTGATCTTTCCTGATAGAGAAACGTACCAGTTTATCACCGGCCTTCTTCAATTCCGGCGTCACTATATCTTTCTGTCTGCTGATATCCACCGCAAAGGAAACGAGCGTGGGCGGCACATCAATATCATTGAACGTGCCGGACATGGAATCCTTACCGCCAATGGAAGGCAGTCCATACCCCATCTGTGCATCATAAGCACCCAGAAGCGCTGCAAAAGGCTGGCTCCAACGACCGGGTTCCTCACTCATCCGCCGGAAATACTCCTGGAAAGTAAAGCGGATCTTCTTATAATCCCCGCCGTTTGCCACAATCTTTGCCATGGATTCCGTCACCGCATAGATTGCGCCGTGGTACGGACTCCAGCTGGACAGACAGGGATCAAAACCGTAACTCATCATTGTCACGGTATCGGTCTTCCCTTTTAAAACAGGCAGTTTTGCTACCATCGCCTGGGTCTCCGTCAACTGGTACTTACCGCCGTAAGGCATATAAACACTGCCGGCGCCGATGGATGCGTCGAACATCTCCACCAGTCCCTTCTGGGAACAGACATTCAAATCGCCGAGTAAGGATAACCACGCCTTCTTCACATCGCCCTCTGCAACAGCCTGTGCCACCGCCGGCACAGCGATCTTACGCAGGTAATTTTCCTTCTCCTTTGGCATATCCACACTGACGGCCGTCTCCTGATGTGCCCCGTTGGTATCCAGAAAAGCGCGTGCGATATTCACGATCTCTCTGCCGCGCCACTTAAGCACCAGCCGCGGCTCCTTCGTCACCACCGCAACTTCCACAGCCTCCAGATTCTCCTCCGCGGCATAGCTCAGGAAGGCCTCCACATCCTTCGGCGCAACCACCACCGCCATACGCTCCTGAGATTCGGAGATGGCCAGTTCCGTGCCGTCCAGACCCGCATATTTCTTCGGCACCTTATCCAGATCCACCACCAGACCGTCCGCCAGCTCCCCGATAGCCACAGACACACCGCCGGCGCCGAAATCGTTACACTTCTTGATCAGCCTGCTCACTTCCTCCCGGCGGAACAATCTTTGGATCTTACGCTCCGTGGGCGCATTTCCCTTCTGCACTTCGGCGCCGCAGGTCTCGATGGAGCTTTCCGTATGTACCTTGGAAGATCCCGTGGCTCCGCCGCAGCCGTCACGTCCCGTCCTGCCGCCTAAGAGAATGATCACATCATCCGGATCGGAAGTCTCACGGATCACATTCTTCCGCGGCGCCGCACCCATAACCGCACCGATCTCCATCCTTTTCGCCACATAATCGGGATGGTAGATCTCCTTCACCAGTCCCGTCGCCAGACCGATCTGATTCCCGTAGGACGAATATCCGCTGGCAGCGCCGCGCACCAGTTTCTTCTGGGACAATTTGCCCTTCAACGTATCCGCCACCGGCACCGTAGGGTCAGCTGCCCCCGTAACCCGCATGGCCTGATACACATAACCGCGTCCGGAAAGCGGATCGCGGATCGCTCCGCCCAGACAGGTGGCCGCTCCGCCGAAAGGCTCAATCTCCGTAGGATGGTTATGGGTCTCATTCTTAAAAAAGACAAGCCACTCCTCAGTCACCGGCCCCTCGCCGTAATCCATCTCCACCGGCACCACCACCGAGCAGGCATTGATCTCGTCAGACTGCTCCATATCCTCCAGTTTGCCGTCTTTCTTCAACTTGCGCATAGCCATCAGCGCCAGATCCATCAGACAGACGAACTTGTCCTGTCTGTCTCCGAAGATCTCCTGTCTGACAGCCAGATAGTCCTCATAAGACTTCCGGATCGGCTCCGCGTAATAGCCTTCCCCGAACGTAACCTCTTTTAATTCTGTAGAAAAAGTCGTATGCCGGCAGTGGTCCGACCAGTAAGTGTCCAGCACGCGAATCTCCGTCATCGTCGGATCCCGATGCTCCTCTGCCTGAAAGTAACGCTGTATATGCTGAAAATCCTTAAAGGTCATGGCCAGCCCCAGGGACCCATACAACTCTCTCAGTTCCGCCTCCGCCATGTCCTTGAATCCCGTAAATACCGATACATCCGCCGGCTCCTCGTAGTCCGTCACCAACGTATCCGGTTTTACCATATCCGTCTGCCTGGAATCCACCGGATTGATGCAGTAAGCCTTGATCCGCTCAAGCTCCTCATCAGATATAACACCTGTAATCAAATAAGTAACAGCTGTTTTGATGATCGGTTCTTCATCCTCTTTCAAAAACTTCACACACTGTACCGCGGAATCTGCCCGCTGGTCAAACTGCCCCGGCAGATACTCCACGCTGAACACCCTGCCGTCCTCCGGGATCTCGATCGTCTCTTCATACAAAATATCCACAGGCGGCTCCGAGAAAACCGTCCTACATGCCTTCCCATAAACCTCCTCCGAAAGGTTCTCCACATCATAGCGGATAAACACGCGGACATCCTGCACCCCGCCGATTCCAAGATAGCTTCCGATCTCCTCCTTCAGTTCCCTCGCCTTAACCGCAAAAGGCTCCTTCTTCTCCACATAAACCCGCTTCACGTTTCCCATGCTGCTTTTCTCCTTTAATATTGTTCTGCCCCTGTACCTGCTGCCATGGCATATCCCGTTGTGCTGCCGCTCCATTCCTTTCCGCCGCGCTTTGTCACACCCGCACCCTGTCCCGCCTTCACTGCAAATATTACATGCTTTGATCCCTGAACAGCCCATAACACAAATGCCAAAATACGGCCGGATTCCCTGAATGCCTTTGGAATGAAACCCCATGTCTTTTTTATTATGCCAAACATTGGGCCATATTTCAATCTGTGATTTCTGTCTGGGAGACGGCGTCCCCCGTATATCAAGCTTCCTCTGACCATCGCAGGCCACATGAAACCGCTACAAATGAAACTCCCGGAAGAGTTCTTTCTGATACGCCGGATCAAAAGCGGCCCGCTTTAAATCCTCCACACGGTTCTGCTCGATCAGGATCCTGGCCAGATGGTTAGACCGCTCCACCCCAAGCTCTAATCCGTGTTCTATCCCCTCTTCCATGCCTTCCTTTCGAATGGTTCTCTCATACTTGTCCACATCAAACTCTTCCAGCAACATTCCCAACACCTCCGCCCGATAATTTCGCAATGTCTCATACAGTATCCCATGTTCCATGCAATACTGTATCGCCTGTTCCAGCGCTTCCTTTACTGCCAGACCGTCTGCCATATACTGCCTGGACACCTCCACGAATTGTGCATACTCCTCCAGCACATGGCACCTGTCCATCAATTCACAGTTATGCCCGTAATTGATGTTCAACATCCGCACCTTCAATTCCACGTCTGCTTCTCTGTCCCTGTTGATAAAGGCGTCCGACAACCTTAAGATTTCCTCTTCCGGCTCATGCTTCTCACCGTTATAAAAGACAACGCACTGCGGCGCCGGCAGCGGGATCTGCCTTGTCCCGTACAGACTGCTCTCCGCCTGCTCGATCAGTTTCTGGTACTCCTCCGCCAGATAGATCAAAAACCTTACCGGCATATTGGAATTACAAGTGCTCTGATGCTCATACAGATTTAACGTCCCCGCCAGAATAAAAGCCAGATCATTTTTCATGACCACATAGACCGCGCTCTCGATGGTCACAACCTGCAGGGCGGACGCGTCCCGGTAATCCGTACCGTTCAGGGCGTTATATAGCTGCAATAACGCCTCCCTGTCCTTGTCAAACAGGAAACGAAACAGTCTGTCCTTTGCACTGTGGCGTACCTTCCGACAACCGGTCCATTTGATATATCTGCCGGCAAACCGCCTGATACCGGCCGTGCCGCGTATCAGTACACCTTCCCTGCTCCCGCGCCTTTCAAGTACTGCCTCTTTGCCAAAACCTCTTCTTTCCTTTGATTTTAATGAATTCTGTGCTGTCTGTTTCTTTTGCGCCTTCTGTATTCTCTTCATCCTTTCTCCTTTTGTATTCGGCAGGAGACCTGATCAGGATTCCGCATGCAACAGCACCTGCGCCTTTCCCTGTTCTGCGCACTTCCCCAAGTGCCTGCACCCTCTTCTGTCCCTGCCCTGTTCAATTATCATTAGAAAAATCTGACAGAAACTGTCCGAATGTGCGAAAAGCACACTGTTTAGAATTTCTCCGATGTATTTGTATGGTTTTATCATACGTGATGAATGTTTATTTGTCAATTACTTCTTGTAATTATATTCAACAATCGCATGAGGGGCACTTACGATACCCGGTGCCTGCCCCTGCTGCCGAACATCCGGCCATAAACTGTAACTGCGGTAAGACACAGATATCCTCACAGTCTACTGCAGCGCCCTGTCCTTTTCTACAGATCTTCCCGGAACACCAGACAGATCCGCATTCCCTCCTGCTCCCGCACCGCGAAGATATCCCCCTCCATCTTCCGCATAAGCTGCCTGCCGATATACAGTCCCAGTCCGTTGCCCTCCTTCTCTCCTGCATTGGTTCCCCGGTAGAAGCTGTCAAACAGGTGGGGCATTTCCTCCTCCGCCACGGCCTCTCCCGAATTATACACTTCTATGAGCTGACAGTAATCTTCCTCTCCGAATGTCACCCGGATTTCCTTCCCATCCCCGTACTTAAAGGCGTTCTCCATCAGATTTTCCACCACTTCAAAGGCCAGGTCCAAATTCCCCCTGAGCAGCTTATTCTCATAGGCATCTATTCGAAACTGCGTCATCAGAAGCCGGCATTTTGGCGCATAGCACTCCCGCACCTTCTCCACCAGATCTTTCAGATAAAATTCCGTGCAGGCGGCAGCGCCTTCCGTTCCCGTCTGTTCCATCCCGCACAGGACCACATCTTCGCTGGCGGCGCCTATGATCTTTCTGACAAATTCTTCGATCTCCCGCGCATTCTTCGCAATCTGCCGTGCCCCGCGGATCTTCTCCTCCTCCGACCCGTAAATGCCCTCCTGCAGCGCCTTTGCGTACAGTTTGATGGCGCTCAGCGGAATCTTGATATCGTGGGAGATGGACAGAAGCAGTAGTTTCTTCTCTTTTTCCAGCTTGAGCGCCTGCTGTCTGGAAGTGCGCAGCGCATCCTGCAGCATCCCCACACCCCATATAAATTTTCCAAAAAACCGGCTCTTATGCTCTTTCAGCTCCCACTGCAGATTGCCCTTTGCCAGCTCATAGGGCATGCCGCTGAGCACATGGAAGGGCTTGAGGATCCTCTGCCTGACATACCACAGGACCGCAGTCAGAATGATCCACGAAAAAAACAGGATGCCCTCCGTCAGATACAGCATCCTTTCTTTTTCTGTTCCCGGAATATAATCGAATCTCACGTAACCGCTCACCCTGTCTTCCACAAGAAGCGGCAGCACCGTCATATGCATGTTGTTGCGGTTCCGGTAGAAATCCTCCGTCTCCTGTATTGACATGCTCTCCGCCGGCAGATAGGAGACCTCCCTGACAGCTTCCATCCCCTGCAGATCCGGCTCGAAAAACATGCCCGCTTCCTCCAGCGCCTGCATTACCTCGTTGATCTCCACCTTATACGCCATGTTCTGCCGGCCTCCCTGCGCACCATGGCCGCGCTCTGCCGGCTGTCCGGATGCCGCCTCTTCTGCCGTCCGCTCCTGTCCGCTGTCGCCCGACAGCCTGTGAGCCAAAAGCGGCCGATCGCTCATCCACAGCCACAGCATAACCGCCAGTATTACATAAACCGCCCCGACAGCCGCCAGCAAACAGTCAAATCTCCTCATATTTGTACCCCGTCCCCCATATCGTCACGATTCGCCGCGGTTTTCTGGGATCCTCCTCGATCTTATCCCGCAGCGTCTTGACATGCACCGTCAGCGTCTGGCTCTCGCTGAAGCTGTCGGCTCCCCACACCGCATGGAACAGATATTCCTTGCGCAGTACTTTCCCCGGATTCTTTACAAAAAGCAGCAGAAGTTCATATTCTTTTCCCGTCAGCGCAAGCTCCTTCCCCTGCAGAAAAACCCGCTGCGCCTCCTGGTCGATGGAGACCGCACCCGAACAGAGCACCGTGCTCTCCTTGTGCATATCATAGCTGCGCCGCAGCAGTGCCTTCACCCTGGCGCTCAGAAGATCCATATCCACCGGCTTCTCCACATAATCATCCGCCCCCTGCAGAAAACCGTTTATCTTATCTTCCTTGTCCACTCTCGCACTCAGAAACAGAATCGGTGTATTGCTCCGCTCCCGCACGGCGGAGCATACCGCAAAGCCATCCATGCCCGGCAGCGCCACATCCAGAAGGATCAGTCTCGCCTGCTCCCGCTCCAGAAAAGTCAGTGCCTCCTCGCCGGAAAACACACTCTGCACGAGAAATCCTTCCCGCTCCAAAAAGATCCGCATCAGTTGATTCAACTCTCCGTGATCCTCCACCAGAAGAATGTCTGTCATACCGTTTTCTCTTCTCCTTTTTATGATTCTATTCTACCCTCAGTGTATCGTCGTGCCGTTTGATTGCTGCAGCATTTTATTGCTGTACCCTCTTATGACCATATCACTTTATTTCTGTGCCGTTTGATTGCCGTACTGCTTTCCTGTTTTGCCATCTTCCTGTCCGGTCACTTTCCTGTCACCGTCAAAATCCCATCTCCATCAGCCAGTCGGAAATCTTCCGTTCCCGCTGCCTTGTCTCTTCCCCGCCGCCGAATTTACCCAGCACATACTCCCCCTTAATCGTACCATCCTCGATATAGAGCACCCTGTCGCTTCTGGCCGCCACGTTCCTGTCATGCGTGACCAGCATGATCGTCGTCCCCTCTCCATTGATCCGGTTCAGTTCCTTCATAACGGCCCTGGAATTCTGCTGGTTCAGCGCGCCGGTAGGTTCGTCGGCAAAGATCATCCTCGGCTCATTGATCAGGCTGCGGCAGATACAGGCCCGTTGCAGCTGTCCGCCGGACACCTCATTGATATCATGCTCCGCCACCTCGACGATCCCCAGCTTGTGCATCAGCTGTCTGGCCCGCTCATTGATCTGCCTGCGCCGCTCCCTGCCCTTTCCCTGCGCCGACTGAAACGCCGGCAGTATTATGTTATCATAAATACTTAAGTTTTTTAACAGATACATCTGCTGAAAGATAAATCCCATCTCCGTAAGCCGCAGCCTGCTCATCTCCGCCGGGCTCAAACTTCCCAGATCCTGCCCGAAAAAGGAAACCCGGCCCGCCGTCATGACATCCATACCGCTGACCGTGTACAGCAGCGTGGACTTCCCCGACCCGCTGGGCCCCATCACCGCCACCATCTCCCCCTCCGCTATCTCCATATTGATATTACGCAGTACATTGTTCTGCCGCTTATTGACTATATACGTCTTACATAAGTCCTTTATTGTCAGTGCGTTCATATTTCCCTCCGTTTTCCTTCCCTTTCGAAGCGTCACAAACTCTAACTGAACTTGTTCAGTTTGTGGAACTGAATTGCTCCTCAGAAGATTTTTCCACCATCTCACAGGATCTTTACTCCCCGGTATTGACTTCCCCGGGAGCCACCTTCTTCACGCCTCCCGCACAGAGCAGTGCCGAGATGCCCGTCACGCCAAACAGCAGCAGCGGATAGACCACACAGGCCTCGAAGGTATTGGTGACAAGCTCCACCGATGTCCCGCCCATCATGCCAAAGATCGGCCCGATCAGGAACGGCCCCAGCAGATTGGACAGAAGTGTCCCTGCCGCCACGGCCGCCGCCAGCACAAGCAGGATCCTCACTGTCTGCCATGCCCGCAGCGTACCGTCCCCAAACCCGATGCTTTTTAAAAGCACTATATCCCCATGTTCCCTGGTCATGATCGTCTTCATGATCAGGATCGTGATCAGGCTGTTGATCACCAGCACGATGCTCACGATCGCCGTCATCAATGCATCAAGCTGCCCGATGATCCCGCCGATCATATCATTCAGAAAGTCCTGCGTTCCCATCACCTCATAGTCCGGGAACAGCGATGCCAGCTTTTCACAGGCTTCTTTGCTCTCCATTCCCTCGATCTCCACCTGAATACAGAGGATCCCCGATGCGTACACCGGGTCCAGTCTGGCACTCCTGCTCACCCGGTAGCCTTTTCCCATATTCATCATGGACTGGTAGGTGCCCGTTATGACATACTCATCCGTACCGTCCGCCGTCTGAAAATAAATGGTGTCCCCGATCCCAACCTGCAGTTCCTCCGCCGTCATCTCCGTGATCATGATCTCATTGGCAAACTCCGGTTCCCTGCCGGTCACTACGGTATAACTTCTCTCCCAGCTTCCCATTTCCTGCAGGATAAAATAGTTCACCGTATCTTCCGGATCGTGGGCATAACAGGAAATTATGTACCCCATGTCAACGCCGGTCCACCCCTGCAGCCCCGCTTCTTTCAGCTTTGCTTCTATATCCTCCATATCCCGCAGCATACAGTCCATATCGGCGGTATAGATTTCCGCTTTTCCGGTGTCCAGATAGGCATCGGACGGACTCATACCGAACATATCAATGATGCTTTCGCTTTTTAACGTGCTGGAAGCACTAAGAGGCAGCAAAATCAGCATGGTGCCGAGACAGAAGATGGCAAACAGCACGCCATACCGTTTCAGACTGCTTACAATATCATTGAGTGCCAGATAAAAATACGGCCGCATGTGCATTCTTTTTCGCAGTTTCAAACGTTCTTTGGCGTGAAACCGTTCCCCGGTCAGACCACATCTGACTGCCTCCATCACCGAAATCTTTTCCAGCCTGCCCGTGTTTACGTAACAAAAAGTCATCACCACCAGAACGACACCGGCCACACAGGCCACATTTACCATCCGGTTCTGGTACGACTGTTCCACGACGATATAGACTACCGTCCGATCCAAAAGCTCTTTGCCGAAAGGAATACTGAGCAACAGGCCGATCACGGACCCAATCACCGAAAGCGCCAGATATTTCACAAGATACAGCCCCTTGATCCCACGGTCCCGGATCCCGATGGCCTTCATGATACCGATCTCCCGGTAATCCTCCTGCAGCGTAAAGACGATCGTGAAGCGCAGTACCAGAAAGGCGATCAGGATCAGACACACACTGACCACGATCAGAACCGCCGAGATCAGCATATCCATGATGTAGCACATGCGTATGACACTGCCATCCTCCACATTGCTGATCACCATGAAATTCCCGTCCTTCCACGCACGGCGAAACGCCTGTCTGTCCGTGTAGTCCACACTGTAGATCCTCACATGGGTCTGGCCCGTCTGCTCTGCATACCGTGCAAAATCCTCCGCGGAGACAAACAGTCTCTTAAATCCCATCATGGGCGTGCCAAAGGCCGCATCCTTGACAATGGCCGCCACCGTAAAGTCCTGTTCCACTTCCCCGACCCTGATCCTCACCCGGTCGCCGTCCTGCAGGTGATTCAGCTGCGCCTCATATTGGGGAAACGCGATCTCGCCCGGTTTTAAAGATAAAGGCCTGTCATCTTCATCAAAAACCTTCATGAACTTTTCCGGTACACAGCCCAGACCGAGGATATTACTCCTCTCATAGCGTGTGCGTGCGGGTTCCTCTCTGCAGCTGGTGATGGTGATGTCCTCGTCCAGCAGACTGAAACCGTCAAATATCTCATAGTCTGAGACAAACGCGCAATCCGCAATAAAATCCGCGATCTCATCCGTCTCCCCGTCCGTCAGCGCAACGTTGAAGAAGTCCGGCATGTTCGACAGGGAAAGAAAATGGTCGATGGCCCCGTTGACCGCGATCAGGTTATCCACACTGCCGGCAAGAAACATCGCCGCCAGAATGATGAACATCAGCAGGATGACGTTCATGGTCTTCTTTCGTTTCAGATCTTTTACAAGGATACGAAAAAACATAGCAGGAATCCTCCTCATCTTGTTCGGAAAGGCTGCGCTCTGGCCGCCTTCTTTTAAGTCTGTGGAGAGTATACAACAGGAATTATTAAAAAATCCTTAAATTTCTGTCCAACACACTGAAAATATAACGCAAAAGCAGCGCCTCACTCTGGTAAAGTAAAGCACTGCTTTTTGTAGTCAATTAGAAATACCGCTCCCATGCCGCCAGCCGGTCGGCTGCACATTAAAACATCCCGGCATCTCACCCCTTCATCTTCGGCTTAAACACCAGACTGGCCAGATACCCAAACACCAGCGCCGCACAGCATCCCACTGCGCCGGTCTTGAAGCCGCCCTGA